>Ga0163144_10029607_pt1 | contig 10503 bp, 6 predicted proteins | sample OliLak19BULKMAT1_FD_123175 | JGI IMG/M metagenome (GOLD analysis project Ga0163144, IMG submission 123175) | Freshwater microbial mat bacterial communities from Lake Vanda, McMurdo Dry Valleys, Antarctica - Oligotrophic Lake LV.19.BULKMAT1 | ecosystem: Environmental > Aquatic > Freshwater > Lake...
GCCTAGCAGCGTAAATTTAAGAATAAAAAAAAATCCATGCGAAAGCGTGACTGCTGAAATAGGGAATTTAAAAAAAACCCGCTCAAAGTAAACCTAAGCGCGAACGGAAAAATGAGGGCGTGTACAGATGATTTATATCGAAATAAGCCGCATGAGCTTTTAGGCTTGATGGCGAAAATGGGGTTTTTTAAGCGCGCATCGGTCGGCCTAAAGCAACCGATACAAAAGCGCAATCCCAAACACGAACGCAATCAAAACCCCGGTAACGATCAAACCTACGGATAAGATATTCACGATCCACACCAGCGCACTGGGCGCGCCCGCATCAGCGCTTTTGCGAAGTACGACTGAACCTGCCGCCATATCGTGCAACGTTTGCCGACGCGCCGTAAAAGGCTGAAACCAGTAGCTCAAGCCCAGCGGTATAACCGCTATGATCCGCGCAATTTCACGAATGATCGCCTGCGGCAATGCAATCGGGTGATGGGTTTGAGCGCTCAGCGTGACACAGCCAAACAGCATTTTTCCAGGCGTAGCGGCGTATTTGCTGCTGTGCCAAAAGGCAAAGTAGGCGGCCATAAGCAGCGCGCCGAACCAAGAGCTTGGTGAGCCTGCCAGACCGGAAAATTCAAGCGCCGTTCCAAAAGCGGCAAAACCGTTATATCCAAATAGCGCAAGCGGGAGTGCCAAAATGCTCATCGCAAATACAATTAAAAGGGCGTCTATCATCAGCGCTGCGCCGCGTCGCCAAAAACCTGCTTCATGGCTGTCAATGTTGATCAGCGCGCCATTAGCGCTAAGTGCAAGATGCGCAGCAGCAGGGTAGGGCGGCGCTTCGCTGTTTGTACGGCTAAAAACAGGCGGCTGATATGCTAGCGCGTCGCTTGGCAGTGCTACCAGCTGCGGAATTTCGGAAATATCCTTCCAATCGGGCATGCCTTCAATCCAGCCGCGGTCCTGGCTGCGAAAACGCCCCTCGGCTATGAGTTGGCGCGCCTTTGCTTCGGTGAAAGGGCCAAACTGCTGGTTATCGCGTTCTAAGTAAACATTCATAGCGTGAGTGTGTAGCTATCGGCTTGAATCTGGGCAAAACTCAGGTTTTGGTTCCAGCGATATTGCCTGATGTAAGCCCGATAGGCTTTTGCCCTGCTCAATTAGGGCATGCGCATTGCGCGCGGTCATTTTCATAGCCGCTTGCCCATGCCATCTTAGCTTCGCCACATTTTAGCTTTGCCAAATTTTTCTCTCCCGCTACATGGGGCAATCTTTTGGCGCTAGATTTGCATTTTGCTTCACGGCGAGTCAGTAGCGTTAGCGCACCTAACAATCGACTAGCTCGCTATGAATTCCCAACCTATTACGATGCGCGCGATGCATGCCGTCAAGCGAATCAGGCTTCCTTGGCAGGCTGCGGCGTGGCTGATTGCAGTGGCAGCAGCAGCCGTGCTAACGCAGCGTTTTCCCGGTCTGCTACAGCCGCAGAACCTAAGCCTTCACCTGGCAGATGCCGGGATTTGGCTTTGGCTGTTTTACGGATTGCTCAGCATCGCCTGTGCAATAACACTGGTGCCTTCAATGCCGCTGGTATTTGCCGTCGCCTGGACGCACGCAAGTAATCCGCTGCAAGGTTTGCTGATTGCGATATTTGGCGTGCTGTGCTCAAGCTTGGCCATCTACTTTTTGGCCCCTCGCATTGGTTTGACTCGCGCCTTTGCAGCCCATCCGGCGCTTGCCGCAGCTGAGCTTCGCATCCAGCGCCATGGCGCACCGCTGTTGGCGCTGTGGTCTTTCATGCCCTTTTTGCCGACCGACCTAGGCTGCTACGTCGCGGCGAGTGCCCGCCTGCCGATCGCCCGCTACTTGGCAGCAACGCTTTTCGGTGAGGGCTTACTGTGCGCCATGATTGTGTTCGGTTTCGCCAGTTTCATCTGACAAACCTGCCAGCACCGAGCTAAGCGGCTGGCACAGTCGGATTAAACGCCGCCCGCCGCCCGCCGCTCGATATGCCGCCGTCTGCGGTGGGCATAGTCGTTATGGTGGTCGAGTTGTTCGCACGCAAAGCTCGGTCAATGCGTAAATTTGCAGCGTATATTGAATCTGGCTCGCACACGCTCGAATAAGTCCTTTGCCATGCGATAGCGGCATTCCAAGCTAGCCTTTCCGCCCTGAAAAATCTAATCACTTAAAATCTACTCACTCAGCCGATCAGCCCACGAGTCGCCGGTAATCATCCGCATCGGCTTGCCCAGCTCTTCTACAAATCGCACTACTTCACCAATCGGGGCACCACCCGTGGGCGCCATAAGTCGAAAGCGGCCACCACCTAGCGGCTCAAGCGTGATTTGATTATCAAGATTGATGGCGTTTGGAGTAATGATAACCAGCCGCTTATTCAGCACTACCACCTGCGATTCGACGCCCCATCGGCGATATACGCCAGCAAAACGCGCCCACTTTGGATCCCACTCAGCGGTAATCGCTTTCGGTGCTGCGGCTTTTGCAACGGCTTGGCCGACGGTAGCCAGCAATTGCTGCGCGATATCACTTGGATTGGAGTCGTTGGTATTAGTCAGCACGATTACGCCGAGCTTGTCATCCAATTGAATGAGGGTTTGCGTGGTGTAGCCGCGATAGCCGCCAGCGTGCCCAACGTAAGTTCGATCCTTAATGCGTCTGACCCCAAAGCCTAAGCCATAGCCTGACAACCAATCCTCTTCAACCGAACGTACACGATGCATTTCTCGCATCGCGCCGCTGCTTAGCAGCTGCGCACCACCGCGCGGGCCAGGGCGAAATTGTGCCGACACAAACTTTGCCATGTCTTCAACGCTTGAGGTAATGCCCGCCGCTGCCGCCATGCCGCGCGCATCAACAAACGGTGCAATTTTGCGGCTGCCATCTGGCATGCGCTGCTCATAGCCGACCGCTAAGCCCGCAACATGCTTGTCCACGCTGGAATCGTTCATTCCGAGTGGCTGGTAGATATTCTTAGCGACATAGTCAGCCCACGACAGCCCGCTGATATCTTCAACGAGCATGCCAGCAACTGAGACCGCAAGATTGGAATATTTCAATCGCGTCGCCGGTGGAAATGCGGACTCGCGATCCGCAAATAATTGCTTTAATTCCTCTCGCGTGGGAAATTCATTAGTGACCCAATGATCGTTAGCTTCACGTTGTAGACCCGAGCTATGCGTTAGCAGCTGCTCAATGGTAATCTCACCATCATCGTGCCCGGCCGGTTTGCCGCTAAACCATGGCAAATACTTTACGACTGGGTCATCCAGCCGCAGCTTGCCTTCTTCGCGTAGCTGCATGATGGCAATCGCGTTAAACATCTTGCTATGCGAGGCCATCCGAAATTTGGTGTTCGATGACATTGGTGTTTTTGCTTTAACGTCGGCAAAGCCATAGCCTTGCGCCCAGACGAGTTGCTGATCACTCACTACCCCAACAGCAATGCCGGGCAAGCCGCGATAGGCAATTTGGCCCTCCATCCACGCTGAGAAAAGCCTTATCGCACCGGCAACGTCGGCGTCCTCAACCAGTACGCTTCGGGTTTCGATTGCGGCAGTTGGCTGGGTAACGGGTCTTGCCTGCACCGCGCTTGTGGTACACGCGCAGACAAGTGCCGCCACGCATAAGGAAAAGCCGTTTAATGTTGAAGTCATTGATATCCCTCAAGGTATCGCAAATAGCGGTTAAAGTTGTGCGAATGCTGGCCGGGAATGTATTGCGCCTGTCCGCGACTCGCGAGCGCGCAGGATAGCAATAAATTGAAGCTCGCCCCGCTAATTGACAGGCTTGTTTCCCCTGGTGAATGATCGCGTCAGCAATCGCAGTGCGGCGCGTGATGAGCGGGTTAACGAAACTCAGCAGCTATCGCTACAACATTCGGGATCATCAGGCGAGCGCGCACAATTACGCAGAAGTTCAATTAACCCGCTGCATCGCCTTTTGAATTTCTTGAGCGGGCGGGCTATCTGTGCCGAGCGTAAGCGTTGCGGCTAATGCGCGTTCCAGGCTCGCTTTTGCTGCGCTCAAATCGCCTTCAGCCTGCTGCACTAGCCCAAGCGCGAGGTGGCTTGTCCACAAAAACGCAGGAATGGCGCGGGTGCTGTTGGAGATCACTATCGAGCGTTCGGCGGCCGTGCGCGCTCTCGCTAACTTTCCGGTTTCTAGCGCACTTTTTGTTAAATTGAGCAGCGTTGGCTGCAGGTCAAATGAGCTTTCTGGATTATCCTCTCGCGCGAAAATACGCTCGTACACTTCCAGCGCTCGGCTGATTCGGCCGCGTTTTCGATAGATTTCCGCAATTCTTGATTCAGCGCTGGAAAGCCTGCGCATGCGCAGGCCTTCGGGTAGCGTTTGGATCAACTCAATGGTTTTTTGCATCACCTTGCCTGCTTCGTCGAGGCGATTTGAGCGGATATAAATTGTGCTCAATATGTTTCGGCTCTCAAGCACTTGGATGGCGTTGGCTTTAAATATGAGGCTACGGGTCGACAGTGCTTCACGGGTGAGCTTCAGCGCGGCGTCGTAATTACCCTGCAAAACTTTAATTGTGCTGAGCGAAGATTTTAGCGTGGCAACTGCGTAATGCTCCTGACCGTGTTCTTTAATGCCGTCGCTAAGCGCTGCCTGAATTTCAGCCTCAGCGAGCGCCGTTTCGCCGCCGCGCAGCTTGTGAAATGCCAGCTCATCGCGGGCAATCAGCGTTTCCGGGTGCGCAGCGCCCATCAGCTCAATATAGGTTTGGGTAGATTCCATCAACAGCTCGCCAGCACGCGCACGATTGCCGGTCACTTCCAATGCGTTTGCTAACAGCCGCTGGGTGTTCGCTAGTTGCGTGTTACGCGGCAAGTTGCTGGCTATCGCTAGTTTGAGTTCGGCTTCAAGCAGCGCAATGGCTTCATCGTTGCGGTAAGTGGCAAGATAAAGTTTGGCAAGCGCAAGCTTTAGCTTTTGATCGTTTTTTGCAGAGTTCTGCATGCCCACTTGCAGCGTACTTTCGGCGCTCAAATAGTCGCCTTGCTGAATTTCAATGTCGGCTAGTTCATAGAGCAAGCGTGCGGCGAGCTCGGGTGTTTGCGCGTAGGGGATCGAATCTGAGGCGAGTTTTTTTGCAGCGTTTAATTCCCCTAACCCGCTCAGTGCCCGGGTTCTTGTCAATGCGGCGCTGGTATTTGTGTAACGCTTAGCGGCGTCAAGCAGGGCAATTGCGCGCTTGAATTCGCCTAAATTTACGTATGCCGCAGCAATACCCATTTGAATTTCAGCCAGCGCCTGAGGCTTGCCACGCCAGCTTAAATTCGCCGCTTTAGTTTGCTCAGCGCTGACATCTAACAGCTCGCGCACGGTAATGTTGGATGCACCAATCGCATTAGGATTGCTGGCAGTGAAAATCTCCAGCATAAAGTCTTTCACTGCATCGGCATTTTCCGCCTGCATGCGCGCCTGCTGCGCTAAATAAAGGCTTCCCGCAAAAGCCACGATAAGCGCTAGCAACGCAAAACCGAGCGCTGAGCTAGCAACTGGATTGCGCCGCAAAAGCATGCGCAATCGATAATGCCAGCGATCACCGCGTGCGCTAATCGGCCGACCGGATAGATATGCGCGCACGTCGTTTGCAAACGTCTCGGCGGAGCCGTAACGGCGGTTTGGCTCACGCTGAATCGCGGTCATGACGATTAAGTCGAGATCCTCGCCTATCGGCTCTAACGCCCGCGCTTTTGCCAGCAATTGCGGATCGTTATGCTGTTGCTGCTGCTGCTGCTGCTGCCTGGAGAGTTGCAGCGCACGGCTAGGGCAGGGCACCGCGCTGTCAAGCATCTGCACTAATTCAAACACGCTAGCGCCCTGGCGTGGGCGCGAATTGGTCAGCAGCTCAAACAGCAGCACGCCTAGTGCGTAAACGTCGGTCAGCGTCGATACCGGCTGGCCAAGCAGCTGTTCGGGCGCGGCATAGGCCGGCGTCATCGCGGCGGCGGTTGTCTGCTCGGTACTCACGCTCGAAATAATTTTCGCGATGCCAAAATCAAGCAGCTTAGGCTCGCCGTTTGGCTGAACCAGAATGTTGCCCGGCTTTAAATCACGATGCACAACCAGCTGCTGGTGCGCGTATTGAACCGCGTCGCATATCTTTAAAAATAAATGCAGCCGCGCAGTTTGCGTAAGGCATTTTGGCGCACGATTTTGCGATTCATCTTGCTTCGATGTGCTGTCAGCGCCCTGCACAAACGTCATCAGCGGCGTGCCGTGTACCAGTTCCATCGCGAAGTAGGGCGCGCCGCATTCGGTCAAGCCGCCATCGATGAGCGCGGCAATGTGCGGGTGCTTCATGCGCGCCAAAATTTGCCGCTCTTGCACAAAGCGCGGGCGATCTTCTGGGTTGGCCCAGCGGGGCATTACTTTTAACGCGACCGGCTGCGCAAACTCAGTGTCTTCTCGCTGCGCTAAAAAAACTTCGCCCATGCCACCGCGGCCAAGCAGCGCGCTCGCCAAATAGGGGCCTATCCTTATCGGAAATGCAGCAGCAGCGCCGTAGTGCGAAACGCCGGGGCTGCCTGAGTTTGCCAGCGTGGCATCGCCCGGTAACGCGTCAACAGGCAGTTTGACGGTATCTGCAACGACTGAGTGCATGGGATCAAACCGGGGCATTTGCGCTCATAACAGATCAATTCCTCAGCATTTTCGGCTATTTTCTTGTGCGCGTTACGGCCTTCCAGCCGCAGAATTGCGTTGGCGCGCGGTTGAGCGCGATTGTCATTGGCGCATCGTTACGATTTTACGACGGTAAGATTGTCTCACGCTCTTGTTACAACTACGCAATGTCATCACCAAAAAAGTTGGCTTTTAACGCTGTAAAATGCCCGGATTTGTAATAAAGTTTCCCGCTTGAAGCCCTGACAGTTCTGGGGTCAATTTCCGAGGAAGCACTTGAGGATATTAATGAAGAATTTGAAAAAGCTTGCAAACTATGGCACCGCAATATTACTTTCTTGCGCGTCGAGTTCAGGATTTGCGCAAACCGTGGGTGGTGTGTGGCAAGTGTTAGGCCCAGGGCCATCGCAAAATGGTCAAGTTGAAAACATCGTTAATCGGGAAGTAGTCGGCGCGGTAAATGCGCTAGCGCCGCACCCGAGCAATGCCGATATTTTATATATTGGCGCTGTCAATGGCGGCGTATGGCGCACCTTGAATGCAAGCGCGGCATCACCGAGCTGGGATCGCCTGACCGATCGGCAGCGCTCAATGTCAGTAGGCGCGCTAGAGCTTGACCCCACCGACGCCACTTCACAAACGCTGGTTGCCGGTGCGGGAAGAACGTCGAGCCTAGGCGGGCTTGGTGGCGCGCTGACCGGGCTTTTGCGCAGCACGAACGGCGGCGCAACCTGGGCGGTAATTGGGCAAACTGAGTTAAGCGGTAGAACGATATCTGGGCTTGCGCCTAGGGGCGTGAATATTTTAGCGGCGACTAATGCCGGCATTTTTCGCTCGACCAATAGCGGCCAAAGCTTTGCGCTAGCCACCGGCGCGCCGACCGTTAATATCTCTGACCTGACCGGCGACCCGACCACGCTGACCCGGCTTTATGCGGTTGCTAATGGCAGCATCCGTGGCATTTATGCGAGCAGCGACACCGGCGCAACTTGGGCTAAAGTATCCGATGCGGCGGTGGATGCCGCTATTTTGTCTGGCGGCAAAGTTGAGCTGGCGATTGGGCGAAGCAACAATGTATTCGCCGCGATAGTCGGATCGGGCGGTCGGCTGGCGGAGGTTGCGTATTCAAGCAATTCAGGGGGTTCCTGGAGCTTTTTGGGTGTTCCGACTACGGTTGAACGTAACGGTGCGATCTTTGGCGCGCATGCGGGCGGGCAGGGCAATTTGCATCTGTCCATTGCGGCTGATTCCACTGACAGCGATGTGGTCTACATTGGCGGTGATCGCCAGCCTACATTTGGCGAGGGCCAAGCAGGCGATCCCGGATTTCCTAACTCGCTCGGTGCGCGCGATTTTTCAGGCCGATTGTTTCGCGGCGATGCGTCGCTGCCAGCGGCTAGCCGCTGGGCATCCATTACGCACAGCGGCACTGACAACAACTCATCCCCGCACGCAGATTCTCGGGATATGGCGATCGATGCCGCCGGCAACCTGTTACAGAGTGATGATGGCGGCGTGTACCGGCGAACTTCGCCGCTTAATGCAAGCGGCCGCTGGCTTTCGGTGAACGGCTCGCTGCAAACCACTGAATATCATGGGGTTGCCTATGATGCAGTGGCGGATCGGGTGATTGGCGGCGCGCAAGATACCGGCACGACTGAGCAAATTTCACTCACCGGTAAAATCTTTAATAGCGTCTCAACCGGCGATGGCGGCGTGCCAGCGGTTGAAGATCGTTCGTCTGCTACGCTGTCGACTCGCTATTCGAGCTTTCAAAACCTGGCGCAGTTTCGCCGACGCACGTTTAACAGCGCCAATGTGGTGCAAGCACAAACGTTTCCGCCTTTTGCGCTGCTAAACGCCAGCCCTGCCATGGTGCAGCAGTTCTACACGCCCATTGCGGTAAACGAGGCGAGTGGAACGCGCGTGCTGATTGGCGCGAATAACGGGATTTACGAATCCTTCGATCAGGGTAGTACCATTACCCGTATCGCCACGACTCGGATAAATCAAATTGCTGGCAGGCCGATTGTGTACGGCGCGCCCGGCAATCCAGAGCTGCTTTTTACCGCTTCCGGCGCAGGCTTATTTTTACGCACCGCCGCATTGGCCCTGCCCGCGCAAATAGCTACCACCGCTACAACTGTGCGTGATGTTGCGGTTGATCCAGATTCCCCCACGCGGCTTTTCGCGCTGGAGACAAGCACGGTGAGTTTTTCCAGCAATGGCGGCACCAGCTTTGCCAATATCACCGCTAACTTAAGCACCTTTGATCCTGGCGAACTGCGCAGCATGGCATTCGTGCCTAGCGCGGGTGGCGATGCGCTGGTGGTGTCGAGCGATCGTGGCGTGTTCGTTTCCTTTGATAGCGGTGGATTTGCCGCTTGGGCCCGCTTGGGCGTGGATTTACCGAATGTTCCGGTGTTTGAACTTGAATATGACGGCACCGATGACGTGCTAATTGCGGGAACTTTAGGGCGCGGCATTTGGAAGCTGCAACCTGCGATCAGCATCACTGAGCTGTTCCGCGATGGTTTTGAAAATTGAGGCTTGACTTAGATGATTAAAACATTAAACACTATGATTAAAACATTAAACGCACTATTACTGCTTAGCGTCGCAAGCTTCACGCACGCACAAAGCGAAGCAAGTTTTGCACTGAGCACCGGCGCGGTCATGGCCTCTGATCAATTAAGGCTTTATGCGGCAAATCCTGATGGAAAAGTGCTGGCAATTAACGCTGAAAACGGCCGTACGCTTTGGACAAGTCAAGTAACCGGTAGGCCACTCGCGGTTTTTGAAAATCAGCTCGTTGTAGTTGCGCAAACCGAGCAGGATGGCGAAAATGCAATCTTGCTGCTTAACCTAGACACCGGCGCTAACATTCAAGAAATCACCGTGGATATTGGTGCGGCACAGGCCGTCATTGTGCCGCTGCCAAATCAAACGTTCGCAACCAGTACGGAAGCTACCAAAAATGGTATTCGGGTGTATTGGGAATTTGACAAACAGCCGCTGCAAGGCGCGGCGATGTTTGATGAAGCGCAAACCAGCCTGGATTCAGTCAGCCGCTTCGGCGCATTTGATCTGAACCTCACAGCGGAACTTGCATCGGTTCGCACAGCTGCGCTAAACAGCCGCGATGAAATACCGAGATTAATTCCGAACCTACCGGTTTCCGAACGCCTGCCTAGCTTGACTGGAGAGCAATTTCGCTCCGCCAACAGCGCGCATCTGCAAACTAACCGCGCAGTAAGCGATGCGCGATTCGGCACGGTTTACCGATGGTCGCTCTTAAAAGCCACGGGCGAGGCATTGGGCGGCGTTACGCTGCCCTATGCTTATGCGCCTTTTTCGGTGCGCGCGGCTAAGCTCATCACGCAGCTGCCACCCTATGCCGTTCGGCAAGCGGGTGGTGAGATCGACGCGTTTGCCGCTAGGATTGTAAGTTTCAACTTGCAAACAGGTGCCGAGCTTTGGTCAATTGACGTGTTAGATCCTGTTTATCGAGGTGTTTTGCCGCCGTAGTAGCCGCGCGGCTGATCGCTATACGCATTTGCCGCACGTTTGTTCGACATTTTCGGCGGCTTTGATTTAGCATCCGGCGATGGGTGAATTTGAATTTATCGAGTGGATCAAGGAGCAGGTGCAGGCCTCAAGCAGTGCGCTTGCGTTAGCTGACGTGGTGCTAGGAATGGGCGATGACTGCGCGCTGATTCGCCCAGCTGCGCACGATTTGCTGGCTATAAGCACCGACACACTGGTAGCGGGTACGCATTTTTACGCGGGCACTGATCCGCTAGCGATTGGCCATAAAGCTGCAGCCAGCAATTTAAGTGA
>Ga0163144_10029610_pt1 | contig 10501 bp, 8 predicted proteins | sample OliLak19BULKMAT1_FD_123175 | JGI IMG/M metagenome (GOLD analysis project Ga0163144, IMG submission 123175) | Freshwater microbial mat bacterial communities from Lake Vanda, McMurdo Dry Valleys, Antarctica - Oligotrophic Lake LV.19.BULKMAT1 | ecosystem: Environmental > Aquatic > Freshwater > Lake...
TGCCGTCGGTGGAAAACTTCATGTCAAAGATGGCTGTGCCTATACTCAGACCAAACTCGATAACATTGATGCCTATGTAGTAGACGGAGCACCAGCCGATGCGATGGAGTTTGCAAACGTTTGGTTTAAAGAGAAGCGTTTTGATTTGATTATTTCGGGCATGAACTTAGGCGAGAACATTAGCTCTGGCATGATTTCATCGGGTACGGTCTCAGCAGCAGTCCGAGCCTATGGCTTAGAACTGGCACCCAAAGCGATCGCAATAAGTTGGTATACTCCAGGCGATTTTTACTTTAAAAAACATGATGAAACTGAAAGCTTGGCCGGCTATCTGGATCATCCAGGAGAGAGTCTTAAAAAAACCATAGAACTCTGCATAAAACATAACCTCTGGGACGCCAAAATTCTCAATATTAATCTGCCCAAAAAACCGGCCAGCGAGATACGATTCACACACATCAATCTCAACATAAATGATTCCTATCCACCACCGCATATACAAAAAGATCAACAACGCTTCGCATATCCATTTGAAATGTTGCCGCGAGCTACTACAGATCTTAGCCTTGATTCTGCAGCAATCGAAGCAGGATATATCTCCATTACACCAATCAATCCAGATTGGACTGAGTATGACTTGTACGAAAAAATGAAGAATGATGTCCTAAACTGTTGAAATAACCTCTTCATACATTTTTGTATGTACTTGCAATGTTAATCTTATAGTTTATAATCCTAAGATGGAAGTCCCTTCTCAAATACCAGTCCTAATACGGACAAACGAAATTGTTTTCAATTACACTGAAACAAAGTATCTCAGACAACTACATCATTTTACTCCTGTTTTACTTCACTGGCTTGCAAAGCTCAATGATACTCAAACTATCCCTGAAGATTTAAAGGATAAAACTGAAGAAATTTGGAAATTTCGAAAACTCATAAACGCGTACATTGGCATTCTTGTCCAATGTTCAGACAAAGATGAACTACCATCGAGTGTTTTAGGTCTGTCTCATTCTATAGGTCAAATAAAGGATATCCTGCAAAATGGCGCACAGCTGAATTCCAAACCACTTACATATTGGATCTCTTTAGTTCAAAAAAACTTACAAGAACTGTGCCTATCAGACGCAACTCCTAAACCTCCTGAAATGCTTCATGCTCATCTTGAAGAACTCATGCAGATAATTGTAGATCTTACAAAACAACGCACACTTCCAGTGGAAGAATTTCATAATTTACGAAAAAGAATTCGCTCTTTTTTAAACCAATACTCAATTATCCTCGATGAGGATTTAACATTTGTCTGTGGAGATATCACAGAGCCGGAAATCAAACAACTAAAGTCTTTTCAAAAAAAGTTGAAAAAAATCTGTAACGAGATGGGACAGATTCATGATCAGATTCTTCAAGAAATATTTAAAATGTTAGGTGAACATACAGATTTCAACTTTGAAGAAGTCTATGCTTCAAAAAAAGTCACTTTAGAAAGTGATATGTTTGATTTGATCTTAAAAATATTTTCACAAGGTGAGTTTATTTCAGACAACAATTGAAAAAAAATATTTTTAAGAGTAAAATATCTGTTACTAAAACCATCAGAGTCTAGCCATCACTAGATAAGGTGTTGAAAGAAATTAGCACTCTATCACTGTAACTGCTAATCTAGAATCAACCGGGTAAGCCCGTAAACGCTGTTTAAAGAGTACTTAATCATGAGTCTTGAGTATTTAGAAAAAAAACTAAGTACTAAGTACTAAAGACTAAGTACTAAAAATGAGGTGGTACCGCCTTCAATTCTGAAGACCCTCTTGTATTCATCATTCATTTGGTGAGTACAAGAGGGTTTTTTGATATTATCACTAATCGCTAGTCGCTAACAACTACTCGCTAACAAAATATGCCAAAACTCACCGATCTTAAGCAAACACCAAACTTCCCACAGCTTGAAGAGGAAGTCATGCAATACTGGCGTGATGATCAGACCTTCAAAAAATCTGTCGACGAGCGCAGTGCTGACAGATCGTATATCTTTTATGATGGACCACCCTTCGCGACTGGTCTGCCTCACTACGGTCACTTACTCGCTTCCACCACCAAGGATGTCATTCCTCGCTACTGGACGATGAAGGGCTACCGTGTGGAGCGTGTCTGGGGGTGGGACTGTCACGGACTTCCGATCGAAAACATGATCGAGAAAAAACTCGAAATCAAAGGCGGGAAGAAGGGGATCGAAGCCTTGGGCATCGATACATTTAACAATGCTTGTCGCTCTGAAGTACTCGCACTTGATAAAGAGTGGGAAAAGATCATCGAACGCCTCGGCCGCTGGGTTGATTTCAAAAATAATTACAAAACCATGGACACGACATACATGGAATCTGTCTGGTGGGGATTCAAGCAGCTCTATAATAAAGACATGGTGTACGAAGGCAAAAAAGTCATCCTGTACTGCCCACGTTGCTCGACACCACTATCGAACTTTGAGATCGCAATGGACAATAGCTATCGTGAAGTGCGTGAGCCGTCCAATACCTATAAATATAAAATCGTCGGTGAAGAACATACCTTTATCCTGGCTTGGTCCACCACGCCTTGGAATAAATTGGCCACCCCTGCACTCGCGGTGAATCCTGATCTGAAATATGTCAAAGTCAAGCAAGGTGAGGAGTTTTACATCCTCGCCCATACGACACTCAAGACTTTGAAAGATGAGCCGTACGAAGTCGTCGAAACATACGATGGAAAAGGTTTAGAGCAGTACCAGTTTGAGCTTCATTATGATTTTTACCCAAATCGAAAACCAGGTGAAAAAGCTGGCATCATCATTGCGGACTCTTTTGTGACCGCTCAGGAGGGGACCGGTGTCGTCACGATAGCGGCTTACGGTGAAGATGACTACCGAGTTATGAAACAGCACAACATCCAAGTGGTCGAACATGTCAATGAAGAAGGAAAAATGCGTCCTGAGGTCACCCCTTGGGCAGGTATGTACATACTCAAAGTGAATCCACTGGTGAATGAAGATCTGACCAAACGTGGCCTGATGTACAGCGAAGAAATGCATACTCACAACATCGCCGAATGTTACCGTTGCAGTACAAGACTCTACTATGCGCCCCTGCCAGCATGGTTTATCGACGTCCAAAAATTTAAGAATGATCTGATCACTCATAACGAATCCATCAACTGGTATCCCGAGCACTTGAAACACGGTCGCTTTGGGAAAGGTCTAGAGAATGCCCCGGACTGGAACATTTCGAGGTCGAGATACTGGGGGACACCGATGCCGATCTGGGTAGGCCTTAGGCCACAGGGCACAGGCCTTAGTAGTCAATCATCCAATTCAGATGAAACAAAGCAACCACTTCTGCGAGTTATCGGCTCTCTCGAAGAATTGAAACAATGGGCAGTGGACCCAACGAAGGTCGCCTCCCTCACCGATATACACCGCGAGTTTCTCGATGAGATCGAGGTTTGGGTCGATGATGAGAAAACGGTGAAAGGGAAGCGCATTCCTGAAGTCTTCGACTGTTGGGTCGAGTCTGGTTCGATGCCATTTGCCTCTCGCCACTATCCATTTGAGCACAAACAAGAATTCGAAGATAACTATCCAGCCCAGTTCGTCAGTGAGTACATCGCTCAAACCCGCGCTTGGTTCTATACCATGCACGTCATGTCAGTTGGCATCTTTGGCAAACCTTCTTTCGAAAATGTACTGACTACCGGGACGATCTTAGCTGAAGACGGCTCAAAGATGAGTAAGTCAAAAAAGAACTATCCCGATCCGATGATCATGATCGATAAATACGGTGTGGATAGTTTGCGACTCTATCTAATGAGCTCACCTGTCATGAAGTCAGAGAATGTCAACTTTAGTGAGAAAGACGTTTCTGAAATCCGCAAACGCGTCTTCGTCATTTGGTGGAACGTGTTTTCATTCTACAAAATGTACGCTGGAGATGCAGTGATCAATCTCGAGCAAGAAGTCACACCAACCGATATCATGGATACCTGGATGATGAGCCGACTCAACAGCGTCACCGCAGAAGTGACCGCTCAGATGGACACATATAATGTCGTCAAAGCCAGTCGCACACTCATCGAGTTCGTCAACGAAATCTCGACGTGGTATCTGCGTCGCAGTCGCGATCGTTTCAGAGAGGATAAAAATGCTTTGCAAGTCTTTGGTCGAGTCCTTGTCCAGCTCGCTCAATTATTCGCTCCCATCACACCATTCTTTGCGGAAACGATGTATCACAACTTAGTCGACGACAAGAGTAGTGTCCATCTCTCGGCTTGGCCGAAAGCTGACCAAACACTGATCAATACGCAACTTGAAAAAGAGATGCAGCTGGTGAGAACACTCGCTGAAAAAGCCCACGCCACTCGTAAAGATCAAGCGATCAAAGTTCGTCAACCACTTGCATCGCTCACTGTCATCTCAGAACACGAAAAACTTAGTGAACAAGTACTCGCAGTCTTACTCGATGAAGTGAATGTCAAAAATGCTATCTGGAAAGAAGGCGAAAGCACTGAAGTGACGTTGGACACCACACTCACTCCAGAACTCACCGCCGAAGGAAAAGCTCGGGAACTCATCCGAAAAGTGCAACAACTACGCAAAAAAGAAAACCTTGAACAATCAACGAAGATCACACTGACTTTGCCAGAATATCCAGAATCTTGGAAAGAACGCATCATGAAAGCGACCAATGCCAAAAGTATTGAAAGTGGAACTGAAGTTGCGATAACAACATTCTAATATATCTCGGAAAGTAATATTGGTCTTCGGCTATTTTTTTGCTAAGATGCATCCATGACTTCCCGTTTTGTGTTACCGTTCTTATTCTTGTGCTTTGGTGGCATAAGTTTAACGGTCTTGCAAAGCATCGCGCCCAACCTATTTCCCATCCAAGCCGTCTACTACTTAGCCGCGACAGCTCTGTTTTTCTTTGGAAGTCTCATGCCATACGCATTATGGAAAAAACTGGCGTTCGTACTATACGGCGTGGTGATCGTGCTCCTCGTGCTCACTTTTGTCATTAGTGACATCCGAAAGGGAGCAGCTCGCTGGCTTGATCTCGGGCCGATCAGTGTCCAACCTTCCCAATTGGCGCAACCCGTGACTTTGCTGGTACTCAGCATCTACACAGCGAAATACCGACTAACTTCTCTCAAGCGCATTGCCGTGTTTGGGTTGATACTTATGGTTCCATGGATACTCATATTTATCGAGCCAAATTTAGGGACATCTTTAATTCTCTTATTTAGCGCCGGAGCGATATTTTATAGTAGTGATGTACCACTCCGGTGGATCGGGATCCTACTTGGCGGATTTTTGGTCGCAGCCATTTTGGGCTGGGTCTTCCTGCTCAAACCCTACCAAAAACAACGTGTCTTTTCATTTTTGAACTCAGACAGTGACACCGACGCATCATATAATGCCACACAATCCGTCATCGCAGTGGGAGCGGGTGGGGTATTTGGCAGGGGACTAGGGCATGGCATCCAGTCACAACTTCGATTTTTGCCAGAACGTCAGACCGACTTCATTTTCGCTTCCTTAGCCGAAGAAATTGGTTTTTTTGGCAGCACATTTGTACTGTTACTTTACACCGCTCTTTTTATCTTCATTTTACTTTTGGCATTTAGGACACAAGACCTTTCCCAACGCTACTTTTGCCTAGGAGTAGTGGCTTTTTTCTGCATTCAGATCTTTATCAACGTCGGTATGAACATGGGCATCTTCCCGATTACCGGAATCACGCTCCCGTATATCTCATATGGTGGAAGCTCGCTCTTGAGTCTGACATTACTCCTTTGTATCTTGCAGAGAATAGCGACTGACACCTTTCAACCCAAGGCGTTGGAGATTAGGTAGTGGTAGTGATAGGTTTACTTACCGCAATTCTCCCCATCTTTACCAAGTGCCCTTTCTAGTGTTATAATGCTAGTCTGACTTTATCCGACTAACTTTTCTGGCCAAAGGCAAAAAAAAGTTTGGCGGGTTTCCAACTTATTTTATTCAGGAGAAATATGAAATACGCAATCGTCCAAATCGGCGGCAAACAACTCAAGATCGAGGAAAACAAAGAGTTCACCGTGAATCTTGTACTCGAAGCAGACAAGAAAAAGCAAACATTCGCTGAAGTGTTGATGATCGTCGATGGCGACAAACAAACATTTGGAGCACCACTCATCAAAGATGCTAAGGTGACTTTCGAAGTCATCGAGCAAACGCACTTACCAAAAATCCGCGTCGCGACCTACAAAGCCAAATCAAGATCACGAAAAGTCTACGGACACAAACAGCCAGTCTCAGTTATAAAAGTACTCACAATCAGCGCATAACTCTCCGTGAAAAATTAAATGGAATGGATTTGTAAAATATTGTATTCTGACAAAGATTACAGAGCGAATCCACCGGCCAATTTGAAGCAAAAAAGATTATCATTCGCGATATTTAATCTGAGGAAGAAGACGATATTTTACAAATCCATTCATAAGTATAATCATGCCCACTACATTCTGGCTCCAACTCGGCCGCCTTCCAGAACTTTCTCTCAAAGAAACTTCAAACATATTCCCAAACTCACTAGTGACTCTGTTGTGTAATGATCTCTATACCATCGACGTTGAAGATGAAGCACACTTTGACGAGCAGCTAAACAAATCCGGGGGGATCATCAAAGTCATCAAATCCCTCGACACAGTAGAACAAACAATCGAAGCAGTGACCCAAAAAATCACTGAACTGCTCGAACACCAAGAAAGCCGTCACTTCGCGATCAGTTACACCTCTTCAAACAACCAAAACCCATTTACCATCGACCTTCATGAGCTCAAAGATCAACTGAAAGCCAAAAGTGTCTCGAGAAGATTCGTCGATTCAACCTCCCATGGAGTGTCAGCCGCTGTCTTACTACATCAAAACGTCATTGAGTATATGATCGTCTTCCAAGAGGGGCAGTGCCTCATCGGTCGATCCTATTGGGTTCAGAACATCGATCAATGGACCAAACGAGACCGCATGAAACCCTATCGTGACCACAAAAAAGGGATGCTTCCACCAAAACTTGCTCGAATGATGGTCAACTTTTTGACACCTGAACTTCAGCAGAAAAAGGATAAAATTCTATTCGATCCTTTCTGTGGAACTAGTACGGTCTTGATGGAAGCGATGCTTATGGATTGGCAAGTCATCGGTTCTGATATTTCGGCAGACACTATTCACAAAACTGGTGAAAATATTCATTGGTTCCAAAAAGAGTACCAAAAAGAAAACATTCCCGTAAAATTGTTCATTCAAGACGCTGTAAAAGTCGATCTTCACTCGATTGGAAAAAAAGTCGATGCGATCGTGACTGAACCATTCTTAGGCAAACAACAACCCAGCGAAACGCAACTTCCAAATATTTATAGAGGTCTAGAAAAAATGTATCTCGGTATTTTTAAACAGTTTCGACATTTACTCAATCCAGGTGGAGAAATCGTGATTGTGACGCCATTTACAAAGACGAGTAAACATTCATACTCTCTTGAGAAAATCATTGACAAATTGCCAGATCTTGGATACACTATCATATCTGGACCGCTCTTTTATCAAAGAGAGCAAACGATCGTCCAAAGAGCTATTTATCACATAAAATTAAATTCTTAAAGGTATCTATGTCACACGTTAAAGCCGGTGGATCAGTCGAACAACATCACCAGAGACCAGGGAAAAGACTTGGTGTCAAAAAATATGGTGGTCAAAAAGTCAGATCTGGAAATGTCTTAATTCGTCAAAGAGGCTCAACCTACCGAACTGGTAAAAATGTCGGAATTGGTCGAGATTTCACCATTTACGCACTGGTCGATGGTGTTGTCCAGTTCAGCAAACGCTTTGGCAAAACAGTCATCAACGTCGCCAAGTAATTTTTTCTTCATTATAAACATTTCTTGTCCAACTAATAGTTTTAGTCGTGTCGTTTCACGGTGATCAACTATCAGTCCTGTATTTTATTTGATATACTCGCCCTACACTCAATACCTATTTTCAAAGGTCACTATGTCTGATGCTCATCTCAAAGTTACTCACCTTCCTACCCAACAAATCCAGCCAAACCCGCTGCAGCCCCGAGGACACTTTCAAAAAGAAGAGCTAGAAGATCTCAAAATATCGATTGAAGAACACGGCATCATCGAACCGCTCGTCGTGGCGCAAACCCCCGCCGGGTATCAAATCATCGCAGGTGAGCGACGCTGGCGTGCTGCCAAGCTGCTCGGCTTGGAAGAAGTGCCTGTCGTCATCCGCAAAACTACACCAAGAGGCATGCTTGAGATGGCAATTATCGAAAATGTGCAACGCGTTGATCTCAATGCCCTTGAACGAGGCAAAGCCTTTCAAAGATTATTGACTGAGTTCAAGATGACTTCACATGACATAGCAAAAAAAATTGGTAAATCAGCCTCATTTGTCAGCAACAGCATTCGTTTGCTTACTCTTCCAGATGCGATTAAAGATGGTTTATTGGGGGGGATGATCGCTGAAGGTCATGCACGCGCACTCGCAGCCATCAACGATACTCGGCTCATGGTAGAAGCGTACAAAATTATCTTAAAAGAAAACGGTTCCGTCCGTCGAGCAGAGGCACTCGCTCGTTTAATGAACGAGCAGATCGCCAAACATCCAGTCGGCCAAGAGATGGAGAAAAGAGATTTACGACCCATCTTAGATAGTGAGATCGACGGGTGGAGAAAGAGACTTGAAAAAGCCCTCGGCACTCATGCAAGTGTCAGACTTTCAAGATCAAACAGGCAGACAAAAGTGAATATCACTCTCAAAGGAAGTCCAAAGCAAACACAAGAAAAGCTGGAGAAGATTTTACAACTGAGCCAGCTGTAAATTGCAAAATTTTTACTTCTCATCGATCTGGTAATCAAAGTGCTTGACCCAACCAGCAGCTTTTGGTGGCCAGTAGCGGAAGAACGCTCTCCCCACTATATTGCTTGATCTGATCGGCCCCCAAGATCTTGAATCACTTGAGTAAGGTCGATTATCACCCGAGACAAAGTACTCATCAGCTCCCAACACGACGAACTTGTTATTCTTCAAGAAAAGCCCAGGTAAAACATCGAAGTTCTCAGGGATATACGGCTCATCGAGTTTTCTATCGTTGACCCAGATAGCGTTGTCTTTGACTTCTACTTTATCTCCAGGCAACCCCAACACTCGTTTGATGAAGTCACAACCAGTCCCTTTTGGACAGTTCGCTGCTTCTGGCGCATGAAAGACGATCACATCTCCTCGGCCAGGAGTTCCGATTTTATAGCTAATCTTGTCCGTCAACACGTACTCTCCATCTTGAAAGTTTGGCACCATCGACTGACCATTCACCTGGTGCGGCTGAAGCAAGAACAAATATACAACCAAAAAAATGGAGAGAGCAATCACGACTGTTTCTATAATGTCGAGGAAAAAAGCACCGATAGATCGAAAAATATTCATAAAGCTCCAGTTCACGAGTACACGACACCCAATCGGATCATTATCTCGTGAATCGGTAGGAATGGCAAGGGGAGGGGAAGATTTTCGGTTTCTTGTTATTCACCCTTCAGCATGAAATAATCATGCCTATGCATTATTTACAGTTATCCTAATGGGCTACCAATATTCTTTTTTTTCTGGCATATCTTGGACAGGAGGACTTAAAATCGCTTCGAAGTTCTTGAGTGCCGTCAAAATTGCGATCCTGGCTCGCTTACTTCCAGTTGAGTACTTCGGATTATTCTCATTGGTACTGGTCGCTCTATCACTCGTGGAGGTCTTTACCGAAAGCGGGATCAACACGATCATTGTTCAATCACAAAAAGACATAAAGTATTTTTTAAACACTGCTTGGGTGGTATCGATCGTGCGTGGGTTTATCATATCTCTCGTCATGGTGATCTTTGGACAAGGGATGGCCATGTTTTACCAAAAGCCCGAGTTATTTTACCTCATCACTCTGGCCGCCATCATCCCCATTATCCGTGGATTCATCAATCCTTCAATCGTCGAGTTCCACAAAAACTTGTCCTTTCGACAAGATAGTATATACCGCTTTTCACTGATTTTTGTGGAAGTGCTCAGCGCGATACTGTTATCATTTTTCTGGAAAAGTCCGTTTGTGCTGATCACGCCGTTGATTATCAGCGCCGCATTTGATCTCTGGGTATCGTACCAATTCACATCTGAGAAACCTCGCTTCAAAGTCAGCCGACCAGTACTCAAGGAGATTTTAAATAGTACAAAATGGTTGAATGGCATCTCGGTTATTGATTATCTGAACAAAAATATCGATGACATGATTCTTGGCAAGATCATCGGAACTCAACTTCTTGGATTTTACTCAAAAGGGTACACTGTGACCCAAGCCGGTACTTCAGACATCGGTACGACAGTCATCCATGCATCATTTCCGGTATACGTCCGCATTTCAGGTGATACAGAGCGGATCAAGCGGGCCTTTTACAA
>Ga0163144_10029611_pt1 | contig 10501 bp, 11 predicted proteins | sample OliLak19BULKMAT1_FD_123175 | JGI IMG/M metagenome (GOLD analysis project Ga0163144, IMG submission 123175) | Freshwater microbial mat bacterial communities from Lake Vanda, McMurdo Dry Valleys, Antarctica - Oligotrophic Lake LV.19.BULKMAT1 | ecosystem: Environmental > Aquatic > Freshwater >...
CCTCGCCCTTCGCGAGAAGGCGCAGCCCGACGAATGGTGGACGTTCAACACCCGGTCGATGCTCGGCGAGGCGCTCATGGGCCAGAAGAAGCACGCCGACGCCGAACCGCTGTTGCTCAAGGGCTACGAGGGGATGAAACAGCGGGAGAAGACGATCCCGAACGCACCGCAAACCGCCACCCGCATCCCGGAAGCCCTCGACCGGCTGATCGCGCTCTACACCGCGACAAAGAGGCCGGACGAGGCGACGAAGTGGCAGGCCGAGCGGGCGAAGTACCCGGCAGAGGTTGCACCGCCGCCGCGTTTGCGGAAGTGAGCCGATCCGTAAGTTCCGCAAAGACGTTGGTCACTGAAAGGCGGCGAAGTCGGCCCAGAAGTTCGGGTAGGTCTTCGCAACGCAACCCGGGTTGTTGATGAAGACGCCGGGGACGCGGAGGCCGATCAGTGCCAGGCTCATGGCCATGCGGTGGTCGTCGTAGGTGTCGACGGTGGCGCCGTGCATCGGGCCGGGGTGGATGGTCAGGCCGTCCTGCCGTTCGTCGATGCGGATGCCGAACTTGCGGAGTTCCGTCGCAAGTGCACTGAGGCGGTCGGTTTCCTTATGGCGAATGTGGGCGACGTTGGCGATCGTCGTCGGCCCCTCGGCGAAGCAGGCGACGACGGCGAGCGTCATCACCGTGTCGCTGATCGCATTCATGTCGATCTCGATACCGCGAAGCGTTCCGGTGCCGATCATCGTCAGGCCATCCGCGTTCTCCCGAAGTTCGCAACCCATTGTTTGAAGAATTTGGGCGAAGTGAACATCGCCTTGCAGCGAATTCAGGTTTAGCCTCGGGACGACGACGAGATTGTTGGTGATCGCGGCGGCGGCGAAGAAGTAGCTCGCGCTCGAGGCATCCGGTTCGATCGCATATTCGTCCAGCTTGATCGTCTGCGGTCCGGGGATCCGGTATGTTGCACCCTTGACTTCCACGACCAAGCCGAAGTCGCGGAGCATGGCGACCGTCATGGCGATGTACGGTTCGGAGACGGCTTCGCCGACGACTTCGATGACCGTCTCGCCGTCGCCGAACGGCGCGGCCAGCATCAGGCCGCTGAGGTATTGACTGCTGACGTCGGCTTTCACTCTGATGCGGCCGCCGCTCCATCCTTGCGAACGGATCGCGATCGGCGGGCAGCCGGTGGCGGCATCACTGGTCGCGTCGATGCCGAGTTGGTTCAAGCCGTCAAGCAAATCCTGGATAGGCCGCTCGCGCATCCGCGGGACGCCGTCGAGTCGGTAGGTGCCCTTCCCCAGCCCGAGCATCGCCCCGAGGAAGCGGACCGTCGTGCCGGAGTTGCCGACGAACAATTCGGCGGCCGATGCGGGAATCCGCGAACTGCCGGCAGGTCGCGAAACCGTGGTTTCTTCTTTCCCGGGATCGTGTGCGACTTGGAAACCCAAGTCCTTCAGACAGGTCATCATCACCCGCGTGTCGTCCGAATCCAGCACTCCAGTGAGCTTGAAGGGCCGCTCGGCCATCGCCGCCAAGACCAACGCACGATTGGTGATGCTCTTGCTGCCGGGCACTCGGATGCTGTGGCCTTGCGAACGATGCAAACCGTTGGGCTTTACCGGGTACGGGTCAGGCAGGGTCGTCGGCGAAACCGTCGGCATAGGTCACCTTGAAAAGCGTCAAACCTTCGGGCGGGGCGTTCGGGCCGGCTTCGCGACGGTCGCGGCTTTTCAGGATCGCTTCGACGAAATCCGGCGACCATTCACCGCGGCCGACCTTCATGAGCGTCCCGGCGATCGCCCGCACCATGTTGTACAGGAAGCCGTCCGCTTCGACGGTCACAACGATCAACTCGCCGTCGCGGCGGACACTCGCTTCGGTGATGGTACGGACGCTGCTGAGCCGGTTGGGCCAGTCGGTCTCGAAGCTGCGGAAGTCGTAACGACCGAGCAGAAACCTAGCCCCGTCGTTCATCGCGGTCACGTCGAGTTTGCGGCGATGGTGAAACGCGAATTGTCGCAGGAAGGGGTTGTGCATCCGCGTGTCGTATATGCCGTAGCGATAGGTTTTGCTCAAGGCATCGCGGTTGGAATCGAAGGATTGCGGCACATCGTCGCAGTCCAGCACGGCAACATCGTCCGGCAGATGGGCGTTGACGGCCTTCACCAGAATCGCACAGGAATGACGCGTGCCGGAATAGAAGTTCAACACCTGCCCGCGGGCATGCACGCCGGCATCGGTGCGGCCGCTGACGTTGAGGCGGACCGCTTCCTGAGTCACCGCGGCGATTGCCGTTTCCAGCGTCCCCTGAACCGTGCGGAAGTCGGGCTGCGTCTGCCAGCCCTGAAAGTCCGTACCGTCGTAGCCGACGAGCATGCGGAGGTTTCGCAGCGGCACCGGATAGCGGTTGGCCATGGCGGTTACCGCGGCGTCACGAGGCCGCGGCGGACCAACTCGACCGCACACTGCACGGCATTGGTCGCGGCCCCTTTGCGGAGATTGTCCGAGACCACCCACAGGTTCATCGCCATCGGGTTGGACGGATCCTGCCTGACCCGGCCGACGAAGGTGGCGTCGCTCCCCTCGGCCGTGAGCGGCTGCGGGAATTCCCCCTTGACTTCGTCCATGAGCACAATGCCCGGTGCCTTCGCCAACGCGGCCTTGGCGGCTTCGACGGAAAGCGGCTCGTGAAACTCGACGTTGATCGCCAGCGAATGCGCGATCTTCACCGGCACCCGGACGCAGGTCGGCGAGATGCCGATGGTAGCGTCGCCGAAGATTTTCCGCGTCTCGTTCACGACCTTATTTTCCTCTTCGGTGTAGCCGTTGTCGTCGAGCGTCCAGTCGAGGGTGATCACGTTGCCCGCGAGTTGCGCCTTGTGGGCGGTCGGCTTCGGCACCTCTCGACCCACGACCCACTCGTCGAGTTGTGCCTGAAAGTCCGTCAGGCCGGTTGCTCCCTTGCCGGAGGAGGATTGATACGTGGCCACGACGATGCGTTTGATCTTGGCCAGGTCGTGCAGCGGCTTCAGGGCCACCGTCAGCGGAATCGCCACGCAGTTCGGGTTGGCGACGATCCCTTTACGGGCGTGATGAAGTTGTTCCGCGTTGACTTCGGGAACCACCAGCGGGCAATCGGGGTCCATCCGCCAGGCGCTGGAATTATCGACGACGATCGCCCCGGCGGCCGCGGCGATCGGCGCGTAGTGCTTGCTGACCGACGACGGCGTGGAACTCAGCACGATCTGCACGTTCTCGAAGGCTTGCTCGTTCACGGCTTCGATGATGTAGGGCTTGCCGCGAAACTCGACGGTCTTGCCCGCCGATTTCTCGGACGCGAGAAACTTGATGTGCGTCGGCGTGAAACCTTGTTCCACAATCACTTGCCGCATCAACGCACCCACTGCCCCGGTCGCACCGATCACCGCCAAGCTCACGTCCACGATGGTCGATCCTTCCCGATTCCGATTCCGAACGAATCGCCATTCTAGGAACGAAAAGACTCAGATGCGAGACTGCCACCGTTGCGGATCGCGGCTGGTGTGGAAGACGGACACGATGCGAACGGCACCGGGTATGACTTGATAGTAGATGCAGTACGGAAACCCCTTCACGATCGCGCGACGGGTCATGCCGACGACGACCTGATGCATTGTGGGCAGCTTGAGAATTCTGTTTGTGCAGTGTATAACGGCGTCCACGAATTTGTCGCCGAATCCCGGTCTCACGGATTCGTAGTAGTCGAAGGCTTCGTCGAACTCCGTCGTCGCATCGTCGTGAATGATGAGATTCATGCAGATCGTCCCCAACGTGCTCGCGCGACTCGAACGACTTCGTCGAACGGCTTCCAAAGCGAAGGATCGGCGTCGGCCGCGGCAATGCGGCGGTCGAGTTCGGCGAGAAGCTCCGCGTCCGGAGGGGCGTTGTGCTCCTCGGCCTCAATGCTTTCCTGCAGCACGCCCACTAGGGCGTGCTTTTCGTCGAGGGTGAGTTTGTCGAGGCCGAATTGTTCGAGCGTGAGCGTCATGGCATGCTTACTCTGGTTGGCGTCATCTTACCGCACTTCCGCTTCCGGCGACAAGGGCTGAAGCGGGGCGGCATCAATCGTTCAAGTTCGGCGGTCGAACGGTCGAAGATGAACGATAGCGGAAATTTTTGCCCGGTACCGAAGCGGAGGTGAACGATGAGGCGACTCGCCTGCGGAATCGTCTTCGCACTGGTACTTTCCTGTCAAGCATTCGCTCAAGACGGCGATGTGCGCCATTGGCCGCTGCGCGAAATCAACTTTCCGATCCCGCTCGATCGGCTGAACAATCAGGCTCAACGACCGACGAAGCTGCGCTTCTTCGTCAACGACCGGAGCGGCTGGAAGAAGGTCGATGAGCGGACGCCGAACGAACTGGAACTCATCGACGTCGAAAAGCAGCGTCGCGGCTTCCGCTACACGAGCCAGGTCGACGGCGCTTACGATTTCGCCCTGCAGCTTGAATATGCCGACGGCACTGTGCAGCCTCGCGAGGCTGATTTGTCCCCGCAATACCGCATCGTCTTCGACACCAGACCGCCGTTGGTGCGGGTCGCCCGCAAAGGGCAATCGACCATCGAGTGGGACGTGACCGACGAATACCTTGCCGCGACCGACGGCCTCACCCTGGAAGGCCGCTGGGTGGGAGAAGCAAAGTTCATCGCCTTGAAGCCGCGCGGCTTCTCGCCCAAAGCCCGCGACAGCTACAGTTGGAACAACCTGAAGCCGGGCGAGCAACTGGAAGTCCGAATCGTGGCGCGGGACAAGGCCGGACACGAGACGCCGTCGATCCCAATCACCGTGCCCGGCGCCGGCGATGGCCCCGGCCTGCAGCCGATGACCAACCCAGCCCCCGGCAACACCAGCTTCGGCCAGCCGAACCCGGATGGCTACAATGCGGGTTATCCGGGCCAGCCGCAGTTGGAATACGCCAAGTCTTGGGATCTGACGATCAGCTCGACGCTGCATAAAGTCACCCGTTCGGGCGTGGACAAGGCGCACCTGTTCATGAAGGAACCGAACGGAAATTGGACGTTCGTGAAGGTCGAACCGCGTCGCATCGAGCCGACCGCGAGCAAGCCGCAGATTGAAATGAAGCACATCGTCAAGGCCGACGGACGCTACGGTTTCATCGTGATTCCCGAAAGCGGCGCGGGCTACAAGGACGACAACCCGACGCCGAATCAGCTTCCGCAATATCTGATCGAAGTCGACACCACCAAGCCCGTCGTCGAAGTGCTCAGCGTCAAGCCCTACGGCACCGGCACACTCGGACCGCGGGTCGAAATCACGTGGGCCGCGCGTGACAAGAATCTCACCTCCACGCCGATCCGCATTGAATGGGCGGACACGCTCACCGGGCCGATCTGGAATCCGGTGACCGCCGAGCGACTGGCCAACACCGGCCGTCATGTGTGGGAAATCGACAACAAGGACCTGTGGAAGTTCGCCATCCGCATCACGGCGGACGACTTGGCTCGGAACGAACAATCGACGATCTACAAGGACCTCGTGAAGATCGACCTGGAGACGCCGAAGGCCACCATCGACAAGGTCAAGGGCGGCCTCGGTGGACCGGATTCGCAATCGAAGTACGAGGCCCCTCCGGAACCCGGCCCCCTACCGGTCAGTCTGCCGGCGACGACTCCGGCACCGACACCGATCTTTCCCGCAACCAAGCCGATCGAGCTTACCAAACCCGCGACACCCGCACAACCGGCCATTCCACCAACACCGGAACAGGCCGCACCGGTCATGCCCAAGTTGCCGGCCGCCGGCCCGGTTGCACCGGTTCTGCCCGTAGGCAAGTCCCCTTGATGCGGTAGAATGTGCCGTACTGCCACCTACGACGATGACGCAACACCGAGACCACACCATGTTCGGCCGCCGCGACTACATGATGATCCCTCCGGGCACCGGCGAGCACGGGGTTGCCCACATGATCGTCGAGATTCCCAAGGGCCGACGCACCAAGTTCGAAGTGGACAAGACCTACGGCCTCATCAAGATGGACCGCTTCCTGTACAGTTCGTCGATGTACCCCGGCGACTACGGCTTCATCCCGCAGACGCTCGCCGAGGACGGCGACCCGTTGGACATTCTCGTGATGGTCAACGAGCCGACCTACCCCGGCATTTTGATCGAAGCACGCGTGGTCGGCATCTTCAAGATGCGGGACAAGGGCGCCAACGACTACAAGCTGCTCGCCGTGCCGAACAAGGATCCGCTGTTCGCCAAGATCCGCAAGCTCGAAGACGTGCCCGAGCACTTCCTGAAGGAAGTCGAGCATTTCTTTTCGACTTACAAAGCCCTCGAAGGCGTGAAGGTCGAGCCGATCGGCTGGGCCGACGTTACGGAAGGCGCCATCGAAGTCCGCACGTCCATCGAACGATTCCGGGCGACGTTGGGGAACTTCTGAATCGATTTGCTGACGAGCCGCCGGATCGATCCGCGGCAAGGACCGCCGACGAGTTTTTCGCCGTTGTGTTTCTCGTTCTGAAACACGATCTCAAAAACCTCGACCTCCGAAGCCAAAACGAACTGCTCTTCGATTCGATCCGACGGCTGCATCAGGAGCCGGCCGCGGATTACTGCGAGGCCGCCAAGTTGCGGCTTGGATCGTTTCGTGTTCAAATCATTGCTGCGGGCAATGCACATCCCCTCAGTCGACGATCCGGCACCGAATGCAAACGTGACGAAAACCGGACGGGTGTCCGTGCCGGCATCGGCAGCGAAAGCGAACGCCGAGCCGAACTGGACGAAGTTTCTTCCGCCCGCTACAAATGCACCGCGCGGCGCTTGAGAATATGGTGTTTGGTCGCAGACTCGGTCTGAGCGCGGTACGCAGTTCCAACGGTCGTAAGCCTCCGGGATGCCGAGATCAATTTACGGACTCACTGAATTTGTAGAATTTCAAAGCGACACGAAAAGCCACAACTCCCCCACCGCCCCCAGACAAACCAAACTCATCAACGCCATCAGTCGCGAATGCTCGATGACCGCGCGCATCGAATTGATGCCGCTGCCTCCGGGCTGAACCCGGAGGCTCGTCTTATCTTGGGTTCCCCTCTCGCCTGAAATCCCCTTCCCCCGTTGCGCAAGGCCGGGTATTGTCGCCGTCTCAAAGGATATAAGCCGCCGAGCACGATGCCGGGCGGACGAGAGCGACACGGGAGCGGCCATGATTGCACGACGCAACGGGGACGAAGTCCAGGATTCCAGCATCGCCGGAAGCGACAACGCGACCGCGGCCGCCTATGCCTTTCGCGGGATGCCGCCGGCTCCCCATCTCGATACGAAGGCCGAGCGGGACGATAAGGTGTCGATGTTCTGGCGCGTTTTCGGGGGGACGATTCTGAGCATCATCGCGCTCGCGGCCGTGACGATTTACAACAACATCGCAGGCAGCGTCTCCGAGCTTCGCACGGAACTCAACCGCGTCAATGCCGAACTCCGCACCGAGATCACCCGCAGCAACGAAGCCCGCGCCGAACTGATCCGCAAGGACGAATTCACTGCCCGCATGGCCACCGTGTGGGACGGCATCAAAACCATGCAGGCCTCGGCAATAGCCAACACCACCGCCGTGACGATGGCCCGCACCGAACAGGAATCGCTCAAGGATCGATTGACGCGGTCCATCGCCGATCTGGACTCATTCCGCAAGGACTCGACGACCGCAGCGGACGCGATGAAGAAGGAACTTTCCGTCACCAGCGACGGTATGCGGAAAGACATCGCGGCACTCGAAGCGCTCCGCGAACGGCTGATGCAGTTGAGCGTCGAGTTCAAAGCCCAGCGGGACGACACCGCCAAGTTCCGCGCCGACTTGGATCGCAACATCGCCTACGACAACGAACGGAAGCTGTTCCGCGATACCCAGGCCAAACAGTACGACGACTTGTTCAAGGAACTCCAGAAGGCCGTGCAGGATTGCCGCGAGAAACTCGCCCGACTCGAAGGGCAGGCCAACCCGATGCCCACCGCACCCGCACCGATGCCGAAGAAGCCGTAAATCGGGTTTTGCACAAATCGCTCGCGCGCGGCACCGTGTTCCGCTAGAATCCTCAGTTATGGAACGACTCAACAAATATCTCGCTTACGCGGGCATCGGGTCCCGCCGACATTGCGACGACCTGATCACCGCGGGCCGCGTCAAAATCAACGGTAAGGTCGTCCGCGAACTCGGCCTCAAGGTCGACGGCACGCAGCGCATCAGCGTCGACGACGAAGCCGTGAAGGCCGAGAAGACCGTGTATTGGGCCGTCCACAAGCCGCCCGGCTACCTCTGCACCAACCACGATCCGTCCGGCCGGCCGCTGGCGTTGGACCTGATTCCGCACGTTGAGCAGCGCGTCTTCACCGTCGGCCGATTGGATGAAGCCTCCGAAGGCCTGCTCCTGATGACCAATGACGGCGAACTCGCGAATGCTCTCATGCATCCGCGGTTCGAGATCGACAAGACCTACATGGTGCTGGTCGCGGGCCGGCCGTCGCCGGACGACATTCAGAAGTTGCTCGACGGCGTCTGGATTGCCGAGGGTAAGGTGAAGGCCAAGAGTGCCAGGCGGATGAAGCCGCAGGGCGAGAGCACGTGGTTGAAGATCGTTTTGTGCGAAGGCAAGAACCGCGAAATCCGCCGCATGCTTGCGAAACTCAACCATAAAGTGCTGCAGCTTCGTCGATTGGCCATCGGTCCGGTTCAGCTCGACCGCTTGCCGCGCGGCAAGTCCCGCAAGCTGTCCGCCATCGAGTTGGAAGGACTGCGGATGGTCGTGGCCGCCAGTCAGAAGCGGATCGAACGATTGATCGAAGGCGAATTGGAACCGACTCGGGAAGTTCGACCACCGTCGCTGCGCGCTCCGGTCCCTCGTCCGAGACCGCCGGTGCCGTCAGGCCGGCCGGCTGTTCCGGGTGCCACTCGTCCGCCGTTGCCTGCCGGCGTTCGGCCGCCTGCGCCGCCGCGACCGCGGCCTGCCGGCTCAACCATGGAGCCGAAGAAAGCGGGGCCGGGCGGCGGTCGCCGGCCCATGCCGCAGCAGCCGCGGCCCGAGGCCGGCCGGCGGGGTGAACGGCAGCAGACTCGCCGGCCGTAACGTCCGGTTCGGTACGGTTTTTCTCAAGTTCGCATCAATCCAGATTGCCTGCGTTTCGACGCACTTCGGTGCCAGGAACCGGGCTTTGGCGGCCATTCGGTACGCTTCGCGCGGTCGGCCGGCTTCGCGGAAGCCGTCGACGAGACACTGCAGTACGAACGCCTCGCTCGATGCTTTGGATGCCGCCAGACGCAGATTGCGGCAGCCGAGACCAACGCGATCCGCGCGAATCAGGGACCGACCGTACGCGGCAAGATACTTCGCCGACCCGGCATTCCGTTGCGATGCCATGCGATACCAGCGTAAGGCTCGGCGGTCGCTGCCGAGCGGATCGCGTTCCCAGGCTTGTCCGAGTTCGAAGGCGATTTCGGCGTTGTTCGGATCGAGTCGATGGGCCAAGCGGAGATGGATGCGGGCCTTGCGGAAGCGGGCATCGGCATAATGCAGACGGGCTGCCAGACGGTGGGCGGAAAGAACCAGCCGCTCCGGGGCATCCGTGCCCCGGAGCAGTGGAGACAATGCCGATAGAGACTCGCGACGTCGACCCGCCGTAGCGTGGTCGCGAGCCGTGGCCCACCCGGCCTCGTGGAAATTGAGCATCCTGCTCATAGCCTGCCTCCGTGCAGTGGTTTCGACGATGCCGGGCCTCAATTCATCCGGCTCGGAACAACGGAAACGATCCATCGTTCGCATCCCAAGCTGATTGGATGAAAGGCGTTCGCAAGGAGCGAGGCCGTATCGGCGTGTAGCAGATATAGCGATTATCCGGATCGTGCCGCAAGTCTAAATCCGATGCCGAACCTGAATATTATCGTCACGAAATGTCCGATTCGACTCAAGTCGTTGTGCGGTCGGACTTCGCGTAGGCTCGCCATCAAGTTCCGGATCGCGAAGGCCGAATAGAAACCCTGATGATGCAGTCGACACCGGGAAAGCAGGGACGCGGCCCATGGATCTCTCACGCCACGGACTCAAACGACGGCCGTTTCGCACCGCACCCGATCTCGAGCTTTTTCAACCCACCGCAACGCACACCCGCGCCGTACAGGCGTGGACAAACGCCTACGAAGCCCGGGAAGCCCTGGTCCTCCTTGACGGCGACAGCGGTTTGGGCAAAACGATCAGCGCTTTGAAGTTTCTCCAGCAACTCCCGGCCGATGTGGTCCGATTCTATCTGCCCTCGTGCCGTTTCGCCGGGCCGTTGGAATTCTTCCAATCGATCCTGTTCGATGCTGAATTGCCGTATCGAGGCCTGACCGAACACGAAGCCCGCCTTGCTGTGGTCGAGCGCGTCATCCGCGGACAGGCATCGAATGCGCCGGTCGCATTCGTCCTGGACGAAGCCCATCACCTGTCGGACGATCTTCTCGAAGAGATCCGCCTGC
>Ga0163144_10029613_pt1 | contig 10501 bp, 10 predicted proteins | sample OliLak19BULKMAT1_FD_123175 | JGI IMG/M metagenome (GOLD analysis project Ga0163144, IMG submission 123175) | Freshwater microbial mat bacterial communities from Lake Vanda, McMurdo Dry Valleys, Antarctica - Oligotrophic Lake LV.19.BULKMAT1 | ecosystem: Environmental > Aquatic > Freshwater >...
CAGGGCGCGGCCTTCGCCTTCCTGCGGCAGGGTGTGGAAGTCGCCCCGCTCGGGGACCGCGAGCTCGTGGCCCACGTAGCGCGGTCCGGCGGCGAACAGCCGCTGCTTCTCTCGTTCGAACAGCAAGGGGTCGAAATAGCTCCCGACCGGGAGCTGCGACTGAGCGGGAGCAAGTGCCCTCGCCGGGACGCGCGGATCGGACATGGCTGGGGGGAACCTCCTGGGAAGGTAGGCCGACGCGATCGGCGAAAGGGTGCGGCGGACCGCCCAAAGGGACGCGAATTGTACCCAGCGCACTCTGAGGCCGCCCTGGGAACAGGGCCTCTGCGGCGACCGCTCGTGCCCCGTGCCGTGCCCCTCGGCGCCGACCTCAGGTGGGGCCGGGTCGGCTGACTACAATCTCTTCTTTTCCGATCCTGAATGACGATAGCTACCGCACCTTCCCGGATCGCGGCGCCGCCCGCGAATTACGAGGCCGCGCTGGCAGAGCTCGAGACCCTCGTGGCCGCGATGGAAGGCGGCCAGCTGCCGCTCGAGAGCCTGCTCGAGGGCTACCGTCGCGGCACCGAGCTCCTGCAGTTCTGCCGGGCTCGGCTCGAAGCCGTCGAGCAGCAGGTCAAGGTGCTCGAGGACGGACAGCTCAAGGCCTGGCCTTCTCCATGAAACGAGACGACTTCGATACCTGGTCGATCGCCGAGCTCGACGCCGTCGAGTCTGCGCTCGACGCCTGGGTGCCGCTCGACGCGCCGGCCGGCCTCGGCGAGGCGATGCGCTACGCCGTCCTCGACGGCGGCAAGCGCCTGCGGCCGCTGCTGGTGCTCGCCGCCGCCAAGGCGGTGCACGGCAGCCGCGAGGCGGCCTTGCGCGCCGCCTGCGCCGTGGAGCTGATCCACGCCTACTCGCTGGTCCACGACGACCTGCCGTGCATGGACAACGACGTCCTGCGGCGCGGCAAGCCGACGGTGCACGTCCGGTTCGGCGTCGCCCAGGCGATGCTCGCCGGCGATGCGATGCAGGCGCTGGCCTTCGAGGTCCTCACGCCCGCGGCCGAGGCGGCAGCGCCGGCCCTGCAGGCCAAGCTCTGCGGCCTGCTCGCGCGCGCAGCGGGCGGCGCCGGCATGGCGGGCGGCCAGGCGATCGACCTCGCCAGCGTCGGCCTGGCGCTCGACGAGCGCGACCTGTCCGACATGCACCGGCGCAAGACCGGCGCCCTGCTGCAGGCGAGCGTGCTGATGGGCGCCGCCTGCGGCGAGACGACACCGGTCGCCTGGCAGTCGCTTAGCCGATACGGCGAGGCGATCGGCCTCGCCTTCCAGGTGGTCGACGACATCCTCGACGTCACCCAGGCCTCCGAGATGCTCGGCAAGACCGCCGGCAAGGACCTCGACAACAACAAGCCGACCTACGTCAGCGTGCTCGGCCTCGAGCCAGCGCGCCGCCGCGCCGACCAGCTGCGCCGGGCGGCGCGCGCCGCGCTCGCGGCGAGCGGCCTGGTCGACGTGCAGAGCCTGCACGTCCTGGCCGACCGCGTGGTCGATCGCGAGAACTGAAGGACTCCGTGCCGATACCGCTCCTCCAATCCATCCAAAGCCCCGCGGACGTTCGCCGGCTGTCGCGTCCCGAGCTCAAGCTGCTGGCCACGCAGTTGCGCGAGTTCGTGGTCCAGAGCGTGGCCCAGACCGGCGGCCACCTGTCGTCGAACCTCGGCACGGTCGAGCTGACGATCGCCCTGCACCACGTGTTCGACACGCCGCGCGACCGGATCGTCTGGGACGTCGGCCACCAGACCTATCCGCACAAGGTCCTGACCGGGCGGCGCGAGCGCATGGGCACGCTGCGCCAGCTCGGCGGCATCTCCGGCTTTCCGCGCCGGGCCGAGAGCGAGTTCGACACCTTCGGCACTGCCCACTCGTCGACCTCGATCTCGGCCGTTCTCGGCATGGCCGTGGCCGCCCGGCTCAAGGGCGAGACGAGGAAGGCGGTGGCGGTGATCGGCGACGGCGCGATGAGCGCCGGCATGGCGTTCGAGGCGCTGAACAACGCCGGCGTGTCGCAGACCGACGTGCTGGTGATCCTGAACGACAACGACATGTCGATCTCGCCGCCGGTCGGCGCGCTCAACCGCTACCTGGCGCGGCTGATGAGCGGCAAGTTCTACGCCGCCGCCCGCGACACCGCCAAGAACGTGCTGAAGAACGCGCCGCCTCTGTTCGAGCTGGCGCGCCGCTTCGAGGAGCATGCCAAGGGCATGGTCGTGCCGGGCACGATCTTCGAGGAATTCGGCTTCAACTACGTCGGCCCGATCGACGGCCACGACCTCGATTCGCTGATCCCGACGCTGGAGAACCTGCGCGACCTGAAGGGGCCGCAGTTCCTGCACGTCGTCACCAAGAAGGGCTACGGCTACAAGCTGGCCGAGAACGATCCGGTCAACTACCACGGGCCCGGCAAGTTCGACCCGGCGGTCGGCATCGTCAAGCCGGCGACGCCGCCGAAGATGACCTTCACCCAGGTGTTCGGCCAGTGGCTGTGCGACATGGCCGAGAAGGACGAGCGGCTGATCGGCATCACCCCGGCGATGCGCGAGGGCTCGGGCATGGTCGAGTTCGAGAAGCGCTTTCCGAAGCGCTACTTCGACGTCGGCATCGCCGAGCAGCACGCGGTCACCTTCGCCGCCGGCCTGGCCTGCGAGGGCCTGAAGCCGGTGGTGGCGATCTACTCGACCTTCCTGCAGCGCGGCTACGACCAGCTGATCCACGATGTCGCGATCCAGAACCTGCCGGTGGTGTTCGCCCTCGACCGCGCCGGCCTGGTCGGCGCCGACGGCGCGACCCATGCCGGCGCCTACGACATCTCCTACCTGCGCTGCGTGCCGAACATGAGCGTGCTGACGCCGGCCGACGAAGACGAGTGCCGGCAGTCGCTCTACACCGCCTTCCTGCAGGACCATCCGGTGGCGGTGCGCTATCCGCGCGGCAGCGGCGCCGGCAAGCTGCCGCAGGCGGCGATGACGGCGATTCCCTTCGGCAAGGGCGAGATCCGGCGCGAGAGCACGCGCACCGCTGCGGCCGGCGGCACGCGGGTCGCGATCCTGGCGTTCGGCACGATGCTCTATCCGGCGCTGGCCGCGGCCGACAAGCTCGACGCGACCGTCGCCAACATGCGCTTCGTCAAGCCGCTCGATGTCGCGCTCGTGACTGACCTGGCGCGCCGCCATGATGCAATCGTCACCGTGGAAGAAGGCGCGATCATGGGCGGAGCGGGGAGCGCGGTTCTCGAGGCGCTGGCCGAGGCGCGGATCGAGATCCCGGTCCTGAACCTCGGCCTGCCCGACGTCTTCAGCGAGCATGGCGATCCGGTCAGGCTGCTGGCGCTGTACGGGCTCGACGCCGCCGGGATCGAGCAGTCGGTGCAGCGCCGCTTCGGCACCACGCCCGCCCTGGTCCGCAGCGTGGCCGGCGCTTGATCGGCACAATTCAGGCATGGGACCCCCACGCTCACTTCGTTCGCTGCCCCCCGAGGGGGCGCAGCGCGCCCTTGGGGCGGCCCGGCAGGCGCGCTCATGACAAATCTCATCGACGCCCTGCACATCCCGGACACGCAGTCGGAGCACGACAACCGCAAGCTCGCGATCCAGCGCGTCGGCATCCGCGGCGTCCGCTATCCGCTGCAGCTGAAGATCGAGGACGCGGTCCTGCCGACCGTGGCCGACTGGTCGCTCGACGTCGCCCTGCCGGCGGAGCAGAAGGGCACGCACATGTCGCGCTTCGTCGCCTGGCTCGACGCGCTCGGCGAGCCGGTCGATGCCGCGGTGCTCGAGCGCGAGACGGCGCGCATGCTGGCCTTGCTGAACGCCGAGGAAGGCCGGGTCGAGGCCGGCTTTCCCTTCTTCCTCAGGAAGCGCGCCCCGGTCTCCGGCGTGGAGAGCCTGCTCGAGTACCAGGGCCGGCTGATCCGCGAGGTCCGGGACGGCGTCGGCACGAGCTGGGCCGAGGTCGTGGTGCCGGTCAAGTCGCTCTGCCCGTGCTCGAAGGAGATCTCCGACTACGGCGCACACAACCAGCGCTCGAGCGTGACGATCCGGGTCGAGCTGCGGGCGCCGATCTCCTGGCGCGAGCTCGCCCGCTTCGCCGAGGACGCCGCGTCGAGCGAGATCTGGTCGTCGCTCAAGCGCGCCGACGAGAAGTGGATCACCGAGCACGCCTACGAGAACCCGAAGTTCGTCGAGGACATGGTGCGCGACGTCGCCCTGGCGCTCAACGGCGACGCGCGGGTCGGGCGCTACACGGTCGACGTCGAGAACTTCGAGTCGATCCACGCGCACAGCGCGGTGGCGCAGATCACGCGCGCGTAGCGCGCACGAGCAGCGCCGGACAGGACCGCTCCCTCCCCAACCCCTCCCTCCAGGAGGGAGGGGCCGACTCCTACGGAGTCGCCTTCGGGGGCGGCTTGGCGGGCGCCCTGGGGAGGACGCCGCGGGCGCGCAGCGCTTCGCGCAGCAGGTACTCCACCTGGGCGTTGGCGCTGCGCAGCTCGGCGGCGGCCAGGCGCTCGATCTCGGCCCAGAGGGCCGGATCGATGCGCAGCAGGAACGCCTTCTTGTCGGGGCTCGCCATCGCGGCGACCGGGCTCGGAGCGAACGCCGGGGCTCAGTTGTAGAGCGTGCCGGCGTTGACCACCGGCTGGGCGTCGCGGTCCGAGCAGAGCACGACCAGCAGGTTGCTCACCATCGCCGCACGCCGCTCGTCGTCGAGCTGAACCAGGCCGCGCTCGGCCAGGCCCTTCAGCGCCATCTCGACCATGCCGACCGCGCCGGCGACGATCTTGCTGCGCGCCGCGACCACCGCCTCGGCCTGCTGCCGGCGCAGCATCGTGCCGGCGATCTCCGGCGCGTACGCCAGGTGTGTGAGCTTGGCGTCGACGACGACGATCCCCGCCTGGGCGAAGCGCTGCTGCAGCTCGTCGCGCAACGCCGCCGAGACCTGCTCGGTGCCCGAGCGCAGCGTCACCTCCGTCGACTCGGTGGTGCCGGGCTCCTCGAAGTTGTCGTAGGCGTAGCTGAGGGCGAGGTGGCGCACCGCCGACTCGGCCTGGGTCAGCACGTAGGCCTCGTAGTCCTCGACGTCGAAGCTCGCCATCGCAGTGTCGTCGACCCGCCAGACGATCGCCGCCGCGATCTCGATCGGGTTGCCGCGCAGGTCGTTGACCTTGAGCTTCTCGCTGTTGAAGTTGTGGGCGCGGACCGAGATCTTGGTCTTGGAATAGAACGGGTTGGCCCAGCGCAGGCCGCGCTCCCGGTCGGTGCCGCGGTAGCTGCCGAACAGCAGCAGCAGCGCCGCCTGGTTCGGCTGCAGCATGTAGAGGCCCGCCAGGCACCAGACGGCGACCAGCACGGCAAGCACCAGCACCGCGATCGCCGTGCCGGTGGGACGCATGGCCAGCAAGGCGACCGAGGCCACCAGGGTCAGCAGGCCGACGGCGATGTAGATGTATCCGCTGCGGGTGGAGGCCGGCCGTTCTTCGGTCGATTGGATCGTCATGAGCTGCTCCCTGAGTGATGTCCCTGGACTCGACGGCGTGCAGCCGAAGATGTCAAAGTGATATCACTTTAGTAGCAGTCGGGCCGCGTCGTCAAGCGGTTTCTTCGGTGCCCAGGCCGAGCAGCGCCGGATCGCCGCGGCCCAGGCGCACCAGCACCGGGGCCGGGCCGGTGAGATCGACCACGGTCGTCGGCCGCATCGGGCAGGCGCCGGCGTCGACGATCGCCTGCACCACCTTCTCGTAGCGCTCGCGGATCCGCTCCGGGTCGTTCATCGGCTCGAGCTCGTCGGAGGCGATCAGCGTCGTCGCCAGCAGCGGCTGGCCGAGCAGGTCGAGCAGGGCGGTGGTGACCGGATGCTCCGGGACGCGCAGGCCGATCGTCCGACGCGATGGATGCGAGAGCCGGCGCGGCACTTCCTTGGTGGCCTCGAGGATGAAGGTGAAGGGCCCCGGCGTCGCCGCCTTGAGCAGCCGGTACTGCTTGTTGTCGACGCGGGCGTAGCTGGCGAGCTCGGACAGGTCGCGGCAGAGCAGGGTGAGGTGGTGCCGGTCGTCGACGCCGCGGATCCGGCGCAGCTGCTCGGCCGCGGCCTTGTCGTCGAGGTGGCAGACCAGCGCGTAGCTCGAGTCGGTGGGGATCGCGGCGACGCCGCCGGCGTGCAGGATCTGCGCCGCCTGCTTGAGCAGCCGCTGCTGCGGATGGGTCGGATGGACCTCGAAGTACTGGGACATGCGCCGATTGTCGGCGCGGAGCCAAGCTCACGCCGGGGCGTGGACTCGCGCCTCGAGCGCCTCCCAGACGGGGGTAAGTCCTGCGGGCAGCCGCGGCAGGCGGCCGAGGTCGATGCGGCTCTCCTCGGGGCTGTGGAAGTCGCTGCCGCGCGACGCGAGCAGACCGAACTCGCGCGCCGTGTCGGCGTAGCGCAGCGCATCGGCAGCGTTGTGCGCGCCGGTGACGACCTCGACGCCGCGCCCGCCGTGCGCCTTGAACTCGCTGAAGAGCGCGAAGTCCTCGGTCGGGGTGAGCTTGTAGCGCGCCGGATGGGCGATCACGGCGATCCCGCCGGCCGCGGTGATCCAGCTCACCGCGTCGCCGAGGCGCGCCCAGCGGTGCGGCACGAACCCGGGCTTGCCTTCCACGAGATAGCGGCGGAACACCTCCTGCGTGTCCGAGCAGACGCGGCTCTCGACCAGGAAGCGGGCGAAGTGGGTGCGCGAGATCAGCTCCGGATTGCCGACGAACTTCAGCGCGCCTTCGTAGGCGCCGGGGATGCCGGCCCGGGCGAGCGCCTCGCCCATCTCGCGGGCACGCGGCTCGCGCCCGCCGCGGGTCGCGGCGAGGCCGGTCGCCAGGACGGCGTCGTCGGCATCGACGCCGAGGCCGACGACGTGCACCGTCGTGCCGGCGAAGCTGACCGATATCTCGGTCCCGGTGAGGTAGGGCAGGCCGGCGGCGTGGGCCGCGGCGCGGGCGCGCCCCAGGCCGACGAGCTCGTCGTGGTCGGTAAGGGCCCAGAGCTCGACGCCGTTGGCCTTGGCGCGCGCCGCGAGCGCTTCGGGTTCGAGCGTGCCGTCGGAGAGGAGGGAGTGGCAGTGGAGGTCGGCGTTCATGCGGCGGAGGCTTCGCCGAATTCTAGGCGGCGACTCACCGCTCCTGTCTGGCGGCCTGTCGCCAGCCTTCACTACCAGGGTAGTCGAAATTTCTCTCGAACTAGAGCCACTTGCATAGCCCGAAAAGAGCAAACGCGCCCCATCGGAATGGGGCGAAGAGTCGTGCCTATCGGATGAAAATCAGACGAGACAGAGGCCCTCTAGAAAAGAGCCCTGTCGACTGAAGGTACCTTAGCGCCAGCCGACGAGTCGATAGCCATCCGTAGCTCCGACGCGGCGATATTCAAGAATGACATCGGCCGACTTGTCCAGGAATACACGCACTCCAAAGGTATTGGCGGAAATGGTTCTTCCGGCAATGGAAATCGCTGGCGTTGACTCGGTCGAAGCATCATCGCCCAACGCTTGGTCCGAGACCACCCTCATGATCTGCGTCGGCGTAAGAGCGCGAAGCCGCATCGAAGCGCTCGCTAGCTCCGCCAGGTCCCAGCTACCCTGGCCGAGCGTATGTGCTGCATGAGCCGCAATATGGTTGACTTGGGCGAGCTGGATCAAAGTGCCCGCGTCTGTCATGAGGCGGCTTGTGGGCCCCTTGGCGCCCGTGCCGACCTGTTGAAACGAAACCGGTAGAGCGACGGCGGGGCAGAGACCCTCAACTTGGTCAGCGCCCGCCACCGGCAGCGATAGCGAGGCAACAGTACGAACCAAGGCTTTTCCGCGAGGTCCTTCCTGAAGGTCCAGTGCGGGCATGCGAGTGCCTCCGCTGCAAAAGCCGCTGTTGACGCAAGAACCTACAAAGAATTGACAACGTAACCAGCCGAACCCGAACGCGGATGTACAGGTATCGAATGTGATGCACTCGACACATGCGTTGGCTGGCTTGCTGACTGCGAGGCCGAGTACCGCGTAAAGGGTGACGAACAACATCCTCATCGAGATCTCCTTGGATAAGTCGTGGAGGGAGATGACACGACGAAACCTACGCTCGCAGGGAAGAAAAAGCAACAAATGCAGCCTGTCAAATCTAACAGGGTGGGCGCCGGCTGCGATCCGGATGTGGCAGGCACAGCCCGGCGTCTCGCAGACATAAAGTATCGTGCTGCCGTCGCTATCTTGTCGGAGGCACCGCCAACGGTCGGGCGCCTCCGCAGGCAGATACCGGAAGACAGGCTGCGAGCCCCCGCATCGGGGTGTGCTTCCTAGGCTCGATGCGCGCGAAGGGGACGGACCATCGCGCCGCCAGCGCGAAGGCTGGCGATGTGTGCTCCTGCAATGTCCCACGCTTCTGCTATCTCATCGCGGTAGTCGTAAGCCGTCGTAGACGCGGCGCATGGTCTCCATCTCCTGGTGGTTCATGCAGAGTTCGGCGACATGCAGCGCAATACCGAGCCGCAACAGCATTGTCCTGAACGTGCGTCGAAGGTCGTGCGGTCGGAGCCTCTTGCCGCCGCTGCCAGCGAGCGTGCGGCAATCCGCGCAAGGGCGCGTGCGACCGCGACCTTCTCGAGGTGGCCTCCGGTGGCGCCGGGCAACTCCCGACGCCGGTCGAGTTCAACCCGCGCAGAGCTCGAGCGCGTTCGACAAGGCGCGGACAGGGGGCGACAACTGGATGATAAACATCCGTCCTGTCTTGACGCGCTCGGAAGGGATGGTCCACGTTGCCTCCTCCAGGTCGAACTCTTCCCAGGGACGCCAACCGCGCCTCTCCCGCTCGCACGCCACTCAGCAGCTGGAGCTCGATCGCCATCCTCGTTGCTGCCGACATGGCAGAGCTCTCCAGCGTCGAGAAGAGCGCGACGAGCTCGGCGTCCTTCGCGGCGTTGACCGGCCCCGGTCGGTAGGGCCTTGGTTTTTCGATTCCACGCATGGGATCGAGGCCTTCGACGTAGTCGCCCTTGATCGCGAAGTTCACCAATCCGCGCAAGGTCCGGTATACCTGCGCGGCGCTCGCCGGGGCGTTGCGCTTGCGCGGTCCGTCGAGGCAATATTGCAACGCGGCTCGGGTCAAGCGACGGACCTTCACCTCGCCGATCCGCGCGCGTAGGTCGAGATTAAAGTTCTCCTTGAGGATGGCGATCGTTCGGTCGCGCACCGGAGCGCCGCCCTTGCGCGAGCTGCCCATGCGCTTGTTGGCCAACCACTCGTCGAACACTTTCGGTCACTGTCGCCCCGCCTTCGCCGCTTTGTGTGCCTGGCGGGCCGCGATCGCCGGATGATCGGCTTCGCCCGTCTTTGCGGCCGCGTGCAATCTCGTGTTGCAACAACCTCGCTTGAGCTTGCGCTACCCCGGCGTGACGACGACGGCGTTGTCGCCCGGGCGGCGGTCGATCAGCTTGTTCAGGGGGTCGATGCCGGCCTTGACCGGGCGCTTGTCGACCGTCATCGTGAAGCTCGCCTCCTCGCCCTTGATCCGCTGCCGCTCGACCGCGATCGCGTCGCCCTTCGCGTCGACCACGCCGATGTCGATCAGGTCGTCGAGCGCCACGTCGCTTTCCTTGCCGAGCTCGTCGGCGACCCGCTTCTTGGCGACGACCTTCATCGTCACCTCCCACTTGCCGCCGGCGAGCGGCTTCATCGTCGCCGAGACCGCGCGGTTGTCGTAGACGACGATCTTCTCGAACAGGTCGTCGACCAGGTACTGCAGCTCCGGCGGCGTGACCTCGCGGATCCGCGCCACCAGCTCGCTCGAGCTCGGATAGGGCGGGCCCTTGAACGCGTGCGCATCGCGGAAGGTGCGGATCGCCTGGTTCAGCCTGTCCTCGCCGATGTAGTCCTGCAGCGCATAGAAAACCAGGCTGCCCTTGTTGTAGTGGATGTAGGGCTGGTTCTCGACCCGCGACAGCGGCAGCTCCCGCTTCTGCTCGAACGCCCGGCCGCGCAGGTAGTTGTTCAGCTCGTAGGCGAGAAAGCGCCGCATCTTGGCCGGGCCGTACTTCTTCTTCATCACCATCAGCGCCGAGTACTGCGCCAGCGACTCGACCAGCATGGTGCTGCCCTGGACGTCGCCGCCGATCACCTGGTGCGCCCACCACTGGTGCGCCGCCTCGTGCGCCGTGACGTAGTAGGGATAGTCGATGTCCTTCGGATCGTCGGGTCGGACCCGGGCGATGAAGCCGATCGCTTCCGAATACGGAATGGTGTTCGGGAACGCCTGGGCGAAGGTCTCGTAGCGCGGGAACTCGACGATCCGGAACTGCCGGTACTGGTACGGGCCGAAGGCGGCGCTGCAGTAGGCGAGCGAGTCCTTGACCGAGAGGTTCATCGAGTCGAGGTTGAACTCGTGCCCCGGCTGGTAGTAGATCTCGATCGCCACGTCGCCCGCCGGGCCGGCCCAGACGTCCTTCTTCAC
>Ga0163144_10029615_pt1 | contig 10500 bp, 5 predicted proteins | sample OliLak19BULKMAT1_FD_123175 | JGI IMG/M metagenome (GOLD analysis project Ga0163144, IMG submission 123175) | Freshwater microbial mat bacterial communities from Lake Vanda, McMurdo Dry Valleys, Antarctica - Oligotrophic Lake LV.19.BULKMAT1 | ecosystem: Environmental > Aquatic > Freshwater > Lake...
AAGACGCCGGTAACAACGAAGTCGCCGAGCTTGGTGGTGCCGGCGTTGGGATCGGCAGGGGTGGATGACGACGACGGAACTGGCGCCACTTGGGCCGAGAGTGCGCCAGCAAAAGCCAGCGCGAATACGCCGGAGCGGCGCACGAACGTAGAGGGAGACATGATGGGGTAAGACTCAGGGCTACTAACGAAAAAAGAACGGCACATCGCGGCGCCGCCGGGGTTTGGTGGCGCCCGATGGATTAACGCGGACTCAAGGCAGCGTCTTCAGGCGGACGTTTTTAAATTCGATCGTCATTGGCGGTCCTTGGTGAAGTTGCAGCGCGATGACGCCGGACTTCGGGGCGATGGTCGGGTCGGCGTCGGTCACATCGGCGGTGAGTTTGCCGTTGAGGAAGTGTTGCAGGCGGTTGCCCTTGGCGATGATCACCATGTCGTTCCAGTCGCCGAGTTTGTAGGCCGCCAAAATCTCGGCCGGCGGCGTGGCTCCCGGGAGTTTTTCGACGGCGGTTTTCTTCTTCTTGGCATTGGCCGGATCGACAGAGGTGGCACCAATTTTGATCTTCTCGCCGGGTCCCATGAGGATGCCGCGACCTTTTTCCTCATAAAGCATGCCGGCGTATTTACCGGTGGAGTCGATGTCCGCCTGGTAGCCGCCAACCACGAACGCAGCCGGATCGATGACGCGGCTGCGATACTGGACGCCCGAGTTTGCCTGGTTCTTGTCGTTTTGCGCGGTGAGGCGAAAGGAGAGGCGCAGCTCGAAGTTTGCCGGCTGACCGTCTTTATAGACGAGGAACGTGTTTCCCTTGGTTACCTTCTCGGGCGTGGTCTGGCCCACGATGGCTCCATTGCGGGCGGACCAGAATTCCTGGTTTCCTTCCCAGCCGGCGAGGTCCTTGCCGTTGAAGAGAGATTTGAAACCGGCTTCAGCGGCATGGGTGAGCGGGGCGAGGGCACCCGCGGAAAACGCGAGGACAGTAACGAGAGAGTGGATACGGAGGTTCATGGGATTTCTAGATTTTAAGGAACGGTGTAAGTCGAGGGAGCGAAAGCCGGGCGAGCCGCCAGGTGATGAGAGCGGTGTCGGTTAGTGGGCGTGAGCGGCTGGAGCGTTGGGTTTCGCGATCGCGGCGACTGGGTTGGCGGCGACGTAAGTGTCGATGTCCTTGGTGACAACGATCTGGCCCCACATTACGGTCCAGTGTCCGGGGAAGGTGCAGACAAATTCATAGATTCCTTCCGTGAGCGCCCGAATGCGCAGCGTCTGGCTTTGGCCCATTTCGAGCAGCCGGGTGGCGGCGACCAACTCGCGCGACTCCGGTACCCAGGCGCGATCGCTGCGATCGACGTGTTCGGGCGGCAGGGCCATCGCCGCAAGGCTGACGCGCTCGCGCGCGCCTGGCTCCACCACGACGAGATTGTGGGGCATGACGTCGGGGTTATCGAAGGTGATTTCGAAAGGCTTTCCGGCCTGCACCACAATCCGCGCGGTGTCGAAGCGCATCTCTTCCACCACGGCGCGAATGACAAACGAGGAGACGCGCAGTCCGGCGATCGTCTTGCGCAAGGTATCGGCTTCCGCCGTCGGAACGGTGTCCACCAGGGATTCGGCGACCTGAACGGTTTCCACGTAGTCGCGTTGCGTGCGCTCGCTTGGGCGGGTCTTGCCGGCCCAAGCCACGAGCGCGCGGGCGGCCGTGCCCGAAGTATCGGCTGGCCAGGTGTTCCGCGGCAACGTGCGAATACCCTGCGCCGCTGCGGGTACTTGTTGGCCGCGTTCGATCAGGGCGGTAAGCGCGGCGAACACCGCCGCCGGTTCGCGGCGCGTGCTGACAGCGGCGCGAATCGCATCCCGCTGCGCGGCGGCCACAATGTGATCCGGTCCCTGCAAATCGGTGATCGGCGCGGAGAGAATCGACATCACCCGTTCGTAAGCGGTGGCCCGCAATTCGACCTGGGGAATGAGATGGATTCCGCCCAGCAGACTTTGCCAGGACAGCGGTGAGCCCGCGGCTTCCTGCCAGACTGTATCCAGGGTTCCATCACCGATCGCGACGGCCGCGAGCGCGAAGGAGCGGCCTTCCGCAGTGTCGGTGAGGCCCAGCTTTAACAGCGCGGCGCGTTGCGCCTTGAGCGTCGCCACCGGTTGGGCGAGCAGGAGACGGCCCACGCCGCGGAAGTCGATCTCGGCGGGCGAGTTCAACGCGTTGAGGAGGAGCGTCACCGGCGCGACTTTTTCGTGCTGTGCCAGACTGGCGAGCGCTTCGGCCCGAATCGTATCCGAAACGCCGCTACGGCCGAGGATGTTCCCGGAAACCGCGGGAGTGCGGGGAAGTTGCAGGATCTCGCGCGCGTTCAAGGTCCGCAGCAGGTAGCGGATGCTCGCGGGATCCCCGCCGGCAATCACGCCGCCTTGCTGCAGGCTTTCGCGCCATTGGGGGCGGAGCTGACGCAGCGTTTCGCCGATCGTGTAATCGAGATAATAGTCCACCTTGAGCTTGGTCGCGGCGAGCGCGACCTCGGTCGCGGCTACGTCCGGGAAGAAGCTCGCGGCCCGCACGGCGTGCAGACGAACGCGCGGACTCTCGTCGGTGGCGAGGCGCTGCAACTCCGCCAACGCATTGGGCACGCGGTCGGCCCAGTAGCAGAGCACACGGACCGCAGCGGCCCGGGCATCGGCATTGGGAGAACGGAGTGATTGGGAGAGAAGGCCGACGTCGACGACATTGTGCCACTGATGAACCCAGAGGGCTTCGAGCAGGTGATGCGCATGGTCGGGAGAACTCGGATTGAGGCTGGCCGCCCAGGTCTTCGTCGCGGCGATGACCTTCTTGGCATCGTGTTTGCCGAGCTCGATCTTCGCGAGAGTGCGAATGTGGTTTTCCTTCCGCTTGAGCAGTTCGAGCAACGCGGGGATGGGCTCGCCATCAATCTTCGGTTGCCAGGCCAGCGGACGCCCCTCGGCGGTCACGCGGTAAATGCGACCGTGCACATGATCACGGTTCGAGTCCCGGAGATGACTCTGCAAATGACCGATCAGGGGATTGTGCCAGTCCACAATATAGAGCGCACCATCCGGTCCGACGCTCGTGTCGATCGGACGGAAATTGGGATCCTTGGATTGAATGATGTCAGGCCGCCGCTCGCCTTTGATGCCGGAGCCGTCGTCGCTGAGTTTTACGCGGAAGATGCCCTGGAACCCGATCACGTTCGGGTTGAGATAGTCGCCCCAGTACTCGTCGGGGAAATGGGCGCTGGTCAAAATCGTGCTGCCGGCGGAGGGACGCGACGGACGGTCCCAGATTGTATTCATCCGGGGATGCTTGCCGGGGTAATCGAGCTTGCCGCTGAACGCCGGGCCGAAGTACGTGTTGTTGCCGGTGGCGTCGGTGATGAAATCGTTGCCCCAGTAATCGAAGGCGCGGCCGTGGGGGTTGGCGAAGCCGTAGGCGATGTAGGTCTCGAACTTGGACGTCAGCGGTTCATAGCGATAAATTGCGCCGTCAATATTGCGGACGGCGCCCGCGACGGTCTCGACCTGGGAGCGATGAAACACGCCATCGCTGAAGAGGATCGCGCCACCTGGCTCATAGATGAGCGAGTTGGCGGTGTGATGGGAGTCGGCGGAGTCGAGGCCCATGAGTACACGTTCCTTCCAATCGGCTTTGCCGTCGCCGTTGGTGTCGCGCACGAACCAGACGTCTGGAGCCTGCACGATGAGAATGCCGTCTTTGAAAAACTGAAAACCGGTCGGGCAATTCAGGTTGTCCAGATAGGTAGTGCATTTATCCGCCCGGCCGTCGCGGTCGGTGTCTTCGAGGATGATGATTTTGTCACCGTCCTTGGACGTCGGCGTGCGTTCCGGATAGTTGGGCCAGACCGCGACCCAGAGGCGACCCTTGGTGTCCCAATTCATCTGCACGGCCTTGGCGAGCTCGGGGAACTGTTTCTCGCTGGCGAAGAGATTGGCCTTCAGTCCGGGCGCGAGCGTCATAAGCGAGATCGCGTCATCGCCATCAATGAACGGGTAGGTGTTGTCAAAATTCGGGCCGGGTTTGTTGGTGCCGAATGCGGCGACAACTGGCACCTGCAGCATCTCGACCGGACCGGTGTTACCACTGGCCAGCGCCCACGCCTTGCGCTCGAGATTGATGGTCATGACATCGCGCTGGGCCATCTCCTGATTCATTACGTCGGCATTGGTGAGCTTTGGTTGATCGGGATGGGAAACGTAGGCGATCCTGGAGCGGTCGCCGTAGATATTATAGCCATCGACGGTGCGATAACGGGAATGCCACATCGCGTTCTTGGCGTTGACGGCGGCACGAAGTTTCCCGGCTTCCGGCGTGTTCATCGCCGGCGCTTCACTGGCGAAGAGTAACGGGAACATCTTTTCGGCGAGCTTGCCCTCGCCGGCTTCGTTGAGATGGACGCCGTTGATGGTGAGTGCCTCGCCGGTGCGCGCGGCTTGGGCGAAGACTTTCTGCGACGGCGCGAACAAATCGACAAATGTCACGCCGGCCTGATCGCGCGCGACCTCGGCCATGGCCTGGGTGTAGAGGGCGAGGTTGGCGTTGATCCCGGGTTTGAAGGTGTAATTGGAATCGGGGTGCTTCTCGGTGGCGATCGGGGAAAAAAGCACGATGCGCGGAGCGCCGAGCCCGCTGTAGTTTTTCGCGCGGGTTTCCCGAAGGAAATTGGCGAGGTCTTCTTTGAATTTGGGCAGGCCCTCGCGACCGGCGAACGATTCATTATAGCCGAAGAACGCGAACACCACGCTGGCCTGAACCTTGGTGAGCCAGTCGTCGGGGCTGCCGAAATCCTTGGAGCGGGCGCGGTCGGTGACCTCGTCACCGGCTACGGCCAGATTGCGGACGACGAGTTGATGCGCGGGGTGCTGCGCGTGCATCATGGTCTCGAGCCAGCCGTGATGCTGCATGCGATCGGCGAGCGCATTGCCAATGAGCGCCACGCGATCGCCGGCGTTGAGTTGGAAGGCGCCCTCAGCGGCCCGCGGAGTGGCGCCCTGGGTTGTAGTGCCGGATGTGATACTGGCGGCGACGGTGCTGGCAGCGGCTGCCGGGGCCGTCGTGCTTTCGGCTTTGGCCTGTTTCTTGCCCTGCTTCTTCGTCGCTGGCGTTGCGGCCGGAGCGGGGGTGGGCGGACGCGGCGCACCGGGGGGCACCGTTTTGCCAAGCGCGTAGTCGGACGGTTTCAAGCCCAGGCGGAAACCTTTGAATCCGTACATGGTAGGCTGATACGGGTCGACCACGCTGACGTTGGCCTTGGCCGGAACCTCGAGGCCGAGGCCCCAATAGACGCCGTTTACGACGAGGCGGCGCAGGCTTTCATTCTCGAGATCGGTGGCGGCACCCAGCGTGGTGGTGAGAATCTTGTTTTCCTTGCCGGCCTCGTTGCGGTGCAGGCGCGTCCAGGCGACCGGCATGGCGGGATTGTTCACCGGCTGTGACTGCTTGTCAGTGACGCGCGGCTTGGAATGGTCGGCGGAAGCATCGGTCGCGTTCATGCCCTTCAAAACGAGGCCGCGCATCAGGATCTTCGCATCAGCGGGCGGATACACCTCGTAGACATCGCTGTTGCCGAAGACGTCGGTGACGCCGCGGAGGAGTGGATCGCTCTTGGCCGAAGGTTCGATGACCCCGCGAGTGGCCTCAGACTTGTGTTTACCCCAGTGTGTCACCCAGGTTTCGCCGAGCACGTGTTTGCCCCAGCCGCCGACCCAAGGTTGGGTTTTACTATTCCACGAGTAGCCGGCCCATTTGCTGTCGGCGGGATAGTTGAACGGATGGGTGGAGGTGCGAAGCGCGATGATTGGCACGCCGCGATTCCAGGCATTGACGAAGCGCTGCATCTGGTCGTCGGGCCAGTTGCGGAACCGGAGCGCGATGATGATGAGATCCGCGGTGTCCAGGGCCTCGGCGCCGGCGAGCGATTTCTGGTTGTCGGGATTGATCGTGCCATCGGGATCGAGCGGAAAGAGCACGGTCGATTTAAACCCGTGGCGCTGGCTCAGGATCTTGGCGAGCATCGGCAGCGCTTCCTCGCCCCGGTACTCTTCGTCACCTGAAAGCATGACCACATGCTTGTTTTTCGGAGTCACGCCCGCGGGCGGATTGAGCACGAGCGTCGATTGGGCGGACGCGGTCGCGACCAGGGCCGCGATGAACAATAGACGGAGGGCGGAGCGGGGCGACATGGGAGGAATCACGAATCGGGGATTAAGAGACGACCGCCCGCGCGCCGGAATGATCCAGCGGCGGGCAGTTGATTGAAAACGAACGTGGGCAGGCTCGGCGCCGCTTTCGGCGGTGAAGCGCGTTGTCCCTCACGCGCTTCTGAACTCAAACCGGGCAGGCGCGTCAGGGACGACGCGCGGTGGCGATCAAGCTTTTTTGACGGTTTCCCACTTGCGGGACTTCGCGGACTTGAGGACGGCGTCGGTGACGAGGTCTGTGGCCAGACCATCGCGGAAGGTCGGGGCGGCCGGTTTGCCGGTCTCGAGGCCTTGGATGAAGTCGGCGACTTGGTGAACGAACGAGTGCTCGTAGCCGATCTGCAGACCGGGGACCCACCAGTTCTTCATGTAAGGATGGTCACTGTCGCTCACGTGAATCGAGCGCCAGCCGCGGATGGCGCCGGCATCCCGGTGATCGAAGTATTGCAGGCGATGGAGATCGTGGAGATCCCAGGAGATCGAGGCGTTTTCGCCATTGATCTCGAATGTATACAGCGCCTTGTGGCCGCGGGCGTAGCGCGTGGCTTCGAACGTGGCGAGCGAGCCGTTGTTGAAACGCGCGAGGAAGGCGCTGGCATCGTCGATTCCGACCTTCTTCTTCTTGCCGGTCGCAGCGTCGGGGCGTTCTTTGACGAACGTTTCCGTCATGGCGGAGACGTCTTTAATGCCGCCATTGAGCCAGAGCGCGGTATCAATACAGTGCGCCAGCAAGTCACCCGTCACGCCGCTGCCGGCTACATTGACATCGAGCCGCCAGGTGCCGGGACCGCCTTGGGGGACATCGGCGTTGATCGTCCAATCCTGGAGAAACTTGGCGCGGTAGTGGAAAATCTTCCCGAGCCGGCCCTCGTCGATCAGCTGTTTGGCCAGGGTGACGGCGGGAATGCGGCGGTAATTATACCAGACCATATTGGCCACCTTGGCTTTCTCGACGGCCTTCACCATCGTGAGCGCCTCGGCGGCGTTCATCGCGAGGGGCTTTTCACAGATGATCATCTTGCCGGCCTTGGCGGCGGCGATGGCGATCTCGGCGTGGACATTATTGGGCGCGGCGACATCGATGAGATCGATGTCCTTGCGCGCGATCAGCTTTTTCCAATCCGTCTCGACGGACTCGTAGCCCCACGTATCGGCGAAGGCCTGAGTCTTGGCGCCGTCGCGACCGCAGGCGGCTTTGAGTACAACCTTATGCTCGAGGGGGAAGAAATTGTTGACCTTGCGAAAGGCGTTGGAGTGAGCCCGGCCCATAAAGCCGTAGCCGATCATGCCGACATTCAGAGTTTTCATTAATTATAAAGTGCGGGTAACGAAAGCGGGAAACGAGGGGTGAGGCGCGGGAAACGGGAGCGCGTGATCCGATATGAAATGGAGTGAGAAACGGGTCCGGTGAGAAACGGGTCCGGTGAGGAGCGAGCCGGGAGAAGCGAGTAGGGCGGCCGGTAAACTCGCCGCTACCCGCCCCTCGATCCTTTCGCGATCAACCGACCCAGCCGTGATTCTTTCGAACCTCGATCATGGCGGTAAGGATGTCATTCCACGTTTGTTGCTTCGTCATGACCTCGTTCGGGAACATACAACCGTCCCAGCAGATGTGCTTAATCTTCTTCGTGACCTTGCCCTTGCTGTCCCGTAGCCAGTAGCCGGAGTCGCGCGGGATGTTGAGTTTTCCCTTCGGATCGGTGGCGAGGCAGTGCCGACCGGTTTTCTCGTGGGAGCCCGAGCCGTGGACGGTGCCGTCGTTTTGCGCGACGTGGAAGTCGATCGTCCACGGGCGGAGCGCGTCGGTGAGCTTGACCATGGCCTTGTGAAACTCCGCGGGTTCCCAATTAAACGTCTTGGGCACGATGCGGTGGGCTTCAGCGTTCTCGCCGAGAGTATAGAGCAAGGTGTGCGACATGTCGGCCTGGAAGCCGACGACGCGGGGCATGCCCACGGCCTCGAGCAGATTGATCATGTGTTTCCACGAGTGCATTCCGCCCCAGCAAATCTCGCCTTCAGCGGCGAGACGTTCGCCGGCGTCTTTGGCAATCTTGCCGGCTTCGCGGAACGATTGCGCGATGATCTTGGTGTTGCCCTTCGGATCTTTGTCCCAGTCTTTGACCGAGGCGGCGCTGTCGATGCGGACGATGCCGTTTGGACGCACGCCGAGTTTGCGGAGTTTGCTCGCGATGTTGACGGCTTTGCGAACGTGGGTGACCCAGGCGGCGCGCATGGATTCGTTGCCCATGGCGGAGGCTTCGAACCAGACCGGCGCCACGACGGAGCCGACATCGAGACCCTTCTTCTTGATCTTGTCGGCGAGCCGCTTGATGTCGTCGTCCGAGCTGTCGATATCGGTGTGCGGCTTGTAGAGAAATAAATCGACGCCGTCGAACTTCGTGCCGTTGACCTCGGCCTTGGCCGTCATGTCGAGCAGCGTATCAAGTTCGATCAGCGGTTCGGCGCCGGGGCCGCCTTTGCCGACGAAACCAGGCCACATCGCGTTGTGCAGTTTGGGGTAGTTATTTTCAGGCATGATAGAAGGAGGGTGAAAAGTAGAAACAGGGAGAAAGAAGAAGGAAGAAACTGGAAAGGTGGAAATGCGGAGAAAGAAGAAAACCCTGGGGGCGGCGTTGGGGGTAAACGGGGGGACGGGCCGCTGGGCCTGCCGTGCTTGGGGAAATTCGTTTGGCGGGCCAGTGGTCCCGCGTTCGATTTACTTCAGGTTCTTGTAGGCTCCCATCGCGGGGGCGTCGGGGTGGACTTCGGGGCCGAAGTAGCGGAGGACCACCAACGGCTCGACTTCGCTGGTGTTTTCGAACGTGACACCCGCCTTCGCGGCGTCCTCGGTGCAGAACACTTCATCTTCGGTGAGATCGTGGAAACGGATCAGCTTCGGGCAGTCGAGCGTGAGGTTGTTCATCCGGCCTTTGCCTTGAACGGTGATGAGACCGTAGGCGCCGCCATCCTTGATGACACACTTGGCACCGGGCTCGAGCGTGAGCTCCTTGGAGGTGAAAAGTTGCTCACCCTTTACCTTGCCGTATACAATCCAGCGGTCGGTATAGCCTTCGCCGCAGGAACCCTCGACGGGAACCGGCTCGAGATAATGGTTATCCTTGAAATTCGGGTCCGTGTTTCCTTCCCAGTCCAGCTGTTCAACGATGAAGTCGAGGTCCTTGTGCTTGTTCTTCGGCATGTCTTTCACAAGCAGCGCCCATGGCACTTCGCGGCCTTCGACGAGGGATTGATACATGCCAAACACATCGGAACCCCACTGCGGTTCATACGTGCAGAGCGAGCCCGGAGCGTGAAGCACGCACGGCGGGATGAGCCAGCCGGTGCCGGGTTTCAGCCGATAGGCGCGGGACAAATCGAGGATGCCGTTGTCACCCGTGTTCCAGTTTTCGAGACACTTCCGGACCTGCGCTTTCGTGGTGCCTGGCTCGAGGCCCATAAAGGTATAGGGGAAGTTGTTTCCGACGTTGTTGTGCTGGGGCGGGAAGTAGTACGACTCCGGCTTTCCTTCCAGGCCGACCAGCTTGGCCTGCTTGGCCGACTGGTGCATGTGATGCGGGATCGGCCCCATGTTGTCGAAGAACTTTGAGTACACCGGCCACTTCTTGTATTTCTTCCAGATCGATGAGCCGATCAAGGTGGCGCCGCATTCTTCGACGGCTTGTTGGAGCGTGAAGCGTTTGCCGCCGGCGACGACGTAGCTCAGGCCTTCGTCCGGAGTGCGGTTGTCGTTGGCGGCGGGCGTGGTCGAGGAGAACCAACGCTCGTCGATGCCGCCCCGGTTTAGGCCGAACGCGTAAAGATCGTCCGGGTGCAGTTTGAGGCGTTTGCCTGGTTGGAGAAAGGAGCGGGGCACCCAGCACGGTGCGACTCGCAGGAGCCCGCCGGTATCGGCAAGGGCGCCTTCCACGAGGCCTTTCACGTTGGACTTGATCGTTTTGAGATCGCGGACGGAGGTTTTCGGCATGGTCGAAACAGGGGGCCGGCCACAATAGTATGGGACGGCAAAGGGAAGCGGACGAGAGGGGAAGCGAATTACCATCCTAAACTAATCCGGTGGCAATCGCCTAGTATGCCGGCGTCGAGTTTTGGTGAAATTGCGGCAACCATCGCGGGGTTTTTTGGGAGGGAGGCCCGGATGGAATCGCGCGGCGGCCTCCACTCCATCGGAATCAGACTCGATTCGGCGCGCGGACCCGGGAATGCGTTGCCATCTATTAAGCCATGTTCCCCGCGCTTCTAAGC
>Ga0163144_10029616_pt1 | contig 10500 bp, 8 predicted proteins | sample OliLak19BULKMAT1_FD_123175 | JGI IMG/M metagenome (GOLD analysis project Ga0163144, IMG submission 123175) | Freshwater microbial mat bacterial communities from Lake Vanda, McMurdo Dry Valleys, Antarctica - Oligotrophic Lake LV.19.BULKMAT1 | ecosystem: Environmental > Aquatic > Freshwater > Lake...
CCTCGAACACATCTGTATAAATTTTTAAAGTTTCTTTGGCAGATTTTGCCCAAGTAAACTGCCTGGCGCGGTCTAGGCTTGCTCTAACCATTTTTTGATAATCAGAAGTTTCTAGGTTTAGTACTAATTCAAAAGCTTTTTTAATCTGCATCTCGTTTCTGGGGTCAACCAATATTGCCGCTTCTTTTGCGATTTCCGACATTGCGGAATTATTTGTTGTTACAACTGGCGCCCCACAAGCCATTGCCTCGATGACTGGAAGTCCAAATCCTTCGTAAAGAGACGGGTATGCAAAAACCTTACAAGAAGCGTATAGGGCTGCCAAATCGGTGTCTGGGATATAACCAGTTTGAATGACATTGGGGACAACTTCTACAACTTGTCCCCAACCTTTTTTGCCAGTCAGCACCAAGCACACATCTTTGTAATCTTTTGAGAGGAGTTCAAAGGCATCAATCAGGGTATGTATATTTTTTCTTGGTTCTTGGGTTCCTACAGATAATATGAATGGCATTTTAATTTTGTATTTTGCAAGCACGCTACGGGTTGATTCGTCCGAGTGAGGGTGAAAAATGCTTGATGCAGCTTCTTGCACAACTTTTATTTTTGCAGGGTCTACAGCCAAAAATTTTACGATGTCTTCTTTGGTTGTTTTCGATGGACAAATAATAACGTCCGTTTCACTTTTGACGAGATTAATTTTTCTTTTATGATTACTCAGAATACGTTTTGGGAGTGTGGCCGGAAAAAGAAATGGCACCATATCGTGCACGGTCGTTACTTTCTTGGTGTTTTTATTTGCAACCCTGGGCTCTATCCAATCTGATGTGTGGAGGATATCTACCTCCCCAATCAGTTTTTCGATCGGTAAAAAATGTACTACATTGAAAATTAATTCAAAAATGCGAATGGGAAATCTGTAAAATTTAAACTGAATATTTGCCGCGGTTGAGAACTTCTTTTTTATAGAGATTAACTTGGAATACTGTCTGAGCGATGTGCCAAAGAGGAGATATTCGTTTTTTGTATCTATTTTTAAGAGGGCTTCGGTTAAATTTTGAGTGTATGTAGAGACACCGGTTCCATACACAATTTGTGATATGTCTATGGCAATTTTCACTGCGAAAATTCTATCACAAAGATCTTTCTATAAGTTTTGCCGAAGTTGCAATATTTTAAAATTGGCACAAGCAAGAGCAACCCTTTTAGATAAAAGTAATAAATATATTTGTTTTTAGTTATCCAAGTGCGCATTAGTAAATTTCTAACAAACAAATTAAGATTTGGATAAGAGGTTATTTTTATTTTTTTGTTTAACAGTCTTTTACATTTGTCGATATAGACTAGTATTTCTTCTGATTGCGGTAATCCGTATTTTACGTGTTCATCTAAAAATTGGTTTTTAATGTTAAATGTTTTTTGCCAAAGTTGTTTTAGTTCTATGTCTTGTTTTTGGGATTCTGAGGACGTTGGCACCACAATGACAGCTAATGTTTTTGTGACCCTTAGGATTTCGTAGATAGATTTTTCGCGTAAGTTTGGCGGGATGTGCTCTAGGACGTCAACAGAAATTGTAACGTCGTATTCGTTTTTCTTGAAAGGAAGATCCCACGCCTTTCCTTTTATTCTTTTAATAAACTTTGATGGTGGACCTGAAAAATCGACATCTATTCCGTCTATGTTGTGCTTGTAGTATGGGGTTATCCCCACGGATCCTGAGCCAATTTCTAAAATTTTTGGCTGATTTAGGCCAAGTTTTTTTAATTGACCTACAACTGGCAGGTATCTGAGTGCTGCTTCTGGATGTTGCGCCCAAAAATATTTATCTATAAGTGTTTTTAGTTTTTTGTTATTTTGTAAATTCATAAATAAAGCCTACTCCCCTAAAATCTTTTGTGGAAGTGTTGACAAAGCCAATGTCGACAAGCGACTTAAAAACTAGACCGCTGGGATCGGAGATTGGTGCCAAGTAGTTGAACAAGAAAATGTGTTTAGTGTTTTGTGACGCAAGAATTACATTCTCTGAAACTTTTTGTGGATCTGGATTAAAGCTATTTAACACACCTTTGGCGTTTAGTACATTTTTATTGTAAATGTCAAATGATGGTATTACGTAGTTGGCTTCAAAAAATACCTGCGTGTCTCCCCTTGCAGCACTTTTAACAAATTCGGTCGCGCCCTGCCAATCTTCTCTTTGAAACTTTGGGTTCGTGAAATAAATAGTAAGTGAAGTGATGTTTACTGCTAAAAATATTATAAGCATGACCGCGGTCGGCTTTGTCCAATTTAGGTTGTTTATTGCAGAGGCTGTCAAAATGTAAAAAGCAGGCAGAACAAACAGTAACCTGAAGTAAGAGAAGACCGGTATGTAAAACGAGAGAGCATAAGAGACGAGAATTGGTACCAGCAAATAGAACCATAGAATTGATCTTTTCGTATTCATTCTTAAAGTGGAAATTAAAATTAGGAGAGTCATAAAAAGTGCGATAGGCGCAAAAACAGCCATATAAGTGAAATTATTGTCTGGAGAAATTCTGCCGATGATGAACTTGGGGAATAAAATTGCCAAGTCTTTGACCGATGAAGAGCCGATGGCGCTGTGCCAAGTTGGGCTACTAGAAGACAAAGAGATACCAAGAGATAGTTGATGCATGATCGTCCCTATCCAAGGGAGCAAAAGGGTCAGAATAATCAAAACTGTGGGTATAAAAGATTTAAGTGTTGTTTTGAGTTTTTTGCTGAAGATTAAAAGGTATAGGAAATAGCTAATAATTATAAGGTATGGCATGTAATCGGTGTAAAGAAGTGCAACTGTTGAGAGAATGAAGCCGGCCCAATAATTTATCTTGTCTCTTTCTATAATTTTTACAAAGAAATATAGCGAGAGACAGGCCAAGAATGCAGCCATAGAGTACATTCTTGCTTCTTGAGAGTAGTAGATGTGCAGAGGAGAAGTAGCCAGTAAAATCGCGGCAATTTGAGCTGTTTTTCTGTCGTAGAGGGTTTTTGCCAAGTGGTAGATGACAAATACTGTAAGTACGCCAAACAGAATTGATGGCAAGCGAGCTATGACCTCAGAGCTTCCGAGTGTGCTCAAAAATATTTTTAAAACTAGGTAGTAGAGCGGTGGGTGAAAATCACCTGGGGCAAAGTTTAGGATTATTGATTTAAAACTAAGGGTGCTTGCTGCTTGAACGCTAATTCCTTCGTCTAGCCAAAAACTTTGATTTAAATTTATAAACCTTATAGCCAAAGCGGCCACAAGGATCAAAAAAATACTTTTGTTTTTCATTTTGATTTGTTAGAACTGAAAAATGACCTTAGCACAGAAATTAAAACACTTGAGTTGTAAATTACTTTAAAAATCACGAACGCTGGTTGCAAGTTTAGTATGCTTTTTATAACTCCAACCATAACGGCGATTGGAGGACTGTAGAGTACTATTGATTTACATTTTCTGAGTAAACTTCCGGAAATAAATCTGTTTTTGCCAATCCAGCTTGCTTGCCTCCACACATCCTGTATAGTTTCTGGGTTAGCGTGATAGTATATTGCTCCTGCTGCTAGCGTCGCTTTTTGCCCAAGTTTTGCAGATAGTGACCAATCGTCTGTGTAGTCTCCTGATAGTTCAAAACCGCCAACACTCGTAAATTCTTTTTTTAGAATTGCTCTGTATACCGGTGATTTGTCGGGATAGTTGGTTGGTAACATTCTTTCTTTTGGGACGTTTCTGTTGATATTCCAACAAATAGACCAGATTTTACTGCTATTTGAAACCATTTCTTCTTTTGAAAAAGTACCAATAGACTGGCGGTTTGTGATTGGTTTTGTCAGTTCTTTTATAAAATTTTTGTCGAAGGTCATATCGCTGTCTACAAAAACCAGTATTTCCCCCCGAGCATTTTTTGCACCTAAATTACGAGCGCTGCCTGGTCCTTTGTGCGATTGTTCAAGCGTTTTTACGCTAAACTTTTTGGCTTCTTGCTTGGTTCTGTCTGTCGAACCATCGTCTATTACTATTATTTCTATATCTTTCTGTGTTTGATTCCTTAGTGAGGCCAGACAAGCAGGGAGTGATTTTTCTTCGTTGTAGGCTGGAATTATGACTGAAATCATGATTTATAATTCCCTTCTTTTATGACTTGTTTTATGAGTTTATCGTATGAAACAGAGACTTTATTCCATGAAAATTTTAATGCCTGATTATATGGAATGTTTCTGTAACTCGTTTTTGCTGCAATTTCAAGATCTTTTGCGTAGGTTTCAACGTTTTGGGGGTCTGTTAAGATTCCAGCATCACCAATAATTTCTGCCCTTGGATCGTCGTTTGTTGCAACAACTGGTAAATTGCAGGCCATAGCTTCTAGGTAGACTATTCCGAATGCTTCGTTTTTTGAGGCTAGAGTAAAAACATTTCCTGCCCTGTAATATGACTGGATTTCTTGATAGGGAACGGCGAGTCTCAAATAGTTTTGCTTTAGAAGTCTTTTGGCAAGAGCGTCTATGTGGCCTTGATCTTCGCCTTCGCCGAGAAGAAGTAGGCTGAAACCGGCACGCGCCACTGCTCTGATTGTTAAATCTACATTTTTGTGCGGGACCAAAGCAGAAGCGCAAACTATAATCGGCTTTTTCAAATTTACACTTTTGACGCTCGCTTTTGGGTGAAACTTTGCAAGATCTACTCCATTTGGAATAGTGACTATTTTTACTTCACTAGTTAATTTTTTTGCCCAAGCCGTTTGAGTTTGCGTTAGACCAACAAATACGTCGGGGTGCACAAATATATTCCATGCGTCATCAGCACCGATACCTGCGTGCCCAGAGATTATTATTTTCGATTTTGTCGCTATGGAGACTATTTTACAGATCACGGTTTGCCATCCACCATTTAGTGGAATTATTATTTGGTACTTTCCTTTTAATAGCTTTGGCATTGCCTTTAGTGTAAAAAAGAGGATCTTAAGCGACTGAATATCGAGGTAAAGTTTTGAAAGAAAACCTTTTGTTGATTTAGGATTTTTTGCTCCAGCTTTTAGGTGGTAAGTTCTTACGTTTTGATTTTGAATAATGTTACCTGCCTGAAAAAGCGTGATTTTATGTTTTTTTGATAGTCTTTTTAAAATCTCATAAGCAAAATTTTCTACACCCCTATCTTGAACGCCAGAATAAAAACTTAAAAATGCAATTTCGGCCATGTTGTTATTTTAAGTTTGAATATATCAGAAGGGGCATGCAAGTTAAAGGTCGTTATTTCTTTTCTTTAACCATAAAGTGTCTGACATTTGGAAATAACTTGAATAATTTTTGTTTAAGTAGTTTGAGATTTTTTCTGGTTGATAACTGCCCAGTGCGTACTTTTCCTCTATGTCATATGGTTTGTATACAATAAACGTTGGCTTGTCATCTTTCAAACCATAAATAACACGCTCTTGCATATTGTTGTTTTCTAGATACCAAGGAAATTCGTCTGCCCAAGGTTTTGGCGGCAGAGCACGAGATAGTGGCAGAAGTTGATCAGGGCCATTTTGAATATAAATTTTTTCGCCATGAGGTACAGATATGGCAAGTAGTGTAGCAGACGCAATGATATCCGATTCAAAAAATCTCACTTCTTTCTGCCAATTCAAGCCCACAAACCGTACTGTAGCCAAAAAAATAAATGCGAGACCAATAACGCTTGTCGCCTTAATATTCCAATTGGCTTTTTTGAAGAAAGTGAGATTTTTCCCGAAAATGATAGCAAGGATCGACAACGATGGAATTAAATGAAAATAATCAAACCTTGGATAAGCGAAAAGCAATAACGTTAATGCGCACAGTAGAATTGTTTTTTCCAGTTTTTTTCCATTAAATATTGTTGGGACAAATACGAGCAGTGTACATAAGACCACTAAAAATTGTTTCGCTGTTGGTGGGGAAAAATATCCTTCTTGTGATGAAGCTCGGATGGGGAAAAATATAACCCAACGCACAAAGTCGGATAAAGTGTCTAGTTTGTAAAAAATTAGCGTGTGAGCAATTGCGATAACTGCGCCCAAGAGTATTGTTTTGGGTATTCTAACAAGTATGTGTTTTGCTTGTTTTTGATAAAAATAACTTACTGCCAAAACATAGAATATTACAAGCCAAAAAGCTTGTTGCTTAACAAAAACAGTAAGCATGGCAAAAAGGAACGCGTTATCCAAATTACTTTGATTTCTTTCTTTTACGAATTTTGCAAAGAAATATACTGACAAAATAATGAGTGGGGTCTGTATAAGATCGAACCAAAGACCGTTTACCCCAAAGAGAATTGAAAAAAATGCAAAAAAGGCCATCGAAAGAACTGCACCTTTCTTATTGCCAAAACTTTTTAACGAGACGAGATAAACAGCTGAGTTGATAAGTACCACTATCAACCATGTAAACAATTGAAAACTATTCACCGAATAGTCAAATTGTTTAAACAAAAATGCGAACAGGTATGTAACTGCTGGTGGGTATGGGTTAATTAAATCTCTATAGAGTGTGAAGCCGTTGTTTAGGAGATACGGATAAACCATTATTTCTGGCCAGAGCGTAAATTTTGTGTTTATAAGCAGAATAAAATTTACTAGTAGAATGCAGGGGAAAATCGCCCAAACGAATTTATCTAAGTTTGGCTGTTTTATCATTCTGTAATTTTACGATTAGATAAGTTGACATAATAATCAGTGCGAAGGCTTCGGAAAAAGAAAATGCAAGAGCAGCCCCATTTGCTTTGTGGGTCGGAACTAAAATGAGGAGGAGTGAGATAAAGACTGCGTACTTGGCTACAGTCACAAAAAAGGATATTTTAGACTTTCCTTTGTAATAAATTATTATTGTTGAGGGAATTGTGGCAAGAAAGAAGAAGATAAAACCGTAGCAAAGAATCTTGTAGACTTGGGCCGATCCTTCGAAACCGCTTCCAAATATTAGACCAGTAATAAATTCAGAAAAAAATGTTGATACTAAAAGCACAGATGCAAAAAGGAGTGGTATTGGCAGAGCTTTTTTTGCATATTCTCTTGCTTTCACGTTTGTGTCAAAAGACGAAAACCTTTGCGCCAAAACTCTTGTAAAGTTACCACCAAACATATACGCAAACGTGAGTATCTTAAAAGGTGCAAAGTATATTCCTGTTTCTGTTGCTCCGCTCATTTTCAACAATAGATAGTTATCAAATGGGATCGTTGATATTATCAGAGCTGCCGCAAGCCATGCATTAAATTTGAAAAATTTTACTGTGATTTCTTTGTCCACTTTCTGGAGTTTGACTGGGGAAAAAAAGAATCCGGCTGCGACTGAGAAAATTGGTGCGAAAAAGAATATGACTGTAAGTTCTAAAAGCCCAAGCTTTAGAAAATTAACAGCAACTAGAAGAACGACTATTCTTGCAACATTTCCAATGATATTGATCAGAGAAGCTTTGTAGAAATCTCCTTTTGCCTGTAGAGCTGCCACAAAAAAGTTAGTAAGTAAAATAAAGATAATTCCTAAAAAACCTATCCTTAAAAAAGGTGCGATTTGTGATGAGCTAAGTAGACTTGCAATTGCGGGCGAGGTGATAAGTCCAACAATTGCTGCTGTTAGTCCAAAAATTATGTAGGATTTGAATGCAAGTGAAAGAATTTTGTTAAAAATTGGTGATTCTTTGGTCGCAAATTTTAAGATTCCACTATCAATTCCAAAATTAGCTATTGTTGATACTAGAACAGCCGTCAAAATCACGGTAGAAAATAATCCATAATCTGCAGGACCTAAAATCCTTGGGGCAAATATAAAAAACAGACCTCCAATTAGTCCGTTTACTGCAGTAGTTATAAGAACAATTGACGTGTCTCTTCCGGTGTCGCTAAATAATAGAGATTTTATTGAAGATATCATTCTAAATTACCTGCCGAGTTCACTTTTATAGTGCTTTTTTGGATAACTTATGAAATTCTAACAAAAATACGCAAGAAAAATAATAATCTAGCTAATTTGCATCGTTTTATGAGTTAAAACCAGCGTGTAGTGTTGTCCATAATTATTACTTCGATGTTTCCAAATATAGCACTTTCGATTTCGTGAGACTTGTAAAGCGCGTAAGTTTTGTAAAAGTCTTTGGTTTCAGGTAAAAAATCATGAGTTACAAAGACGACAACTTTGCCAGGATGTGTGGCTGAAATTGGTGTAGTGCCATAAAGGTGACCTAAGTTTGGATCAACATAACTTTTAATTGGTTCTTGACCATATACAGCAAACAAGTATCTATACCCAGAATATCGCCAACAAGTAGAAAGTGATTCTAATGAAAACTCTTCTGTGCCTGATTGGTTACCTACATACTCGATCGCTGCTTTTTTGTTTGTCAGGCCATGTGAGTTGACCATGGTGAACAATTTGCCCATATTTAAAATCATAAAGAGTGTCAGAACTATGAGGGCGGCTTTATTTGAGAACCGTGATAAAGCATAGGCTATAAACAAGACAAAAATAGGAAAAAGACCGGTTAAATAGTGCTCGAATATGTCTCCATTTACTATTGAGCCATAAGCCTGTATTCCTATAAAGTAAAAAATCACCACTGATGACATCAAAAACCTGCCCTTGTTTTTTGATTTAAACCCAAAGATAGTAAACCCGGTGAGAGCAAACAGTGCTATTATTTTTAAAATATATGGTATTTCTGAGTATTTTTCTTCTATGTAGGATTTGCAATACGAGTACTGTTTTGATATTTCCTGATCCCCGAAAGGATATATTAGCCTCACAAATGAATTTGAGAAAATAAAGGTTCTGTCCATAAAATTTTGGTTTACGAAGCGGGATGCAGATTTATCAGCTTGCAGATATTGCAATAATGGTTTAGTGTTTGTAAAGTTGTGACGCAGATCGAAAAACACCAGCGGAAAGAGTGAAAGTGTGACAATTACAATTGCCAATATTTCGGTTTTTGTAATTTTAATTTTATAGATTATAAAGACGGCTATGGATAAGAAAATGAAAATCAGATTTGAAGGATCTGTTGAGACTGACCATACGAATACGGCTGCCAATAACAGCGTGGATTTTTTGTAACCACTTTGTATTCTTTTCAGTGAATACAAAGTAGCCAAAGCAAGCATTGGCCCCCAGTAAAGTGCCCACAGATGCCTGTCGTATACATTTGCGATGTAGGAAAAACTCCAAATTATTGCTGCAAAGTACCCTGTTTTTTTATTAAAGAAGTCTTTCCCTACTATGTAAATTAATATAATTGTTACGCTTGACAAGATCGCAGATGCTACTCCCCAAATAAGCGGGTTAAGGTTGTTGATAGAAATTAAGGTTGCTAGTAACCAATAAAAGTATGGTGGTAGGTGAACACCAAAAGGAGTAACACCACCTATTAACGGGAATTTCAACGAATCGTACAAGCTTTTGCCAACAAATGCCGGTATTTCTTCATCGTATGTGAAGTAAAATAACGATTCTAGACTTATGAGTCTAAGTCCAATACCGATGATAACAATAAAGATGATTGGCCACCTTGTTTTAATGATATTATTCACTTTTTGCAAATATAAAGGGTGGTAGAACCAGGAAATAGCCTACACGGCCTAGACACGGTGAGCTTAAAACCTGTCTTTTTCAGTCGCAAAGTGAGCTCATTAGAACTTCTGAAGCTGATTTTATCTTTTGGATAAATAAGCATGTCCCATAACCTAGAAAGTCTACTTCTGAGCCATTCATCTGTGTCTATTTCTTTGATAATCAGCAGTCCTCCAATTTTGAGATTTTTGTAGCTGTTGTTAATCAGTTTGTTCTGCTTTTCTACAGATAAATGATGCAACACGTCCGACAGGATTATTGTAATGGGAGATTTTAACTTTAATGTTGTGATATCCGCTTTCTTAAATTGTAAATTGTTGCTTTTATTTGCTGGCAATCTTTTACTGTTGGCGTCCACACCTAGCACATTTCGTCCTGGTTTATTGGAAAGGTAAGTTGCTATCAAGCCCTGACCACAGCCAAGATCTACTATGTGTCCTTTGCGCGGAATTGCATTGTCAATTTCTTCCAGAGGTAGAATTTGGGCTCTTAGAAAGGCGTAGAGCGAGTTCATTTTATTTTTCTTATAACTTTTGCAGGTACGCCTGCAACAAGAACCCTGCTTGGCACATCTTTAGTGACTACGCTACCTGCTGCTACAAAGGACTTACTTCCGATTGTTACACCGGGCAAGATCGTGACCGAGGCTCCAATGACGCTACCTGACATAATATGTACACCGCTCACTTTCCTGGGAAAATATTTTTGCAGGGGATGATCTTGATAGCCTACATTGATGTGAGTTAAAACAGTAACTCTCTGGGCGATTGTTACATTATTTTCCAAGGTTACAGACCCGTATAAGTCGATTAAAGTTTCATCACCAACAAAACATTTATCTCTAATAGTTAAGCCGCCAGGGCCACCATGGTGCCAGTTGAAAAACTTGACATTCATAATAACTACGTTCTTGCCGATTTTTGC
>Ga0163144_10029617_pt1 | contig 10500 bp, 3 predicted proteins | sample OliLak19BULKMAT1_FD_123175 | JGI IMG/M metagenome (GOLD analysis project Ga0163144, IMG submission 123175) | Freshwater microbial mat bacterial communities from Lake Vanda, McMurdo Dry Valleys, Antarctica - Oligotrophic Lake LV.19.BULKMAT1 | ecosystem: Environmental > Aquatic > Freshwater > Lake...
AAAGCTGTTCTTTCTTGGCAAGTCGGCTGGTAGTGTATGCGAAGGCTATCACGGTGTACGTATTGCATGGCTGTACTTACCGTGCCGTAGAAGGGAAATCCTGCAACCGCACTTGCACACGAAATATCACTGACTCCAATCCGGTCTTGACTCGGTTGCATCGGTTGCTGTGTTGGTTTGGCAGTATGTCTTTTCAGTACCTTGGCAAATGACTCTTGGTCATGGGAAATGAACAACTTACGTGAAATCATGGTGTAACAAACCAGCGCGAACTACCCACATCACGATCAGAAGACATACAAATAAGTGGTCGAGTTTCTAAGTAGGGAATACGGAGGCCGTCTAAACTTAAACCTGAACCCTAGTCGATAAACTTTTTGAATCCCCAACAGCCAACCTCATTCATGCAAGAGATCATACTGGTATAGCTATAATTGCATGGTCCAATCTCGTCAACAATGGCGATCTTCTCATAGATCCATGCTGATCGTAACCCGCCTCAACTCACGTTGCACTCTTGCTACTGGTACGGCGAAAGAAAGCATTGAAACAAAGAAAGAACTGCTGCTGCTACTACTACTACTACAGCAGCAACAATGTTGAGTGGACCTGTTGCAGGTGTTCGCCTGGGAAGGATTGTACTGATGGTGCGAGGATCTGAAGGAGTTGCCAAGGCTGCGGATTTCTATCATGGAGCTTTGGGTTTGACTGTCACCCGACTAACAGATGATTGGGCAGAATTGCGATGTGGAACATCAGCATCAGCTACAGCAGGTGGGAGTAGTAGTGGCCACCAAGATTCTATATCCATCAATTTACAAGCCGTGCATTCCGAGCCACAGCTGAGCACTGGCTATTCCCCCATACTGGCCTTTGAGGTGGATGATATGGACAATGTCGTGTCCAAGTGTGCTCAAATGGGTGGACATTTGGATGGACCCATACAGTACCCAGCTCATGGAAAAGTAGCTGCACTAAGAGCACCGGATGGTCACATGATTGGTCTTTATGAGCCGGCGAGATGACGAGTACGAATACCGGTACTGCTATTTGCTAGCTAGATTGTTTATCTGGTATAGTTCCGTCCCCTCTCTACTAGCTAGGGTTTATTTATTTAGCATTACTTGAATGCGATCAACGACTCCTGGAATAATATCCCTCTTCGTATACAGTGTTTAGCGTCTTCATTGATTATATTTTTATTTGACTTTCACACATTAGTTTCGGTATACAATAATTATGAAAGGACCCACAGTGAACCAACGAATGGTTGACAGGTGTTAATTTGGCGAGCACAAGTGGTCCTGGTAGCACATTTTGTTTCCATCATTAATCGGACCAATTTTCGTCGTCGTCAATTGCACCTCCTGTACCTGCTTCTTCCCAATCAACATCATCATCACCACCCTCTGCAGACGCTTCTTTGTCGCCTTCATCGCCACCTGCATCATCACCTGCATCATCACCCCAATCGTCATCATCGGCACCATCATCCCCAGCTGCACCTTCGGTGGGTATGGCAGCCTCTTGTTCCTCAGCTTCTCCCTCATCACCCTCCTCCCAATCATCGTCATCGCCGTTACCAGTAAATTCACCAGCGTCGCCCTCATCAGGGGAAAAATCAACGTCGTCATCATCTCCAGTTGCATCTTCAGAGGGTTGGGCGGCCTCTTCCGCATCAACTTCCATGTCATCTGGTGATGCTTCCTCGCCTTTCTCCTCCTCCTCCCCCCAGTCGGCATCGTCACCATCATCGTTGGCGGCTTGTGCTTCCTCTTCCTGATCCACTACACCCCCATCGCCCTTTGCATTGTCATCATTGGCATTGCCATCTGACCAATCCTCATCACCACCACCCGTGTTTGCGTTGGCATCATCACCATCATCGTTATTGGACCAATCTGCATCTGCACCCTCATCATCTGTAACCACGGGTTTTGCAGAACTTTGTTCTTCAGCCTCGTCCTTGTCATCTGTCGCACTTCCATTTTCCTCTCCCCAGTCTTCATCCTCATCCTTTGCACTTGTCTCGGCACCCTCGTCGTTATTAGACCAATCCGCGTCCACATCGGCAACTTCATTTCCACCGTCGTTCTCCTGCTCTTGTTCCATATCATTTTCTTCTTGAGATTTCGCAAATTCATCGCTTGTAAGCCAGTCCAAAGCCTCGTTTACTTCTGGGTTCTCGGAGACACTATGGTTTGATTCTTCGATTTCCATTGATTCTTTCTCGGTTTCAGCCGTTTCAACTGGCTCTTCAGCAGAATTGTGTTCACTACCTTTCGATTCTGATTGGTCGTCGTCGTTTGGCAAAGGAATAGGGAGAGGTGTCAAGCCCTCGTCGTCGTCGCCATCACCCTCTTCTTGCTGGCCGCTACCTGTCTCGGAAACATCACCTTTGTCTTGGTTATCACTGTCGCCAACAACAACGACGTCGTCATCGGAGTCTTCCTTAGTGGGAGCTTCCTCGTTCTCATCACCTGGTCCAGCTGACCTAGTTGCGGCTTCCATGTCTTCATCCTCAGCTTCAGGTGTACCGTCTGACAGGTCTTCTTTATCACCAGTTTCGGGATCTTCCTGTTGCTCGTTGCTGCTTTGGGAAGCTTGAGAACGATTGTCGGATTCACTGGTCTCATGCTCGGCTACAGCAGCAGCCGCCGCAGCAGCTGCTGCAATGACTGCGGGATTATTATCTTTTTCATCGTCTTCGTCGTCACTAACTACATGCAGCTCTTGATCATCTTGAATTTCAGGCTCTTGCTCTTGTTGTTGTTCACTGCTCGCTTGAGATTTCTCGTCGCTATCTTCATCATTGTCGTCGTCCTGCGAATCGTCTTCAACCATTACCTCGTTATCCCTGTCACTAGAATCAACCGCGCCGTCTTCTTGCTCTTCCATTTGAAGCGGGGTCGCTTCCACGAGCTGTTCATTCTTTTCTAATTCTTTTTCGACATCTTCCATGTTTTCCAACGTGGAGATCAACGCTTCCTCCCGACCTTTGAACTGCTCCAATAGACTTTCTAAATTATCTTCTTCTTCTGGACACTTTTCGTGTACCAAATCGGCAATGAGCTTCCGGTTCAGTTCCTGCTTCTCCTGCTCGGAAAGGACATGACTGTCACCAATATTAAGACTGCTCTCGTCAGGCCAATCGCTATGATCATCATTTTCTGGTTCCTCCTCTCCTTCCTTTTCTGGATTTTCGGGGTCCTTGTCGACATCATCTCCACCCTTATCTTTTCCTTCACCATCTTCATCCGTAACAGGGGGTGCAGCCTCCTTCTTTCGTTTAAGAAAGCACCAGATGGCGAGAAGACAACAGACAAGAACCACCGTGATAGAAATTGCAATGATCAGTCCCAGTGTCAAACTATCGAGACCTCCCTTGTCCTCCTCTCCTCCATCTTCAACTCCACTTTCGGCATTGTCGTCGACAGCAGAAGTTGGCATTCCCACTGGGTCCGAGGCACCTTCAACGACAAAGACCGATTCGGGATCTGCTTGTGTCAACTGTTCCTGTAATACTCCTTCTTCAATGGTTGCCTGAGTGATGGCCACAAAGGTATCGTACACCATACCAGTGTCTTCCGATTCCACAGCGTTGACTTGATATTGGGAATAGGCTGTCATGCACACCACATTGTCTTTTCCAAAAGCAGAGGAGTCTTCGGGGCAAGCTGTCCGTGGCACTAGACCAATTAATTTAGCGGACGCGGGGTTGTAGGTTACAGGGGAATTCAAGTCCACGGCAATATCTTGCAACGTTCGTAAACTTCTTGGCGTCGACGATGCGCCTCGTTGTTTTCGTAAATAGCGTCGAGTCGTCACCGGGCCGTCATCCACAGTGGCGTTGCTTGGTCCAGAGATTTCGGCATTGACCTTGTCCACGACGGTACCTGCCAACCCTGCAACAGCTTTCGTGAGGCTAGCAATGGAGTCTTGTGGAGCCTTGTCCAAAATACTGGTTGTGGATGCTTCTGCGGCCCAACCCTCTTTGGGCGTTGATACCACAAAGGAAGAATTGACTGTGACTACAACCGTGTTGGCTGGATCTGTGGTTGTTACGGGAGCATCTGTACCATTATCTGTTTCTGTATCTGTAGCATCGGAAGCAGAGGCGTCCGAATCTGTTGTATTGGCGGGATCCGACGTTTCGTCGGTCTCTGCGTCAATTTCATCGGTCTCGTTGGTGTCTTCGGTCGTGTTGCTACCAGTCGATTCATCGGATTCTTCCATTATGGTAGCATTATTATTCGAGTCGTCATTCTCCAATACTTCCGTTGCATTACTATCTGTTTCATTGAGTAGTGTCCCGATCTCTGTCAATACACCAGCGTCCGTCTCTGTCTCTGTTTCGTTATTGTTGTTATTTGTCGCTGTTGCAATGACGAGCGTTTCATTAGTATCGCCAACCATAACAGGCAACGAAGAATTCGTTTCGTTCCCAGCTGCATCCATGCCAACACTGCCAAAAGTGTCAGTGCCAGTGCCATTATCTGCCTGCTGCAATTGGTCCAAGTCCGCCACAAAGGCACTGCTATCCAGAAATCCCTTGCTGCTCCCGCTAGTAGACGTCAAAGCAGCATCCTTCGTCGAGATGCCAGATCCTTCTTGATCAAAAATGTTGCTTAGCTCACGTGCCTTATTAGGTATTGCAGCTGTGGCTTTCTCGCCTATAGTGGTAGGGATAGATGCCGCATCAGCCGCAATACCCAAGGCTGATATAATAACCAGCGCCGTCAGAAGGTTGCGAAAGATGAGGAGCTTGGTCATTTTGGAAAAGGGTATCGCTTGGAGGATCTGTGGTATTGAATATCGGTCCGCTCGTCTGTTAAGGTATAGCTATAACTTGGATTGTTAAAAAGTTGCCTTGGTGTTTTCAAAGGTTATAGTATCAAAGACATATGTGCCTTTGTGTTAGCAAACTGACGCAAACTAACTCACTTCGCTTCACTTACGTGGGTTTGATGGGGTTGTAAGTTGGCATGTTTCTTTCGCCTATTTCTGGTAGCGGTCATAAATGATGAGCCCAAAATTTACGCCAATTTACGCGAGAAATCCTTTGAAATCATCGATGGTAGCACAGGTGCCCAAAACAAAACGACCAGCGATCTGCTCCATCAATAGAATCTTTGGGTAGCACTTGACATACTGCATTGTACCAGCTAGCTACTACCAGCTGGCTACTACCAGCTAGTATTCTAGCTCTAGCTTGCAGTGCTGCTGTAACCACTAGTAAGTAGCTTTAGGCAGCTAGCTAGACAAGCCTCCCATAGTAGACACACGAGTGCTAGCTTGTGTTCACCTTATTTTATAATTATGTATGTCATACTGATGTCATAGTCAATGTTCATTTATTCCTCGTCGTCTGAGTCGTCAAAATCACCGACATCGTCTGAGTCGTCGAAATCACCGACATCCAACATCTCGGGCGCTGCTGGCATTTCAAACGATGGCGGCTCAGGAACATCTGTCACAGAGTCTACACCACTGATATCATCGTCAATATCGTCATCACCCCCCTCTTCCCAGTCGATGTCCGCATCTGAATCAGCACCCTCATCGTCCTTTACTTCATCAGCGTCACCGGCGGGGCTTTCATTGGCTTCTGCTGCTGCACCCTCCTCTTTGCCGCTTTCGTCCCAGTCGACATCCACGTCATCCTCAGCTTCCTTTGCTGCTTCGTCGGCATCACCGTCTTCACCTTCTTTTTCTGATGCATCCTCGCCTTCCGGGTCAGCATTTTCAGCCTCTGGTTCTGGTGTCTCTTCAGCGTCACCGCCTGAATCTACCTCAGCAGCAGCTTCGTCGCCTTCCTTATCTTCCTTTTCTTCTGTAGGCGACTCCTCGTCATCAGCTCCACCGTCCTTTTCGGAGGTTTCAGGTTCAGGTTCTGGTGTCTCTTCAGCATCTCCGACGGCATCTTCTTCGGCCGCAGCATCTTCACCTTCATTATTGTCTTCCTTTTCTTCTGCAGGCGACTCCTCTTCGTCGCCCTCTTCCTTGTCCTCTTCGGGCTCTTCCGCTTGGTCGTCGTCGGCTTCGCTTGCTTCTATTTTCTCGCTGCCATCCTCCGCTGCGGCATCTTCCGCATCGGCTTCTTCCTTATTGGCTTCACTTCCTTCACCTTCAACGGCAGGCTCTTCGTCCTCCGCGGCGTTTTCGCTCTCCGTTGTATCTTTATCCTCTGCCGTCTCTGCCTGGTCGTCATCGTCCTTTGCTTCGGCGTCATCGGCAGATTTTTCTGATTCTTCGTCTTTGCCTTCCTCGTCCGCGGCTTCACCGTCAGACTTTTCTGATGGATCGTCTTCACCCTCTTCCGGGGCCTTTCCATCCTCCTGCTCCTCATCATCATTCTCTAACTTGTCGTCCTCGCCTTCCTCTTTGCTGGCTTCGCTTCCTTCCTCGTCAGAATCTTCCTCCTCATCGTCATCACTTTCCTCACCGGCCGGCAACTCTTCCGGCATAGCCAAACTCCTACTTTGAACTTCACCATCATCTTCAACCTTGTTCTCGTCATCTGAGTCAACGGAATCATCCTCTTCAACCACGGCAGCGCTGTCTTCGTTCACTTCTTCCGGAGTCACGACCACGGCAGGTTCAGCATTCAAATTATTCTCAGGCTCGTCCTCGAAAGTATCGCTGGGCTTTTCTTCTTCAACCACGACACTTTCAGCTTCCGCCTCAGCCTCTGCGGCAGGCTCGGCCTCGCCTTCACCAGCTTCATTCTCCGGATGAGGTTCGTCTTGAAAAGGCGCCTCGTCACCCTCCGCACTCTGATTTGTGTCATCAGCTTTTTCATCTTCTCCTTCGCCCTTTTCAAGGTCCTTTTCAGGGTCTCCTTCTCCTTCGACTTCCGCACCATCCTCTTCTGCAACCTTATTTTTCTGCGTATGCCAGTAGGCCGCTGCGCCACCCAAACAACAACAGACTAATACACCAACGACAACACCAATGATAATTCCCATCATACTGCCACCTTCGTCATCCTTCTTTGCTTCAGGAGCCACGGTTTCACTTCCGCCGTCACCGTTTGTGGTATTCCCAGAAGGGGGTGCGGTTGCGTTATTTCCATCAACAGCCGCTGGTGGTTCAGTTGGTGCCGGAGGAGGCTCCAATGACATCTCCACAGTGACGGGGAACGAAGGATCGACCTTTTGAATGCTCTCTTGGAGTTGCCCGTTGTCAATACCCGCTCGAGTCGCAGCCTCGTACTCTTTTCGGACCGTTTCCGGGTCTTCGTCGTCGTCCAAAACCAAGTCGAACTTCGCCTGCACCTCTTGACAGATAGGAGCACTACCTGCGGCACTGGCGTTTGTGTTGGAGCCAGTTGAGGGCTCAGCAGTGCTGCCCGCTGCATCAGGAGTATTGGATGACGTGGGGGGTGGCAACGCGCCCGAGTCTTCCGTATTATTGGAGGAAGAGGGGGGCGGTAGCGTGCCATTTCCACCCGTGGCAACAGGCCCGGCACCCAAAGGACTCGCAGCCGAACTATTCGCCGCAGTTGCTTCCGTTGCAGTAGCGTTGGATTCTTGTAGCATTCGGGAAGCTGTTGGTGCCGGGCAAGTCGCATTTTCGACGTTATAGACGTCGATACTTGTAGCATCCAATGCTGCCATTCGCCTTTGTCGTTTCACCTGGAGTAAGGAACGAGTCCCCCGCAATAAATAGCGTCCTCCCACTGTCATATTGTTGCTTGAGAAAAAGTCTTCGGCGGCAGTGGAGTTCCCTGCAATTCCATCACTCGTGGCAATGGTAGTTGTGTTGCTTGCGTCGGCTCCTTCACCGCCAACGCCGGAAATGGCGCTTGCATTGCTTCCCGAGACGACACCATCAATGATGCTAGTTGTTGAGTTGCTTCCAGCGCCAGCATCATCATTGATATTGGTTGTTGAGTTGCCGCCAGCGTCAGGACCAGCATGGATACTGGTCGTTGCGTTGCTTGAAGCGGCAGCATCATTATAAGCGTCAGTAGCAAAGCTATTCGTCGCGGTGGACAAGTCAACGCCACTTTCAACATCAGCGACAACACTACCAGGCCAAACAGAGAAAGAAGATGTGAGTCGAAGCCAATTCAATTCCACGCCACACGATAAAATGTTCACGAAACACACAGGTGCTATGTATCTTTGAACCAAATACAAAAAGAACAAACAGACACACTGCTGTAGACTTACCCTGATATGAAGTCGCCAAACGCGAGATTCATTGTTTTGACCATGTCATCAGTCATCGGCTTGTCCGTACTCACAATGAAAGCAGACGTCACCGTGATAGTTCTCGAAGTTGAAGAATTGGAAGCGGGAGTTACACTAGGTGCGGTTTCGTTTGCTGGTGGCAGGCTTGGAAGTTGATCGCCAGTATCAATGGTTGCGTTTGTTGTGTTTGAAGCAGTTGGGGCAACAACGTCTGCAGGGGCAGTGGGTGTGGTTTCGTTGGTAGGTGCGGTTTGGTTCAGGAAACCTTCTGGCTCGGGCATTATGTTAGTTTGGTTGCTGTTGGTGGCATTGGCATCAATAGGCCCTGTGGCATTGGCATCAATAGGCGTTTCTAACTGAGGTTCTGGCGCTGCTTCTGTTTGGTTGGCGTTGCTGGCATTGGCAGGAAGAGGAACTTCTGAATCCGGTTCTGGTGTCGTCAAATTTGCCGTTGCATTTGCTGTGGTGTTGTTTGCGTTTCTTTCTTCTTCCGTGTCATCCACGTCAACTTCAATGTCGGTAGCATTCGTGTCGGTGGCATTTGTGTCAGGATCAGTTTCAAATGTTGCGTTTGAGTCTTTTGCGGAAGCATTAAAAAGTATTGGCTGGGCTGGTTCTTCATCCTCTGTATCATCGACGTCGATTTCAGCAGTGCTGTTTGCCAGGTCACCAAGCTCAGCTGCAAGCAGATCCCCGTCAGTCATGTTCCCTCCGGAGCCTGCCTCGGGCTCTTGTCCATCCCCATTGGGAGAGGGGCCAGACTCTGCGCTGGTTGTTCCGTTCCCTGGGGGGGTCTCCCCGCCAGGAGGTCCTGATACTTCTCCAGTGCCCCCTTCACCTGACGGCCCACTTGGAGTGTCGGTACCGTTACCAGATGAAGAGGGACCAGCCTCAGGAGGCTTGTCCTCTTCGCCTGCTGGTGTGCCTCCTGTGGCCGTTCCGTTGCCACTTGGAGAAGGCCCCAACCCGCCACCCGAAGAAGGTTCAGGCTCACCGGAAGAAGGGCCTCCTTCCCCTGCGCTTGTTCCATTTGCTCCGCCACCGCCACCAGCAGCACCTGATCCTTCACCAGGAGATCCTTCGCCAGGAGACCCTGCTCCTTCTCCTCCTTCGGCGCCTGGACCAGCAGAAGTATTGGTTGTGTTGTCGCCCGAATTTCCTCTAGTAGCGCCGTCTTCTCCTTCCGCACCGCTCCCTCCACCTTCAGCAGCACCTCCTTCTGCGCCGCCGGCTCCGCCTTCGACAGCCACGGGATTGTCCGCGCTGATCATGACTTGAAGCTTATCCGAGAGACCCAAGCAATCAATGGGGCCACTCTTTGCCAAATCGCGAAGACTCTTGTTGATCTCGTCCTCCACATCGGCAAATTGCCCTTTGGTGAATCCATCACAATTGTCCGACTTTGCCTTGAGACACCCCCATCGACAATAGTCGGCATTTTTGTTATCACAAACAATCTTGGCACTGGCTCGATCCGGACAGACATTTTCCAAAGCACGTGATTGTTGTGAGGTGGTGTGTGTATAGGCATAATCCGAGTCCAAAATGCGTAGATTCCGAGTCCGAATATCACCAAAGGGATCGACAAAGTTTTGTTCCTGATCCATGTCCAATTGCAATGGCTCAAAAGTAAACTTGGTATCCCAAGCCGCGGACCCCTCCTCCATGGCTTTGACGATTGCTTCTAAAAAGCTGTTTTCTTGAGCTTCATCATCACAGGCGGCAAACTCTTCATCGGGAAACTTGATTTGAATGTCCACATTCACGTTGACTTCACAGCCTCCTCCTGCAGCTGCTCCTCCGCTTTCACCACTTCCTCCTCCTCCTTCTTCCATCAAGCTCTGCGTTTGAAAGCCAATGCCCGAAACATCCGCGTCAATGGCCACCACCGACATGGCCTTGGTAATTTCCTCGACCGTTTGCGTACAAACACTCTCAATGAATTCTTCTTCGTCGGGTGTCATTTGCGATTCCTGGCCGGATTTAATGCCTCGAATATCCAATTCTCCTCCCGGAGCTACTTTGAGAAAGAGTGCCTCCAAACCCACGGGCAGTTGATGAAAGGGTTTGTTACCGGGAAACATGATGCGTTTGTAGCGATTGCAAAAGTCGAGAAATTCGGCCTCACTAATCATATTGTCTCGTTTCGGTTGAGCATCGGACAACGTCAAGAACGCTTTGCATTGATGCATTTGATTGAAAATGTTCACACTAGCATCTTGTTGTGCCGTCACTACTAGCAGCGTGCTGGCAAAACAGCACAGGAGTGCGACGAACCAAGACCGAGGACTACTCATCATCA
>Ga0163144_10029619_pt1 | contig 10500 bp, 8 predicted proteins | sample OliLak19BULKMAT1_FD_123175 | JGI IMG/M metagenome (GOLD analysis project Ga0163144, IMG submission 123175) | Freshwater microbial mat bacterial communities from Lake Vanda, McMurdo Dry Valleys, Antarctica - Oligotrophic Lake LV.19.BULKMAT1 | ecosystem: Environmental > Aquatic > Freshwater > Lake...
CGGCAATAGCCTTCATTAAAAACGTTGGTCTAAAAACAGGAGCAATTGCATCCTCGGTGGGGCACGATTCACATAATATTCTTGCTGTTGGAGCCGATGATGAATCGATTATCCGTGCAATAAATCTGATTATCAAAAACAAAGGTGGCATCTGCGCTATTGATGGAGTAGAAGAAGTAATCATTCCTCTACAGGTAGCAGGCATTATGTCTGTAGGCGATGGCTATGAAATAGCTAAGCAATACAAAGTAATAGACGCTATGGCTAAAAAAATGGGAAGTAAATTGGATAGTCCTTTTATGACTTTATCGTTTATGGGCTTGTTGGTTATCCCCAACTTAAAACTTAGCGATAAAGGCTTGTTTGACGGAAATCGATTTGAATTTAAAGAGGTGTTTTGCTGAACAACGTGGTCATTGAACACTTAAGGTTAGGAACTCCTGACCCGATCTTGTTGAAAAGCCGAATAGGGATTAAATTTGGGCTATTGAGTTAAAACAGTTCGCAAAATAAATTGACTGGTTTATGCGGATAAGCTTACCGATTTTCCCTGCTGGGAGCCTTCTTATTTCAGATCGACTTGGTGTTCACTGTGAGCATAATATTATTCACTGGATAGTGAATTCGCTGCCGGTTTATCAACATAAGCAAGAGGATCATCACTCGTTTCGATTCGCCATTAGTAATTTCAGGGTTGTGTAGAAAAGTTGATGTGATGAAAGCCTTTCAATTAAGCGAGTCCTTTGTACAACGTGCCTGTAAGAAATTAGAGACAGAGGGTGAACGTGGATTTTTCAGTACCAACAGTCGCAAGAGCAGTAATCATGTTATTGTAGAAAGTGTGCATGAGCAGATTCAGGACTTTATAAACTTTATTGAAGAGGCCGTCTCATAAATGAAAACGGTCTCTTTTTTTTATCAATCATTGCTACAAAACCGCTGGCTGCATTTCTTGACTCGCAATCATCGCCCCCGATAAAATTGAGTAAGCTGCCAACCAAGCTTCTTCTGTTTCGGCATTCCAATTTTCACCTAACCCAGTTTTAAGAGTTTTGATGAGTGTCTCCCCTACAACAGCATAATGTTCAGGTTTAGCGCCATATTTTCTATGACGCTGAGCTAATGCGAGGATGTCGGCCAAAATTATTTCTAAATTGTCCAGCTTAGAAACAACAATGTTTACCACAGCCATCAGCTTGCGTGATTGGTCTTTCACATCGCTTTTAAAAAGATGACGAACAGAAGGTGCTGCTTCAAAAAGAAATTGATAGAATAACTCACCTGCCTGATCGGCAGTAGGTACTACCTGATTCCAGGATTTTTTTACAAGTTATATTTGATAATTTGTCATGGATATTTATGTGTATTTATTTTTTAAAAGGAATGATCCAAGAAACATTGCAGTAACGCGTAAAAGCAAATCAACTCTCCAAAGCAGGAAAATCGGTTCTACTCGTATTCCAAGAATACAAGAAGCCAAGATATAGAGTATGAAGAGGTGAAGAAATAATCTCTGGTAGATTTTAATTGAAAGAGCCACGCGTTTGCGCGGCTCTTCTGCCGGGCGTTCAAGCTAATCTAATTGTATTATCTTTTTCAAATTGGTGAATATGCATTTGGTTTGCAGATCAAACAATTAATTTAACATGCCTAAAATGAAATGCACGTGATTGTGAGCGATTGTATTCGTAAGTATCAATAACAGTACTTTTTTCATAATCTTAGTTTTACAATCTAATAAATATCCATACTCCTAATCTTTTATCGAGTGAATGTAAACACGTGACGCCCAACCACAGAGTTGGTTCTCCCTCCGCCTAAAGTGGGTTTAGCCCAATCAAGTGAGAGTACCAATTTATTATCGGTGATTTCATCGAGGCTTACCTTCACTTGATCATCGCGCAAAATTGTTTTGGCATTAGGATCTGTAAATACCCATGTGCCGTTGGTTGGCCAGACCATCTTGCCATTAGTAGTGATATAAGTAGTGGTGGTAAAACTAAGTGTCAGTCCACTAAAAGAAGAAGAACTTGCATTGTCAATCATAACACTCTGTATTGTCCATCCCTTGGAAGTCAAGATTCCCGTGTTTATTTCTTTAGCTGTTGGGTCACTCTTGTTGCTACTACAACGACTGAATGTAAAGAAAGCAAGGATGGCTAGAGGTAAAAATATTATCTTCATAGTGGCTTTATTTTTTAATGAATTTTTGGATGGATTTTTTTTGGTTGATGATCACGTGCGCGATGTAAATACCGCTGGCATAATGGGAAACACGGATCGGCTCGTTTAGATTTTCAGCACCACCACTTACCATTAATTGGCCGCTCATGCTATAAATAAAAACCTTAGCCGAAGCACCCGTATTTGTTGGAGCATTTATGGTGATAAAATCATTAGCTGGATTGGGTGAGCATGAGACTGAAATCACTTCGCTATCCTCCAAAGCTGTCACAACAATCGCAAATGCATCTGAAACTGCACTAACACACGTCTCGGCTTTAACTTGAACCGTGTATGATCCAACCTGGGTAACACTATAAGCGTTGTTTGTTGCACCTGTAATCGCCACGCCATTTAAAAACCATTGGTTGCCCGCAGTGCTGCTGGAGGTGAGTAAGGGTGAAGCAGTATTGTTCAATGACTCAGTGATGGTAGGTTTTACTGGATTAATACAAAACCCTCGTTGCACCTGTGGCGCGGCATTAAAAGCTGCATTGCCAGATTGATCGGCATTGATGGTAACAAAGCCGGGTTTTACAATCGTTACTTGTGAGTTTGCTATAGTTACTTCATCATCTAAAGTTGAATAGGATGCGGCCAGACCCGAGCTAGCTGTGGCTGTAAGCGTGAAAGCGGTTGTACCAAAAGTGATTGCCGGAAGAGAATTAAACGCAATGGTTTGATTTTGTTTACTAACAACTGTAAGTGTTTGAGGTACATCTGCGGCAGCGTTGTATTTCGCATTGCCTACTTGGCTTGCCGTGATGGTGGTAGAACCCGCGCCAACAATGGTTACTGAATTTCCCGCTACTGTAGCAACCGCCAAATTGGAACTTGCATAGGTTATCGCATTGCCTGAAGTGCCACCCGTGGCTGAAAGTGTGAAGGCCGCATCACCAATATTTTTTAGAGGCAACGAGTTGAAGGTAATAGTTTGGCTTGCCTTAGTTACTGTTAAGGGTTGCGGCACATCTGGAGCCGCATTATAACTTGAGTTACCAGCTTGGCTCGCTATGATGTTTGAAGTACCTGAACCAACAATTGTAAGCGTGTTGCCGGAAATAGTTGCCACTGCCAGATTTGAACTTGTGTAGGTAACAGCAATGGCCGAACTAGCCACACCACCTAATGTAAAAGCAGCATCTACTGCGGTTTTTGCAGGCAATGCACTGAATGTAATAGTTTGGCTTGCCTTTGTTACCGTAAGACTTTGCTGCACATCAGCGGCTGCATCATAAGTAGCGTCTGCCACTAGGCTTGCTGTAATAAGGGAAGTCCCCGCCCCTACAATCGTTACGGTGCTACCTGAAATTGTGGCCACCGATAAATTGGAACTCGCAAAGGTTACTACACTGCCTGGAGAGCCTCCGGTCGTGGGTGTAAGCGCGAAGGGAAGGTCTCCGAAAATTTTATTGGGCAATGCATTGAAGGGAATAGTCTGACTTAATTTAGTTACTGTTAGCGTCTGTGGTACACTAAGGGCAGGGTTATAAGTACCATTGCCCGCTTGGCTTGCTGTAATGATGGTTGTACCTGGGTTATTTACAAACACCGTATTGCCAGAAAGGTAGGCCACCGAAAGGTTAGAGCTTGTATAAGTAACCGTATTGCCCGATGCACCGCCTGTGGCAGTTAAAGCAAAAGCGGGAGTGCCAATAGTAATAACTGGCAAAGCGGAAAAGTTTATGGTTTGATCCAATTTTATAACAAAAAACTGTACACGATCTGAATTTCTATCTAGGATGGCAATGTTAGCACCTGTATAATCTGCCCGAATCAGAAAGGGTTGGTTTACACGGCCAGGCTGAATACCTGCTACCAAGTCGACCCGTTGTAAAAAAGTAAATGAGGCGTCAAAGATTTGGAAACGATCATCTTCCAAAACATAAATTTTTCCGCTGCCGTCTACATCAATAGATAAAATATTGTGCAATTCACCATCTGCAAAAGCCCCTACGCCACCAAAGGTATTCATCAAAGCACCTGTGGTTCCATTGTATTTTAGTATGGAGTTATACCCGTTGGAAATATAGAGGTTGTTGGAAGCATCGGTGGCTAATTTAGGAGTCTGGTTAATTGAGCTGGTGGTATTCCAACTAATACCAGCCACCCCTGTGTTATCAAACTTATAAATCTGAGATACCGAACCGTTCTGCTTAGTAAAGTAAAAATTATCTGCAGCGTCCATGGTCATGCCGGTAGGGTTGATTAGTCCAATACTGATTTTGCCAACAAAGCCATTGTTTAAATCGAATTTATGTACTTCAAGGTGGTTACTGGGCGTTGGTACATTAATCCTATCTAGTATGTACTGAAAATTTGTGCCAACAATAACATCAGTAGGAATTGACAATGAATAGCTGGTTTTAGTGCTAGTGCCAGTGCTAGTGCGCTTGCTTAGGCCGGAAGCAAATAGTTGTGTGCCCGAATTGTACCTCCCTCTATCTAGCGTATATAAATTTGAAACATTGAATTTGGGATAGTCTGCGGAAACAGGATTATTAAATTGCCCGATAGAGGTGCCATCTATTCCATAGTTATCCGCGATGGTTCCATTGTTTGCACCGCCCAAGTAGTACGAAACCAATTTAAAATTTTCAACTACAAACAAACGTGAAAAGGCAGAAGGGGATGAGTAACTGGAAACCGCAATTGATAGTGAATTGACAAAATTTGCATTTGCTCCACCAACACCATTTGGGCCCCAAGTAGCCAAAGGGGCTGCAAGGTTATTATCGAATTGAAAGATTTTACCTTGGGCAAGAACTAACAATTTATTGTTTATAAGGTCTACATCTAGTGAATATGGGCTTGCAGTAAGCGCTGTTTTAAAGCTGAAGGCACCATCTTTCCCGAAACCTTGAATACGGCTGTTGTTGGCATCGGCAACAATAAGGCTACCTAAGCTTGGCCAATAAGCAATGCCATAAGGCGAACTAAATTGACCATCGCCAGAACCTGCATTCCCCCATTTGGCAATAAAGTTTCCTTGAGCATCAAATTTCTGTATGCGGTTGTTGCCATTATCCACCACATAAACATTATTGTCATCGTCTGTGCAAATACCTATTGGAGAACTGAATTGACCATTGGCCGAGCCAAAAGTGCCCCAAGAAATAACATAGTTTCCGTTGGCATCATACTTTACTACTTTATCACTGACATCCGTTATATAGTAGTTACCTTGACTATCGGTGGTAATAGCTTGCACATTGCTAAAATTACCATCGCCCCCAAAGCGGCTGATTACTTTCCCATTGGCTTCGTTCACGATAACTACTTGATCCAATGAAGCAACCATCAAGTCCCCGTTCACTTTGTTTTTGCCAAGCGTGGCTGTTAATACATTTAACTGTACTTCATTGGCACCTGCCGGAACGTAACTGCTGATTTCTTGCGAAAAGCCAAAATGTTGTGCCCAAGAGGTGAAAGAGCAAACGATAAGAAGAAACCCTGTAAATAATTTTTCCATTAGAAATTGATTTTAATTTTTGTTTAATTTTAAGGAAGCAATAGCGGCTGGGGAAGATTCCAGGATTTTTTTTATAATTAAGATTGATGATTTGTCATGGGTATTTATGTGTATTTATTTTTTAAAAGAATGGTACAAAAAACATCGCGGTTGCACTTAAGAGTAAACTAGTTCTCCAAAAACAGAAAAATCGCCAGAGTTCTTCTTTGTTATGCACCACTTTTTCATTTTAAAATTTAAGTGTTTATGCTTGCCGTAAAAAAAGAACCACAGCCAGCTGATCCATTTATTGTTTGATTTACGGCATATCATACTATCATTGATCTTGTTTCAATTATTATAGCCTAGTGAACCCAGTGTTCTAAAAGAGTAAGTGCGAGGCACAGAGCCGTTATAAAAAAGCAAATGCGGATTTTTATTTTTCGAAAGTTGTTGTTAAAATTCACAGTCTTTGTTTTTGACTGTTGTACACGCACAGTTTTATCCTAAAACGAACTGCTTACCTTTTTAATGAGTGTATTGCCTGCTTGAGTGATTAAGTGACGGATTTTGTTAGCAAGAAGTGAAACCCCTTTAAAAAAAACACTGCGGTAATTATAATAGCCACACTCAATAGGGATTAATGCTACATCGTCTTTTTGCTGCTCTGTGCGAGTAATCCAATAACAACCAAAATGAAACTAAGTGATTTTGTGAGATACGCTGTTTGTGTTTTCATTTTTTAGCTTTTTGTTGGATGATGGTGCAATACTAAAACCAAACAGCGCGGGCAAGACGGATTAATTAGCAAATGGGCCGTACCAACTAGTAAAAAGCAGAATGGTTTGGCAAATGGCGGAATGGCCTTCAGACACCCAAAAATTCGCCTCTAGGCTGGTTGCCTCTTAATTTCCGTCAAATACTCAATAGAAATGCCAAATACTCATAGGTCATTACTTTTTGAAAAAAACTGCTTACTTTAATCGATGAAAGTCACATGAAAAATCTATCAGCCCTTCAAATCACACTCCTGAAAAAATCATTTCGGCACTTGCCTACTGATAAAGTAGCTACAGAATTCTATGAAAAGCTGTTCACGCGGTATCCAGAAGTAAGGGCGATGTTTCCAACAGACATGAAAGAGTTGGAAATAAAACTAATGAGCGTATGTGAATTAGTCATTTTTAGTTTCGAGGAGAAAGAAACAGATCAATATCGGTTGCAAGACGCCTTAATTATTCCGCTTCGGGAATTGGGGCGACAACATGATGATAAAGGTGTGATGCCAGAACACTATACGATAGCCAATCAACTATTAATTGACACGCTGAGAAATCAAGTTGGGGAACAATTTTCAAGTGAGGTGAGAACAAGTTGGGAACTGGCGCTTGAACATTTAACTTGTGTTATGCTAGATCGATCTGGTACAAATCGCAAAAATGAGACCGGTTCACTTCGAGCAACATTTACCAACTTGATAAAAACCATACTACATAAATAGGTTAATGAACCCTGCCAATCTAGAGTTTTAACATCCAAAATATTATAATCCAAAATATCAGCAAAACATAATGCGTCAAGCCAACATAAGTTACCTTATCGTACGCAAAGTTTGTATTTTTTAATAACCATTCACCATCTCAAGTAATGTCTAAAGGGCTCTATAGTTTTCTTCTAATACTAGTCTCTTTTAACTCTCTTCTGGGGCAAAATTCTACAGCCGATAGTCTTTCAAAACAATTACCCTACGCTAAAGATACTAGTCGGGTAAATCTCCTGATTAAATTGGCCACACGAAGCTTTCGCACAGACCCAACAAAAGCATTATCCTACAGCGAAGAAGCTCTCCAGTTAGCAAAGCAATTGAACTATCCTACGGGGTTGGCAACATCACATCGGGTTGTAGGTCTTTCATGGTTTTACAATAATGATCATACTCAAGCAATAGAACATTTAACGCTAAGTGCGGAGCTGGCAATGGCAAATCAACAATGGAATTTGGCCATTCAAAATTTTCTAAATCTGGCAGGCACCCATTCAAGCGTATTCGGAAATTATGTAAAGGCAATGGAATTCTATACCAAAGCAATGGAGGTATGCGAATCACAGAACATACAGTATAAAATTTACGATGCTTACAGCGGCATAGCCTATGTGTATTTCCACCAGCAAGAGCACGAAAAAGCGCTAGAATATTACACCAAGGCACGTCTCTTTTTGGAAATAGAAAATGACAAAAATTCCCTCGGCACATTATATCAAAACATAGGAGAGCTTTACGCATCTTTAAATAAGATGGAAGATGCAGAAACCAATTATGAAAAGAGCCTCAACGCATTTCGAGAGGTTGAAAGTAAAGGTGGCATTATTACCACCTTGGTATTATTAAGTGAAATTCATCGGCAACGAAAAGATACTGAAAAGGCACTGCGTGGAGATTTAGAAGCGTTGGAAATCAGTAAAAAAGTAAACTATGAACGTGCTAAATTTTATGTCTTCAATTCGCTGGGCAAAACATATTTTGTTAAAAATGATTATGCTAAAAGTAATTTTTTTCTAGAGAAAGCAGCAACCATTGCCACAAAAGCAAAAATGAATGAACAGCTAAGAGACACCTATTTGTACTTGGCACTTGTATCTAATAAAATGCTCCTTCCTGCGGCAGCATATCACTATCAAAAACTACACACCGCTTATGCGGATAGTGTTCGCTCCAAAGAGCGGACATCACAACTGGCAGAAATGGAGGTACGCTTTGAGTCTGAAAGAAAAGAAAAGGAAAATCAGTTGCTCAAAAAAGATAATGACTTGAATAAGCTGTATGCGGCTATTGCCTCAATTAGTTTTCTGTCTGTTGGTGTAATTGGCTTTCTTTTCTTTAATCGCCAGCGGCTTAAAAATAGAAGTGCAAAGGTAATTGCGGAGAGTCAAAAAATAATAATAGAGGCTGACTACAATCAAAAGCTTGCAGCAGTAGAAATGAAGGCATTAAAAGCTCAAATGAATCCTCACTTCATATTCAATTCTCTTAATTCTATCAACCGATACATTGTAAAATCTGAACCAGAAAAAGCTTCCATGTACCTCACTAAGTTCTCTAAGCTAATTCGGCTAATTCTCGAAAACTCAAATTACAAAATCACCTCACTTGAACAGGAACTAACCGCATTAAAATTATACATTGATTTAGAAGTACTCAGGTATAACAAAAAGTTCTCTTACTCAATTGAAATTAAACCTGACTTAAATCCAATGGCAATTGGAGTACCATCCATGATCATTCAACCTTTTGTTGAAAATGCGATTTGGCATGGTTTGCTGCACAAAGACGAGCCGGGCAATCTTAAAATTTCAATAGAGCGATTGGGCAGTGGACTACAATGCATCGTCTCAGATAACGGTATTGGAAGAAAAAAAGCAGCTGAATTAAAAAGCAAAAGCATAGACAAAGAAAAGTCGTATGGAATGAAGATCACTCAAGACCGTTTAAATATTTTAAACGGAGATCAAAACGGATCGAGCGTTGAGATTGTTGATATATATGACGAACTTGGAAATGCCGTGGGAACGCGTGTTATCATAAAAATTCTTTCCGCAGAACTTGAACCTGAATTCTAATAAAGCCCAATGAAAGCCATTTTAATTGACGATGAGAAAAATGCACTTGAGATGCTCGAATGGACACTTCGAAGGAATTGCCCTGAAATAGAAATTATAGCCATGTGCGATTCGCCACTGGATGGACTAGAAAAAATTAAATCATTAAAACCAGATTTGCTATTTCTGGATATAGAAATGCCGCAACTAAATGGCTTTGATTTATTGGAGCGACTTGGTAAGAATGATGCTGACGTTATCTTCATTACGGCATATAATCAATTTGCCATTAGGGCATTTAAAATATGTGCCCTCGATTATTTGCTAAAACCAATTGACTCTGACGATTTAAAGGGAGCTGTTCAAAAAGCTCTGACTAAGAAAAGTAAAGTAAGTACAGAGCAGCTAGAAATGTTACTCAGCTATATGAAGCCCGAGAAACCTAAATCAAGACGAATTGCACTTACCGCTAGCGATCATTTAATATTCGTTGAAACTGATAAAATCATTTATTGCGAAAGCGACAGCAACTATACCATTTTCTTTTTGATCGGTTCCGAAAAGGTAATCGTTTCAAAAACCCTTAAGGACGTAGAAGAAATTCTCGAGGGTTCAGACTTTTTTAGAATACACGCTTCCTATCTAATTAACATGAAACATGTTTCTAAATTTACTCGTGGCGATGGGGGTCATGTTGTCATGAGCAATAACCAACACATAACGGTATCAAGAAAAAAGAAAGATGATTTTTTTGAAATGTTTTCTAAGATATAGGCTTTAAACCAACACTTACTAATGCGTGTTTGGCTGGCTTCTATTTAATAATCTTCTCAGACAAGTTGCTTCACTAACAGCTTCCTTTTTTATCTTTGCCCGTCTCAAAAGAAAATTAAATATGTTAGTTGTAAAGTTTGGTGGCACATCCGTAGGGAAGCCCGAGCGAATGAAAAAAATTGCTGAGTTGGTTTTATCTATGCCCGGCAAAAAGGTGGTTGTGCTTTCCGCGCTAAGCGGGACTACCAATACACTCGTTAAGATTGGCGATCACCTATTGACACAACGCCAAACCGGTGCATAACAAGAAATTGCCGAACTCGAGAAACATTATCTTCGATTCATCAAAGAGTTGTATGCCTCGACTGCCTATCAGGCAATCGGCCAAGAAATAGTGAGTAGGTATTTTAGCTTGATCCGATTGTTGGCGGCAGGCAACCACGATCCCGATAGTA
>Ga0163144_10029621_pt1 | contig 10499 bp, 16 predicted proteins | sample OliLak19BULKMAT1_FD_123175 | JGI IMG/M metagenome (GOLD analysis project Ga0163144, IMG submission 123175) | Freshwater microbial mat bacterial communities from Lake Vanda, McMurdo Dry Valleys, Antarctica - Oligotrophic Lake LV.19.BULKMAT1 | ecosystem: Environmental > Aquatic > Freshwater >...
TCCAGATCGCCCGCGACTCCGGCGTCACACGGCCCGCTACCGTCCGCGACTGGGTCATCTGTCTGCGTATCTCGCAGTGGCTGACCGAGACGACCGGGGTGACAGTCAGCTATGTGCCCGAGCAGAAGAACCCGCCGTTCACACAGGAGATCCTGACGGCGTTGAAGGCCCTCCCGCGGGACTACACGAAGGCCGCCTCCGTGATCGTCAAGTACCTCCTCAAGTTCCACCCCGAGGCGGCCGACTTCAAGGCCCTGCTGAGCCTGGGCTTGGGCAAGGAGCAGAGCCAGGACAAGATCATCGGGGCGTTCGCCGCCGCGACCGCCGAGGGGAAGGATCAGTTGGAGGAGGACGCCGACGAGGGCGACGATGACGAGGACGGCTCGAAGCCGCCGAAGACCAAGAAGGTCACCATCTACGACATTCCGGCGGCACAGCGGCCGGCGGTGACCTCCCTGAAGACGGCCTTCACGATCATCGAGGAGCACCTCGGTAAGGTGCGTGACGAGTGCGGCGGCAACCTCGCCAAGATGATCACCAACCAGCCGATGCGCGTCCGGTTTCAGAAGCGGATGCGGGCCGCGAACGAGCTGATGTCGCACGTGCTCGACACGACCAAGGCCATCTGGAAGAAGAAGAAAGGCGGGAAGAGTGCCCCATAACAACGGACTCAGCCAACTCCTCGTCGACACCTGCGGCGACAAGCCGATGACGGCCGAGGAGATGGCTTACGCGATCGAGCAGCACACGGAAGCCCAGGACAACCTGCGGGAGTACGCCAAGCAGCGTACCGGGGCTCGCGTGCGGTACGCCGCACAGCACCGGCAGGCCCGACTGGACGCCGACGAACGCCAGCTTGTCGTCGAGTCGGCCAGGGAAGACTTGGGGGCAGCGGCCATACGCGGCCTGTGCTTCCGGGTCAGCAAGATCGTCATGTACCTGAAGAAGATCGGCGTGGCAAAGGCGACGGGTCAGAAGCTGTCGACGGTGACCGGCCGCATGGTCACCGTCTACCTCATCGACAAAGCCAAGTTCACGCCGCGAACCCCAAAAGTGGATTTGACATGCCCGACGACTCCCTCCACACCCAAGAAGCGGAAGGCCAACTCCACGAAGAAGTCCAGAAGCTCGTCGACGGCGTCCTCGAAGACGTCCGCCAAGGCAAGCTGACCACCAGGCCGCACGTGAGGGTGCAGACCGAGGCCGCGGCCGACCAGTCGAAGTACACCCGCGACGTCGACTGTATCCTGGACGCCATCCGGTACGGGGCCAGCCCCCGGATGAGCGAGAAGATCAGGGTGCTGGCCTTCCGCATCCTGATGGAACTGGCGGTAATGGAGCTGTCCGAGCGGCCCGAGTACCGGGGCCTGCCGGAGTAGTAGTAGATCGCAGAAACGGGGCCGGACAACGTCGTCCGGCCTCCTATCGCCCAACACGGAGAACAACAACCATGGCGAAGACGAAGCCCCTGCCGAAAAAGGCTACGAACAAGAAGACGGCCCAGCAGCCCATCAAGGCGAAGAAGCCGGCAGCCAAGCCGGCAGCCAAGCCGGAGCCCAAGGTGCTCAAAGGCACCATGACCGAACGGAAGCTGAAGACGATCCAGGACGCGAAGGGCGTCATCCGCTTCCTGCTCGTCTACAACTTCTACGATTTCATCCACAAGGGTGACGCCGACAGCGTCATCGCCGCCGACGCCGGTGCCGTCGTCCGCCCGAGCAACGAGTGGGTGCTGGAGAACCCCGCGTTCACGGTCTACGCGTGTAACCCGAAGAAGAACACGATCACCGTCCTGGTGACGTGCACGGTGTTCAATAATCCGGCCGAAGTCGTCGAGGACGACCGCCCGAAGGACGACGGCACCAGCGGCCAGGACCGCGAGAGCTACACCGACACGCAGGACCGCGAGAACTACGAGGCGGACACCACGCTGGAGCCCAAGCCGTCGGACGAGCCGATCAAGGCCCAGGCGTGGGAAGACAAGCTGGGCACCAACGCGGCGGTGAAGTTCGACGCGTCCCTGTGGTTCGAGAAGGCCACGGACACGGACATCGTCACCCTGGCGGACGACGAGTGGGCCATGAGCGACATGGCCGACCAGGTGGCCAAGTTCTGCGCGGCGACCGAGCCCAAGCTGAAGACCCTGTTCGACGAGCTGCCCAAGGACGGTACGTTCTCGTGCGAGGTGGACTCAGAACAGGCGACCGAGTGGATCAAGAAGTTCCGCCCGGACGTGTACGCCGCGGTCGCCGGGGCCAACGAGGAGAACAACGAGTACCTGCACGACAAGTCCGGGCTCGTCCCGGGACCGAAGAAGAAGAAGTGACCTGACCTTCTGTGGTGCCGGCTGGCCCGGCCGGCACCTATCTTGCGGAGATCACATGGCGAAACCAAGACAACCCGAGCTGATGCCGGAGGAACCGATCCTCAAGGAGCGGTGGCGTGTGGAAGCCATCCTGGCGTGGCTCAGGGGTAACAAGGAACTCGAAGACTGCCGTCTCGTCGGCAACGCGGAGGACGAACTCGCCTCACTGGAAGAAGCCAAGAGCTACGCTGACCACGAGTTCGACGAGACGTCGCTGACGCGCGAGCGGTTTCTGGTGGTGAAGCTGATCATCTACTGCCCGGAGGACGGGGAGCGGGAGATCGACGATCTGGACTGGGCCTCGGTGGGGACGCTGGAGCTGGCCAAGCACGAGGTCGACGACCACGTGTTCAGCGACCGGCGGGCCGACTACTTCTACGAGTGCAAGGTGTTCGACACCAACTTGCGGAGGGAACAGCCGTGGCACGAGGTCCGGTACATCGAATGGGGCTACGCCCCGAAGGAGTGACATGGACCCGCTAACGCTGGTCATTCGGACCAATAACCTCGGTGAAATCGTTCAAGTCTTCTCCGACCTTCCGCTCACCGTCGTCAATGTGAGCGGCGACCCGCCGACCGGCGGTACACTGACCCACAACGGCCCGCTGTCGAGTATGCCGGATAAATTCCGAGTGGCCGTGGGGCACATCCTGAACCCGTACGACCACCTGGACCACATCCAGAAGGACCGCATTTCTCAGGTGTGTATCAACACGCTCTCGGAAGAGAGTACGGACGGCGGGTTCCGCCGCGGCATGGTGTCGGCGTACGTCGAGAAGATGACCCTGGGCGAGATGCTGGAGAACATCTCCGGCGAGCCCGAGGTGCTGGCCCAGGAACTCGGCTTCAACCCGGAGACGGGGGTGGACGTCGAGCCTGTGGACTGGGTGGAGCCCGCCGAAGTGAAGCCGCCGGAGCCGCTTAACTGGGGGCGGGGCCGCACCAGCAAGACGTGGCACGTCATGCTCGGCGAGGCCACGCGGGTGTACCCCAACGCGATCGACCGCACCAAGCGGACCATGTACCAAGGGACGACGGCGTGCGGCTTGAAAGACGCCGTCATCATGCCCGGCCCCACCGCCATGGACTGTCAGTCGCAACCGGAGCCGTCTCTGGGCATCGCCAAGATCTGCCCGGAGTGCGTCAAGTACCGGTGGGCAATCGCCTATCCCAAAGAGGAGCAGTCGTGAGCAACCCGTACTCGATCGGCGTGGGCGTGTTCATCAGGAACAAGGACAAGATCCTGGTAGGCGAACGCGGGCCGAAGTGTGCCCGCGGGGCGGGGTGCCTGGCCCTGCCCGGCGGCAAGGTCGACCCCGGTGAGTACATCGTGCTGACCGTGCAGCGTGAGGTCGAGGACGAGACCGGGCTCGTCGTGGACCTGGCCGGGTCACGGTGTGCGAACACGCTGCACGAGGGCACGACGCACAAGCACGTCGACTCGCCGTTCTCCATCCCCGGCCTGCTGGCGGTGACGGACCACCTCGACCCGCTCCAGCAGGTGTCCTGCCCGGAGGACGTGATCCCGCACCTGTCACTGTGGATCATGACGATCTACGCGGGCGGCGAGGCCGTGCCGCTCGAACGCGAGAAGGGGAAGTGCAACTGGTGGGCGTGGATGACGCCCAAGGAGATCGCCACCTGGCGGGGCGTGGACGACCCCAAACACGCCCAGTATTACTGGACCCCAATGCCCCTGTGGCGCAAGATCCTGCGCCCCTACTTCGGAGAGTTTTGATGTACCTGACCGTGATGAGCCTGCGTTCGCGGAAGTTCTCAGGCCGGAGTGACCGCTTCGAGAGCTTCCAGCTCGCCGGCCGCCAGGCGATGAAGAAGCAGGGCGACTTCGAGGAGCGGGTCCGGGAGATGGCGGCCCGGCTGATGACCGCCCTCCAGATCACCATGCCCGAGGACGACGACGAGTACGAAAACGAGTGGCTGGACGCCGAAGACGACACCCCGTCGCCCAAGCCGCAGTTGAAGCCGAAGCTGAAGCCCAAGAAGCGTCTCAACTGATCGCCCAACACTAACCCGTCAGGAGTTCTGTGATGCCGAAGAACATCGTGAAAGAGTTCCACAGCTTCTCTGAACTGGCTGAGCACGCCAGGTTCGAGGCCAGCAAGAACAAGGGGCAGCGGAAGCCCCAAAAGCTCCCGCCGCCCCCCAAGCAGCCCGTCCTGACCTCACACGAGCCCAAGCCCAAGTTCAAGGGCCGTGTCAACGCCCGGCGGCGGTGATCACCTCGCGTACGTGTTGGCGATGGCCTCCATCGCCGCCGCGTTCATTCCCTGCTTGGCTGCCGCGGCCTTGTGCATCACCGGCGTGATGCCGTTGTCGCTGAGCAGGGAGTCCAGGAGTTGCGCGTCCGGCCGGGGCAGGGTCGCCACCTCCTCGGCCATCTTCTCGGCGTCGATCTCACCCAGTGGGGTCTTCACCCGCTGGGCGAACTCGTTGCCGAACAGGGCCTCCACGTCGGCCACCGGCAGCCGCCGGAAGGCTTCCTTCTCGTAGTATTTGCCGGAAGTCGTGGCCACGTGCTGGGCCATGTCCGAGGCGACCTTCCCAAAAGTGGATTTGAAGATCACGTCCTCGGGCCGCTCCAGACCGTTGCCGTACCGGTTGACCAGACCCAGCTGCCGGTCGAGCTGGTCCATGGTCTCGGCCAGCTTCACCAGCATGTCCGGCTGGAGGGCCTGCCGCGGGGCCGTCCTGACCATGTTGGCCATCTTCATGAAGTGCAACCGCAGCCCGCCCTGGGCCTTGCCGTTCTCGTCGAACGTGACCCCGGCGTCGGCCGGCACGCACATGGCCCGCTTCTCGATGGCGGCCACCACCTCGGCCGGGTCGCACACGCCCCGCCCGGCTTGCTTCTCCAGGAACTCGGCGTGGCTCCCGATGGCGGCCCCGAAGCTGGCGGCCTTCTCCAAAATCTTGAGGGCCATGGTGCGGCGTACCGGGTAGGCGAACTTGTCGCGGTGCTCCTGCACGTACTCGGCCGCGGCCTTCACCTCCATGGCCGTGCGCATGGGCAGGTGGCGGTCCTTGGTGCCGTTCTCGCCCTTCCACACGTAGGCGTACGCGGAGTCCGGCAGCTGGTCCTCGGCCGTCTTGTTGAGGTCGAGCCAGGCGGCCTTGATGCGGTCGCAGGCGTCCTTGATGCCCCAGTGGTGGGCGTACTGTTCCAGCCGCTTCTCGATCTTCTCGCGGTGCTTCGGGTGGAACTCGGCACGCTTTTCCTGGTAGAACAGGTGACTGAGCCAGCACGCAGCCTTGGTGTGACACCAGAACTGCTTGTTGACCGGGTCGGCCGCGGCGGTCACCGGGGTGCCCTTGGGCACCTGGAGGTTCCGCTCGGGACTGGCTTGTTTGACGAAGTCGGGGAATGCGTAGAGCTTCGCAAGGCGGTGAAGCTCGACCCCGCCGTTGTGCGCGACGTCAGCGACATGATCCATCATGGAAGGCATAAGATGGGCCTCCGTACCCTGAATGTCCACGCTCCGTGGACTGAGATTTTAGCGGCTGTCGATACCCCGGTCACGAGCCACGCACTACCCGCTCGCGTGCAGTGCCCGATGTGCTCCGGGGCAAGACTGACCATTTACGAGGATAACATCTCCGGCGGTGCTTGGCACTACTGCTTTGACTGCCAAAAGTCCGGGGACATGATCGAGCTGGCCGCCGCGGTGTGGGACGTCCCCCCGGCGGTGGCCGTCCGGCGGCTCGCGGCCGACGGCATTCCGATCCCAAAAGACCGCATCGACCCGGCCACCATTAACAAGTACGTGGTCGACCACCCGGAGTACCGGGGGCGGGTCAACGCCCTGTGGAACAAGGCCCGGGAAACGCTACCCCGCACGGCCAGCCCCACCGTCCGCGGGCTGCGTGAGCGGTTCCGGCTGGCCAGCCCCATGCCACTGTCCCGCTGGGACGCGGGGCCGGGGAACATGGTCGGGGCCGCCACCCACCTGGGGGTGGAGAAAGTCTTCTGCCCCAAGTCCGTGTACGGCGGGCGGTGCAACAGCGTGGCCCGCACGTTCACCGGCCGCGGCTGGGGCGACCTGCTGGTGGTGCCACACCACGACCTCCCGGGCCGCGTCTGCGGGTTCCTGTTCGTGGGCCGACAGGGCAAGACAGAGGACTTCGTGTACCGCGTCCCCAACATGTCCAACCGCGGGGCCGCGTCCAGCACGCCGTCGGAAGGTGGTCTGGCCTGCTACTGGGCGGTCGAGCACTCGTGCGGCATGTTCGGCGACCACGTCGTCGCGTGCGGTGACCCGTTCCTGGCCCTACGGCTGCAAGTGCGACACTACGCCGCCGCCAAGATCCCCTTGCCGCTAGTGGCCTTCCGCGACACCCCCGGCACCAGGACCAGGACCGCCTGGCAGTCTTTGGAGACCAAGGTGCCCGTACTGTGGGGGTGGCGGCTGACGCCGAGCCTGCTGTTCCAGGCGATAACGGCCCGCGGGAAGATCGCCCTGACTGACCTCGACGACGTGAGCCAAGGGCGCATCGACCACTACATCCGGGACCACGAGCCGCGTGACATCATCCGCGGCCTCATCAAGAAAGCCCTACCCTGGAAAGACTTCCTGACCAGGTGGGTGGACGGCACCACGGACGGGGCGGTCGAAGCCCTGCTCATGGGCCTGGAAGCCTACGGCGTCGACCTCGCCCCGCTGGGCGAGCTGAGCCCGCGGATCAAAGCCCTGGCCCGCATCCAGGAGCGACCGAGGGAGATCAACCTGGGCCGGTTTGTGGTGACCGAGATCGACGGCCAATGGTGGGAGACGAAGGAACCGAGGCGGTCGGCCGGTGGCGACCGGCAGCCGAAGAACCCCGTACTCATCATGAACGCCGCCCTACGCATCGACGGCACGTGCGTCCTCAAGTCGGGACAGAGCGACAAGGAGACGGTGCAGTACAAGGGGCGGCTCATTCACGAGGGCGACGAGATCCCGTTCGCGTTCTCGTACGAGACGCTGTCCAAGCAGGGGCCGAAGTACCTGGGCGACCTGCTGGCCCGGCACAAGCCGAAGTCGAAGCCCCTGTTCATCGCCCCCGGCTGGCGGGAACGGCTGATGCAGGCCGCCATCCTTTTCAGCGGAACCTAGAACGCTCGCAGGACGCACGCAGAGCCCCAAAGGGCGGTCAGGACGACCTTCGGGACGCCTGGCCGCCCTTGTCGCTTGTAGGGCCTTTACGGGCCACATTTCTGAAGGATACCTGACAATCATCATAGCGGTAGTGATGATTAAAGGTGTCGGTTTTCCCCGATAGTGGTTTTTGAAAGGAGCCGAGATGGTCCCTGGAATGCCCGCGACCGTTGAAGTGAACGGCGTGCCGGTGCCGGTGCCGGTGGACTGCGTGGTGGTGAAGCTGCCGGTGCCGCTGACGCCCGAACAGGCGTTGGCGAATCTGAGCACGCACCAGTTGTTCATGCTGCTGGACGATAAGTACCGGACGGTCCACAACCGGGCCGTCGATTTGGTGAAAGTAGCGAAGGCACACGCGGAAGTCGGCGAGTGTGAGTGCCACGAGTCGACGGACAAGCCGTGCCTACGGTGCCGCGTGTTCGACGCGGCTAACGCCCTTGAGGAGGCCCTGTGATGGACGAGACCGAAATTGTGATCGCCTGCCGGGTGTTGGACCCGCAGGACGACTCCCCGACGCACTGCATGGTGTCCGTCAGCCGCTCGTGGGCCGAAGGCATGATGCAGAAGAAGAACGCGTTCGAGGCAGTCAACAAGCAGCACAACGGGTTGTACTGCCTGGAGTTCTGGGGGACCAACGGTGCGGACTGGGGTCGCGTCCCAGGGTTCACGCCCAACCAGGCGGTCGAGTGGGAGCAGATCAAGGACGAGGCGGTGGTGTGCGACGGCGAGAGCGTCGAGCTGGAGACGACCATCGTCACCGACAGCGGCGTGGCGTTCCAGGCGATGTACAAGAACGACGACACCAGCCACTACTTCCAGTCGTGCGAACTGCACTGGGACCAGATCGAGAAGCTGGCCAACGCGACCACGAATGAGCTACTGGACGAGGTGTTCACGCAGGCCGAGTACGAACCCCAAGACGAGGAAGAAGAGGAGGACGAAGATGGCGAAGAGGAAGATACCGACGGCCCGCCAGCTGCTCAGGGATAACACGAAAGCCCTCGCCGCTCTGGTCCGCCGCGGCGTAAAAGCGAAGTTCGACCAGTGGGAGGCCGACCAGCCCACGCGTAACTACCACGACCCCCTCAACGCCCTCGCCGAAGCCGAGGCCATCGCAGCCGTGCTGCTGGCCGACCGGATGGAGCGGGGCTCAATCAAAGGATGGACACGCCCGTGACCCCCAAGCTGACGTTCGACGAGTTCGCCGTGCGATACTGTGAGCGGCAGGAGAGCACGCCCGCGAACCTGCTCACCACGTTCAAACAGATGCGGGAGAAGTACAAGCCGGTCGGGTTCTTCCTGGCCGAGGCACAGCTCATGGACTCGTCGTACTTCGGCTCCCTGGTCGCACTCCCGTACGGCCCCGACAACACCTTCAAAGAAGTGCCCGATCACCCGTTCAGCCCGCGTGGGCTGGCGTCGGACACCTCCGTGGCGGTCGCCCACTGCCCGGCCAGCGAACTCCCCGACGAGGCCGCCCCCTGGGAGGCCCCGCCCCCGAGCCCCAAACCCAAGAAGAAGCGGAGAAAGTCATGATCATCCATGAACCCAAGCTCGACCCCAAGAAGGGCGGGTGACGTGGCCGTTCACATGTGCACCAGGCGTGGGATCGAGACGCCGTACTGGAAGACGGCGTGCGGTCTCAAGCTCGACAAAAAGGCCAGGGCCGAGACGACCCTGGCCGACGAGTGGGAGTACGTCACTTGCCGGACGTGCAAGAAGGACGAGCCCGAGCCACCGCCCAAGAAGGAAGTGGTCGAGCGGCCGGAGACGAGGAAGAAGAAGAAGAAGAAACCCAAATAGTGGATTTTGACATGACCGTCGAGGAACGCAAAAAGTTGGGTCTGGTGGGTATCGTCTGGGACGAGGACTTCGGAGTCGTCGACCTGGCGGCCGACGCCATCACTTTGCCACTCCGCAAACGTCGTATAACGCTCTAACCCACGTCTACATGTCATTCCAGTTCACCTTGGCGACGGGGTGAATGAACTTCATGGCCTCCTTCGAGATCTTGAACTTCGCGGCCTCGGCGATGTTGGGCCACTTGCCCGTCATCCACCACAGGCAGCACGCCCCCATGTTGACCGAGTGGGCGAAGTCGTCGCTCTTGTTCGGGTTTCTTACGATCACATAGGTGTCGGACCCGAGGCGAGAATCCACCTTCTCTTCCACCAGGGCCAGGAAGTCTTCCAGGAGACCGGCGTTGTCGGCCGACTCGTAGTCGTACTGGAAGAACCGGATGAGGCCGTACTTGACGGCCATGCACGTCGTCACGAGGGACCGCGACTTGTCCACGGCGTACCAGTCGTGGGGGTGGTCGTCGGTCGCCTCGTGGGCGTTCATGATGGAGTGTCCGAACCCCTGGTAGCGCATGTTCAGGATGTGCGTGGGCGGCAACCCCGACTGGTAGAGGAGTACCAGGCGACCCTCACCGGCCCCTGAGTAGTCGTGGGCGATGTGGGTGCACTTGAACTCCTTCATCACCTCCAGGCAGAGCTTGGCCTCGTACTCCCAGTCGTGGGTCCGCACCGACCGGTGGCCCCACAGCACGTCGATCTTGCCGTCCGCGGTCATGCCCATCACGGCGAGCGTGGTGAAGCTAGTCCGCTCCCGCTTCTGCTCACCCGTCTTGCCCGCCGACCCGCGGATGGAACCACCGCCGCCGCCCCAGTCCACCGAGAGAATCCGCCGCACGTACTTCTTGATGTGCTTCTTGGCCTGGGCCGCCGCCCCGGTCCCGGTCCCCTTCCACGGGAGCACGCACGCGGCCTTGATCTCGGACACGGTAATGAGCTTGGACCCGGCGTCGCAGCTCTCGCCGCACACCTCGTTCAGGAAGGTAGTAGGAGTGGTGTTCGCCCGCCCCTGCATCTTGCCCACCAACGCGTCCCACTTCTCGTGGTTGGCGTAGTGCATGGGCATGATGATCTGCGGCACGTGGTAGCCGGCCTGCGACCAGCGGCGTTCGGGGTGGCGATGCA
>Ga0163144_10029622_pt1 | contig 10499 bp, 6 predicted proteins | sample OliLak19BULKMAT1_FD_123175 | JGI IMG/M metagenome (GOLD analysis project Ga0163144, IMG submission 123175) | Freshwater microbial mat bacterial communities from Lake Vanda, McMurdo Dry Valleys, Antarctica - Oligotrophic Lake LV.19.BULKMAT1 | ecosystem: Environmental > Aquatic > Freshwater > Lake...
AAGCTCGTGATCGGGCACCTCGCGGGCTTCGACCCCACCGCGCCCCGCTCGGCCGAGCGCACCGTCGATCGCGCCCTGCGGCTGCGCTACGCGCGCACCGCGGCGGAGGTGACCGACCTCCTCGAAGCCTACGAGTTCGGGCTCGCGAAGAAGCGCATCGAGGAGTTCTTCTTCGGCGACCTGTGCGACGTGTGGCTCGAGATGGTGAAGGACCGGCTGCGTCGCATCATGCGCCAGGTCACCAACTGCGTGGAGATCAGCCGCCGCTACCTGAGCTTTCTCCACCCGCGTCCCGAAGACGCCACCAGCGTGCTGGTCAACCAGATCCTTGGCGACGTGGGCGAACTCCTGCGCGCGCATCCCAGCACCAAGAACAACCAGCTTGTCATCCGTCCCCTGTCCGAGGACGCGGCCGTCTCCATGCACGGCACGGATCTCATCCAGGTGCTTCAGAACCTCACGCTCAACGCGCTCCAATGCACGCCGCAGTATCATCAGGTGCAGATCAATGCGCACATCAACGCACATCCGCTTGACCTCAACGCACTGCAGGATGGGCCGGCGGATCAGTTCATCAACCGGGAGAATTTCAACAACACCGCACCCTTGCTCGCCGTGGCGGTCCAGGACAACGGCCCCGGCATCAAGCCGGAGGTCATGCCGAAGATCTTTGAACCGTACTTCACCACGCAGCCGAAGCAGCAAGGCACGGGGCTTGGGTTGTGCATCGTCCAGCGCCTGATCACCAAGGCGCGGGGCGGCCTGCACGTTCACAGCAAAGTGGGCCAGGGCACGGTCTTCACGCTCTACCTGCCGGCCCAATCGGCCAACCCCAGCCAGGGCGTGATGCTGAACGGTTGAAGGACAGAGGACAGTTCAACCTTCATCCTTCATTCGTGATGGCTGGCCAGTTTGATGGAGCAGTGAACCCGAAAACCGAAGTGAGATCCGCCAAACACGCGAAACACGCGAACTAGAAAGAGGTTGAACGGCCATGTCGCGGACAGAATCGATTGCGGGCAAAAGTCTCTCCTGCCTTTTGTTTTCGGGTTCTTTGGCGTGTTTAGCGGATCTCACTTCGGAAATCGGAGTGAATCACAGGCTTGCCTCGGTGGGCGGGTGACCGGCACCATCCGCCCATGAGCAGCGTTCTCCCTCCGGCTCCCAAAAAACGTGGCTGTCTGTTTTACGGCTGCATCACCCTGATCGTGGTCGGGCTGCTGGTCGCGGCGATATTCGTCGCCGGCTACTTCGTCGCCAAGCGTCTGGCCAACCGCGCCATCAACGATTACACCGATACCCAGCCCGCTCCCATCGAGGCCGTCACCTATGCGTCCGCGGAACGCGCGGAGTTGCAGAAGCGCCTCGACGATTTCAAGAAGTCCCTCGACGCCGGGCAGGCCGATCAGGATCTGGTACTTTCGGCCTCCGACCTCAACGCGCTCATCACCGAGAATCCGCAGTTGAAAGGCAAGCTCTTCGTCATCATCGACGACGATCAGCTTCAGGGAAAAATCAGCATTACGCTCGAAGACATCGGCCCCTTCAAGCTCAAGGGCCGTTATCTCAATGGCGTCGGCACCTTCCGCGCCACGCTCACCAACAGCATCCTCGACGTGCGGCTCGACGACATCATGGTAAAGAGCAACGCCCTGCCCGCCGTGCTCGTGGGTGAATTGAAGAAGCAGAATCTCGCGAAGGATTATCAGGCCACGCCCGAGCAGAAGGCCAGCCTCAGCAAGTTCGAGAGCATCGTGGTCAAGGACGGCAAGGTGCATCTGCGCAGCCGGGGCAAGCCATGATCGAAGTCGCGGGGCTGACCAAACTCTACGACACGTTCGTCGCGGTCGAAGAGCTGTCCTTCTCCGTCCGGTCGGGCGAAGTGCTCGGCCTCGTCGGCCCCAACGGCGCGGGCAAGACCACCACCTTGCGCTGTCTTTCCGGCATCATTCCCGCCTCGCGCGGCACGGTGCGCATCGCCGGGCACGACATCGCCGCCGACCCCATAGCGGCCAAGCGCGAGCTGGCGTTCTTCTCCGACGAGCCGCGTCTCTTCGATTACCTCACCGTCGAGCAGCACCTCGCCTTCACCGCGCGCATCTACGGCGTCGCCAATTACCGGGACATCTCCGGTCCATTGCTCGACGAGCTGGAGATGAGCGACAAAGTCCACCTGTTGCCGGGCGAACTCTCCCGCGGCATGAAGCAGAAGATCGCCATCGCCTGCGGCCTGCTCCATTCGCCCAAGGTGATTTTCTTCGACGAACCACTGACCGGCCTCGACCCCTACGGCATCCGCCGGATGAAGGATTCCATCGTCCGCCGGGCGCAGGAAGGCGCAGCCATCCTCATCAGCTCGCACCTGCTGCACCTGCTGGAGGAAGTCTGCTCCCACGTCCTGATTCTGAAGAAGGGCCGGAAGATCTTCGACGGCACGCTGCAAGAAATCACCCGGCAATACGCGTCCCAGGAAGGAGACACCACGCTCGAGCAGATTTTCTTCCGCGCCACGGGCGATGGAGAAAAGGCTCCATCACCCGCGACACCTTCGCCAGCCCCGCCGCCGTTGCCCGGATGATCTCCGCCCTGCTTTATCTCCAGTGGCACTCCACGGTGAACCGCGTCGTCACCCGGGTGAAGCGCCTGAAGAAGCCCAAGTATCTCCTCGGCTTCATCGTGGGCGGACTCTACTGCTACTTCTACTTCTTCCGCTTCCTCTTCCAGGCGCGACGGCCATCCGGCTCGATGGCCCTGCCCGAGGTCACGCCCGAACTGACCATCGCCCTGGAGATGCTGGGCGCGCTCGCGCTGTTCGTCATCCTCCTTTCGGCCTGGATTTTCCCGCACGAACGCGCCGCGCTTAATTTCACCGAGGCGGAAGTTTCCTTCCTCTTCCCCGCGCCCGTGAAGCGGCGCACGCTGATTCACTTCAAGCTCCTCCGCTCCCAATGGGCCATCCTCTTCACCACCCTCATCATGGCGCTGCTCTCCAGTCGCTTCGGGCGCGGCGGGTCCGCGCTCGCCACGCTCGCCGGCTGGTGGGTGATCCTCTCGATGCTGAACCTCCACTTCCTCGGCGCGTCGTTTGCGCGCACCAAGCTGATGGATGCGGGTATCACCCCGTGGCGACGGCGCGGCATCGTGCTGGGCGCGCTCACGCTGATCGTGGGCGTGATCGTTGCGTGGGGATGGCGGACATTTTCCCCGCCGCAGCCGGCAGATTTCGCCGGCTTCAAGACCATCATTGCCTACGCCAAGACCCAACTGGAGACAGGCCCGGCGCCCTGGTTGCTCTATCCGCTTCGCCTCGTCGTGCGGCCGTTCCTCGCGCAGAACATCGCGGATTTCCTCTGGGCCATCGGGCCCGCGCTCGCGTTGCTGGTGGCGCACTACGTCTGGGTCATGCGTTCCAACGTGGCCTTCGAAGAAGCCTCACTCGCGCTCGCACAACGCCGTGCGGAGGCCATCACGGCGGTGAGGAGCGGCTCGTTTCCTGGGGCCAGACACAAGCGCCGCCGTGATCCCTTTCGGCTGCGGCCCACCGGGGCGCCGGCCATCGCTCTGCTGTGGAAGAATCTCATCGGCGCCGGGTCGGTCTTCACCTCGCGCACCGTTATCCTGCTGGGAATCATCGTGTGCGCTCCGGCGGTGATCATCGGCGTGAACCTGCGCGGCTCCGACCTCGTGCCGGGCATTGGTTTATTCCTACTCATGGGCATAGCCTGGTCGCTCCTCATCGGGCCGCAGGTGTTGCGCCATGACTTCCGCTCCGACTTGCGCAATGCCGATCTGCTCAAGCTCTATCCGCTCGCCGGCTGGCGCATTGTCCTGGGCGAACTGCTTGCGCCCGCCGTCATCCTCACCGTCATCCAATGGATCGCTCTCCTTGTCGCCGCCGCGATCATCAATCGCATTCCCGGCAGCGGCCCCGTCGTCCCCGGGCTCACGCGTGTCTCCATCGCGCTCGCGGCCGCCATGCTCCTGCCGATGTTGAACCTCATCTCGCTTCTCATCCCCAATGCCGCGGTGCTCCTGTTCCCCTCGTGGTTCCAAACTGGGCAGAACGCCGCGCAGGGCATCGAGGCCACGGGCCAGCGCCTCATCTTCATGCTCGGCCAAACCCTCGTCTTCATGCTCTCCCTGATCCCGGCGGCGATTGCTTTCGCGGCGGTGTTCTTCCTGGGGCGTCTCGCGGTGGACTGGGTTTTCACCGTGCCCTTCGCCGGCCTGGCCGCCGCGTTGATGCTCGCCCTCGAAGTCGGCGTGGGCGTGATGCTGCTGGGAAAACTCTTCGACAAATTCGATTTGTCCGCCGAGTCGCAGTGACCCTGATTTACGATTTACGATTTACGCGCGCATCGGCTTTCTGCTCGTAAATCGTAAATCGTAAATCCCCAAGGCTTGCCTTGCCCGCCGCGATCTTCTATTTCCATGCACAGCCATGAGCGCGAACGTCCGCATCCACGACCTGCCCGCGCAGGAACGCCCGCGTGAGCGCCTTGCCGCCCACGGAGCCGATGCCCTTTCCAATCCCGAGCTCATCGCCATCCTCCTGCGCACCGGCATGAAAGGCGTCTCCGCCATCACCATCGGGCAACAATTGATGGCGCACTTCGGCACCCTCGAAGCCCTCGCCCGCGCCTCGCTCGACGATCTTCGCTGCTTCAAGGGCATCGGGCGGGACAAAGCCATCGCCCTCAAGGCCGCCTTCACGCTCGCGCGAAAAATGGCCGAGGAACTTCGCTTCGAATCCCCGCTCCTCGACACCCCCGAGCGCATCGCCGAACTCCTCCGCGAACACAACCGGCTCCATGACGTGGAGAATTTCTCCATCATCCTGCTCAACACCCGCCGCCGTTTGATCCGTGTCGAGAAAATCTCGCAGGGCACCCTCGACACCCTCCTCGTCCATCCCCGCGAAGTGTTCAAACACGCCATCGCCGCGAACGCCGCCGCCATCGTGCTCGCGCATAATCACCCCAGCGGCGACCCCACGCCCAGCGAGGCGGACATCAAGTGGACCCGCGACATCATTCGCGCCGGACAGTTGCTGAAGATAGAAGTCTGCGACCACGTCGTGCTCGGACGCGCCACGACCGAGCGGCCCAAGGACTGGTGTTCCCTCCGCGAGCTCGGCTATTTTTACGCATGATTCATCCCTCCGCTGTCGTTCATCCGCGCGCGCAACTGGACCCCAGCGTTTCCGTCGGCCCGTGCGCCGTCATCGACGAGCACGTTGTGATGGGGGCGGGCAACGTCGTGGGGCCGCATGTTTACATCACGGGCCATACCACCATCGGCGTGGGCAACCAATTCCATGCCGGCAGTGTGATTGGAAATACCCCGCAGGATTTCAAATACAAAGGCGAACCGACCCGCCTGCGCATCGGTGATCAGAATGTCTTCCGCGAACACGTCACCCTCCACACCTCGAACAAGTTGGAGGAAGACACGATCATCGGCTCGCACTGTTTCCTCATGCAAGGCTCCCACGTCGGGCACAACTCCGTCCTCGGGGACCGGGTGATCTTCGGCGGGTGCGTCATGCTCGGCGGGCATGTGGTCATCCAGGAGGGCGCGTTCCTTTCCGGCACCTGCATGGTGCATCAATTCTGTCGCGTGGGGGCTTACGCGATCATGCAGGCTACCAGCGCCATCAGCCAGGACCTGCCGCCCTACACCATCGCGCGCGGCCTCAACGGCATCTGCGGGCTGAACATCATCGGGCTGCGCCGCAATGGTTTCACAGCGGAGCAACGGCTCGAGTTGAAGAAGCTTTATCACCTGCTCTTTCGCCGGGGATTGCGCCGGGTGGAGGCGGTGGCCGCAGCGCGTCAGCAATTCACCAGCGAGACGGCGCGGCGGATGATCGACTTCGTGGAGTCGAGCAAGCGCGGTATTTGCGCCGACACCGGGCATCGCCGAAAGACCGGCGGTGCAGAGGCGGAGCTGTAGGCGCGGCAGCTTTTGTCGGATTCAACGAGATTTGATTGGATGACATCGCGTCTGTCTCGAATTTTTGCTGCATGTTTGGAAATAATTGCGCAGCTTCAGTCCACGCAAGAAGCCATGAACCCGGACATCAAAGAAAACTGGAGAGCCAATGGTTTCTGATTCTCTGTCCCAAGGAGCAATCGTCCGTGTCCGAACCCGGCATTGGTTGGTTGATGACGTTTCACCCTCGCCTGCGGGTTCCTGGTTGCGACTGTCCTGCGTGGATGACGACGCTCAGGGCGACTCCTTGGAAGTCATCTGGGAGACCGAGCTCGACGGTCAAGTGCTCGACGCTGAAGCATGGGCGAAGATCGGTCACAAGGGTTTCGATGACCCTCGCCACTTCGCCGCCTATTTCAACACGCTGCGCTGGCACTGCGTAACCGCCACCGACCCCAAACTCTTCCAAGCTCCCTTCCGCGCCGGCATTCGCATTGACGCCTATCAGTTGGAGCCGCTGAAAAAAGCGCTCATGCTTCCGAGGGTCAATCTGTTCATCGCCGACGACGTGGGCTTGGGCAAAACCATCGAGGCCGGCCTGATTGCCACCGAGCTGCTACTCCGTCGTCGCGTTCGCGATATTGTCGTGGCCTGTCCGCCGTCCATGCTCAAGCAGTGGCAGGATGAACTTGATGCCCGCTTCGGTTTGCGCTTCGAGATTCTGGATCGCGATTACGTGGAACGCATCCGCCGCGAGCGCGGCTACGCCGTCAATCCCTGGGACACCTTTCCCCGCTTTCTCGTCTCGCAGCGTCTGCTGATCGATGAAACCTACGCGGCACCGATGCGCGTCTGGCTCGATAATCTCCGCCCCGGCAGCCTGCTGATTCTCGATGAAGCCCACCATGCCGCCCCGGCCAGTGGTGGGAAATACGCCATTGATTCCAAAATCACCCGAGCCATCCGCGACCTGGCGCCGCGCTTCGAGCATCGGCTCTTTCTCTCGGCTACTCCGCACAACGGCCACTCCAACAGCTTCAGCGCCCTGCTCGAATTGCTCGACGACAAGCGTTTCATGCGCGGTGTGCCCGTGCTCAAGTCTGCGCTGGATGCCGTCATGGTCCGGCGGCTCAAAGAGGACGTGCGCGAAGTCGCGGGTGGTTTCCCCATTCGTCGTGTGGTGCAGGTTGATTTGAACGGTCTTTCTCCAGATGCGCCGGAGTTGCGCCTGGCTGAATGGCTTGACGCCTACGCCACGGTGCGCCGCGAACGCTTCGCTGCTGCGACCAAGGGTGAACAAACCAAGGGCGCGCTCATTCTCTCCACGCTCCAGCAACGTCTGTTCTCCTCGGTCGAAGCGTTTCAACGCACCCTCGCCAGGCATCGCAGCGGCATGGAGAAAGTCTGGGCCAACGAAACACCCGTTCGCGCCACAGTTTCCGGCAGCGACCTCGCTCAATTGACCGCCGGCTTCGACAACGACGACGAGCGCAGTCTGCTCCCTTCCGAGCAGCAGGAATCCGAGGCGGCAAGCGCCCTTGAACGGGCCACGGCGGCTCTCGCGGGTACGCCTTCCTCCGCCATCGTCACCCGCGAAAAGCAGCTTCTCGCTGACATGACCCGTGTCGCCGAACAACACCGCCACCGCCCGGATGCCCGCGTCACTTGGTTGGTCGAATGGCTCCGCGTCAATTGTTGCCCTGGCCTCCGTTTGCCCGGCAGTCCTTCTCCTCAGCCCGGTGGCGCGTGGTCGCCGCTCCGCCTCATCATCTTCACCGAATACGAAGACACTGCTCGTTATCTCCGCACCCAACTTGAGGCCGCATTTGCTGGAACGGACCGAGCCGAGTCACGGCTCGAAGTGTTTCATGGGCCAACGCCGCCGGATAAACGCGAGGATTTGAAACGCGCCTTCAACGAACCGCCGGATCGCCAGCCCTTGCGCATCCTCATCGCCACCGATGCCGCCCGCGAAGGCCTCAACCTTCAGGCGCATTGCTGGCATCTCTTTCACTACGACCTGCCGTGGAACCCCTCCCGCCTGGAGCAACGCAACGGCCGCATTGACCGCAAGCTCCAGCCCAATGGCGAGGTCTTCTGCCACTACTTCGTTTACACCCAGCGTCCCGAGGACCGCGTGTTGCGCGCCCTCGTTCGCAAGACTGAGACCATCCGGCTTCAACTCGGCAGTCTGTCCGAGGTTGTCGAGAAACGTCTGCGCACCGGCATACGCCGTGCGGATGCGGAAGCCGCTGCGGCCGCCATTGAATCGTTGGAAGACGATCCGGAGAAACGCGCCGCCCGCGAAGCTGAACTGGATGATGCCGCCAAAGAACGCCAGACCCGTCTCCGCGCCGAGATTGGAACGCTGACCAACCGCATTGAAGATGCGCGCCGGTGGATTGGCCTCGACGAAGTCCAGCTTCGTGACGCGCTCAATTGCTCGCTCAACTTCCTCGGGACAGAACCGCTCCGCGAATCACCCACCGCCACCGGTGAACCGACGCGCTACACCTTCCCGAATCTCCAGGCCCGTCATGGCGGCGATCCGCGCTGGGCCGCCACGCTCGACACGCTCCGCCCACCGGCCGAGCACAACCAATCGCTCTACGAATGGCGGCGCGAAGCTCCGCTCCGGCCCGTCGTGTTCTCGCCGCCGCCTGGCTTCGACAGCGACACGGTGCAACTCCACCTTTCCCACCGGGTCGTGCAACGACTGCTCGGGCGCTTCCTCGCCCAGGGGTTTGTTTATCACGATCTCTCCCGCGCCTGCCTCGCTCAATCCGATGACGCCATCCCGCGCGTCGTATTGCTCGGGCGTCTTGCCCTTTACGGCAACGGTGCGGTGCGGCTCCATGAGGAACTGGTCACGGTCACCGCACGCTGGATTCCTCCCACCGACCGGAAAACGCAACTCACGCCTTACGGTCGCGATGCCGAGGCGCGCACGATTGGCATTTTACAGGAATCGCTGAAGCCCGCTGCCAACGCTCGCGCCATTCCTACCGCCACCACCGAATGTCTTCAATCCAGCATGGCCCAGGACATCCGCGAATTGCTTCCGCACTTGGAGCAGCGGGGACAGGCCGCACGCGCTGACGCGGAAAAGCAGCTCGCCGAACGCGGCCAGGCGGAATCCGAATCGCTGAAGAAAATTCTCGAAGATCAGCGTCGTCGTGTGCTCGCCAGATACACCGCCACCGAGGCCGACCAGTTGCTCCTCGGTTTCAGCGACGACGAGAAGCGCCAGCTTTCCGCCGACCGCCGCCACTGGGAACGTTGGCTGGCCAACGTGGAAGGAGACATCGCCCGCGAGCCGAAACGCATCGCCGAGTTCTATCAGACGAAGTCGTTCCGCCTTGAACCCGTCGGTCTGGCTTACCTCTGGCCTGTGACCAAATGAGCGCCTACACCCCCAAAGACCCCGCGCTCGCTGACCACCTCGCGTGGCTCGGCTACGTCCAGCCCGAGGGCCTCGTGGTGTCCGCGCCGGCGTTGGTGGATGCGCAGGCCATTATTGACCGCGCGCAACTCGGCGATCTCCAGCGCAAGTTCACCGAGCACGTCACCAGTTTGCATCTCTCTGAGAGCGACACAGCGGAAACCCAGCCCGGCATCGAGAACCTCCAGAAGTTCGTCACCGAATTTCTCGGTTGGCCCTACGAACTCCTCGCCGGCGTTGACCCTTCCAAGCCGCTGCCCGAGTCGCTCTACATCTCGCTGCCCGAATTCCAGGAAACGTTGCGTCCCTCCTTCGCCGTCGCCCGTCCGCCGGCCCAAATCGAAAATCGTAAATCCGAAATCGTAAATTCCTCCTGGCTCTTGCTCGGCCAGTCCCACCCCGCCACCGTGGACCTCGACAAGCCCACCGCCGACTCCGACCGCAACTGGCACGCCTCGCCCGCCAAGAAGTTCGAGCGCCTCCTGCGCGAGACCGGCGTCCCTATCGGCCTGCTCACCAACGGCACGCAACTCCGCCTCATCTACGCGCCGCCCAAGGAAAACTCCGGCGCGCTCACGTTCCCCGTCGGCGCAATGAGCGAAGTCAGCGGACGCCTCATCCTCGGCGCGTTCCAATTGCTCCTCGGCTCGTGGACGCTCTTCACCGCCCCGAGCGACGCGCGCCTTCCCGCACTGCTCCAACGCAGCCGCGACTACCAGGCCAGCGTCTCCGAAATTCTCGCCGAACAAGTCCTGCACGCCCTCTACGAACTGCTGCGCGGCTTCGAGGCCGCAGACGAACGCGTGAAAGGCGCGCTCCTGCGCGAACTCGCCGCCAAGGACTCCGCCAACATCTACGGCGGCCTCGTCACCGTGCTGCTCCGGCTCGTGTTCACGCTGTTCGCCGAAGACCGCGGCCTGCTGCCCATGAGCGGGCTTTACGTGCGGCACTACTCCGTGCGCGGACTCTTCGAGCGGCTGCGCGCCGATGCCGAGCGTTACCCGGACACCATGGACCACCGCTTCGGCGCGTGGGCGCAACTGCTCGCCCTCTTCCGCGTCATCCACGGCGGCTGCCAGCATCCCGAACTCAAGATGCCCGCCCGCGCCGGCCACCTCTTCGA
>Ga0163144_10029624_pt1 | contig 10499 bp, 10 predicted proteins | sample OliLak19BULKMAT1_FD_123175 | JGI IMG/M metagenome (GOLD analysis project Ga0163144, IMG submission 123175) | Freshwater microbial mat bacterial communities from Lake Vanda, McMurdo Dry Valleys, Antarctica - Oligotrophic Lake LV.19.BULKMAT1 | ecosystem: Environmental > Aquatic > Freshwater >...
ACAGACATGTTGCCTTTTGTGAGTCCTGTGATGTGGCTAAGAGCTTTGAAATCGGCACTTTCGCAGGCGGACAAAACCGCCACAATGGCTAAACGCGCTGGCTCATGAATGATGCGGTCTATGTTCGTAATGCCCTGAATTTCACTCTGCATCTTCCACCTCCGTTTGTTGCTTGGCAACCTGCATCACGCCATAGATGCCACTAGCAATAAGGAGCAAGCCCCAAAATAGGCTCATTACAAAGGGGAACATACCCACATTAAAGGGAGAGAGGGTAATCATCAGCGTGCCAATCAGCCCCACAATAGCGACTACTGTATAGCGTGGGATACTCATCCGTTGTCCCACCCACCCGTTCATATAACAGAAGGCAAGCCCCGTGCCGACATAGATGCCCATCAAAATAAAGCGGGCTTCATTGGACTGGATTGCCAGCAAAATACCACCAACCCACACGCCAAAACAAATGGCATACGCACCAAAGAGAACAGAACGAGGCAAAACCCAAGATTTTGCTTTAATAAAGCCCGTGTTGCGCCACAACCAACGGCGACGCACATACTCATTGATAGCGCGTAGCCCAAAATGAGACACTAACAAGGGAATACCAATCGGTAAGATGAACGTGGTAACGAGGATAAACAAGATGCCCTGTGAACGCGCAAACGCCACAAAGTTTAGCGATGACCCTGGCATACCCCAAACAATGAGCGCATAAAACCCTGTGACGAGTATCCAAAACGCCGTTTGGAAATCGCGGATGCCATCTGAAAACTCATAGCGTGCGGTGCTTTGTTGCAGTTTAAGAATTGTCATTGCTCTACTCTCAATATCATTATTATGTAGACTGGTTTACGTTGTAAACCATAAATCAAAACTTGTCAATTAGGCAAAAATAAGCCAATGCACCTGCCATAACAGGGTTGTGTGTAAGGTTGAGGGTGTGTAAAACTTCTAGTTTGTATCAGTGCTTTATACTAAGGATGCTTTGCATGAATACACCACAAAACATACAAAAACGCCTTCATGCAGCAACACAAATGGGGCGTGTGCATTACACCGTCGCAAATTTGGAGAAGCAAGTGCGCTTCTATCAAGATATTTTGGGCTTTAAGCTCCATTGGCAAAAAGACCAATCTGCTGGGCTGGGCGCGGGCAAGGATGACCTATTGCGCCTAACAGAAAACCCCGCCGCAAAACGCTATCGTGGCACAACGGGCTTGTATCACACGGCGTTCTTGCTTCCTTCGCGCCTAGACTTGGCGCATCTGATTCAGCATATTGCCGAAACTCGCACTCGTATTCAAGGCACAAGCAACCACGGCACACATCTTGCGCTGTACCTGCCCGATGCTGAAGGCAATGGCATAGAATTGGCATGGGATTTTCCAGAGGAAGTGTGGCCCCGCACCACCCGCGAAATGATGGAAAATAATCATGGCATGGACGTTCAGAAATTACTGCAAGAAATGATAGAAAGCGGTAGCGAATGGAACGGCTTAATCCCTGAAACAAAAGTGGGGCATGTGCATTTGCACGTGGCGGATATTCCTAAGGCGAGGCACTTTTATCATGAGGTGTTGGGCTTTGATGTGTCGTTTGATTTTAAGGACGCGCCCCCACAAGTGGCAGAAACGGCGTTATTTATAAGTGCTGGCGGGTATCATCATCATATTGGGCTGAATGTGTGGCAGGGCGTGGGCGCACCCACACCACCAGAGGGCGCACTGGGCTTGCGCTATTTTACGGTGGTTTTGCCCAACGAAGAAGAACGCCAGCGCGTGCGCCTTTGGGCAGAGGAGGCGGGCATTAGCACCCAAACCACCTCTGACGGCGTTCTCCTTCATGACCCCTCTAAAAATGGGGTATTGCTGGCTTAATTAACCGATGGCTTTGGCAAGACTTTCTTGTGCGCTTTGTAGGTACACGAGAATTTCTTGCCCATCTGCACCACGTTCTACTGCGTTGATCGTGTAGCCTACGGTAGATTCTGTAAGGTGAACCACGCGCTGCATTTGCATGTTGCGGGCTTTTAGCACACTCTGCGCTTCAAGAAGTTCATCTTCTATCGTTTTGCGATACAAAATTTCGGCACGAAGCTCAATCTCTGTCATGACGGCGCGAGCAAGCTCTTCCATGATGTAAATTTCATCGTCTGTCCATTTACGTGGTTTGTCATCAATCACACAAAAAGACCCTAAACCTGTGCCATCGCTGGTGCTAATGGGTATCCCCAAGTAGCCGATAACGTTCATATCTGGAATGGCAAGATTGTCATGAACCAAGGGGTTCTTGCGGGCATCCTCAATTACAAGGGGCTTGCCCAGTGCAACCACATGCTGGCAAAACGAGTGTGTCAGGGGTGTTTCGCGTGCGCTTGCCCATGGTTCTGGTAAACCTACCATGCTCTTAAAGTATTGGCGGTTAGCATCCACCAACGACACCAACGACACAGGCGCACCAATGATTTTGCTGGCAAGTTTTGTTAGGCGGTCAAAGGCTTCTTCTGCACCTGTATCTAGCAAAAGAAGTTGGTGAAGTGTGGCTATGCGATTTTCGTCTTTGATGATTTTGGGTGATGCGTTTGGCATGATGAGTCCTTATAAACGCTGTGATGCTATAAACGGTTGAAATGAACCTTAATGATACATCAGCCTACGCTTCATTTTAATCCCCAGTAAGCCCCATAACATTAAGGTTAGTTACGAATATAATAAAAATCTGATAAAAATACTACTTTTTCGGCAATTCTATAGACTTTGGGGTTAGTGATGTCCACCAAAAGATTATATTCCTAATTTAGCCAATAACACCATTCGCGGTTTTGTGAAAAATGGGTTAAATTGTGTACAATCGTATCAAGCGATTTGACCATAGTTTGGAGTAACCTCAATGAGCAATGCAACGAGTATTATGGAACGCTATAAGCAAGTGATGTTTCCTGCGGCAGCCCCTTACCATGGCGACAATCCCCTCATTGTTGACCATGCAAAAGACCAATACATTTGGGATGTTGAAGGCAAACGATACTTAGATTTTTTTGGGGGTGTGCTAACGGTATCTGTGGGGCATTGTAACGATGAAGTAACCGCCCGTACCGTAGAACAACTGCATAAAGTGCAACACACCACCACCATTTATGTGAATGAAATTATGGTCAGGCTTGCAGAAAAAGTGGTAGAACTCACACCACCTAATCTACAGCGCGTTTACTTTACCAATAGTGGCACAGAAGCCAATGAGACCGCTATTTTGGCGGCTCGCATGTTTACAGGCAATCCCACTGTGATTACCCTACGCCATGCGTATTCGGGGCGGTCTATGCTGGCAATGAGCCTAACGGCTCACGGCTCTTGGCGTTTGGGTGGCGTGGTAGACCCCTATATTAAGCATGTTCGCAATCCTTATACGTTCCGCGCACCTGTAGGATTAAACTCCGAACAAGTGGTGGACTTGTGTATTCAAGATTTAGAAGAAACACTGGCGACCGTGACCGATGGCAAAATTGCCGCGTTTATTGCCGAACCCATTCAAGGCGTGGGCGGTTTCATTGTGCCACCCCAAGACTATTTTAAGCGCGTTTACCCCATCATTAAGGCAGCCGGTGGCGTGTTTATTAGTGATGAAGTGCAAACGGGCTGGGGACGCACAGGGAATAAGTGGTTTGGTATTGAGCAGTGGGGCGTAGACCCCGACATCATGACGTTTGCGAAGGGCATGGGCAACGGCTCGCCTATTGGCTGTACGGTAACCACCACAGAAATTGCAGAAGCCATGAAGGGCGCGACATTCTCTACATTTGGTGGCAACCCAGTAACAATGGCAACAGCACTCGCCACGATTGAATACATGGAATCGCATAATCTAAAAGAAAATGCTGCCGTTCAAGGGGCGGTACTGCGTGCCAAGCTAGAAGAACTAAAAGATGAATTTCCCTTTATTGGGGAAGTGCGCGGTATGGGCTTAATGCAAGCAATGGAAATTGTGCATCCCAACACCAAAGAAGTAGACGCGGGGCGCACCTCCGCCATTATGAATGCTGCCAAGGAACACGGCTTGCTGATTGGCAAGGGTGGCTTATACGGCAACGTGATTCGTATTACCCCTCACCTTAACGTGAGTGCCGAAGATATGGCTGTTGGCGTAGAATTGCTGGCAAAAGCCTGTTTAGATGTCTCCTAAAGCCTAGCGCGTTATGAGTATCGTGAACGCTGTTGCACACCCCCCAATAGACCGCGAGTTTCCTGCCCCGCTAAGGATGGTGATAGGCATCACCTTAGCAGTTTTTGCAGGTTTAATTGCGTTGTTTCTGGGGATAACCTTCTTTCGCCTAGACGATAGTTCGTTACTGCTGACAGAATCGACACCCTATAAACTGGGCGTGTGGGTAACAGAACAAGCAGAACGCCCCGATTCAAGGGCGCATTTGGCTGTTTTGGCGCGGGCATGGGCAAGCACACAAGGGCAGGACATGCCGACACTCGCGCAAACCACACGCTTTGGGCAAAGCATCGTTACGGTTAGTGCCATGCTAATGGCGTTGGGTGCGGGTGTGGGGATGGTGGGCGTGTGGCTTCGTGCCAATTGGGTGCGCCCGTTGTTTTTGGGTGTGTTATTAGGCTTTATCACCCTGCTGTTTATTGTGCCTACAGTTGAAGGCGAAATGAGCCTTGTTGCCGTAATGTTGGGCATCGTTTGTTCGGTCGGGGTATTGGCTGCGTCTGAAGCGGGCGTAACGCGCCTTGTGGCGTTCTTCATCACCATTGCGGTATTACTGTTGGTGTGGGAAGGGCTAAAGCTGTCGGCGCAATCGGTTAATTATGCCATTCGCTTGCCCCAATCGGCATGGCAAGTTACAGCATATCCCACACTAGACGACGCGCTGATTGCGCTTAAAAGTGGCGAAGTCATGGCGGTTTTTGCGGAGCGCAACGAACTAAGAGACCTAATGCCCGCTTTCCCCGATACACAAGACGGATTAACGTATATTCAGCCCACCCAACAAGAGCAAACGTTCATTTTTCCAATTGAACCTAGCCTGACGGGACGGCTAGCCATTGCGCTTAGGGAGAACGATGCCCCCCAAATGAGTGTGCCTTCGCAGTTGGTGGGGGGGCAAGTGGGCGCAGTAAGCGCAAGTTTTGCACTTACGCGCTATCTTTCAACACCCCGTGAAGTGGTGCTGGTTAGCTTGCACATCCTAAACGACCTTAACCTGCCCCATTTGCAAACGATTGCCAGCGCGTTTTTACAGCCTGCGCGCCGTAATGGCGAATTTTTGCTCATTCGCATCTTGGGTGAGGCGGCAACGTATACATGGAGTGCAGCCGCGCTTGGCTTTGGGTTTGGGGCGTTTCTTGGGCTAGTGCTGGGGGTGATTTTTGCCCATTCGCGCCTGCTAGAACGTGCGCTTTTGCCATACGTGGTGGCTTCGCAAACCGTCCCCATTTTGGCGATTGCGCCCATGATTGTGATTGGGTTGGGGGCGAGCCTTACGTCTGTGGCGGTGATTGCCGTTTACATTACGTTTTTCCCGGTGGCAATCAATACGCTAAGGGGCTTGCTTTCGCCTAGCCCGTTGTCGATAGAGCTACTAGAATCTTATGCCACCAGCCAATGGGGCATTTTATGGAAATTGCGTTTTCCTTCGGCAATGCCCTATATCTTTTCGGCGTTAAAAGTATCTGCTACGGCAAGCGTGGTGGGCGCAATCATCGGCGAATTGCCCTCTGGCATTAGCGATGGGCTAGGGCGTGCCATCTTAAACTTTAGTAGCGATTATAGCCCTGTTTCTACGCCTAAGCTGTGGGCTACTATCATCGTATCGGCGTTTGTGGGCGTGGTTTTTTTTACCCTTGTTAGCCTTGTAGAGCGTGTGGTACTGCGCCATTATGTGCGAAGTGGAGAACGAGACGGATGAGCGAAACAGCTAAATCGATTGTTATTTCGGCAAAGAACCTATACAAAACGTACCAATCTTCCCAAAGTGAACCCGTGATTGCCTTGCAAGATGTCAACCTAGACGTTTATGCTGGCGAGTTTATTTCACTCATTGGGCCCTCTGGCTGTGGCAAAAGTACGCTTTTGCGCCTTATCGCAGACCTAACGAAAGCCAGTTCGGGCGAACTGCTGGTAAACGGCAAAACACCCTATGAAGCGCGGTTGCGCCGTGAGTATGGTATGGCGTTTCAATCGGCAACGCTGTATGAGTGGCGCAACGTAAGCCAAAACGTGCAACTTCCGCTAGAAGTGATGGGCTACCCCAAAAAGCAACGCATCCAACGCGCCCAAGAAATGCTGGATTTAGTAGAACTGGGGGCGTTTGGTAATCATTATCCTTGGCAACTTTCGGGGGGGATGCAGCAGCGTGTGGCAATCGCGCGTGCGCTCGCATTTGAGCCGTCACTTTTGCTGATGGATGAGCCATTTGGTGCGCTAGACGAATTTACTCGCGAGCGCATGAACATGGAGCTTTTACGCATTTGGGAGCGCACAGGCATTACCGTGATTTTCGTCACACACAGCATTTCAGAAGCGGTATTTTTGTCTAGCCGTGTGGTGGTGATGTCGCCACGTCCAGGGCGCATTACCAAAGTTGTCGAGAACAATGTGCCATATCCGCGCGTCTTTGAAACCCGTGAAACGCCCGCATTCTTTGAGCGCGTCACCGAAGTGCGCGAACTTTTGCGCGATGCACACGAGGCATAGCCATTATGGAACAAAAAACATCTTTAGGTGTGCTGGGTGGGCGCTACGTGCCTACGATTTTGGTGGCGGTGTCTGTGCTGGTTCTATGGGAAGGCATTATCACCATAGGCAATATCCAGCAGTTTTTATTGCCCAAACCTAGCGTTATCTTTGGGGAACTATGGTACGAGATAACGTTGTTTTTTGGCTCTGGCAGTCGCTCGGCGTTGTTTGATGCGGCGGGTGCAACACTTTGGGAAGCACTTGGGGGCATTGTGCTGGGGTGTGGTGGGGGCTTCTTGGTGGCGTTGGTAACGGCACGCTGGACAATTGTTAATGAGGCGGTGATGCCTTTGGCAATTGCTGCCAATTCTGTGCCGATTATTGCGTTTGCGCCCATCATGAACAATTGGTTTGGCATTACGAACCCGTTTTCTAAAATGGCGATAGTGGCGATTATTGTGTTCTTTCCGATGATGATCAACACAGTACGCGGTTTAACGCTTGTAGACCCCCTACAATTGGAATTGATGTACTCCTATGGCGCAAAGCCCTTTAAGATTTTGTTCGCGTTGCGCCTGCCCAATGCGTTGCCATATATCTTTAGCGCGTTGCGCGTGGCAAGCTCTTTAAGCGTTATTGGGGCGGTGGTCGCGGAGTTCTTTGGGGGGCCCAGAGCGACTTTAGGGGTGTTTATTACGCAAGAAGCCTCTGGGTTTAATTTTTCACGGGCGTGGGCAGCCATTATCGTGGCTTCGGTCATTGGCATTAGTTTGTATTTGTTAGTGCTATTTGCCGAAAGACGCTTGATGTCGTGGCACTCTTCGCTACGCGAGAAGGGGTAAAAAGTGCGCCTTTAGTGAAATTGCTGTATCATATAGGGGTCTTTTCAGTGTCTTTTGCACATTACAAGCTAAAAAAACTCATTAGAATTATTGAAAGGAGAGGTAACGACCCCTTGAACGCAACAAAACAGTTATCCCTCACCACTTTAGAACGTTTATTTTTAAGGAGTTCGACAATGGTTAAAAAATCTCTTCGTTTGTTTGTATTTTCTGCGCTCATTATTGGCGTGTTTTCTAGCGTCCTTAGCGCACAAGAACTTGTCCCTGTCCGCTTACAACTTCAATGGGTAGCTCAATCCCAATTCGCGGGCTACTTTGCAGCGAAATCTTTGGGCTATTATGAAGAAGAAGGGCTAGACCTAACCATCCTAGAAGGCGCAGTAGATATTGTGCCTCAACAAGTGGTGGCTTCGGGTGGTGCAGAATTTGGTATTGCTTGGGTGCCAAAAGAGCTAGAATCTAACGAAGGCGGCGCAAGCCTTGTAAACATTGCCCAAGTGTTCCAACGCAGCGGCACGCTAGAAGTGTCGTTTGTGGATAGTGGCATCGAAAGTGTAGAAGATTTTGCTGGACGTACCATTGGTACATGGGGCTTTGGCAACGAACATGAACTATTTGCTGCCATGCGTGCTGTGGGCATTGACCCCGACAACGCGGACGATGTAACCATTATCCAACAACCCTTTGACATGTCCTTGCTGATTAACGGCGAGCTAGATGCTGCCCAAGCCATGACCTATAACGAATATGCTCAAGTGCTAGAACAAATTAACCCCGCCACAGGCGAACTCTACCAACCCGAAGACCTAAACGTGATTAACTTTAATGACGTAGGCACAGCCATGCTTCAAGACCATGTGTTTGCGGATGCCGCATGGCTTTTAGAAGAAGGCAACTTTGATATTGCGGTAAAATTCCTTAAAGCCAGCTTTAGAGGATGGGCTTACTGCCGTGATAACTTTGATGAATGTGTGGAAATTGTGCTAGAAAATGGCTCTACATTGGGCGAAAGCCATCAAGCATGGCAACTAAACGAAATCAATAAGCTCATTTGGCCCGCCCCGCTAGGCGTTGGTATTATGGATGCTGAAGCGTGGGAACAAACCGTTGTGGTTGCCATTGAAGGCGAAGTGATTGGTGCAGAACCTGCTGAAGGCTCTTACGTTAGTGAACTAGCGCAGGCAGCCCTAGAACAATTGGCAGAAGAATACCCCGACCTTGACTTAACAGGCGAAACCTTTGAACCTGTGGTGGTTGAATTGCGTGAGGGTGGCGAATAACGCCTAACGCGTTAAAAAGCCTAACACAAGAAGGGGTGGTGCGCTTGCACTTCCCCTTTTTGATTTAAGGGACTCGTAATGTCTTTTAGATACAAGTAGGCTTGTACGTTTGTGACCGTCTAAATGGAGATACCCATGCTAAAGCGAATTTTCCCCGTTCTTATCTTAACCGTGTTTGCCCTTAGTGCTTGCTCTATCTTTGAATTGCAACAGGCATCCTCTAGTGAAACTACTAGCGCAGAGCCTGTGGTTGCCGTAGAACCTGCGGTTGTTGAAAGTACGACGACCCTTGATTTGCCCGCATGGATGAATTATTCACTGGTGAATGGGCGCACAGGCGAAACCTTTACGCTGGCGCAATACGTGAATGCTGGCACGCCCGTGTACGTAGAACCGTTTGCCACATGGTGCAGTAACTGCCGTACTCAATTGGGTAACGTGAATCGCGCTATGGAAACTTTAGGCGATGAAGCCGTATTTGTGGTGATTAGTGTTGAAACGGGCTTAACGGCTGAGGACATGAAAACCTACGCCGAGCGCAATAACTTTAACATGATATTTACGGTGGCTACCCCCGAGTTGCTGTCTGAACTGGCACAGTTGTTTGGGCGCACTGTAACGAACCCACCTGCCACACCCCACTTTATCATTCGCCGTGACGGTACAACCACCAACCTCATCACCGGCTTTAAGAGCGCGGATGAAGTGGTGGCTTCACTACGTAGCTAACGCCCATGTCACAGTATGTAGAGGCGTTCTTGTTGGGCAACCAAGCCATATTAACCAATGTGTGCTTGTTGCCCCTCTACCCGGGCTTGCTGGCGTTTTTAGCCAGCGATGCCAATAATGAACAGCGTGGCAGGGCATGGCTAGGTGTGCTTGTTTTGGCGGGCGTGCTTACCATGATGATGGTGATAGGCTTCTTGCTGTATCTGGCAAATCAATCGTTTGGCGCGGTGTTACCTGTACTGTTGCCCATTGTGTACATTGTGGTGATTGTATTTGGGGTGTTGTTGTTGGTGGGGTTTAACCCTTTCAATCGCTTAAGTACTATTGAACTCCCCATGTTTAAGAATCGCTATGCCACAGCATTTTTGTATGGGCTATTGCTTGCCCCCATGACGTTGCCATGTACGGGGCCCATTATTACTAGCGCGTTTGTGCTGGGTGCAAGCAGTATTGGCTCACTGGCAGAAGGCTTGTTGTACTTCTTTTTCTTTGGGCTAGGGTTTGGCTGGGTGCTGGTAGTGTTGCCCTTGCTGGCTATTCCATTACAGCGGCGATTTACCAAATGGCTTTCACAAAACTACACGCTCTTAACGCGTGTTAGTGGCGTATTGTTGGTGGGCATTGGCATTTTTGGCTTTGCCACAGAAGTGATTCCTAACCTCTAAACACCCAGTAGCCATGAAGTGAGTAGGACTTTATGGCTATTTCCCCTACAAACTGTAACCTTTTCTCGTTTTCTAAGACGCTATAGATGTGTACACGCTTAAACGTCCAATCAAAACACTATGAAAGGTTACTCACCATGTTGGCTCACTCTTACCGCAAGTTTGCACTCATCGCCATTTGTTTAATCGCATTTGCCGTCCCTGTTTCATTTGCCCAAACCGCTGAAACTACCCCCGCCCCCATCATCGAAGAAGATGAAGAGGATGAAAACGCGGAATGGGTAGGCACAGAA
>Ga0163144_10029625_pt1 | contig 10499 bp, 6 predicted proteins | sample OliLak19BULKMAT1_FD_123175 | JGI IMG/M metagenome (GOLD analysis project Ga0163144, IMG submission 123175) | Freshwater microbial mat bacterial communities from Lake Vanda, McMurdo Dry Valleys, Antarctica - Oligotrophic Lake LV.19.BULKMAT1 | ecosystem: Environmental > Aquatic > Freshwater > Lake...
CCGAATCACCCATCAACGCCCAGGCCCCCATGGTCGACGGAAAGTGGGTCCGACCTGCCCTTTTTCGTCTGGAATAAATCACTCCACCCCTTCCGGCCCCACTTTGCTCAACAATCCTGGTGAACTCACACTCGCGCTGTAAGGGCGCAAGCGAACCGTGAAACGGAATTCCTCAGGTTTCAGTTCGTACTTTGGCACCACCCCCGGCCCGCAGCTGGCGCTGCCGATGCCGTTTTGTCTGTAGTCGAGGTTCAGCGTGACGAAATCCTGCCGTTTAAGGTCATACGGATGCCGCGCGGCCTCTACGTTCTCCGTCGTATACCAATGTGCACTGAAGTCGATGGCAGGCTGACCGACGACGAGCAAGCCCGTCCCGCTGTCGTTTGTCAGTGAGACCCACGAACAATCGCTGTGGTTGCCGTTTTCCTGTGGGAAGACATACGGCGTGTGCAGATCGTCCACTATCGTCTCATACAACCCGAACTTCGCAGCCTTGCACGTGTCGGGGTACGACTCGTTCGGACCAAAGCCCAGATACTTCACGTTGTCCATTGCTGCCGGCAACGTCAACTCAAGGCCGATACGTGGCAGAGTCTTGCCGACGTCACCTTGCGGCACGCCGTGCGTCTTCAACAGCACGTCACCGTTGCCGTAGATCGTGTACGTGTAGTCGCACTGGAACCCTCGGCCGTTGTGCACGGGTGGCGCGACGCGCACCTTGAACGTCACGCGGATCGCACTGTCGCCCAGGCGCTTCACATCGACGCCATCGACCCGCTGCTGCATCCAGTGCAGCCCGTGCTTGCGCCACTGGTCGGCCTGTGTGCCATCGGGCGCCCATCCACCGCGATCGTTGTCGGTCGTCGGCCGCCAGAATTGCAGCTTAGGCCCCGTCTTCAGGATCGCGTGATTGCCGAACTTCCAGTCCGCGATCGTGGCGCGAACCTTATCGAACCGGATCGCGAACGATGCGCCCTTCACGTACAGCGATGTTGGTGAATCCTGAACCTCGATCTTCGGCATCTTGTTGCGCGGCATCGCCGGGACCTTGGGCGCGTTCCATGGAAGTTCAAACTGCCCCCATGCGACCTCATGACCCGCATCGGCCCAGATCGTCGAGAACTTTGTCGTGTACGATACGTTCAGCACGTATTTTGTGCCGCCCACCAACACAGTCGGTTTCTTGATCGGCAGTGATACTATCGCGCTCTTGCGCGGGGCGATGCTCGGAATGGACGCAGTGCCGCTGGAGATCACGACGCCATCGGCGGTGATGGTCCACGACATAGCAAGTTCGTCTAGCGTGGAAAAATCGAAGCGGTTTGTCAGTGTGATCTGGCCCTTGGACAAGTCACCCGCTTCGGTCTTCACCGGCTCGATGACCTTCTTTAACTCACCCAACCCTGGCGATGGTGACCGGTCGGGGAAGAGCAAACCGTCGGCGACGAAGTTGCCGTCGTTGGGCGCGTCACCAAAGTCTCCGCCGTAAGCGTAGTATTCGACGCCGTTTTTATTCTTCGTGCGGATGCCGTGGTCGATCCATTCCCAGACCCACGCGCCCTGGGTACGAGGAGATTTGTAAAAATAATCCCAGTGTTCGGTGAGCCCTCCGGGCCCATTGCCCATAGCGTGGACGTATTCGCAGAGGATGAACGGCACCTTCGTATACTGCTCGGGCTTGATCTTCACGCCCCAGTGGTCGACCTCTTCCTCACCCTTCTGCAGCTTGTCCATGTCGGCGAACGACGGGTACATCTTTGTTAGCACGTCGCTGACCTCGAGCGTGCCGTCGCCTTCATAGTGGAAGAACCGCGTCGGGTCGATCGCGATGGCGGCCGCCTTCATCGCCTTGTGGTTTTCACCGAGTGACGACTCGTTGCCGAGCGACCAGCAGAAGATGCTCGGGCGGTTCTTGTCGCGATGGACCATGCGCACCATGCGGTCGACGCACGCGTCGCGCCACGCCGGGTCCTTGGTCGGGTTGTTCTCGGCAGCGCCGAAACCATGCGTCTCCAGGTCGCATTCGTCGATCAGGTAAAGCCCATACTGGTCGCACAGGTCGTACCAGCGTGGGTCGTTGGGGTAATGGCTCGTGCGGACGGAGTTGATGTTGTTCCGCTTCATGATCAGGATGTCCTGAACCATGATGTCATGCGTCAACGACCGCCCCAGGTCCGGGTGATGCTCGTGGCGGTTGACACCCTTGAACATCACGTGCGTGCCGTTGATCAGGATCTGCGCATCCTTGATCTCCACGCTGCGGAAACCCACCTTTTGCGGGATGACCTCGACGACGTCTCCGTTGTCGTTCTTCAGCGTCAGCAACAGCGTATATAGGTGCGGCGTCTCGGCGGTCCACTTCAGTGGGTTCTTTACAGGGACTCTGAGTTCAACAACGTCACCCGACAGCGCCGCCGAGGCAGGCTTGTCGAAGAACGGTTGTTGATGCGGATCGAGCAGCATCAGCTCCAACGTCCCGCGCTTGGCGTCGCCGTGGATCGTTGCTTTTACGTTCAGCGTGGCATCGGTGTACTTCGCGTCCAGATCCGTGCGAACGTGTACGTCTGCTATGTGCGTCTTCGGATGCGACACGAGGTAGACGTCGCGGAAAATGCCGCTAAGCCACCACATATCCTGGTCTTCCATGTAGGTGCCGTCCGACCACTGGATGACGCGCACCGCGATCGTGTTTTGCCCGGCGCGAACGATTGCCGAGATATCAAACTCACTCGGCAGTCGGCTTCCCTTGCTGAAACCAACAGGTTGGCCGTTGACGTAGACGTAAAACGCCGAGTCGACCCCTTCGAAGCGCAGGATCGTCCGCCGGTCGCGCACTGCTTCGTCGGTCAGCGTGAACTGTCGGCGATACGACCCCGTCGGGTTCTCCGTCGGCACGCGCGGTGGGTCGACCGGAAACGGATACTGCACGTTCGTGTAATGAGGCCGACCGTAGCCCTGCAGTTGCCAGCAACTCGGCACCGCCAAGTCGTCCCACAAGCAATCGTCAAAAGATTCCGTCTCAAACCCCTCCGGTGCCTCGGCGGGCGTCGGGGAATAGGCGAACTTCCACGTCCCGTTAAGCGGGATAAACCAAGGCGTAGCCCCGCGTTCCCCTGTGACGGCCGCGGCAGCGTCGGGATACGGATAAAAATAAGCTCGCGGAGCTAGTCGGTTGATGCCAGTGACACCGGGGTTTTCCCAATCGTTCATGATTCTGTTTCGCAATAATTACGGGGTTAGAGAATTCAGCGCGGCTACCGCCCCTGGCGAAAGCCGGACTGCATTCAGCATTAGTTTTTGAGAGTACACGGGCTCGCGACATTCGACAAAGGCAATGAGGTTCAAAAGGATTCAGGCGCCCACCATGCAAAAGCGCCCGCCTACGCTTAACTCATACGCGGGCAAGCTTGAATGAAAGGACGATCTTGGCTGAGGCTACGATGAGAAAGGCTAGTTCTTCTGGCCCAGAACGATGGATACTCATAAGACGTAGCATTACCCCAAGGGGGCATAACCCAATGCCGGTCGTCCAAATCAAATCGGGTCGTCTACAACTCGCCGTTGGAAACCGAACTGCGATCCGTGCAAGATGCATGGACGAAACTCGCAAGTGGCCGTTGATGAAGTCGACCCACTGAAACCTGTAGACCCTGATTATCGCGCTTAGTTACACGCTGCTAGTTCACGCCCACGTTCGCTCGTACGATTCTGACGTCTTGCGATTCCCCTTCGTATGTCACCCCATCCGTTGCCAGCGAACGACCGACGACCACGCCGTCAAAGCTTGAACCATCGATCGCCGGTGTGACGTCGTATTGCGGTGACAATGTCCAGGTGCCAGCTTCCTTATCCTTGGATTCGCTAATCTGGTAGATCGCGCCCCCGTTGGCTGTCGGGTCACCTGCGACGACGATAAACGTGCCAAGAGCAACGGCGGCATCGCCATCGGTGAAGGTGATCCAGTCTTCAACACCACTTGTCGCCCCATCGTGAAGGACGAACGAGACGGGTTTGGGCTCCAGCGTGTTTCGCAGCAAGTCGATGCCCGCCGTGGCGTCCATTGCGGTGTAGGCGGACTTCGTGCGAACCGCAACACCGGCGACGATCACCTCGGCGTGCGATGCGTCGGTGGGAAAGCGATACACAAGTGGCACGAACGCATAGCGCGGGTCGGCCCGGCTGATCATGTCTCCGCGTACGGCCTCAAACACAAGCATTGAGGATGCCGAATCCATCGCCCGAAACGACGAGGTGCGCAGATTGGGGTCGTCGGCCCGCATCGCGCCACCGATCATGTTGACGCCATTGCTCGCAACGGTGATGGCAGCCGTCTCTTCCATCGTTGCCTTCGTCTGCAGCGCAGCGACAGGCAACATCGCCGCCAACATGATGAAACCGATTCCTAGAATGACGATCGCAAACATCAACTCAACGAACGAGAAGCCACGGCGCGCCCGTTGGGGCACGCCGCGGTCATTGCAGCGATAGCTTGAATGGAACGTGTGCATCGCAGGCTTAGTGCTCGCGATCCTTACACCACAATGAATGGCGAGATTGCGGCCAAAACGACATCGGGCTGAATGGGCCGGTCAATCCCCGAATTGTCGCTCGCCAGTGGAGCGACCTCGAGGCCTTCCCTGAACAACCGATTAAGCACCGCAGCGATAACGGCCGTGTGCCGCGCTTCGGTGCCCTGGATCGAGCCGGCGAGCTGCAGGTACGTCCTGGTTTGGAAGAACGGGATCGCGCCCAGATACGCGCCGACGCCCGTCCTTTCAGCCGTGTAGATGAGGTCGACGACCTGCTTGCGGGTCAGGTTCTGCATGTTGAAATCGTACTTGAATTGCGTGATGGCAGCCGACCCAAGCGTCGCGCGGAGCAGGTCGCGGTGCTGTCGCTCGACCACGCCGAACTCCTTGACGTACGCCACGTCCGGCTGATTGGGCGACAGGTTCAAGCCGGTGATCTTCTTACCGAGCTTGTTGGTGCCACCGGTGGTCAACCGTTGCAGCGCCTGGACGTAGAGGTCTGCCTCCAGGTCTTCCAACGCCAGCGCGAAGTTGACGACCTTGATGTCGCCCGTGCCTGGGATGTTGCTGAACTTTAGAGCCGGTGTCACCGCCAGCGCGGGCGCTGGCGTAAGCATGCCCGTCGCGAGCATACCAGCTGCGACCACTCCGGCGGTCGTCAGGAACTTTCGTCGACCCGTCGCCGGGTCTTGTTGAACCGTATCGTTTGTCATGATGATATTCCCATCTCTCGTGTAATGATATTTGCGATCAAACCGCTTGGGCCAACCGCGACTATTTGAAGAACGCGCCGGCGACGGACAGGACCGTTTTAGGCTTCAGGAAGTACTCCAGCGTATTGTCGCTCGGCTGGTTCGGGATGACGGTAAGGTCACCGCTCTTCTTATACGGACCCGGGTCGATCCCGAGCGTGTAGTTGATGGCGGCCGAGTGACGTGCCTCGGTCGAGAAAATCGAAGCAGCCGTCTGCGCCAGCGGCAAGTCGGTGATGTAGGGCAGCGCGCCGAGATAGGCTCGCACGCCCGTCTCTTCCAGCGGAAGGATCCCGCCGAGGATGCTGGCGATATTTGGGCTTACCGGGCCACCGAATTTGTAACCGTTAGGATTGCGAACGACCGGCACCCCACCGCCGGACTTGATGGCATTGGTCAGCACGTCGCGATGCGCCGCTTCGACGTACGCGAAGTCGCGCAGGTACTTGTAGCCCACATCGGTCAGCGTGGCGTTCAGGCCGCCCCCTCCGACAGTGCGCTTGTAGCTGCTGGGGTTGCTGTTCAGCGCCGTCGTCAAGGGTCGACCCGAAGCCAGGTTCAGCGCTTGGCGATACAAGTCGGCCTCGAGAATTTCGAGCGTCAGCGCGAAGTTAAGAACCTTCTCATTGATGTTGCGCCCCGGGATGGCCGCAAACTGCGTAGCGCCGTCCGTCGGCACACCCGTGGCAGCGCCACCCGATGTCGCCGGTGGTGGTGGCGTCAACCCGTTGCCGGCCAGTAGTGGCGACGCGACAACGGCGCCAACTCCCACGGCGGCCAAGGCCGTCATGAACGATCGGCGGGACGATGTCCCACCTGTGATCTTCTCCAACGCATCCATGGAATTCTCCCTTCAAAGAGGTGTAAGGGCCCCGCCCATTGGACGGTCGGCTCCGCGTTTACTGGTCGACACCCACAACAAGGGCTACGACACGGGCAATTAGTGACTTGCCAGAATGAATCACGCAACGCCAAAAATATTTCGTTTTGCTACCGTCGCGACGAACGCGACGTCCGTCATTTTAGTTTTGGATCCCGCACCGACTTTTACGAGCGCACACCGTGGACTGGATGTTTAGCGGGTCAAGAATAAATCCGAAATATTGTGCGCTCCGTATGTGCCCGCGGATCGATACTGTCATCCCGGCGTCGTGTGCACGACGCTTGTGTACTGTGTTCCGTTTGGGTCCGGATTTGTCCTGTCTTAAGGAGGCAAGATGAAAAAGCGTTCGCGTCAACTATTCGCCGTTGCTGTGGTTGGTTCCGTCTTGTCGCTGCCAACAGCGTCGCAGGCTTACTTCACTTCGTTCGACTTCGAAGACACCGACGTGGTGTCCGGGCAGTCGCCGATCGTTTTGAGCGATGATATGTCGGGGCAGGTGCTGTCGATCACCCAGCCGGGCAGCGCACCGAGCATCGTCGATTTCTCCGCTGCCAGTGCGACGATCACGCTCGGTAGCCGCACGCTCATCCCCGGTGACGGTGGGGCGTTGATCCTCAACTTCACCAAGGCGATCGAGCAGTTCTCCGTGCAGGCGGGAGACTTCGGGGACGACCTCGACACATTCGAGCTGATCGCCTACAGCGGGCCAGATGGCACTGGTGATGTCGTCGCGACGAACAGCGGAGTGCAATTGCCGCCGGTGGGTGATCTGTTTAGTTCGCAGATTCTGGAACTGACTACCAGCGGCGCAGTGATCCAGTCGATCAGCCTCTTCGGTGGCAGCGACGCTACCAACTCGGTCGCTTACGACAACATTGCCGTTGCCGTACCACTGCCCCCAGTCTTGTTCGCCGCGGCGCCCGTCCTTCTGGGTGCAATGGCGATAGTCAACCGAAAGCGCCGTCTGGGAGCCTGATCGAAGTCTTCCAGAACTGATTAATTAGACACCAATGCAGCAAGAAGCCCGGTTCGATCCGGACTTCTTGCTGCATTCTGCAATGCGGCTTTCGTTTGCCGCCCTTCAAAGCACCAGCGGCCCGAATCGCGGATAGCGAACCGAGGCTGCGACTCATTGATTCCCCATGCCAGTCCGTTGCGAGCACATCGGCTGACGTTCGTACCTCAGACCCTTAGTCTTTCACCAACGTGTGCCCAACTTCGGAGCAACCCTGATCGCGAAGGTCTTTGCTACGGAGATAAATGCCAACACGATGTACTTACTTAACGACCGGCGCACTGTCCCACCGGTCGTCAGCACGGAGTTGGCGACGGATTCCGTGTCGAACGTTGTCCGGCACCTCGCCGACCTTCAACTGCCAGTCGACGTTAAAGTTGTACACGCCCGGAACTTGCCCATGGGCACGGCAATCGCATGTTCATGAAGCCAGCAGATTCACCAGGTAATCGTTGCTCCACCCCGCCAGTTTGCGTTTCACCCGCAGGCTGCGGCCTTTCTTGCTTGTTTCCTTCTACAGTTGATTCAACGCGATCCGGCGGATGCGGCTGAAGTTCTCGGCCCCGTCCCTTGCGGATCCGCTAGTCCTGGCTTTTCCTATAAACCAATTGGGTTTTACTTTTCAACAGCCCTCGCCTTACACGGTATGTACCATTGACGCCAACAACTGTGTGACGCAAGACATCGGATAATCTTAAGGCATTTTTTGACCATGGCGGAATTGACAGTATGCTCTGCCGAACAATCGCTTTCATACCATTTGGTATATGCTAATACAAAACAAACAGGTTCTCACGGGTGACGAGGCGGTGAAAAGTAAGGCAGTTTTGTTGTTACGCGAGCGAATTTTGGAGGGGCGCCTTCGTTTTGGTGAGTCCCTGCCAAGTGAGCGCAGGTTATCCGAAGAGCTGGGCGTCGGTCGCGCGATCGTTCGTCTTGTATTGGCCGAACTGGATCGCGAGGGTTTGCTGCAGCGTCGCGATGGTGAACGTCAACGGACCGTTGCATTTAATCGGGGGGACGATGTCCCGCGCTGGTTACGCCAATCCGTTATCGTGTTGACGCTGCCCGACGTCATCGAGAGTTCTGCAGCCGTGCGGTCACGGTGGTTGAAGTACACGTCGCTGGGGACGATGGAATACTTGCGCCAGCAGAACGTCCCATCGATCAACCTGGGTATTGGGTCGGTCGACTCCTTTGAGCTGCGGCGATTAGCGCAAGGTCGACCACTGGGGGTTTTGATCCCGGAGATGAACAGCGGAACCGCCGAGGCTGGGCGCATCGCGACGATGTTTCGTGACGCGGGTGTGCCGATTGTCTGCTACGGCGGTAGTCCTGAACTCGCGGCGTTTGATCGGGTGGCATCCGACCATGAAGGTGGTTCGTACAATCTAACCAACGCCGCTATCGCGCGTGGCGCGCGGCAGATCGTCCAGTGCTGGCCAAACCCGTGGGATCAATACTGGTTTCTGGGACGCGATGCCGGTTATCGCAGGGCAATGCTAGCTAGTGGGCTCGTTCCGCGCGAGATCGTCGAGTTTCCTCAAATCGTGACGCCCTCGACTCAGCGAGTTGAATTCGACTATGCCGTAAAGCAAGTTGCAGGGTTTCTATTACCGATCTTGCGTGACAGTCGACCCGATGCACTGCTGTTGTCTTCGGACCGCGACGTCCCCTATGCGGCGGCGGCGCTTCGTCTGCACGGACTCATTCCTGGCAAGGACGTTTTTCTCGCTGGCTATGACCATTACTGGAATGCATGCGAGGAATGCACCTTCGAGCCTTGTGCACCAACCTGGACGGTTGACAAGACGAATGAACAAGTCGGCCAGACGATGGTTCAACTGCTGCTCGACCGTGTCGCCAACCGCCTGCCCGCCGGCCCTCGACTGCGGGTCTGTTCGCAGGTCGTGATCGACGTGCCACCGGCGGCTCCACCCACGGTTGTGGCCTGAATGTCGCCTGAATCTCGTGCCCTCCCGGTAGCCTAACAAGCTCTTTATGCCGCTCACTGTCGACGCATCTTCGACCTTTCATCCGACCTGCCGCTGGATCGGACCGACCGATTGGCGCGACGACGCCCGCTGCGATCACGATCAACCGTTTCTATTCGTAAGGCAACTTAACGTCTCGCCACACGTCGAACGGATCACCATTACTATCGCGGCCACCCCACGGTACGCGATGTATCTGAACGGCGCGATGGTGCACGAAGGTCCTGCGCGGTCCCTGCCCGGCGAAGTGTACGCCGACACAATCGAGCTTCCCTTGCCTGCAGCGCGCCAGCAGTTGGTGCTCGCTGTTGTGATCCTTCCGTTCACCGGTGGTACCGCAGCCAGCGTCCATGATCGTGTCGGGCTCTTCGGTCAGATCGAGGTTGACGAGGCGGGCAAGCGCACGTGCATCGCCGTGACAGATGACTCATGGCGATGCCGCGCGTTTCACGAGGTCTCGTTTCACGGGCGACTTTTGTCCTTGGCAACCTCTCAACAGGAACATTGGACTGCGGGACTCGCTCGGCTGGCAGGAATTGAAGATTCGGCCACGCCGGCGCGTGTCCTCGGTGGAATCGGGACCCCACCCTGGCGAGCGACGCTGAAGCGCGACTGCGAGCACTTGCGACGCGAGCTGATCACGACCACTACCGTCTATCACGGGCTCGACAACGGCGAATGTCTTCCGGCGGCAGCAGACCTGGCACGCTCGTTCAATGATCGCGCCGCTTCGTCGGTAAAAGTGGAAGACGACGACAACGACGTCCTGTTGCTCGACCGAGCGCGAAACATCGTGACGTTTGATGCCGGCCGAACGCGACTCGTGCGACCTGTTATCAACGTGACAGACTCGGCGGCTGGTGACCGACTTGAGATTTTCTACGACATTGGTCTCGTCGATCGCCCCCGCGCCTCGCTGGGCTTCGACTCAGTGCGCGAAGGGTTTGTTGACACGGTGACATTCACCGGTTTCCCGTTCACTTGGCAGCCGATCGCGCCGCGTGGTGCCCGTTACATCACGTTTCGCTATGCCGGCGCGGGACGAGCACACGTTCGCATTTCCCTTGAGGGCGTTGAATATCCACAGACTGCCGTTCGCGGGTTGCACGACAACCACCCGGTGCTACAGCAGATCTGGGATCGATCGGTCGCGACACTGCGATCGGCGACGGTCGATGTGATCGTCGACACCTGCTGGCGCGAGAACGTCCTGTGGACCTTCGACGCCGCCGTCACGGGCAAGGCCCATTTCATTGCGTTTGGTGATCCCACCATGTGGCGCCGATGCCTCGGCCTGATCGCCAGATGGGCCAAGCACAGCGGTGA
>Ga0163144_10029626_pt1 | contig 10499 bp, 13 predicted proteins | sample OliLak19BULKMAT1_FD_123175 | JGI IMG/M metagenome (GOLD analysis project Ga0163144, IMG submission 123175) | Freshwater microbial mat bacterial communities from Lake Vanda, McMurdo Dry Valleys, Antarctica - Oligotrophic Lake LV.19.BULKMAT1 | ecosystem: Environmental > Aquatic > Freshwater >...
GGATCAACGGCGAGGGCTGTCTCTACCGCACGACCGCCCACGACACCGGTCACTGGGACTATTCGACCGGCTTCCGCTGCTGCGCGGACCGCTGAGCGCCCAGAATTAACGCCAAGGCGCCAAGTTCGCCGAGCTGAGACCCAGCGAAGGTCAGAAATTAATTTCTGATCTTCGCTGGGTCCCAGCTTGGCGCCTTGGCGCCTTGGCGTTAATTCTGAGCCGGTGAGCGTCCTGGTCCCGCCGCGCGGCACCTGGTCCGGCGGGTGGCGCGCCATCCCCGACGACGTGTTCGCGCGGATGCATGGCAAGTCGTGGTCGACGGACCCGCGGTGCCCCGCGCGCGACGACCTCGCGTACGTCGAGGCCGATCACCGCACGCTCGACGGTGGCCAGGCGTGCGGCGAGCTGGTCGTGGCGCGGCGGATCGCCGACCTCACGCTGAGCCTGCTCCGCCGCCTGCACGCGATCGGCTTCCCGATCGCGCGGATGCGGCTGATCGACGACCACGACGCCGACGACGATCGGTCGATGGCGGCCGACAACTCGTCGGCGTTCTGCTTCCGCACGGTCGCCGGCACCGGACTCATCTCGCAGCACGCGTTCGGCCTCGCGATCGACCTCAACCCGGTCGAGAACCCGTGGGTGCGGCCCGATCGGTTCGTGCCCCCGCAGGGCGCCCCGTTCCTCGACCGCGCCGACCTCCGCCCCGGCATGATCGTCCGCCCGGGCCCGGTCACCCGGGTCCTCGACGAGCAGGGCTGGGAGTGGGGCGGCGACTGGCGCCACGCCCGCGACTATCACCACCTCGTCTGGCGCTGCTAAGGTGTCGCGATGCCGCAGGTGATCGAGTTCCCGCCGGTCGGCACCGGGGCCGACGTGCCCCCCGCGCTCCGCGAGCTGGTCCGGGTCTGCAAGGAGACCCGTGACGGCGACGCGTTCCGCGAGCTGCGGACGCGGCTGCGCGAGGCGAAGCTGTGGGACGCGGCGCGACCCCGATCGACGCTGCGGTTCCTCGGCGTCGGCGGCAAGACGATCACCCGGTCGCCGTTCATGGTCGCGCTCGCCGAGGCGCCCGACGAGGCCGCCTACGAGCTGCTCGCCGATCGGCTGTTCGAGCTCAACCCGGTGCTCGCCAAGGCCGTGCTCGAGCTGGTCTCGCAGCGCGCGTACGGCAAGGACGAGGTCTACAAGCACCTCGGCTCGGTCGCGTACCGCGGCCTCGTGCCGTCGCGGCCCGACCTCGAGCTGTGGCTGCAGCTCGCGCTCACCGTGGGCGTGTTCCGCCTGCTCGGGATCGCGCTCGCGCCCGGCTCGCGGTTCGATCGGCTCGCGCGCAAGGCCGCGCTGGTCGACACCGACGAGTTCATCGCCGAGTACCAGCCCGATCCCGAGCCCGAGATCCCCACCTTCGGCGGGGACGACGAGGCCGGCGCGCCGGTGGCCGCGGCGGCGAGCACGGACACCGCCGCGGTGGTCGCCGCGACCGCGACGACGAGCGCGTCGCCGGTGCCGGCGTCGCTGCGCCACCTCGCGCCGTCGTCCGGAGCTGCCGGTCGGCCGTCGCCGCGTGGCCGCGATCGCGTGACGCCGGTGTCGCGGTTCGCCGCCGGGTTCTCCGACGAGCTGCTCGAGGAGACCACGACCCGGATCGCGACCTGGTGGGGCGAGGCCAAGCTGCCGTCGCAGGCGCACAAGCCCGAGGACTTCGGCCTCGACGCGGAGGCGTGGGTCGAGGGCGCCGACGAGGTCCTGTACCGCGTCGCGGTCGCCGCCGCGCTCGCGTTCCGGCTCGACGCCGACCACGGCGACGTGATCCGCGCGTTCAAGGCGCTCGACACCGCGGGCGTGCTCGCGGACCTCTATCACGGCACGGTGCCGGCGGAGCTGCCCGGCGGCGTCGACGCCCGCGCGCTGATGCTCGCGTCGCTGGCCGCGCGGCGCTGCGCCGAGGTCCCGGATCTGGCGAGCTCGCTCGAGCAGAAGAAGACCGCCGCCGAGGCGTTCGCCGCGCTCGACGCCGCGCTCGGTCGCGGCCTGTTCCGCATCGAGCTCCTGTGGATCCTGCGCATGCTCGGCGCGCTCGGCGTCATCCGCTACGACGATCTACCGGACTACACCGCGCTGCCGTTCCGCCTGGTCCGCGACACGCTGTTCCGGCTCGGCTACGTCGAGACGCCGTACGCGGCGGACCCCACCGGCCTCGCCGCCGCGGCGCGCGCGACGCGCCGAGCGGGCGGGGCGCCGGACGTGGTTCCAGACGAGGTGGTGGCCGGGTTCGCGCTCGCCGCGGGGTGCGCGTACGACTGCACGCACCGCAAGGCGTGCGAGTACGCGTGCCGCGAGCGGCTCGAATAGCGTCACCCGGGTTTCCCGGCTACGCTGACCTCATGATCGTCCTCGCCCTCGTCGTCGGTGGCGTCACAGGCTGGTACCTCGGCGTTCGCGCCGGCGCGCTGTCGGCGATCCTGTCGGCGATCGGCCTGCTGATCGCGATGTTCGTCCCCGGGACCGCCTTGCCGGTCTACATCGCGATCGGCCTGTGGCTCGCGGCGCTGTACGTGCTCAAGACCAAGCTGCCGGGGCTGATGAAGAAGAAGGAAGCCCCGAAGCCGTGGGAGCGGGAGGTCGAGCGCTGGAAGACGCGCGCCGGCTCGGCCGCGAGCTGGATCTGGAAGCAGCGTAAGTAGCAGATCTCGATGGGGACATCGCGCACCACCTGGTGACGTGGCCCCCGGGTCTGGCGTTTCCCGCCACCGTGATCTCGGTGAGTTACGGTGGGCATGAGCCTTGTACTAGGGGTGAGGGCCATGTCCAACCTCTCCCGCTCGGCCCTCCTGCTCGCCCTCCTGGTTGCTCCCGCCTGCACCGTCGGCGAGGTCATCGGTGGCCCGAGCGGTGACGACACCGGGCTGGGCGGCGACGACGAGGTCGGCGTCGGCCCGGACGGCTCCGTCGCCGACCCCGAGGAGTTCTCGGTGGCGATGACCCCGCCGTCGATCACCACGACGCTCGGCACCACCAGCCACTACACGCTGACCCTCCAGTCCGACAACTTCGCCGGCCCGGTCACGCTGGCCGCGACCGGCGTCCCCACGGGGGCGACCGTGACGTTCACCCCGCCCGCGCCGACGCTGCCCCTCGATGGCACCGTCACCGTCGACGTCGCCGTCGTGATCACCGCCGAGTTCATCGCCGGCACCAGCACGATCGGCGTCGACGCGACCGCGACCCCGGGCCTGCGCTCGGCGACCGGCGAGTACGTCGTCACGCCCGACTACATCCTCGACATCACGCTGGGCACCGGCACCGGCGCCCACCCGTTCCCGAGCACGCTGCGCCTGCCGCTCGGGACCGAGTTGCACATCCGCAACGTCGACACCACCGGCCACCGCATCCACTCCGACGGCGGGCTCGGGTTCGTGCACCAGCCGGCGACGATGCCCCAGGGCGCCGAGTACGCGATCACGCCTGGCGAGGTCGCCGCGTACACCTTCTACTGTCACGACCACAACGTCGGAAGCGGCGTCACCAACCTCGTCGTGCAGTGAACCGCGCGTCGGTGTAAAACCGCGCCATGCACGAGCCCATCGAGCCAAGCACGTTCGAAGAGTTCTGGCCGTACTACGTCTCGCAGCACCGCAACGCGACCTCGCGGCGGCTGCACTTCGCGGGCACGACGCTCGCGATGGGCTGCGTCGCGGCCAGCCCCGTGTTCCCGCTGGCGCTGCTCGCCGCGCCGGTGATCGGCTACGGCTTCGCGTGGATCGGTCACTTCGCGTTCGAGAAGAACCGGCCCGCGTCGTGGGCGAGCGCGAAGCACTTCGCGTGGTCGTTCCGCGGTGACCTCCGGATGTGGCGCTACATGATCACGGGCGCCATGGACGCCGAGGTCGAGCGCGTCGAGGACATGTACGGCCTCGAGCTGTCCGAAGCTGCGTGACGCGCGCGGCTTGAAGATTCTTGCTGCGCGATCTCGCGCCACGGCGCTAAGCTGATCGCATGGAACCCCAGGTGCTCCGCTGCGAAGCTCGGCGACCGGGTGGCGGTGGGTTGGGTCTCTGGCGGTACAGCCTCGCCGCGTTGATCGTCGCCGCCGCGATGTTCGACGCGCTGCTGCTGGTGCCCGCGCAGCGCCGCGAACGCCCGGACCGCGAGCCGTCCGTGAGCGCGGAGATCTCGCGCTGCCGTCACGCGCGGGAGCTCGACCAGCAGCAGGGTCGCCCGGCCAAGCGGATCCAGATCGCGCCGCATCGCGACCCGTACCTCCACTACATCGCGAAATGAGCAGGGACGCGTGATCGCCGATCGCGCCGCCGCGCTCGCGCTGCGCGTCGCCGGGTGGAAGTTCGAGACGGCGGTGCCGCCGGACCGCAAGTACGTCGTGCTCGCGGTGCCGCACACGTCGAACTGGGACGGCCTGCTGCTGCTCGCGCTCGCCCGCGCGATCCGGCTGCCGATGGCGTGGATGATCAAGGCGGAGTGGGTGAGGGGGCCGATGGGCGCGGCGCTGCGCGCGCTCGGCGCGGTGGCGATCGATCGCGCGCACGCGGCCGACGTCGTCGACCAGATGATCGCGGAGCTGCGTCGCCGCGACGAGATGGTGCTCGTGATCCCGCCCGAGGGCACGCGCGGCCGCTCCGAGCACTGGAAGTCCGGGTTCTACCGGATCGCGCTCGGCGCCGACGTGCCCGTGGTCCCCGGCTACCTCGACTTCGCCCGCAAGCGCGCCGGGTTCGGCCCCGCGATCCGGATGACCGGCGACGTCCACGCGGACATGGCGAAGATCCGCGCGTTCTACGAGGCGCAGGCGCCGACCGCGCTCGTCCCCGATCACTTCGGCCCGATCCGGCTCCGCGAAGAGGCCTAGCCCTCGACGACGAGCGCGAGCGCGAGGCCGCGCGCGAGCGGGCGCGTGATCAGCTTGCCCGCCTGCGCCTCGACCTGGCGCTCCGGCACGACGCGCAGGCGCAGCCGAGGCGCGGCGAGCTCGAAGTCGAGATCCACCGCCTGCGTTACCGGGCCCGAGCGTGGCAGGATCGTGGGATGGGGAGCTCCGAGCTACGCCGGCGTCTTTTGCTCGCGATGGGCCTGCCGTTGATCGGCTGCGGAGGCGCACAGCCGCAGCAGCAGCAGCCGCCGTGGGACGGTGACGGCAAGGGCGCCGCGGTCGGCGACGCCGAGGACGGCGAGATCATCGGCAACGAGGCGCAGCCCTACAAGCCGGGCGCGCCGTGCGTGACCGACCAGCTCCCCGAGCAGATCTGCGGCTCGGTCAGCGGTCGCGCGGACTCGTGCGGCCCCACCGGCGAGTCGCTGACCAGCTACGGGCAGAGCTCGCTGTGGGTGAGCCGCGGCAGCTACGTCGCCAACGACCCCACCTTCGCGGACTTCGTCCTCGATCCCGAGGCCACGCGCGCGTACCAGGCATCGATCACGTCGTCGTCACCTTCGTTGCCGGTCGCCGAGTACTGCTGCTACTCGTCGTGCACGTCGCTGCAGGTCGCGAAGTCCGCGCGGCTCGACGTGCCGGCCGGATACCACGTCGAGTCGAGCTGCATCCCGCCGCCGCCCGCGGGCACCGCCGCGCCGTCCGCCAGCGCACCCGAGTGTCCGGCGGCCGTGGTGCTCGGCGGCGAGCTGCTGCCGCACGACGGCGGCGACGCCGGCGCGGGCCAGTGCTGCTACCAGACGGTGGCCATCGACATCGAGGAGGAGCGCCACTACCGCGGGCGTCCCGCGCGCATCGACGGCGCGGCGCGGGTCGCGCCGGTCGCCACGGTGGCGGGGTGGACGGCGCCGGTCGTGACCGCGTCGCTGCCGGCCGAGGTGCGCGCGCGGCTGGCCGCGGCGTGGACCGTCACCGCGCAGATGGAGCACGCGTCGATCGCGGCGTTCTCACACCTGGCGCTGCGGTTGATGGCAGCGGGCGCGCCGCCCGAGCTGCTGATCGCCGCGCACCGCGCCGCGCTCGACGAGATCGAGCACGCGCGGATCGCGTTCGCGCTGGCCACCGCGTACGCCGGTGCGCCGGTGGGCGCGGCGCCGTTCCCCGCGCTCGCGGGCCTGCGCGCCGACGCGGACCTCGCCGCGCTGGCGGTCGAGACGTTCGTCGACGGCTGCATCGGCGAGACGGTGGCTGCGTGCGAGGCGCGGTGGGCCGCCGCGCGCTGCGCCGATCCCGCGCTGTCGGCCACGCTCGCGCGGATCGCCGAGGACGAGACCCGCCACGCCGAGCTCGCGTGGTCGATCGTCGCCTGGTGCGTGCGTCGCGAGCCGGCGCTGCGCGCCACGCTCGAGGGCGCGCTCGCCGACGCCCGCGCTCCGGGCGCGCCGCCCGCCGCGACGGACCTCGATCTCTCCGCGCACGGCGTGCTCGCCGAGCACGACCTCGCCACCCTCCGCCGCGAGGTCATCGCGACGGTCGTGACGCCGTGCCTCGCCGCCCTGGCCGCTGAGTTCGTGTAGAGGAGCCACCCGGATTTGAACCGGGGAATGGTGGTTTTGCAGACCACTGCCTTACCACTTGGCTATGGCTCCGATTGCGAGCCCTTCATCTACCGCAACGCACCCGCAGGTCGCAACCGGCGCGCCCGATGTAAACGGTTCGCGACATGGCGATACGTTTCAATACGCTGAAATTACAAGAAAACGTTGGCCGGATCCGTCACAGACGCATACCGTCACTTCCAACAAGCAACGCCGGTTCTGCTGGGCAGCACCGGTTCTCTACCCAAACACCAGAGGCACGATTTCCATGAAGAAGATTTTCTCCGTTCTCCTCCTCGGCACCGCCCTCACGTTCTCGACCGCCTGCAAGAAGGACGAGAAGAAGGACGCCGACAAGGCGGACAAGGGCGACAAGGGTGACAAGGGCGCCAAGGGTGGCGACATGGCCGGCGACAAGGGTGGCGACGACAAGACGGCCCCCGCGGCTGCCTCGACCGGCGCCGCCGAGTGCGACGAGCTGGTCAAGAAGACCAACTGCATGTACGACAAGTCCGGCGCGGCCGTTCCGCCCGAGGCCCGCAAGGCGTGGGACGACGGCGTGAAGGCGTGGACGGACGCGCTCAAGAACGAGGCCACCAAGCAGGCCACGATCGACGCGTGCAAGATGAGCCTCGACGCGGGCAAGGCCGGCTTCGAGTCGGTCGGCTGCTAGTCAGTCATCTCGTCAGTCACTGACGAGGATATGACGGCGAGGACTTCGGTCCTCGCCGTTCGTGTTTTCGGCGTGATCAGAACGGCCACAGGGTCCACAGGAAGTACGTGCCCGCGAGCAGGAACGCGGTCACGGCCCACGCGCCGAGCATGCGCAGCGCGACATCGGGGAGCGCGCGTCGCCAGAGCCGCGCGACGATCGCGGCCAGCGCGCCGCCGACGGTCGCGCCGCCGAGGCCCCACAGCACGAACCCGAAGTAGTTGATCGGGACGGGGCCGCCGGTGGTGTCGTCCCACCACCAGCTCCGGTCGAGCGGGTCGTAGATCAGCACGGTCCACTCGCCCCACGCGGCGAGCGTGTACGCCGCGCACCACCCGATGATGGCGGCGCACGAGATCAGGTAGCGGAGCTGCCAGCGCGGCACGCCCCGGTCTTACCGTGTAAGGCGGCATGGAGGGGCGCGTTGGACAGGCGACATGCGCGCGCTCCTCCTCTCGCTCCTCCTCGCTCCTGCCGTCGTCGTCGGCGCGCCGTCCCCCGCGCTCGCCGAGGTCGAGATCGCGACGTCGGCGCCGCCGGCCGAGCGGCGGTTCGATCTGCGGATCGGCTTGCTGACCGGCGGCGCCGACGTGGGCGACGTGACCGGCCCGTCGTCGGGCGTGCACGCGAGCGCGGGCTATCGCATCGGCACGGTGACGGTGATGGGCGAGTACGCGTACCTCCACGTCGGCGACGCGTCGACGGATCGGCTGAGCCGCGACGGCAACCTCACGCGCGGCGGCGCGACGGTGCGGTTCCAGGTCGCCGACGTCGCCAAGGCGGACGGCCCGCTCGGCCTGGAGTTCTGGGCCGAGGCCGGCGTCGGCGTCGAGCACCTGTCCTGGCAGAAGGGCGGCGTGCTCGACCGCCCGGATCTCGCGCTCGGCTTCGGCTTCGAGCTCGACGGCCGCGGCTGGAGCAAGTCGGCCAGCGGACGCCAGCGGCACTTCGGCGCGTACCTGGCGCTCCGCGCGCTCGTCGCGCGCGCGCCCGACAGCAGCGCGGACCCGATGTGCGAGGGGCCGTGCACCGCGGCGACCGAGCCGTCGCGCAACGACGTGAGCCTGTACTTCCACTTCGGCCTCCACTGGGGCCGCTGACCTCTCCACTCGATCGGAGGACTCCATGAACCGCGCACTCCTCGTCCCTCTCGCGTTCGTCATCGGCTGCGGCGGCGCGAAGCCCTACGGCCAGACCACGACCTCGGGCGTCGCCGCCGCGCCGGCCGGCCCGTATCCCGGCACGCCGATCGCCGCCGACTCGTACGGCAGCGGCGGCTACGGCCAGGTCGAGGTGGTGAGCGAGGCGCCGAGCGAGCGGCCCGGGCTCGGGACCGTGTGGGGCGAGTCGGTCTACGCGCCGGTGACGACGACGCCGTTCGTACGCGCATCCTCGTCGGCGTGGGCGACCGTCGGGATGCTCTACAACGACGCCGACGGCGTGACCGCGCACGCGCAGTACCTCGGTGCGTCGCTCGCGCCGATCGAGGTGCTCGCCGGTGACGGCTCGATCGGCATCTCCGTGGTCGACACCTCGGGCGCGCTCCTGCCCGGCGTGACCGGCGACGGCCGCGCGTTCATCGTCGGCACCGACGGCGAGCGCTACCGCCTCGTGATCCGCAACGGCGTCAACGCGCGGTTCGAGATCGTCGCGTCGGTCGACGGCCTCGACGTGATCGACGGCCAGCCCGCCGACCCGGCGCGCCGCGGCTACATCCTCGACCCGTACGGCGTGCTCGTGATCGACGGGTTCCGTCAGTCCGACGACGCGGTCGCCGCGTTCCGGTTCGGCGCCGTCGACGACTCCTACGCCGCCAAGACCTCCGGCGATCGCAACGTCGGCGTCATCGGCGTCGCGATCTTCGCCGAGGAGGGCGCGACCTGGACGCCCGCCGAGCTCTACCGCCGCGACACCGCGGACCCGTTTCCCGCCCGGACGTACGCGACGCCTCCCTGATCGGATTAACGCCAAGGACGCCAAGGGCGCCAAGGTCGGACGCCAAGCTCAGAACCAATTGGTTCTGGGCTTGGCGTCCGACCTTGGCGCCCTTGGCGTCCTTGGCGTTAATCCGATCCGTGGCACCTCGCGCAGCCGTGGCCGGTCATCTTGAAGGCGGTCGAGCCGTCGTGGCATGCGCCGCAGCGGGCCTTGGTCGGCGGCGCGGGCAGGGCGTCGGTGCGGGCGACCTGGTCGTGGCACACCACGCAGTCGGTGGTGTGAGAGTCGTGATCGAAGCGGGCGCGGACCGACCACTCGGCGGACAGGCGCTCCTGGACCTGATCGGAGACGAGGCCGGGGCGGTGGCAGGTCGCGCACGCGGTGAGGCGCGGCGCGGGACCGGCGGACTCCGCGTGGCAACCGGCGCCGGTGCAGCTCGCGTGGCCGCGCGGCGGCCGGCGCTGGCGGCGACCGTTGTCGAGCGAGTGGCACGCGTCGCACGCGCGGTCGAGGTCGGCGTGGCGCGCGTGCGGCATCGCGGCGCCGAACTCGGTCTCGACCTTGGGCAGCGCGTCGGCGCGTAGCTTGCGCCACGGCTCGATCGCGCCGTGGCACGCGCCGCAGATCTCCGGCGCCTGGATCTCGAAGTCGCGCTGGTGGCACGCGGTGTCGGCGCACGCGCGGTGCGGTGGCGCCGGCGCCTCACCACGCGCGTCGAGCGCGTGGCACGTGGCGCACGCGCCGTCGGGGATCCGCGTGCGGTGACGTGCGTGCGAGAACCGCACGTGCGGTCGCGCCAGCGCGTACGTCACCGACGGCGCCGAGGCGTGGCACTTCGTGCACGCCTCGGTGGTCGCGAACGCGGCCTTGCCGCCCTCGTGGCAGCCGCCGCCATCGTTCCGCCCATCGGCGCCCGCCGCATCGCCCGCGATGCCGCGCAGCAGGAAGTAGTGTCGCAGCTGGGTCCCGACGAGCGCGTCGTGGCGCGCGCCTTCGCCTCCCAACGCCGCTGGACGGACATGTGGCGGGAGTCGTTCGGTGTGGTCGTCGCCACCGACCGTCGGCTGCTCTACGTGGGCGCGCCACCCACTCCGCTGCTGCGTCCGCGCGAAGACGGCCCTACGGAGTTACTCGTGGAGAGCTATCCGTACGACGCCGCCTTTACGCTCGAGCCTCGTACGCTCTTTCGCGGATACGTGCGGGGGCTCGTACTTCGCACGCCCTCAGCCCAAGTCGACTTCATCGTCGACGACGGTTCATGGACATCGGCGCTTCGCGTGTCCCAGGCCAGCGGGGCGGCGCGCAAGGCCGTCACGCGCGACGAGGAAGTGCTGAGCGCCACCACGCGCGCCCCTGCTCCACC
>Ga0163144_10029627_pt1 | contig 10499 bp, 7 predicted proteins | sample OliLak19BULKMAT1_FD_123175 | JGI IMG/M metagenome (GOLD analysis project Ga0163144, IMG submission 123175) | Freshwater microbial mat bacterial communities from Lake Vanda, McMurdo Dry Valleys, Antarctica - Oligotrophic Lake LV.19.BULKMAT1 | ecosystem: Environmental > Aquatic > Freshwater > Lake...
GCGCGCTTCACCGCCGTACTCGATGCGTGCGTGCTTTTTCCGATCGCCACGGCCGACGCGCTGGTCAGCTTGGCTGTCGCCGGTCTCTTTTCGGCGAAATGGACTGTTGCGATTGAAGATGAGTGGCTTGCCGTCGCCGAGAGGCGCCATCCGGATCTTTCAGGCCGCTTTACGACCCGGCGCGATGCGATGCGAGACGCCGTCCTCGACTGGGAGGTCAAGGCAGAAGGCTGGAAAGCGTTGGCGGCGTCCCTCACCCTTCCCGACGCAAATGACGAGCATGTGTTGGCCGCCGCGATCGCTGGCCATGCGGACTGCATCGTGACGACAAACCTGAAGGATTTCCCAGCCTCGATTCTAGAGGTCTACGGCCTGATTGCCTTGCACCCAGACGACTTCATTGTTGCGCAGCTTGATCTCGACCTCTACTCGGCGCTCGGCGCGTTCAAGGCTATGCGGGTGCGTAAGCGAAATCCCGCGTACGGTGCTGAGGAGTTCGCGACGTCGATGGAGCGAAACGGCCTGGTGGCTACGGCAGAGCGATTGCGGCGTGCGGTGGATCTGATCTAGGGGTCCGGGGCATCGATGTGCGAGCCTTCCAAGCGGCGTGGCAACCAGGTTGCCAGCCAACGCGCCATTCGTCACTTTCGAGCAAGCGCCTGGGCAAGCGATCGGGCCAGAGCGTCAAGAGCGTCGTCAGACACCACTCCGGCATCAAGTTGGATATTCAAGCGCCCTGCCCCGTCCTTGAACCACTTTCCAACCGGTTTTCCGTCGGCCTCCAACACCGTCGGGGGCACCCTTGCCGCGCCATCAGTCGATCCGACCAAGGTCGCCACTAATGCAGATGCTGAAAGAGCCTTGCGTTGAGTGCGGAGCTTCTCCGCCCGCCGCAGTACGCCCTTTCGATCGCCTTCGACGGCGCCAGCTATCGCTTTTGCATGTCGATGCTGAATTTCCAGCGGTGACTGAAAGCACTCGATAACGGGAGCTGGAAGATCGGCGACTAACAGCACGTTCGCAACCCAGGTGTGCGACACACCGAGTGCCTCTGCGAGGCGACGATTCGACGGATAGAGCTTTTCGTCGAGCGCTCGCCGGTACATGGTGCCCTGCTCATACGGCGAGAGGTCTGCGCGCTCACGGTTTTCACGATCCATCGCCGAGAACAAATCGTGGTCCGACACTGCGCTGGTGTCGATGGTGGCGAGCACGGCGATGCCCAACTCGCTGCATGCGCGGTGCCGCCGATGTCCAAAGACGATTTCGTACTGACCCGGCTGGTCGGCCAACAGACGAACTGAGATCGCTTGGACGTTCCCGCCTACAAGTTCAATGTCTTGCTTCAACCTCGCGAACTCTGCCGTGTTGAATGAGTCCGGGTGGCGATTTGCCCATCGACTCGGCACAATGAATGCCGGATCAAGCTTCCTGGTCGGGGCAGAGCCTTCATGCTCCTTCAGGCGCTCGCGAAGCTTCCCCATCTCGCCTTCCACTGCGAGCATCTGCCCTCGGAACTGGAGCATCTGGCCGGGCCCTGTTCTTGGTGAGACTCCAGGCACCACGGGCGGGAACTTGGTCGACTGTCCGAGCCCCTCAGCTACCGGCGCGCCGTCAGCAGTCATTTGCTCATCTCTTGGTCTGTGAGCCTCGGAGAGATTTTCTGCGGGCAACGTCAGGTTCTCTGTCATCGCAAGAAGCTTCGACTTCGTACTCATTTCAGCGCCCTCCTCTACTGGCAACCAGGTTGCCACTCGTCACTATCCCGAGGCTCGAAACCCGATCAACGGTGATGATCTGTCGTGGCAACCAAGTTGCCACGGATCGAGATTCGTGTCGTTTGGAAGAACACTGGCAACCAGGTTGCCACTTGAAGCGCATCTTCATGCCGCCGCCTTTCGTGCTCGCCACGCCTCAACCACCGACTCTTCTACCAAGTCAACGAATCGGTCGTAAGCATCGACCGCCCGCTTATAGGTCTTGGCCGAGCCGTCGTACTTCTGGACGTCATAGACGGTTGCGAACTCCGCAGCCTTATTGCTAGTGACCGAAGTCTTCGGAATCTCAACGGGAAGCACGAACTCACCGTAGGTCGCTTGAATCCACTGCCGAACCGCCGGCGACGCTGCATCCGCTTGGTCAACGCGACTCAGAAGCACGTGCAGAAAGTCGAACACCTTCTGTGCACCTTCCGGTTCCTGTTGATCCAAATTTGTCCCGAGATCCGCCAGCAAGGACCAAAACTGCGCCGAGCTGGCGAAGTCCAGGCCTGAGGGTGGAACGGGAACAATGACCCCGTCTGCTGCCCACAAGCCATTGATCGTCACATACGAGAGCGATGGCGGGGTGTCAATGACGATCACGTCGTACAGATCGCGTACCGGCTCCAGGCCTGCGTTCAGGACGCTCCAGAACCGGGCGCCCGGCTCTTGCATCTGTCGCGCGGGGAGGGCGAACTCGGCGGAAAACAAGAACGGTGCTGCCGCAACCAGATCGATGCCGTCCCAATAGGTGGAGCGGATGGCCGGCGTGATGTCATCGCTTGTGCCGTTACACAGCGGAGCAATCGTCATTTCCTCGCTCACCTCGGCCTCGGGAAGAATGCCGTGCAAAGTGGTCAATGAGCCCTGGGGGTCAATGTCGATCGCGAGCACACGATGGCCACGAAGACTCAACCCCTGCGCGAGGATCATCGCGCTCGTTGTCTTCGAAACGCCTCCCTTGAAGTTCGCGACCGCGATGCAGATCGCGCGCTGGCCCCCCGGCCTCATCTTTTCATGGCGGTAGGCCCGGGTCCACTGCCTGACCTCGGTCAACGTGAATTCCCGCTTGCCGCCAGTCGGCGTCAAGCGGCCGGACGGCAGGTCCCCCTTGGAAATTCGATAGTTGACATGGGCTTTGTCCACGCCGCACAGAGCTGCCACCTGCGCGGCTGAATAGAGAGGCGAAATCTTTCGAGCCTCGGGTGCCAGCAGGCGCTCACGGATCTGTTCGACCATGCTCGACGCTCTTGTCGCAAGAGCCTCGATGCGGCGCATGTCGATCACCGCGCGCGGCGACATCGAAGGGGAGGGTGTTGGACTGGCAACCTGGTTGCCAGGGCCCGTGCCGGCCAAGTTCGCTTCTGCTGTCGATGTTGCCATGTGTCGCCCTAATTCGTCGAATTTCGGCTAGTGTACCAATAATCAACGAATGGGCGAAATATGCCCAGTAGCAACCAGAACAACTGTGAGAGCCTTTGGGGAACCGCTTCCTTACGTAGGCCGGTAGGTGACCGCAACTGTGAGACTTTTTGGGAAACAGAGCAACTTCCTCGCCGTCAATGCAGCCAGAAGCGGTCCATTTCCCACCGAAAGTCCACCGAACGCGCTCAGTTCCCCCTGTCCACTCCGCGAGATCCCCAAATAGTCTCCACTTCACACCATCGGAACCCCATGTCCACTCCATGAGATCCCCAAATAGTCTCAGGGAGTTTCCCATATCCACTACGTGCATTCGGCCTAAGTACTTGTCACAGCAAAGAATTTCCGGTTGCCAACTCTTCAATATTTCAAGTGTTTTATCTCAAAATCTCAAGGCGTCGCCAGCGACGCTGGATTTTCTTACGGTGAATTGGCATAATCACAATACAAAGACAAAATGGCATCTCAGAATTTCATGAAGGGCTCCGATGGAGCAGCGGGAGGCTGACGACCAAGACCCGGTCACGACGAGGCGGAAATCACCGAGATCTTCGGAGGTGGCAGCACGCCATCAGGACCAGTCCGTCGCAAAAGCCAACGAAGCAATCGCCATCCGCCCCAAGCGCGGAAAACTGACACTGCTTTCCAGGCGCATCTACAACGTCTTCCTGTATCACGCACAGCAGCAGGGCGTAGAGAAGCCCAGCTACTCAATCTTACTGTCGGAGCTCATCGACGACGCGCGTTTTACGTCAAACAACACCGAGCTTCTGAAGTCGCACATCCGCGACATGCAGGCCACCACCATCGAATGGCACACCAGCAGCGGCCAAGCACGCCAGTGGACCTCGACTCAGCTTCTCGGCCCCGTCATCATCGATGAGCCTGGCCGAGGCCACGCCTGCACGATTACGTGGACCTATCCCGAACCGATCCGCGACCGCCTCGTCAAGCCGGCGCAGTACACCCGTGTGCTTCTCGAAATCAGTTCGCAGATGCGAAGCTATGCGGCCTCTGTGCTCTACGAGCTGGGCGCCAGGTACCTCACATCACCCGGCCGACTTACCATGCGTGAGGATGTTATCTGGTGGGCCTCGGTTTTGACTGGCCGAAGTGACATCACCACCGTCGACTACCGCATCCTGCACCGCGACACCATCAAGAAGGCTCTCGTCGAGCTCGACACACTGTGTGAAGACTTTCGTCTGGAAATCGTCGAGCACAAGCGCGGCCGCAAAGTTGAAGAGTTGCAGTTTCGTGTTCTGCCAAAGCCGCAGGCAAGCCTGGCGGGCCTACGAGACTCGGCCAAGAACGTCTTCGATCTTGAGTTGGTCGAGCGGGTCATTTCCATCGGCTTCAAGCGCGGTGATGCACAAGACTTGTATGCGGTAACAGACGAGGGTGCGCTCCGCGCCGCTGTGGAACACGTCGAGCAGCGTATGAAGAACACCACGCTGCCGCCGCTGAACTCGCCTGCAGCGTACTTGCGCGATGCTTTGAAGAAGCAATACGCTGGCGAAGGGGAGGGCGGTAAGACACCGGACATTGCGGTTCCGCGGCCAAGCATCAATGAGCGCCTTCAGCGCCTTCGAGAGGAGTGGCAGCATCACCAGTCAAGCCAGGCGAAGTCACTCTTCGAAGAGCTGCCTGAGTCGGAGAAGGCCGGTCACGTTTCGCGATTCGAGGACGAGCGCCTGAGCGAGTTGGCCTCGCCCATCGCGAAGGCTTGGCGCCGAGACGGTGTGAAGAGCCGCATTGCAGCCAGCTCGTTCTTCCGATGGTTGGCTGCTTCGATGTGGCCTGGTGAAGTCACCGACAAGCAGCTGCTTGAGTTCGCAATGGACCGCGAGCCTTGACGCGGTGTAACCGCTGATCACCGCGCATCAGAACAAGAAAGAAGACCTGTAGTGAATCAAGCAGCTCACAACAAGATCATGCCCTTCATCTGGGGCAACGCTGACGATGTCCTGCACGGCCGAAAGTTGCGAGGCAGCCACGCGGCGCTTCGCACACTGGCGAAGCGCCGCCCCGATATCCTGACAGTCAAGAAAGCGGCGTCGGGGCTGTCGGATAGATTCCTGGTGGAGGGTACATCGGCGTGACCACCGGCAAGACTGCATCCAAAGCCAAGTCCACTGGTGGTCGAGCAATCGTCCGACGAAAAACCGCTTCTGCAGATGCCGGCAACACAGCCGAGCTGGCCTTTGCCGAGGTCGTCTGCCTGATCCGCACGTCAAGGCAGCGCGCCACTCATGCCGTGAACACCGAAGTGATCGACTTGTATTGGCACATCGGCCAGTACCTGCACCACAAGATCGAGGCTGATGGCTGGGCGAAGGGCACGGTGGTGCAGTTGGCCACCTACATTGCGCAGCGCGAGCTAGGCAAGCGGGGGTTTTCGGCGCAGAACCTTTGGCGCATGCGACAGTTCTTCGAGGCCTACCCGGCTGCGTCAGAACTCTCAACGCTGTTGAGAGATTTACCCTGGTCGGCGCACCTCCACATCTTGAGCCGCGCCAAGCGAAGGGAGGAGCGCGAGTTCTATTTGCGTATGGCTACTCAGCATCGGTGGCAGGTGCGTGAGGTGGCCCGGCAGATCGACGGCGGCCTGTTCGAGCGAGCCGTACTCAACCCGCCAAAACTCTCAACAGCGTTGAGAGAAATGCAACCGCAGGCCGACCAGCACTTCAAGGATGCCTACCTGCTGGAATTCCTGGCGCTACCCGACCTGCACTCAGAGATTGACCTGCACCGCAGCCTGCTTCAACACCTGAGTCGGTTTCTAACCGAGCTAGGACGCGACTTCTGCTACATCGGTTCGGAGTATCCCGTTCAGGTAGGCGGCCAGGACTTTGCGCTGGACTTGCTGTTCTTTCACCGTGGCCTGAACTGCCTGGTCGCGATCGAGCTCAAGGTCACCGCGTTCGAGCCCGAACACCTGGGCAAGCTGAATTTCTACCTGGAAGCGCTGGACCGCGACGTGCGCAAGCCGCACGAGAACCCGGCCATCGGCGTGCTGCTGTGCGCGTCCAAGGACAGCGAGGTGGTGGAGTACGCGCTGAGCCGCACGCTGTCGCCAGCGTTGGTGGCGCAGTACCAGACCCAACTGCCCGACAAGCAGATGCTGGCGGCCAAGCTGCATGAGTTCTATGCCTTGAATGCGCCTGTAGCTGAGACCGGGTCGGCGGAAGTGGCAACTGCGCCCGCGCAGGGAAAGAAGCGAGGCAAGGCATGATCGCTGAAGGACTTCACGCGCCAAAATAAGAGAGTACAGAAACAGCTACAAAGGCGGCGACAAGCAGCCAAAAGAGGGGTGAGCAATTGCCAGAACAGATCACAGTTGCCAATGAGGCAGGCACGCCGCCGTCGAGTGCGTGGGTGCGCTTCTTGCGCTCCTACGGGCCGACGCCCAACAACCTAACGCTGTTCGACGAGTTCGTTACCGACAACTTGATGAAGGCCAAGGTCAAGCCGATCACGCTGTCGAGTCCGTTGCTTGAAAAGATCAAGGAGTGGGTGAGCTCCGGCGCACCTGGCTCTATCTTGATCGCGGGCACGGCGGGGGATGGCAAGACCTACCACTGCAGAGGCCTGTGGATGCATCTTGGCGGCGTGGAGAAGGAGTGGGCGGCCAAGACGACGGTGAAGCATTTGACGCTCTCCGATGGCCGCCAAGCGATGTTCATCAAGGACCTGAGCGAGCTCAGCGATGAAGAGAGCGATGTCGCTCTGACGCTGATGGAGAAGTCCATGGACGGGGAGCAGACCCAGTCGTTCGCCGTCATCGCTGCTAACCACGGGCAGATCCTCGAACGCTTGCGCGATCTTGGCAAACGCCAGCGCCGGCTCCACCCTCTGCGCAAGCCCATCCAAGACGCTTTCTTGCAGTATGGCGCGGCGCCTGTCGGCCTAGCGATCTTCGACCTGAGCAGGACCACTCGCAGGGAGTCGCTCAGCGAGGTTCTTAAGGCAGTGGCGGGCCACCCGGAATGGGAGAACTGCAAGCGGTGCTCCCTTCAAGCCGATGGCCAGGTCTGTCCCATCTATGAAAATCGTTCTAGGGTGCTCGGCGAGCTCGATGGCGGCTTGTTCGCCAAACGCCTCGGCGATGTCGTTGAAGTCTCCCGGCTCAATGGCTGGCACCTGCCCGTCCGGGATCTGCTCGCACTGACCTCCAATATGATCCTCGGGCATGACAACCCGAAAGAGGCCAAGGAAGGTCTGATGGCCTGCTCCGACGTGGCCAAGATCCAAGCGAAAGGCTCCATCGAAAGCGCAAGCCTGTACGCCAACGTGTTCGGCTCGAACTTGCCAACCCGCAGGGCCATGAGCCGGCCAGTTTTCAGGGCGCTCGCATCCTTTGGCATTGGGTCGGAGACCACCAACGCCGCCGACGGGATGATGGTCTATGGATCTGATGATCCCAAGTTAGTGGAGGTCTTCGAGCGCCTTCTGGGCAACGATCACATCTATGGGGCCACGCAGGGTTATCTGGCTTCGTTGCAACGCTACCTCGAAGGCGAAGAGGCCGCACGGATCGACGACGGCGCCCAGGAGTTTTTGGACCGTCTTGAAGCGCAGCGACGGCGGCTTTTCTTCACTGTTCCCGAGAGCGAGAAGGACTACGGCCACTGGCAGATGACCGCATTTTGCTTCGCCGGCGACTACCTTGAAATGACCGGATCGTTGGTCGACGGCAAGGGCATTAGCGAGAGCACGCGGGCACGTTTGGTGCGAGGGCTCAACCGTGTGATGACCGGCCTTCTGATCGAGAACAACGACAAGTTGTTCGTGGCCAGCTCGGGCGGCTTCACTCAGTCCCGGATAAGCGTCCTATGCGACACGGAGGCCTCTGCCCGTCGCACCGGCGGGGTCGGCATGAGAGTCAAATTCGATCCCTTGACCGAGAGGGCCGTTTTGGACGTGGCGCTCGCCGCTGGTGCGGGCAATTCGGCCAGCTTTTCGCTTTCGCCGGTCCGGTTCGAGTTCTTGTGCCGCGTAGCCGAAGGCGCACTACCGGGAAGTTTCTCCAATGAATGTCTCGAAGATATGCTCGCGTTCAAAGCGAAGTTGTTGCGCAAGGCTGAGCTGCTTCGAGCCGTGAGGATGACCGAAGATGAGGAGCCCGGCATCGATGACCTGGCGCTCACGCTCAATTTCATCGAGATGGAGCAAAACGGCCATGGATTCTCCAGGCCGGTTACTGTGAGGGTCGGCACATGAGGCAAGTCGTTGACGGTGTCGACTTCGCCGTGGACGAGCACATTTGGGGGCACCGCCTCTACGACGAGCAGCTTCCGCACTTGGCCGTGTTGGAGTTTCTGGGCGTGCTTGGCTCAAACATGGACAAGCCGCTTCGCGAGGCGCCGGGCCAGAAGGTCCGCTACCGTCCGCAGCGCCAAATACGACTCCGGGGTTTGCTCTTCAACAACCCCTATGTCGAGGCAGTGCGCGAGCGGGCCATTTCCGACGAGGACAAATGGGCCGTATGGGGAGAGCGGTTCGCCGTTGACGCTGATCAGCTCGGCGACGGCGACATGTCGTATCTGCGCAAGGTCTTCAACAGCTTCGACGACTTCGCCAAGGCCATTGAACTGCTGCGCTCGTCCTCCTTCGAGGCCAAGAGCAACAAGCGTTGGAGCTCCAAGTTCGTGTTCCCCTTCGGACCCGACGCCATGTATGAGGACCTGCGCATCGATGCCGATGGCGGCGCGTCCAATGATCGGCGCTTCTTCGCCCGCAGCGGCGAGCTGCTCTATCTGATGCTGTGCAGGGCGAAGAGGGGGCCGGAGTTAGGTGACCAACTGGTCAAGCGTCTGTTCAACGCCTCGGCGCCGATGAATCGTTTGGTGAAGGCGCTGCAAGGCAAGCCGCAACACGCGGGTGACTTCCGCGACGTGGGCTATCTGCCCCATGCCACCCATCCGCGCTTCGATCGGCTCTGCGACGACTGGCTTGCGATCCTTTCCAGGGACATGCCCGTCTACGACGCCCTGGGGCACTTGATCACCAGCGCGGGTCTCAACCTCTTGCTGTATTTCCTCGAATGCGGCAAGGCCAAGGCCGGGGATGCCGAGCCCGTCGAGATCATCTGCGAGATTGTCTCGCGCGAACGCACGAAGGTGCGGGCGCTCTCGGGCGAGTCGTACCAATACAACCAAGCTCTGTCCCTCCGGGCGGTCAGAGCCTCAGTGGAAGGCATCCGTCTAAGCGATGAATGGGTCGAGGCCTCGAAGTCGCAGGATCCCAACGGCGAATGCGCAGCATTGCTGCACTCATGGTTCCAGTGGCCACCGGCAGATGGAGGCGACGATGGAGACTCCGTCAATTCGACTGGCGAGCAGCTTATTCGAACTCTGGTCGACAAGGCCGAATCGCGTCATGAGCAGCACTTTGGAAAGATCCACGCGGCATGGTCTCGCGCCATCGGGCTGAGCTCGCGGCGCCTGTCGCGACGCACGCGATACGCGCCCAACGACCGGCTGCTCAAAACCATGGTGGTCGCGATGGTCGACGACCGCATGCAGTTCGACGAGTTCTTGAGCGAGGTTCACCGTCGCTACGGCTTGGTGATCGGGGACGCGGAAGGCATCCGCCTTGTGACGGAGAAGCTCGTCGACCAAGAGGCACTCAGTGAAAATCGAGGAAACCTGGAGACGAGGTTGGTAGGGCTGGGCCTTGTGAGGCGCCTATCTGATTCGTGCTCCTTTGTTGAAAATCCCTTTGTCGACGAAGGTGCCGAATGACGCAAGCCGATCGAATCATCGGCCGCGTGGCCGCATCCATCCTCGCAAGCCGGTTGGCCGACGCCAGGCAGGCGGACGGGACGCTTCCGGACTCTGCAGCGCTTTTGCGCCTCGACAAGCTTTCGTCGAGCCAGATTGCCGCAATCGTCCGAGAGATTTTGAGCAACCCCACGCTCTCTGCGCAGGTCGACTTGCAGATTCCGGCAAGCCTTGTCGAAGGAGAAGGTCTGCCCGACGATGCGCTGACCACTATGAATGCTGGAGCGGTCCGTAACGTAGGAACTACGAAGGAGGCCTTGCTAACCGCCAACGGCAATGAGCACAACCTCGCCGACACCTTGGGGCACGTTACTGCTCTCGGCGCCAAAGAGCTTCGCGCCAATGAAGACGCGTGGGTCGAGGCCGCCTGCCATGTGGCCTCCATCGCTCCTACCTTCGACGACAGGGCGGTGTTCAAGTCTGCGTTGAAGGGCCTCATCTCGGTCACCGACCTTTCGCTCATCCAGCTCGGCGAGTTCTGCTCGAAGATCAGCGAGGCGTCTATGCCGGCGCGTGGCTTGCCCATTCGCAA
>Ga0163144_10029628_pt1 | contig 10499 bp, 7 predicted proteins | sample OliLak19BULKMAT1_FD_123175 | JGI IMG/M metagenome (GOLD analysis project Ga0163144, IMG submission 123175) | Freshwater microbial mat bacterial communities from Lake Vanda, McMurdo Dry Valleys, Antarctica - Oligotrophic Lake LV.19.BULKMAT1 | ecosystem: Environmental > Aquatic > Freshwater > Lake...
CTACGCGCCGATCTCCATCTGCGGATGGGGCCCGAGCGCCTTCTGCCTCAGCACGCGGCTCTTCCAGAACGGCGGGCCGCGCGCGGGGGACATCGGCGGTGCGTCGGTCGGCTCGCCCAGGTGCAAGATCTCGATTGCCGTGCGCACGTGGAAGCTCAGCGCAGAGGAGGTGCCGCCTGCAGAGGACGTGCGCCCGCGTCGCTGGTTCTCACGCCCTGCGGATGCGGAGCGCGCGGCGTCTCGCTTGCCGTATCGGATCACCCCTTCCTCGGAAGTCGCGAAGCAATCGACCGTTCCTTCAGTGCAATCGGTCCACGTGCTGCACGATCCGCTCGTGCGGGAGGACCGCTTCGCGGACGCAGCGCGCGTCGGTGACGCCGTGCATGCGTTCCTCGCCGCGGACGCAGAGGGCCTCGCGTGCTCGGTGCGGCTTCGGCTCGCGGAACGTCTACTGCGCGGCTTCGGCGTGGCCGCGGCGTATTCGCCCGAGGGCCTCCTCGCGGCTTCCGACGCCTTCCGCAAATTCGCCGAAAGCCAAGCGGCCGGAGCGCGCTGGCGCCATGAGGTTCCGACGTTCGCGCACGTGACGTCGACCGAGGGCGAGCGCATGATCGACGGGCGGATCGATTTGCTCCTCGAGACGCACGACCGCCTCATCATCGTCGATCACAAGAGCTTCCCCGGCGTGGGCGAGCCGGTGTGGCGGATGAAGGCGAAGGAGCACGGCCCTCAGCTCGCGACCTACGCCCGCGCAGTCACACTCGCGGAGCCCGGCAAGAAGATCGAGGCGTGGGTGCACTTCGCGATCGCGGGAGGCGTGGTGGTACTCGATGTGTAGACCGCGACCGCTAGTCCGTGGGTCGGTAGCCGCTGGGCCCGGACTCGGCCCGATAGGGCGCCGTGAGCTGGTGGTTCTCGTCCAGGATCCCCGCATGAATGGCGAGCGCCACGAGCTCGTCCGGCGTCATCTTCTGCATCTCGGCGAGCACGGCCCGACGCCGCAGCGTTTCTTCGTCCAGCTTCGGAGCCCGCTTGGATTCTTCGTCCAACCTCGGAGCCACTTTCGATCGCTTTCGCGCCGCCATGCTCAGAATTGTGGGCGGAACACTCCGAGGATGCAAGCCGCCGTGGCTCCCGCGAATCAAGCTCGGCTTGGCGCGACGGCCGACGGTCCTCGGGTCACTGAGGACGTGGTAGACGGTTCTTGCGCACTGATCGCCGTACACCCGTCTTCCCACCCACCGACATCCCATCCATGAAGCTCCGTCTCGCCGTCGTTCAGCTTCACTACCGTCTCGCCTTCAACGACGAGGGGTGGACTCCGCTCGAGGAGCCGAGCGGGAGCCATGAGAAGTCGAAGGGCTTCCTCGATGCATGGTCAGCGCTCACGTTCGACGGCCCGCGTGCGCTCCGGGAACGCATCCGGCGAGCGTGCTGCGACCAGCTTCTCAAGCGCATACATGCCGTGGTCACTCAGTGCGCCGAGTGGGGTGTCAACGTCGTCGTATTTCCGGAGTACAGCGTCCCGTGGGAGGTGCTTCCCGAGCTCGCCAAGGTCGCACCGCGAGTCGTGGTCGTGGCCGGCAGTCACACCGTCGAGGCTGGTGGGCTCAAGTCGGGTGTGTATCGAGATCTCGCCTGGTCGCGCGTCCCGGTTCGTGGATCGGCGGTCTGCCCCGTGCTTCACGGGGAGAGGCTGATCGGCCTCCAACCGAAGCTGGGCCCAGCGCCGAACCTCGAGCTGCACCTCGAGGCTGGGGGCGACTGGCAGCCGATCTCGTTGCCGGGCTCGAGCGACACCCTGGGCGTGCTCATCTGCATCGACTTTCTTCACCGCGAGAGCGACTCACACCGCTCGCTCGTCGGGCCGAGGCTGGATGCGTGTGCCTTCCTCGCGGTGCCAAGCTTCACTCCCGCGAGGTCGCTGTCGGAGTTCATGGGAGAGGCGGACACCGAGTCCAAGCGGTACAAGCGGCCGGTCCTCTATTGCAATAGCGCAGAGCACGGCGGCACGACGATCAGAGTCGACGCGCGTTTCGCAGGCAGCGCGTTCCCTGACGTTATCGGCACCCTGCAAGCCGACGAAGAGGGCGTGGTGGTCGCCGACGTGGACTTCACTCCCGTGGCCGCCGGGCCCTCGACGAGGTTCAGCGAGCGACCGCAGGTGACGCCCTACGCCGCAGCGAGCTTCGTGTACGGTGGCAAGGTCTCAGAGGCGGCGTATGCCAGTTGGATACAGGGTGGGCAGCAGCCCAGCGAAGAAGCCTCATTGCTCGACTACCTCGAGGCACGCCCGGCGCCGGTTGGAGGCCCAGCTTCACGCGTTGCGAGGCTCGCTCGGCTGCGCTCTGGTTTAGGAGACCTCTCATTCGAACGGATGCGGCAGCTTACTCGAGAGGTCCTGCTCCCGCCCGATGCGTTGCCGCTCGAGCTTGTCAACGCTGCAGTAAGCCTCGGTGCAGCCGCGCAGGTGCGGGAATGGACGAAGACATCCTCGTCAGAGGAACTAGCCACTGCCGAGGTCGGTTTGCGCGGAGCTGGAAAGGCCGCCTCCCCCGAAAGTCTCAACGACTGGAGCGCCACGGCGAGAATGACGATCGAGTCGATTGTGGCTCGAGTCCGAGACCGAGCGGTGCTTCGGGATCGGTCACAAGAGCCCATATCGGCCGCGGTTAGCACCTACCTGGAAGTCGTGGATGGTCAATTCTCGGCCCGACACGCTCAGATTGCCGCAATGTTCGAGAAGCAAGCCTTTGAGGAAGCCGCAGAGCAGTGGGCAACCCTTGCTGCTGATGCCCACAGGCTGGTGGAAGCAGATCCAGCGCCGTTGCCTGCCCGGGTTTGGGAAGCCAAATTCAATTTCAATCGCGCGGCGGCATTATTCAATCTCCAGGAGTTCGAGCGTGGTGAGGAGGCGCTCGAGGGAGTCGATTCGCGGCTCCTGCCCCCAAACGGCAGGTTGAGTCTAGCCACCATGCTTCTCCACCTCGGCCGGCGGGACGCGGCGCTTTTGCTCCGCGAACAGTTGAAGCAGGAGGGAGCCGACACGCGCGAGTTTGATCAGCTTCTCGCGATCCACGATGGTGCTGTCGAGTGCCCAGACGATGCATCGGAAAGTGTGAAGCTCGAGCTCGCTAGGCGGTTGTGGGATATGCACGACTTCGAGCACGCCGCGGAGCTTGCATTGGGTGTGAGCGAGACGCCCGGCGAACGCGGAATGTTCGTACTCGGCGCGCTATCGACATTGGTCGCGTGTCTCACGGCGACAATCTTTGAGCGTCCCCTGAGCGGTCGAGCCATCCCGAGGGAGCGGCGCGCGGCTGTGCTTGAGGCAATTGATGCCGGTCTCAAAGAACTACGCAATCGGGGTGAGACGCTTCCTGGCAAGCTTCGCGGTGCGTTGCGTGAGATTGAGGTCGTGTACTCACAGCTCACCCTCGATCGAGAGCGCATGCGAGAGCTCAAGGCAGAGGGCGCGCCTGAGCCGCTTGCCGCGTGGTCGCAAGCAAAAGATGGCGATCTTGGCGGAGCCCTGGCCGCGCTAAAGCCAGAGGAGCCAGCTTGGCTCTACCACCTACAAAGAGCAGAGCTGTTTGCGGATTTTGGCACAAGATCAGAGGCTCTGGCGGAGCTCGAGCCGGTCCGCGGCAAAGGGCCGATTGAGTATCTTCGGGCTCAGTTGCTGCTCTTCTCAGGAGACTTCGCGGCCGCGCTGGCCGCGGCTGAGGTCGCCATGGCCGAACTCCCGATCCGTCGGCATAAGCTTCTTCTCGCCAAGGTGCTCACTCGTGTTGGTGAACCCGCCCGGGCGTGGGATCTTCTGGCAGGCTTCCGGTCATCCTCGGACGCCGAGACCCTCGCCACACTCGCGATCGCGGCGGAGTCCGTAGAGCCGCACTCCGCAGGCCAATACTGGCAGCGCTTCATTGACGTCGAGCCGAATGACGTCGGAGCACGCGTGCGGCTTGCGGTACTGCTCTGGCGCGATGGTGAGGTCCGCCGAGCGTCGGAGCTCGGCGCCGACACCATCAACCGATTTGGCGACACGATGAGCGCCGAGCAGATCGTCCGCTGCGCCCGGCTCCAGATGCACGGGACGGAGGAAGCCACACGTAGGCAGCGCATCAATGATGCGATTGACCTGCTCGAGACGCGATTCCGTGGTGATCCTCAGGCGGAGGCGCTTCGATTCGGGCTTATCCAGCTGATCGATCCCACACTGAAGTCGCATGCCGTTGACTTCGGCTTGCTCGAGGCCACCGGAGCCGTGTTCACCGCGCCTTCGGACGTGGTCGGCAATTGGGTCGCCGCAGCAACCAATCTCATTGACCGCGCTGGCAGGCTCTACCGCGCGGGAGGCCTGTCGCTGGCAGCGTTCTGTGACGCTGTCGGCGTCGCGCTGCCGATGGAAGTCGCGCGCCGCGCGACCCAGGATCTGCCTGAGTTCTGCGGGCCGATCATGCTTCTGGGCGGCGCTGAGGCCTTGGCGCCGGGCGCCCGGATCTTGATCTCGCCCACCGAGCTGTACCTCTTGGCGTTTCTAGGCGCGCTCGAGCGGTTGAAGGAGCATGTGCGCGACGGGCACGTGCGCCTGGTGTTTACCCCCGGCACTCAGGCGAGCGTGCTTGCAGCGCATTCCGAGGTGGCGGCGGTGTTGCCCCATGAAACAGCCGTGGACCTCGCAGCTCGGGTGCACGCATTTGTTGCTTCGTTGCTTGCGCAGGGTACGCCCGAGGCGAAGCCGCTCGAGGAAGTTGAGGTGCCACCCACCCGAGAGGGTGCAGACGCCGAGCTGGTCGAGGCGTGGGTGCGCTCTCCGCTGAGAAGTCACTTTGCGATTCGGTCGTTGATGGAGGTTGATGATCGCCTTCTTCGAGTGACAGCAGACATGTTTGGCTCTGATGTGCTGGGCGTCGCGGAGACGCTCATGGCGCTCCAGTGGGACCAGAGTGCCCTGCAGACTCAGTTTGCGCGAAACCGACTGACGAGTAGTCGCGACCTTTCAGTCGCCACGTTGCTGCGCCACCTCTTCTCGGGCGAGACCTTGCGCGAGCTGCTCGTGCGGCTGGCGCGGCTTGGTTTCCAGGATGCGTTGGGTGCTCAAGAGCTCGAATGGCTGATCACGAGTCGCGCAGACAGCGAACTGCAGGAGGTCCTTCGGCGTAGTGATTGGGTCGCTCGGGATGAAGCCCATCTGTGTTACGAGTCGGCCAATCACGCTCGACTTCACACCTACTCCGAAGCGGTGTGGACGCTGCTTGCGCCGCGCCGGCCTCTGGCGGCAGCTGTCGATCCAGCCGTAGAAGCATCAATCATGGAGCTCGGGAAGCAGCAGGCGGCGAGCGCCATCCTCGATGCAGTCGAGTCGATGGACCCCGAGTGTCGCTACGGGGTGCTTCAGCGGTTCGCTCAGATGATTGGAGTCGAAAGCGTTGGAAAGTTGAAGCTGTTCTACTTGCCGTCGGACGAGCGCCACGTCGTGTTCGATGAGAAGGCTCCGGCGGCCCGCTTCTGGGGCTGGTTCAGCGATTGGGCTGGGCTTCGTTCGATTCGGCGTCGGGCGGTGATTCGCGGACTACAGGATGCGCTCGTGTCCCTGGATCAGCTCGGCCCCGTAGGCGGACTCCCACGCCCCCAGAGCGCTCCGCTCGTGTTTGCGGCGAAGCGGATGTCCAGGCGCCCTGCAGTCGAGCGCGACTCCGGCGGTGTGGACCGGGAGGGTGACGACCACTTCGGACTGCACGAGCTGTCCGGCCAGACCCTCGCCATTCTCTCAGCAACGTGGGACGAGAAGCCGCTGGCGGGACAGGGAATCGTAGTGTCCCGGGCAGACGTTGAAGTAGGCCGGCTCGACTACGAAGAGACGATTGTGCTTGCTGGCCGGAGCCTGGGACGCTCGGCGAACCTCGTGACGGATGGCGCACTGCTCGACTTCGTCGTGGACGTCGGCGGGACGAGCGTTCGCGCGGATCTTTCGCTTGAGGCTGCGTTTCTTCGGCTTGACGATGAACGGGTCCGCGAGGGATTCGCTCCGCTGGCGGCGCTTCAGGGCCCGTTGGACGGTCAGCTGTATGACGCACTCATCGCATTGGGTGCCTCTCCTTCAATCGATGCACGACGGCACTACGCTCAGCTCTCCTGCACTGCGCTCTTTCGTCGAGTCCGTCACGATCCGACGTTCCTGGTCCGTTGGGCCACGACGCGTGATCGGACTCTTTCTAGGCCAACCTTACAGTTGCTTCGACACATTCTCTCGGAACCCAACGACATCGTCGAGAACGAGCGGCTATTCAAGACCGTGGGTGCTCGGATTCAGACAGGTGCTTGGTCGACACGAGCGGACAGGGACACACTCAGTCGTTGGGTCCTTGAGATGCCTGGGGAAATGGCCGCCGTCCGCGCTTGGCATTCGCTGGAGGTTGCAGGCCAGGTTCCTGCGCTTGTCGAGGCTGCGCTGGACCGAGTACGGCATAGTGATGAGCAGCCCATCTGCCGGGTCGCGTCGGATGTGTTTTTCCTGCGCGCAGCCGTGGCCACCACTCCAGTCGTGGCGCTCTCGGCAGGGGAAGTCGACCTGCGAACCGAGCTCCCCGAAGTGTTCTCACGATTGCTTCGATCCGAGGCGGATCGCGCGAGACACACGGCTCGACCTGCTCCGTCGGATGCTCCGGATGTCGGGGTTGGAGAGGCGACGGCGCTGCATCGCGTTGCTCCAACCTTCGCGGACGCTGAGCCGCGGCTTCTCCGTGTATGCGCGCAGGTGGTGCGGAGCCTCCGGAGGGGTCCGGGTCGGGGCTCGAGCGTGTCTGCGAAGGAGGAGCTCTGGCTTGTCTATCGGCTCTACCAATGGCTCTATCGACAGTTGGGTGTACTCGCGACGGAAGCGGCTAAGGTTGCGGTCGACGCTTTGGCCGCGGAGGCCCAGCCAGTCGCGGAGCCATTGCTCGACGACGTCGATGCGTTTGACCCACGGCGGTTCGAGTCGAGCGTGTATCCGTATCGACTGGTCGTGGCGCTTTACGCGGTGGGGACGAGCGCGTTCGAGAAGCAGCGTCCGGACGTTCGACCAGCTCGGTCCAGCCTCGTCAGCTCGGACCAGATGGAACGGCTCCTCGCGGAGCTCGCCGGCGGTCCGGAGGGACCTGAGCTTGACACCGTCTTCGACTGGCTCGCGCCGCTGACGATTCCGAGGCTCGCGCTCTCGATGCTGCTTGCGACGAATCGGGCAGGCGTTCTGGCACTTTCGGAGCAGGCTCAGCTCGAGTGGATCTCTCGGATCCCAAGCTCGCTCGACGAAGGACCCGAGGCTCGGTGGATCGTGTGGTCGCAGTTGATCGAGGCGCTCGCTACGTCGCGCGCGATGAGGCCTGCGGTGCGCGAGGCGCTGAGGCGAAGCGTTGAGGCTCTGCATCCTGGGCGAGTTGGCACTCAGGTTCGCGAGATTGGTACTGTTCTATTGTACGAGTCCGGGAGCGACGAGCTGGAGTTGTCGGCGCGGGAGGCGGTCCTCGCTCGGATTTGTAGAGGCGTATCGTCAGCGAGCCTGTTTGGTCGGTTCCTATGTGGGCTGGTCAGGCGCGCGCCAGAGCAAGTCGAGGCGGCGATGGACCAGGCTTTGGCCCGCTTGGATGCGCTTCCAGGGGACCATGAGGCCTCCGCCTCTGAGCTGGTCGCGGTTGGACTCGGCCTCTTGCTGACCAGTGGACCCCCGGCGACGCGCGAGCAAACGCGTGCTACCCTGTTACGGTTCGTTGAGAGACCTCGGTTTCGGCTGGATCCGCGACTGGTCGAGCTCGTACAGTTCACCGGAGGACGCGCACCGTGACGTTGGATACTGGGTTCTACTTGTTTGCATCCGTAAAGGGTGGCGTCGGCAAGTCGAGCCTTGCGGTGGTGACTGCAAAGTGGCTGGCGTCCGCGGGGCGCCGACCTCTGCTCGTCGATGCGGACCTCACCGGAACCTCGTTGTCCGACGGTCTCAAGTTGGTCGCCCCCAAGCTCCCGGTTGACGCTGAGGGTACCCTCAGCCTCGTCGCCCCGGCCGAGGGCTTCTTGAGTTACGAGGAGACTCGCGCGGCGCGACGGCGACGGGACGCAGCCGGCCACACGGACCTGCCGATCGGCATCCCGTTCCTGAACGACGCGCTCGGCTTCTATGGCGATGACAACGACTGCCGGGTCGACGCGATGTTTTGGCGGCATGAGGTGGACGACGGCGTGAAGTATCTCCCGTCCTCCGCGTTACGCTGCGACATCGAGGGGGCGCTCACCTGGCTCAACGATCCCAAGCCATTCGCCTGGGTGAGACGGCTGGCATGGGTCCTTGAAGCGGCTCTCCGCTATTGCCCCGACATCACCGATGTCATCCTCGACTTGCCTCCGGGAGTATGGGGGTTCACCCACGAGGCGCTCGTTCTCGCGTCGAACATGGCGCAGGGGCCCTTGGTGGAAGGCTATCCAGCCTGGCCCGAGCGGCAGTGGAATATCAGGCCTTTCTTGGTGTGTTCTGCGGACTCGAATGATGTGCTGGTTGCCCTCGATTACGTCGGGCGTCACTCGGTGGAGTTGCCAGGCCTCGTGCCGATCCTCAATCGTCCGGCTATCGCAATCGATCGGGTGAGGGAGGCCGTTGCCTTGGAGATCGCCGCTGCCACGCCGTTCGGCGCGCTTGGGCTTGAGCAGAAGCTGGTGAAGGCTGACTTCATCCCCTCACTCGCGCGGATCTTCATCGACCGAGACGTGAGCGTGGGGCCGGAGGTCGAGAGCCTCGGACGCACGCTCGCGATGCCAGCTGCCTTCAAGGGAGACGACCAATGACCGCTACGTGCCTCGTCTGGAAGTTGGGACCGAACACGTTCGACCGAGCCATGCGGCCGAAGACGATCCAATCGGTCACGGACGCGCAGGCAGCCGTCGCCGACCTGCATCCTTCGGAGTTCGTTGTGATGAAGGGCCGGGTCGTGCTGGAGATTACCTCTGACAAGGAGCGTGCGTTCGCGGTATGGACGCGCGCCTGGGCCGACGGGACGCCCGGCGAGCCGATCGTGATCCCGCCTCTGCAGGAGCGCCTCTTGCTGAGACAACGCCTCGCCGGCCGTGGAGCCGAGCCGTGGAGGCGCCTGTGATTCTGCTGCGTGAGGAGCCGTTTCGGGTTGCCGAGGCGCGCTTCCATTCCGGGGGAGGTTCCGACGCGCAAGGGCTCGTCGTGCGCGTGTTTGTTCGGTTCGGCAAATGGGCCGAGCGGGCCGAGCTGCAAGCGGAGGCGTTCATCGATCCGGGGGCGGACGTCACCACCTTCCGTAGGAGCTGGTTTGGACGGTTCACTGCTGTCGCCTCGCAGCCAACGCCATGGGTGTCCGGCGACCCGGCAGACAAACGCGGACGAGCGGTGAGCGAGCCTTTCGAGTTTCGCTTCGGCACAGGCCCGTGGCTCGAAGGTCCTGTGTCCACAATCGAGCGTGCCGATGATCGCGACTTCCCCGGCCATGAGGACATCCTCATCGGCCGTGATTTCCTCACACAGAACGGCCTCCTCCTCGTGATTGACGGCGCGACGAAGACGTATTCGCTTCTGCACCCCGGCGATGACGCCAACCGGGGCACACGCGAGCGAATCCGACAGGCAATCACGGACGACGCGCAGCAGTGACTTCGCCTATGGAAAAGCGCCTCTCACCTCAGCAACTCGACGAGATCCTCACGCTTCAGCTCAACGTTGCGTGGGCCGGGGAGGCTGCGGGCAGCCCTCCTCGCCTTGGCTGGTGGAAGTCTGATCTCGTGGACAGTGAAGCCGGTGGAGATCTCTTCGCGCGGCTCACGCCGAAGACGGCTGCTTGGGCGAGCTTGATCCTCGTGCGCGCGGTGGCCATCCGCGTGGAGGAGGCCGCGCTCGCGACCTTTCATGCGCGCGACAAGATGTGGACGCTCTTTCATCTCGGCTTCGCGATGGATGAGCAGCTCGAGGATCGGCTCGCGTTCCACCGTAGCCAGCGCAGCAAGCCCGAGGACGTCTTCGGTGAGCGCTACCTGGTAGGCAAGCCGTGGTCGAAGGACGGCTTCGCAGCCGAGCTCGGGAAGCTCGGTAAGCCCACGGCCGAGCCCGTGCCAAATGGGCGGAAGGTATTCAATGGCGGTTCAGCTCCCGTCGAAGCCTGCAAGATGATCGCCGCAGCGCTCCTCCCGCTCGAGCGCACGTATCCTTTGCCGTACGTGGAGGCGCCGTGAACACAAGCCGCGACGCCTCTTGCGGCAAGGAGGTAACCGTCGTTCACACGCGCATCCTCCGCTGCATGCTCGCCCCTGAGGACTGTCAGGCCTATTGGCAGCGGGTCGACCTGACCGTCCCGCCGGCTCAGCGCGCGTCCTTGGCCTTTGCGCAGCGCGTAAGCGAAACAAGCGGGGGGTCGACGAGCTGAGGCGGCCACCTTTTCGTGTCGGCCCGGTCGGTCGGAGGGGCGCTTGCGGACGAGCGGAGACTGCGGACGGACGTGGGCCGAGGC
>Ga0163144_10029629_pt1 | contig 10498 bp, 10 predicted proteins | sample OliLak19BULKMAT1_FD_123175 | JGI IMG/M metagenome (GOLD analysis project Ga0163144, IMG submission 123175) | Freshwater microbial mat bacterial communities from Lake Vanda, McMurdo Dry Valleys, Antarctica - Oligotrophic Lake LV.19.BULKMAT1 | ecosystem: Environmental > Aquatic > Freshwater >...
AAAAAATTTGCACCATTCTGGCATAAATGAGCCTGCTTATTCGCAACGCCCGCGTCCTGACCCTCGCGGCCAACCCTCCAGCCGGACCCAAGACCCTCAGCCGGCCGCGGCGTGGCAAGGAACTGAGCGAGCTGGGAATCTTGCCCCAAGGCGACGTGCTGGTGCTCGACGGCAAGATCAGCGCGGTCGGTCCCAAACTGGAAGCTCCTGCTGATGCCGAGGTGATTGAGGCGATGGGCCGGGTGCTCCTGCCAGGTTTCGTCGATTGCCATACTCACATCTGTTGGTCGGGTGATCGGCTGACCGAGTGGGAGCAAAAACTCTCAGGCGTGCCTTCGGCAACGATTATTCAAAATGGCGGCGGCTTGCTGGCGACGGTACGGGCCGTTCGTGAGGCGACAAAAAAGCAATTGGCGGCGCATCTTAAAACCCGGCTGGATGCGTTGCTGCGCGATGGCACGACCACGGTGGAAATCAAAAGCGGCTATGGCCTGCAGATTGAGGAAGAGTTGAAAATGCTGCGCGCCATCGTGCGGGCCGGCAATGAATGGCCCGGCACCATCGTGCCGACCGCGCTCCTCGGCCACGCGTTCGAAGGTGATCTGGATGCCTATGCCCGCATGGTCGTCAAAGAAATGTTGCCGGCAGTTTCCAAGGAATTTCCCGACATCACGGTCGACGCTTATTGTGAGACGGGCGCTTGGAGTGTTGAGGCGTGCGTCCGATTTTTTGAGAAAGCCGCGAAGCATCATCCGCTCCGGGTGCACGCAGATCAGTTTTCTTCACTCGGCATGGTGCCCGAGGCGATCCGGCTTAACGCTCGGAGTGTCGATCATCTCGAAGCCTCCACCAAGGCTGATTTGTTGCTGCTTGCCCAATCACGCACCATGGGTGTCGTGTTGCCGTGCACCGGATTTCATTCGCACGGCCGCTATGCCCGGGCGGGTTTTTTTGCGGATGCCGGCGGTGCGTTGGCACTGGCGACCAACTGCAATCCGGGTACGGCACCCACGCATTCCATGCCTTTCGCGATCGCATTGGCCGTGCGCCATGGTGGGCTGACGCCCGCTGAAGCTATCGTGGCGGCCACGATCAACGCCGCGACGTTGCTGGGCTTGACTGATCGTGGCACGATTGAACCCGGCCAACGGGCCGATCTGATTTTGCTCCGCCACAAAGACGAACGTCAGCTCGCTTATGAATTTGGCGGGAATCCCGTGGATCAGGTCATTGTGGGTGGGGCTTTGCTCAAATAGAGCTCCATCTCTCACCCGGCGCGCGCCACCAGTGCCTATTATTAGGCTTTGCTGACGCTGAAGGGTTGAGGCGGTTGACCTCAACCGCCAATCGGCGTGGCTAATAATCAGGGGGGACACTGGAGCGTAACGGTCCGTACCTGATAACTCGAATATGCCAGAGATGTTATGTTTACTTGAACGGATTCATGTTGCCCATGTCGGGCATCTCGAATTTCTGAAAATCCTTGGGGGGCAGGAAGTCGGCGTCGGTGACGCCGCCCTTTTCGATTTTTTTGGCTTCCATCTTATAGGTCTCTTTGCCGGCGGCATTGCGCGAGATCACGCGGAGAGGGAATCCACCCTTGCCCTTGAGCGCCCGCTCCCACTGGGCGGACTCAGCTTTGCCTTTCTTCGAGCCAAACATTCCGCCACCACCGGCGGGCGCACCCATTCCCGCGAATAAACCCAGTCCTTCCGCCACCCACATCTCCGTGGTCTCCTTGCCTTCCGTCACCATGATTTGTTTACAGTGATAGCCGAGGATCGTTTCCGTTTTGCCAGTCACCACGATCTCCGCTTCAGCAGCGGGCTTGGTCTGATGCTCGTGGGCGGCCCCATCCTTGATCGGCATCACCATATACATGTGATCGTCGTTCATCAGCATGATCATTTCCTTCTTGGAGAAATCCATGATCATGGCGCCGGGCATCCCTTCGGCTTCCAAGCGGGTGGCCGTACCCTTCATCGTTTGGTTCATGACCGTGGTTTTCCCTTTGGCGTCGGTGATGGCCAGGCTGATTTTGCCCGCAAAGGTATCGGCGAATAACGCCGGAGTGAGGACTAAAGCGCCCAGACAGAGGAATCGGTTGAGGTAGTTCATGTCCGACATGTAGCGATTCGGCCCTAGGGGACAAGCAGGCAGTTACTATACTAAAGGCTAAGGCGGGGTATTTCACCCGCACTGCAAGACAAGAAATATTTCACAGAGTAAACGCGCGGTCGATTCCGCAGGACAGACCCCGTGCGTTCAGCAGTAGGCAACACGCTTAACTCCATTCCCGTTTCTGTTTTCGCACGGGCGCGGCCAGGCTTTAGCCACGGGAAACCGCGAAGTACCATTCGTGGGATTCGTGTCTCCCATTGCACACTGCTTTTAGTCCGGATCTTTTTCATGACGCACAACCCTCCCTCCTCAGGTTCAGCGGGATAAGTTGTGATCCACGCCCATCCGTCAGCGCACGTCGCGTGCTACTAGCTCGAGTTGTTTCGCTTCGGAGAGTGCGCGTGGGGTGATCATTGGTCGTTCGACGGGAATCCGGCCATGTTCGATCGCGGCGATGAGGTGTTCATGCGGTCCCCAATTAAGCGACCCGAGTTTCACGATCTGACCGAGCTCTTCGCCCGTGGCTTTTTTGAAGGCCTTGTAGATGAGTTCGGAGCAGTAGATTTTTTTGTCATCCATCTCGTAATGGATGTCATAGGGTCGGCCCTTGTATTTGTAGGCGGCGGCGATCATCGCCGGGATGCGCTCGCGATAGGCTTCGCGCAACCGGTAGACGGAGTAACGGCTGCGCCGACCCTGATCGATCCACACGGCCAAGGCGGTCTCCTTTACCGGACCGATGGCCTCGAAAACGACCCAGCCATGATCCGTCAGGTGGGCGATGCCACAGTGCGAATACGGGGAATCAGTTGCGCCCTCGATGGCGTCGACGAGTTCGGAATGCGGCAGCGATTGAAACAGAATATCGCCGTCCTGCAGGACCACCGGCGGTGTGTTGGCCGGTGCTAGCTGACAGCCTGCCGATCAAAATAAAACGGCCAGAATTAATCCACCGATGATGTTTCGCATGCGCCGACGCTACGGCGGCATGTACTCAGGGAAAGCGAAAATGCCAGTCGTCGCACCACGCGGCCAGATTCACCCCACCGTCAGTGCGCGATTACAGAGCAAACATCAGAGGGAAAGTAGTCTATTAGACTACAAGTTCCACCCCGACCGATTGTAGTTTAATAGACTACAATATCCAGGGTGCAGGCATGGTGCTTTTGGCCCGTCGGGGGACGGGCCCTCCTTGGTGCACGGCTCGTTCCGGGATGATGGAGATGGTCCCTGACACTCGGTACGCCTTCGCCTGGGAGAAGAGTGGCGGCCGTCGCTTGGGTCGGAGAGAATTATTCGCGCATTTGGCGGCGTTGATCTTCGCGTGGTTCCTCTCATCGGTGAGAGCAATGGCCACTGGCCTGCCCACTATCGTTTACCTGGAGGTTGATGCGTTTTGTCGCGGTCGAGCAGGCGCTTGATCCTCGCTACAGGGCAAACTCGTGGCGGTGGGCGGTCGCGAACGTGGCATTATCGCTTCGGCGAGCTATGAGACGTGGGGCGGGGCGTCTCTACACCGATGCCATGCTCGCAGGCGCTGAAGGTTTGTCCGGAGCTGATATGTGGGGCGCACGGCTCGGACGCCGCCCCCGGTCTGGGACGTGAAGAACAACATCCGGGGGCCGCGAACCCGGACAGAGATTTTCTAAAGATATTCTCGAGTGTAAGATTTGGCCTTCGCCGATTACGGCACCGTGAAATCGATCAGGCGTTTTTGGCGGTCGACGCTCTTGACGACGACTTCGATTTTGTGGCCGAGTTCGAACTGGCGCTTGGTTTTTCGACCGACGAAGGCCGTGCCCGCTCCATTGAGGATGTAGAAATCATCCTTCAGTGAAGAAATAGGCACGAGACCGAAGGCCCCGGCTTCGGAGAGCTCCACAAAGAAACCGTGGTTGCGCACATCGGTGATGATCGCCTTGAAGCGCGTGGGCTTTTTCTTCTGCGTCTCGCGTTCGAAATATTCCATGAGCTTCACCTTGACGGAATCACGCTCGGCTTCGGTGCTGTTGATTTCAGTGAGACTGAGGTGCTCGGCGAGCGCATCGACCCCCGCGATGTTATAGCCGCTCGCCGTCGCGCCGGTGGGCGTAGCGTGTTGGAATTTCACGAGGTAGTGCTCGAACACGCGATGCACGACGAGATCGGAGTAGCGACGGATGGGTGAGGTGAAGTGCGTGTAGTCATTCTTCGCGAGGCCGTAGTGGCCGTCATGGGAAGCGCGGTAACAGGCCTTGCGCATGCTGCGGAGGAGCTGCGTGCGGAGATAATAACCCTGCGGATGTTCTTTGAGCAGACCGAGCAGACGGACGACTTCTTCGCGCCGGGAAAGATCGCTGACTTTGATGCCGGAGGCGGCGAGCAGTTGACGATATTCGTTGAGCTTTTCCTCATCGGGATCGTCGTGGACGCGATAGAGCGAAGGGAGGTTGTGCTTGCGCGTGAGGCGGGCGACGGCCTCGTTGGCGAGGAGCATGAACTCCTCAATGAGCTGGTGGCTCTCGTCGTTTTCGATGCGTTCGAGGCGATCGGCGTAGCCCTCGGCGTCGACAAAAATTTTCGTCTCAGGCATGTCGAGATCGAGACTGCCGGTTTTGAAGCGCTCGGCGCGAAGCTTACTGGCGATGGACCAGAGTTGCCGGACCCATTCCTGAAGTTGCGTGAGTTCGGCGTGGGAAAGCGAATTGAGCGCCCGGCCGGTGGAGCCGGTTTGATGGGCGGCGGGCAGAGGCAGGCGGCGGATTTTGTTGAGGTCGTCTTCTTTCAGCAACGCGTACGCTTGCTTGTACGTCAGGCGCTTGATGGAACTGATCACCGTGTTGGCGTAGGCGGTGTGCTTGAGTTGGCCGCTGGCGGTGAAGGTGAACAGCACCGCCTTGGTCAACCGATCCTGCGCTTCCACGAGGGAGCAAAGACCGTTGGAAAGTTTTTCCGGCAACATCGGCACAACGGTGCCGACGAGATACGTGGAGTTGCCGCGGCGCTGTGCCTCGCGATCAAGGGCGGTGTTGGGTTTCACGTAGTGGCTGACATCGGCGATGTGGACGCCAATGCGCAGATCACCGCCGGCAAGATATTCGAGAGACAGGGCGTCGTCGAAATCCTTGGCGTCGTCGGGATCAATCGTGAAGGTGGGAATCGCCCGGTAATCTTCGCGGCCTGTGAGATCCTCGGGCTGGACTTGAGGCAAAATGGCTGCCGCCTCACTCACGACGGCCGGGGGAAATTGCGGGGTGAGATCGTATTTGTGATAGATGGCGGCGAGTTCGGCGCGCGGTTCGAAAGCCCGGCCGAGTTTCTCGATGATCTCACCGGTGGGGTTGCGGTTGCGATCCGGCCATTCCTGGAGCTGGACCACGACCTTGTCGCCCACGGCGGGCACGGGCCGGAGTTTTTCCTCTGCGGGATCGCCGACGATGATGTCGTGCGGCACGCGTGGATCATCAGGCGTGACGAAGAAATAGGAGCGACCCTGTTGCAACGAGCCGGTGAGCGTGGCGTTGCCGCGCTCGAGGATTTCGATGACGCGGCCGGCTTGCTCGCCGGGTTTGAGAAACCGGTATTGTTCGCGTTCACGGCCGACGATGAGGCGGAGCACCACGGTGTCGCCGTGGAGCGCGACGCCGGTGTTTTCGGCGGCGACTTGGAGGGGATCTTTGCGCGGTTCGGTGGCCCGGGTTTGCGGGAAGACGATGGCGGAACCGCTCTGGCGGAAACTGATTTTGCCGGTCACGAGATCGGCTTCCTTGGGCAGGCAGAGGCGGTCGCCTTTCACGAGGACGATGCGACCGCTTTGGACGAGCGCGCGCATTTCCTTGGAGAGAAGCGTGCGCTCCTTGGTTTTTAACCGCCACTGTTTCGCGAGAGTTTCGACGGAGACGGGCACGTAGCTCCGCTCACTCAATTGAGAGATAATTCTTTCACTGTAATTCATAATAAGAGCAGCCAGGCGCTAGGCGCCGACAGATTCGACTGGAACCATGAGGCCGCAAACGTAGCTTTGGCAACATGAGAATTATTCACGCGGCGAGTGAGATGTACCCGTACATCAAAACGGGAGGGCTCGCGGACGTGGTCGGTGCACTGGCGCATGTTTTGGCCGGACGTGGCCGCGAGGTCGCGGTGATCCTTCCCGGTTATCGGGCGGTGATGGACTCGTCGCTGGTGAAGGAAGCGAAGCGGACGCATCGGTTGAAAGTGCGATTGGGGGCACAGGAGCTCGATGGCGAGGTGCATACGTTGGCGGTACGACCGGGCCTGACGCTGCATCTGGTGACACGCGATGAGTATTTCGACCGGCGAAATCTTTATGGGAACGGCGAGCGCGACTACGACGACAACGATGCGCGTTTCATTTTTTTTCAGAAAGCGGTGGTGGAGTTTATGCGTACGGAGAGTGGTGGCTACGATGTGTTGCACGCCCACGACTGGCAGACGGGTTTGTTGCCGCTGCTGCTGCGGAATGCCGAGCAGCGTGGTGGGGTGAAGCTGGCGACGCGGACCATCTTCACCGTCCACAATATGTGCTACCAAGGCGTGTTTCCCCGGACTTCGTTTGCGCTGACCAATCTGCATGAGTCACTCAACTCGACGGAGGGCATCGAATATTTCGGCCAGATCAGCCTGCTCAAAGGCGGCCTGCTGTACGCGGATCGCGTGACGACGGTTAGTCCCACCTATGCACAGGAGATCCATACTGCGGCGCATGGTTTCGGCTTGGAAGGCGTGGTGACGTTGCGCGGCGGGGCCGTGAGCGGGATTCGGAATGGCATCGAAACCTCTGTCTGGAATCCAGCGACGGATAAAATGTTACCCGCAAATTTCTCGATAGGTGATATGGCGGGCAAGGCGGTCTGCCGCGCCGCATTGCTGGCGAAAATGGGTTGGACCGAACCGTGTAATGGTCCGGTTTTCGCCCTCGTCAGTCGCATGACGACGGCGAAGGGGCACGATCTGTTGCTCGGGGTGATCGAATATTTGCTGAAGAAAAATTGCCGGTTGATCGTGCTCGGTTCGGGGGAAGCGAAATATGAGCAGGCGCATCGGGCGCTCGCGACGGCGCATCCGGAGCGCCTCGCGGTTCGTATCGGCGTGGATGAAGAGTTGAGCCACCTGACGTTTGCGGGAGCGGATTTTTTCCTGATGCCATCGCATACTGAGCCGTGCGGGCTGACGCAGATGTATGCGCAGGTTTATGGCACGGTGCCGCTGGCGAGCCGCGTGGGTGGACTGATCGACACGGTGCGCGATATGGCGGAGCCCGGTGGAAAAGGCACGGGTATCATGTTTCGCCCGGAGCCGAATGAATTCGTCAAGGCAATCGGCCGGGCGCTGAAGCTCTATGCGGATCAGACGCGCTTTGTCGCCGTACAGCGCTGTGCGATGCAGCAGGATTTTTCCTGGGAAAATGTGGTCGGGCACTATGAGCAGCTTTACAACGGATCGTTTTGACGTACTCGTCCCGCATGTCCGTGAAGCCCACGATTGTTTGGTTCAGGCAGGATCTGCGTTTGCAGGATAATCCGACGCTGGCGGCGGCGGGGCAACGCGGCGCGCCGGTGGTGCCGGTGTTTATTCTCGATGACGCAGGCGAGGGACGATGGCCGGCCGGAGGCGCCTCGCGGTGGTGGCTGCATCATTCGTTGGCGGCGTTGGACGGTGCGTTGCGTGCAAGAGGATCGCGACTGATTTTGGCGCAAGGCGAGAGTGGGACGGTGCTGCGCTCACTCGTCAAAACGACAGGCGCGACGGCGGTCTATTGGAACCGACGCTACGAGCCGGCGAGCATGGCGCGCGACAAACTCATTAAAGCTGAACTGACTGCCGCGGGTCTGGAGGCGAAGAGTTTCAATGCGGCGCTGCTGTTCGAACCGCACACGGTGAAGAATAAATCAGGCGGACCGTTTCAGGTTTTCACTCCATACTGGAAGCATTGCCAAACGCTCCCGATTGCGTCGCCGTGTAAGCTGCCCGCCGGAAATATTTCCGCGCTGGCGCAATGGCCGCAGTCGATTTCGTTGAGTGCACTCGGTTTACTCCCACGTCTGGGCTGGGCCGATGGTTTCGCGAAGACCTGGCAGCCCGGAGAAGCCGGAGCGGCGCAGCGACTCAAGAAGTTCGTCGCACAGGCGCTGGAAAATTATTCCGAGCAGCGCAACTTTCCGGAGGTGGAAGGGACGTCGGCGCTTTCGCCGCATCTGCATTTCGGCGAGATCGGGCCACGGCAAATCTGGGCGGTCGTGCAGGCATTGTCGAAGGAGAGCGGGGTATTTCCCGTGAATCGCGGAGCGCAGGTTTTTCTCAGTGAGGTGGGCTGGCGCGAGTTTGCCCATCATTTGTTGTATCATTTTCCCACGACTCCGGTGGTCCCGTTGCGGGAAGATTTCGCGGCCTTCCCGTGGCAGAAAAACGCCGGGCAGTTGCGCGCGTGGCAAAGAGGATTGACGGGGTATCCCCTGGTCGATGCCGGGATGCGCCAACTCTGGAAGACCGGTTGGATGCACAATCGCGTGCGGATGATCGTGGCGTCGTTTCTCGTGAAACATCTGCGGATATCCTGGCAGGAGGGTGCGGCATGGTTTTGGGATACGTTGGTGGATGCGGATTTGGCGAGTAATACGCTGGGCTGGCAATGGAGCGCGGGTTGCGGGGCGGATGCGGCGCCGTATTTTCGGATCTTTAATCCGATTTTGCAGGGCCAGAAGTTCGATGCCGACGGTGGCTATGTGCGGCGCTGGGTGCCAGAGCTGGCGCGGCTACCGGTGGAGTACATCCACGAGCCGTGGATGGCTCCGGCGGCGGCCTTGGCGAAGGCGGGCGTGACCTTGGGCGGTAATTATCCACGACCCGTCGTGGAGCACGGCGAGGCGAGGGCGGCGGCGCTCGCGGCGTTGAAATCAATCCGCAAAACACAGACCTGAGCTGGCTTGGACGATCCTTGATTTGCCTGAAATCGAGACTTCCCAAGCGGCCTCCGACTTGTATGGTGGGCGGTTTATATGGAGAAGACATTCATTATTTTTAAACCGGACTGCATGGAAAAGCGCCTTGTCGGCACAGTGCTGCAACGCTTTGAGGCGGCTGGTTTCGACGTGATTGGCTGCAAGTTGATGCGCCTGAGTTCCGCCCTGTTGCGTGAGCATTACGCTCATGTGGCCGCCAAGCCGTTTTATCCCGAGATCGAGCAATTCATGAGCTCGCGTCCGGTGATCGCCCTGGCGCTCCGTGGTGAGAACATCGTAGCGAAAGTGCGCGATTTACTCGGGCCGACGGATTCGCGTAAAGCGGCCAAGGGCACGATCCGTGGCGACTTCGGCACCGAGATGATGAAGAACGTGGTGCATGCCTCGGACAGCGTGGAGAACGGCCAGATCGAGATCGCCCGTTTCTTCAAGGCCGACGAGATCTTCAACTGATTAATTTGCGCACTTGACGCAGGCGAGCCCGGTGCGCTTTCCTGCTACTTCAGCTTTTCGCCCTCATCGTCTAACGGTTAGGACAGTAGATTCTCATTCTATAAATCGGAGTTCGATTCTCCGTGAGGGCACCAGCTTGAGAGGAGAGCGCGGGTGCGCAAAAGGATCGCAAAAGAAAAACTACAATGCCGACAATCAAATACGGCGTAGCCTCCTGGTTTGGGGTAGACGCGTTCTCCGCGGAGGGATTGGTTACTTTCGCAGGATGTTGGATTTGATTTTCGCGATGCGGACTTGGTTGGCGTCGCCCTCCCACCACGCGTGGATCTTTTGTTCTAGGTTCACGGCGTTGTGACCGGCCGCGAGCGCATGGTCCTTCAGAACTCGCCGAGTGCGACGGAGTCATGGAGGGCGGTGCGAAAGCCGAAAAGTTTCCAGACCGTGCCGAAGGCGAACAGGGCGAGGAAGACGGCCAACCAGCCAAGGGCCTTGATCCTATCCCACAGCGAGAGCGCGTCGTCGGCCCAGCGTTTGTTGGACTCGGCGAGAGTTGCGGCCTTCGTTGCCGTCGCGGTTAGCTCGTGCGTGCTGGTGTCGAGCTTGGCTATCAGATCCTTCGCCAAGGCGTCTGCCGTCGTCGCCTGAGCGGTAACGGCATCAAGGCGGGCGCGGGTGGCGATGGCCTCGCCCTTGAGCTTAGCGATCTCCTCGCTAGCCTCCCGGTTCTTTTTGATGAGCGTGCTCACGATGCGGAGTTGCTCGGGCGAAAGATGGACACCAAGGGCCGCAGCGGCCGCGTCGTTGAGGTCGATCGCGATGATCGTTTCAGTACTGGGCGATGGGTCGGACTTCAAAACCTGCGTGCTTGCCTCGACGAAGACAGCAGCGTTGTTCTCGATCGCGCGGTGTGTCGCGACTTCTGCTTGATGAGCGGTGCCAGCCTGAGCGACAGCAGCCTTCAC
>Ga0163144_10029630_pt1 | contig 10498 bp, 9 predicted proteins | sample OliLak19BULKMAT1_FD_123175 | JGI IMG/M metagenome (GOLD analysis project Ga0163144, IMG submission 123175) | Freshwater microbial mat bacterial communities from Lake Vanda, McMurdo Dry Valleys, Antarctica - Oligotrophic Lake LV.19.BULKMAT1 | ecosystem: Environmental > Aquatic > Freshwater > Lake...
CAGCAGCGCCGCGCCATCATGGCCGTCTATGCTTTCTGCCGTGAAGTGGACGACACGGTCGACGAGGCTACCGACCCCGCGGTTGCACGGGCGAAGCTCGACTGGTGGCGCCACGAGATCTCGGCAGCTTTCGCCGGGGAACCCCAGCATCCCGTCGCCCGGGCGCTACAACCGATCGTGCGCGAGCGCAGCTTGCCGCAGGCGCACTTCATCGAGATCATTGATGGGATGCAGATGGACCTCGACTACAACCGCTATCCGGACTTCGCCACGCTGGAGGTTTATTGTCACCGGGTCGCGGGAGTCGTGGGGCTGCTGTCGGCACAGATCTTCGGCTACCGTGATCCCGCAACGCTCGACTACGCACGCAATCTCGGACTCGCATTGCAACTCACCAACATCGTGCGCGACGTGGGCGAGGATGCGCGCCGCAATCGCATCTACCTCCCGCTCGATGAAATGGCACGTTTCGGCGTTCCCGTGGACGACGTGATCCTGTTGCGCGAAACCGAAGCGCTCGGCCAATTGCTGTCGCAGCAGATCGAGCGGGCGCGAGGCTACTACCGAAAGGCGTGGGCGCTGCTACCCACCGGCGATCGCAAGGCTCAACGCGCCGGACTCGTGATGGGGGCCATCTACGCGCGCCTCCTCGACGAACTTGCCGCCGAGGGAACGCACGTGATGAATCGCCGCGTCGCGCTCACGCCGCTCAGGAAGCTGTGGATCGCCTGGAAGACCTGGCTGTCCGCGTGAGGAACGGAGCATGACGCGCGAGCTTGGTGCTCCTTGGCACGTCGGCATCATCGGCGGCGGGTGGGCGGGCCTCGCCGCGGCAGTCGAACTGGTGGATTCCAGCTTCCGCGTCACCGTGTTCGAAGCCGCGAAGACGCTGGGCGGTCGAGCGCGCCGGGTGGAAATCGACGGGCACGTTCTCGACAACGGCTTGCACGTTCTTGTCGGCGCCTACCGTGAAGCCCTCGCGCTCATGGAACGGGTGGCTCCCGGAGGCAAGTCGATTCATCGAGCGCCGCTCAATCTCGAGATTGCCGGTCGGTTCCGCCTGGCCTGCCCTGCCTTGCCCGCCCCGCTCCATCTCCTAGCGGGCCTCGCCACCGCCCGTGGACTGGGCTGGCGCGACCGGTTCGGAGCGGCGCGGCTCATGCTCGCCCAGCGAATCCGCGGGTTCCGGGCGCGCTCCGGCGAAACAGTTTCGCAGTTCCTCCTGAGGCAGGAGCAGTCGCCGCGCAATCGCGAGTTCCTCTGGAATCCGCTCTGCGTAGCGGCACTCAATACGCCGCCCGACGACGCCGACGCCCAGGTGTTCCTCAACGTGGTGCGCGACGGACTGGACGGCCCGAGCGGTGCCAGCGACATGGTCCTGCCCACAACGGACTTGAGCGCCATGTTTCCCGATCCGGCCGCCGCGTTCGTCATCGCCCGGCGAGGCGACGTCCGAGCCGGCTGCGCGGTCAAATCGATTCACTGTGACGGCGGAGGATTCGTCGTTCAATCAGCGGCCGGAGCGGAATGGTTCAGCCACCTGATCTGCGCCACCGATCCGGTCCGCGCGGCAACGCTGATAGCAGACCTCCCCGACATGAGCGGCACGGCGATGTCGCTAGGCGAGCTTCGCCACCTGCCCATCGTCTCGCTCTACCTGCAGTATCCGGCGACATTCCGCATGCCGGCACCGATGCTCGGGTTCTCCGGCGGTCCTGCGCAATGGGCATTCGATCGCGGCACCCTGTGCGGCCAGGCAGGACTCATCGGTACCGTTGCCAGCGCGGCCACCGACATCGACATTGTGCCGGGCGACACGCTCGCCGCCAGCGTGGATGCACAGTTGCGTCGATATTTTCGCGACCTGCCGGCGCCGCTTTGGCATCAGGTCATCACGGAGCGGCGCGCAACCTTCGCCTGTGTTCCCGATGCGCCGCGCCCGCCGCAATGCACCGACCTTCCGCACTTCTATCTCGCTGGCGATTACACGCGAAGCGAGTATCCGGCGACGCTCGAAGCTGCCGTTCGCAGCGGGCTTGTCTGCGCCCGCGCCATCATCGAAGCTCCATGATCGACGCTCGCACCTATCAGGCGCCGACCGGCCTGCTGCAGGACCGCGTGATTCTCGTCACCGGCGCCGGACGCGGCATCGGCCGGACGGCGGCGCTCGCCTTCGCCGCACACGGAGCGACCGTGATCCTGCACGGTCGGGACTCGGGCAGGCTTGCATCCGTCTACGACGAGATCGAAGCCGCGGGAGGCTTGACGCCCGCCGCCGTGCCATTGGACCTCGAAACGGCAACCGCGCGCGACTTCGACGCAGCGGTAGCCGCCATCGAGCATTCGGTCGGACGCCTGGATGGCATCCTGCACAGCGCCGTTCACCTCGAGAAGCTCGCGCTGGCCGAATCGATCGACGCCGCCGCATGGACGCGCCTCCTGCGAGTGAACTTCACAGCTCCTCTGGCTTTGACCCGCGCCTGTCTGCCTCTGCTCGCCCGAGCGCCCGATGCTTCCGTGATCTACACCTCCGACAGCCACGTCACGCAGCCGTCGGCATTCTGGGCGGGCGTCGCGGCGCCGAAGGCAGCGCTCATGGCAGCCATGCGCGCGGAGGCCGACGAATGGACGTCCACGCCGCATCTGCGGGTCAATGCGCTCGTACCAGGCCCGGTCGCATCGCCGGCTCGCGCGTTCACTCACCCGGGCCAATCACCTGCCGCCTTACCCGCTCCCGATTCGATCATGCCGGTCTATCTCTGGCTGATCGGACCCGCAAGCCGCGGCGTCTGCGGGCAGACGATCGCCTGTCAGGCCTGAAGCACCGCGCGCAGGTGCGAAGGCAAAGGTCGCGACCTGCCGCTGGCGATGTCGATCCACACCATCACGGCCTCGCCATCGGCGAACAGCACGGACGTATCGCTTTCCAGCCGCATCGCGTGCCGCAAGACGAAACTCGAATTGCCGATCCGCCCCACGTGCAACTCGACCCTGACGTCCGTCGGATAGACCGCCGGCTTCACGAAGCGAGTTTCGATCCTGCCGAGGATCGGCCCTTCGCCATCGTCGCCGTAGTCGATGCCGAGCGATCGGAACCACTGGATGCGCGCCTCTTCGAAGTACCGGAAATACGCGACGTTGTTCAGATGACGCAGGGCATCCATTTCGCCCCAGCGCAGGCTCATGTGCTGGACGTGTATCGGCGTTTCGTGAACGGGAGTTTCGGTCGATCGGTTTATCATCTGGCAGTCCTGTCTGGAAGCGCCGGATTATAGGGAGAAGATGTTGGCGGAACGTGAATTCATGGAGTACGACGTGGTAGTCGTGGGTGCAGGCCCGTCCGGGCTTGCCTGTGCGATACGCCTGCGGCAACTGTGTGCCGAGCATGGTCATGAGCTTTCGGTCTGCCTGATCGAGAAGGGTTCCGAGGTCGGCGCGCACATCCTGTCCGGCGCCGTGATCGAACCGCGCGCACTGACCGAACTGCTGCCCGATTGGAAGGCGCTCGGCGCCCCGCTCCATACGCCGGCTACGGAAGACCGGTTCCTCTATCTCACCCGAACCGGCGCATGGCGGCTGCCGACGCCGCCGCAGATGAACAACGAGGGCAATTACATCGTGAGCCTCGGCAATGTCTGTCGCTGGCTCGCGCAGCAGGCCGAAGCCCTCGGCGTGGAGATCTATCCGGGATTCGCGGCCGCGGAGGTACTGTACGACGTATCCGGCAAGGTCCTTGGCGTGGCCACCGGTGATCTCGGCGTCGGCCGCGACGGCCATCGGACGGACCGCTACCAGGCCGGCATGGAATTACGCGCGAAGCAGACGATCTTCGCCGAGGGATGCCGCGGCTCGCTCACGCGCGAGCTGCTCGATCGCTTCAACCTTCGCGCAGGCGTGGATCCCCAGACCTATGCCATCGGCATCAAGGAGCTGTGGGAGGTCGATCCTTCGAGACACCACGGCGGTCTCGTGGTCCACACCATAGGATGGCCGCTCGAATCCGACACCTACGGAGGCTCGTTCCTGTATCACCTGGAGAACCACCAGGTCGCGGTCGGATTCGTGATCGGGCTCGATTATTCGAATCCCTATCTGTCGCCGTTCGACGAACTGCAGCGCTACAAGATGCACCCGGCCATCCGCCCCACGTTCGAAGGAGGGCGTCGCATCTCCTACGGCGCGCGCGCGCTGTCGGAAGGCGGGCTGCAGTCGATTCCGAAGCTGACCTTCCCGGGCGGCCTGTTGATCGGCGATACCGCGGGCTTCCTTAACGTCCCCAAGATCAAGGGTACACACACGGCGATGAAGAGCGGAATGACCGCTGCCGAAGCGTGCTTCGATGCACTGCGCGCGGACGACGCACTTGCCGAAGTACGAGCTTATCCCGAGCGGCTCAGCCGGACGTGGCTGTGGGAGGAGCTCTCCGGGGTGCGCAACATCCGCCCGGCGTTTCGCTGGGGGCTGTATGGCGGCATCGGCTATGCGGCGCTCGACACCTACCTCTTTCGCGGCAAGGCGCCGTGGACGTTGCGCAATCACGCCGACCACACACAGTTGCGGCTGGCATCGGAATCCCGGCCGATCGAGTACCCCAAACCAGACGGCGAGGTCAGTTTCGACAAGCTCTCCTCCGTGTTCATCTCGAATACCAATCACGAAGAAGACCAGCGCATCCACCTGACGCTCGGCGATCCGACCGTACCGATCGGCGTCAACCTCGCGCGCTATGACGCGCCCGAGCAGCGCTATTGTCCGGCCGGCGTCTACGAGATCGTCCGCGACGCGGACGGTAGCAACGCCAGGCTTCAGATCAACGCCCAGAACTGCGTGCACTGCAAGGCCTGCGACATCAAGGACCCGACGCAGAACATCCGTTGGGTCGTGCCCGAAGGCGGCGGCGGACCGAACTATCCCAACATGTAACGGGCTCCTGCGCGTGCCTGCAACGAAGGACGGCATCGGCCGCAAGGATCGCGGCCTGGAGGCCTTGCTGGCCGCCATCGTCACCTCCGGCGACGCCGCCGATCCGCGACTGCTGGCAGAGCTGGTCGATCACTCACGGCCGCGCGATCCCGGCGATGCGGCGCAGGCTGTCAAAAATCTCCAGGCGCTGCAGTACCTGCTTGCCAAGCGCGCAGACCTGCGTGCCGGTCTGCGCGCCTACCTGATGCGACTGTTCGCAAATCACCAGCAGGTGACGCTGTACGCCGACCTCGGCATCCTGCCCGACGCCGGATTCTTCACCGAATTGTGGCGGCGTATCGCGCAGAAGATCCTGCCGGCCGCGATCGATCCGACAGCGCTCAAGGACTTGCTCGGCGTGGCGTTTCACCGCGAGAGCGACCATCGCTGGGTGAAGGCAGTCCCGGACGAACATTGGCAGGTGCTGTTGCGCGAACTGGGCATCGATTTTTTCGCAGTCGCGCGCACCAACCGCACCGTGGCTCAGTTGCTCGATACGCTGCAGATCCTGTCGGCACGCATCGCGGCGATGGGCGTCCATCCCGCGCTCGCCACCGTCCATCCGCCGCTGCGCGAATACGAATCGCCGTTCCTCATGCAGAACGTCGAGACCCAGCGCTGGGTCGAGGACTACCGGCGCGGACTGTCGGACGACTCGCCACCGGTCGAAGACGAGAAACCGATACGAGTGCTGCTCGACCAGTGCGACGTAGTCATTGCGAAGATCCGCCGCAACACCGGCAATACCGGCATCAGCGTCGATCTCACTTATCTGTTGCAACGGCTCTCGGAGACCATCGGACGGCTCGATACCTTGCTCGACATCCTCGATCGGACGCCCGATACCGACCGCCTGGCCGCGATCGTGCACCTGTTCAAGGCCTGCGTCGAAGCTGAAAACAAGAACACCAACCTGCGCGAGCACTTCGCCAAGAACACCGAGCTGCTGGCGCGCGAAGTCACGGAGCACTCGGGCCGCACTGGCGAGCACTACATCACCACCACACGCGCCGAATTCAAGGCGATGTTGAGTTCCGCGCTGGGCGCCGGATTGATCGTGCCGTTCATGGCCCTGATCAAGATCGGCTTGCACGACCTGCATCCGGCGCCGTTGATCGGTGGTCTTTTGTACGGGCTCAACTACGCCCTGGGTTTCATGCTCATCCACGTGCTGCATTTCACGGTGGCGACCAAGCAGCCTGCGATGACGGCATCGCGGATCGCCGCGGCGCTCGATCACCCCCCGGGCGCCAAGCCCGACGTCGCGCTCATGGTGGAACTGATCGTGCGCGTGATCCGTAGCCAGCTGATCGCGGTAGTGGGCAACGTGGCGCTCGCGTTTCCGCTGGCCTACGTGCTGGCCTGGAGCCTGTACCTCTCGACCGGCTCTCACGTGGTCACGCCCGACACCGCGCGTGGCATGCTGCACGACCTTCGGCCCTTCGCGAGCCTCGCCCTCTTCCATGCCGCCATCGCGGGGATATGGCTGTTCGGCTCCGGGCTGATCGCCGGTTACCACGACAACGTTGCCGTCTACAACCATGTTCCCGAACGCATCCGGCAGTTGAAATGGCTAGAGCGCCTCATCGGACCGGCCCGCCTCTCGCAACTCTCGGGTTACATCGAAGGCAACCTCGGGGGCCTCGCCGGCAATTTCTGGTTCGGCATGTTCCTCGGCTTGACCGCAACGGTGGGATTGAACCTCGGCCTGCCGCTCGACATCCGGCACATCACCTTTTCCGCCGCCAATCTCGCGACCGCGACGGTCGGACTCGACCAGCAGGTGCCCTGGCAGATGTTCGCGATTTGTGCGCTCGGGGTCGCTCTTGTCGGGATCGTCAATCTGACGGTCAGTTTTTCCCTCGCATTGCTGGTGGCCCTCAAGGCCCGCCAGGTAAGGTTTCGCTACACCCGGCCGCTCACCGCTGCCCTCGGGCGCCGTCTCCTCGCGACCCCGCTCGACTTCATCCGACCGCCCCGGCAGACCGCCCCCTGAGTCGTCCCCTGTCGGCAAGGACTCAAGTTTCCGAGCCTGCTGCCGTTACGTCAGGACGAGGAGAAAATCCGGGGGGAGGAACATGTCGCAGTTCGAGACCAGCGCGCACGCCGCAGTTCGGGCGGCCCGCGATACGAAATCCGCAAAACCGATCGCGCCATCCTATGCGCTGATCATCCGCACCCTGAACCTCGTCCGCAACGAGGCCGAGTTGCCGGCGGTGGAAAACGAGCTCAAGCAGGACATCGCGCTCTCCTACCGGCTAATGCGCTACATCAACTCCGCGGGCATGGGCTTCCCCAGCCAGATCACGTCGTATCGCCAGGCCGTCACCATCCTCGGCTACCACGAGCTCTACCGGTGGCTCACACTGCTGCTGCTCACGGCCGACCCGAATCCGGTCCACAACGACATCGTGAAATCGTCCATCGTCCGCGGACGCTTTCTCGAACTCCTCGGCAAGCTCCGCTTCCAGCGCGCGCAAGCCGACGATCTGTTCGTCGTGGGTATCTTCTCCCGGCTCGATCACTTGTTCGGCCACCCGATGGAGACGGTGCTTGAATCGATCCGCATCAGCGACGACATGCGCGGCGCACTGCTGGGGCGCTCCGGCGCCTACGGCGAATTGTTGACCCTCGCGGAAGCACTCGAGGAGAGCGACGGCGGCTCGCGCGGCAGCATCGAAGGCCGTCTCGGACTCGAGCCGCCCGCGGTCGACGATGCCTACGAGACGGCTCAGTCCTGGGCCGCGAACGTTCGCCAGTAACGCCACTCACCGACGCCCGACCCTGCACTCCAACCGGCCACCGCTGGTCAGACCGTAGCGGCGCGCCCGGCCAGGTGGGCGGAAGCGGGCGCTGCCGAGAAGGCCTCCGGGAACACGCGTGAAGACCGCACACCGGCTGCGTCGGAGATCCGGCGCACTGTTTTATGGATCATCGGTGGCGGACCAAACAGATGCCGATCGACGCCACGTCCCAAGCGGGCCATCTCCGCGGCCAGTGGCAGCCGTCACCGCCCCGTGACACGGCCCAGTGCGCGTCCGCGTGTTGCATGGCGACGGCGAATCGATGCTCGGGAAAATGCGACAGCAACGCTCTCACCTCGTCGATGCCGTAGGGATCACCCCGCGTGGTCACCCCGTGCAGCAGGGGGACAGGCCGGTCGACTTTGCCGCAGGCCGCGAGATCGAGCAGCCCGGCCCTCCTGATCTCGTGAATTTCCATGAACTCGCGCCAGCCGCCGAGTCGGTGCGGAGAGCCGGCGCATCCGCCTCGGAAGTGCTTCAGATACCGAGCACGTTCCCAGTCTGTGACCTTGGAAGGACCGCCATTCGTAGCGTTTGTAGTCGCGGAACGCCTTGAACATCACCGATCCGAACACCTGCTCGGCGAGTGCATCCGCTTCGAAGGCGTCGATCACCTCGCCGACCCATCGTCGTGCGTGATCGCGGCTGACGCGAAACGAGAATTCGATGCCACAAGGCGCGCCTCGATCTCGGTCCCATCAACCCGTGCCATGCGCACCTCGCGCGCCGCGAAGCACGCGGAAATATTCAGGCTAGAATTCGGAGCCTTTCAGGGAGGAGCCACGCAATGACGACGCAAGACGCGATCCGCCAAGCCCGGATCGATCTCACCGCTGCACTTCGCTCGGCCGCCCGCATGGGCCTGAACGAAGGGGTGTGCAATCACTTCAGCCTGGAGTTGCCCGGCGCGCCGGACAAGTTCCTCATCAACCCCCAGGGCTTCCACTGGTCCGAACTCACCCCGGCGGATCTCATGATCGTGGACGAGCGCGGCGAGATCGTCGAGGGCAAGCATTCGGTCGAGCCCACCGCTTTCTTCATACACGGCCGCATCCACCTCGGTAAACGCAAGAAATGCGTGCTGCATACCCACATGCCGTACGCCACGGCGCTGTGTCTGCTCGATGGCGGCGAACTCGATTGCGCCGCGAACCAGAATGCGATGCGATTCTGGAACCGCATCGGCTACGACGGCGTGTACGGCGGCGTCGCGCTCGATGAATCCGAGGGCGACCGAATCTGCCATGCGCTCGGTGACAAGGACGTCGTCTTTCTCGCCCATCACGGTGTCATCGTTTGCGGCGAGAACGTTGCCTACGCCTTCGACGATCTGTATTTCCTCGAACGCTCCTGCATGGTCCAGACCTTAGCGCAAAGCACCGGGGGCAAACTCAAACGCGCGCCGCTGGATCTGGTGGAACAGGCGGCCCACCAGATCGAGGGCGAGCGGCAGCAGTCCACCTTGCACTTCGACGCGCTCAAGCGCCTGCTGGACCGGCACGAACCCGGCTGGTCGGGCGTGCATCGATAGCCATCGCGTCAGCGACAACGCCTGCAGTACCGAGGCGACACGGAGCGAGCACGAACAGGGGCGATGCGGTTTGGCGCCGTGATGTTCCCGGCGGGAACTCCGGTGTTCTCCCGTTCAGTGCGGTGCTCCGGATGCGCGCAATGGGCGCGCTCTGGCGGCTATTCTTCCCGCAGCCACGTCTGCGTCCGCCCGATCAGCGAGATGCCGATGAATCCGCGGACGTTCGATTTCTTGCCCCCCTCGATCACTTCCATCTTGCAGCGATAGGTCTTGCCGCTCTTGGGATCGAGGATTTCTCCGCCGGCGTACACGTCGCCGTCCTTCTTCAGTCCCGACAGGATGGTCATGCCGACCAGCGGCTTGTCCTTGCGCTCGCCGGGGCAGGATCGGCAGATGCCGTGCGGATCATCGTCGGGCTGACGGTCGAGGAGCTGCTCGATCCTGCCTTCGTAGACGCCGTTCGTCTCCACGATCCGTACCAGCGATCGCGGCAGCTTGGTCTTGTCGTCGATCGTCTTCCAGAGCCCCACGGGACTCATCGTATCGCCCGCCGAAGCAGCGAAACTCAGCAGCAGCGCAACGGTGCAGAGAATCCATTTCATGTGTTTCATGTTCGTTTCCCGGTTGTTCACGCCTTCGCTACAGCGCTTCGAAGATGCCGGCGGCACCCATGCCCGTTCCGACACACATGGTGACCATGCCGTATTTCTGCTTGGTCCGGCGCAATCCATGCACGATGGTCGCAGTGCGAACCGCGCCGGTGGCGCCGAGCGGATGACCGAGCGCGATCGCACCGCCGAGCGGATTGATCTTCGACGGATCGAGGCCGAGATCGCGGATCACGGCGAGCGATTGGGCCGCGAAGGCCTCGTTCAATTCGATCCAGCCGAGTTGATCCTGCGTGAGGCCTACCTGCTTCAAGACCTTCGGGATCGCCACGATCGGGCCGATGCCCATGATCTCCGGGGGCACGCCGGCGACGCAGAGCCCCGCGAAACGCGCGAGCGGAACCAGCGAGAAGCGCTTCAAGGCGGCTTCGCTCACCAGGATCACGGCGCCGGCACCGTCCGAGGTCTGAGAACTGTTGCCGGCCGTCACGGAGCCGTTCGCCGCGAATGCCGGTCTCAGCTTCGCCAGTCCTTCGAGGCTCGTACCCGGGCGCGGACCTTCATCCACCACCGCCTGCCTGATGTCCACGCGA
>Ga0163144_10029631_pt1 | contig 10498 bp, 2 predicted proteins | sample OliLak19BULKMAT1_FD_123175 | JGI IMG/M metagenome (GOLD analysis project Ga0163144, IMG submission 123175) | Freshwater microbial mat bacterial communities from Lake Vanda, McMurdo Dry Valleys, Antarctica - Oligotrophic Lake LV.19.BULKMAT1 | ecosystem: Environmental > Aquatic > Freshwater > Lake...
ATTCGTCTCTTGGGTATCTCAGTCCCGTACAATTCGAAAAGCAAGCCGCCGCGGCTATCGCGGCATAACTAAAACACCGTCCACTTTTTCGGGGCAATCCCATCGAGATACGTAAGCGTCACTCGCGAGACTCGGTCTCGCTGTATCCGCCCCGATGCGAGTGCACTTCTTCCAGGACTTCCTCTCTGGTGAGGAGCGGGACGCCTCCTGCGTCGGCACTGGAATCCCGGTACTTCGGAATCGTGTGCCTCCTTGCTCGGCGGCGCGCAAATGATTATGAACGGACTGCTGCGACTCGCGCCCGACGCCCCGCAGGGTGCGACCCGGATCGCCCCCAAGGCCCGCTCCATTTCCGGCCAATTCACCAGCGAGAAAGAGTGGAAAATATCTCGCGTCACAAAACAATTATCGATAGTAATCGGAACAAGGGCGTTCAGACCTGACGTCGGTGCTGTTGATCTGGCTCAGTCGGCGACGCGACGGCCTCAAATCGCGACGACGCGCCATGTAGGCAAAGTTCAGAGGCTCCGCTGCGCGATGATTCCGCACTCGAATCGTGAATTCATGTACCGGTCCAATCCTCCGGTCAAGAGGACGACCACGCGCTTGCTTGGGTTGGTTAGGTCGGCTTGGAAGATCAGGCGGCGGTCATGGAAATCTTCACGTCTGGGTCCGCCGACCACGACTCGCCGGAGGTCCAATGCAGTTCCATGAGGCTGTAGCGCCTTCTCCAAGTCGGAGACCAACGTCTTCTGTTCTGTGGTCTCAACATAGCGCGTTTTGATCGCAACCTTCGCCGGCCATGACGGCAGTTGCTTCATTAACTCATCGAGGAAGTCTCGCAGGGCGCGATAGCGCGCGTGATCGGCTAGGACGTACGGATCCTCGATGCGGAGAAGGGCGAACCGAAGCCCCCTGCAAAAGCCAAAATCGCCAGCAAGGTCACGGCGTTCCCCCGCGCGATACTCGCGGAGAGTCAGGTCGGCAGGTGGAGTGGCAGGTTCGGCTGCCATTTCTTGCCAGCCCGCGCGAAGAGCAGCCAGCGATTCATCCGTGAGACCGGGGCCTCGCCACAGCGGGATCGGCAAGGGAGCCATTAGGAACGGTGTGTTGACGCCCACTGGAGTGAACCAGGCAATGGCCCCAGCGCGACCCGGGCTGACTAGCGCCCGCGGCCACGACTGAGGGTCGAACCCAGCAGGAAGGCGCCACAGCCTTAGCGTTCCGTCGGCCAACCGCGGCTGCAGCTCATACCAGAGCGCCAGGCTACCCGGAACCTCCGGGCTGAAGACCGGCGGTTGCCCAAGGGCCACTTCGAGTCTGCCACCCCCGAGCATCCATGCCGAGAGTCGGCGCACGGTGGCCAACGTTTCCGTCGCCAAAAAGCCGTCCCGTACTTCTTCGGTGGACTCGGTTCCGAAAAGAGTGGGCGCGACGAAAACGAGGTGCCTGGTCCGTTCCAATTCGGTGACAAGCGCGGTCGCGCCGGTGGCTATCTCCAAGGCGGCGGCACTAAATCGGCGGTAGGGGTTCGCCGCCGCGTCCTCGACACCCAGCACTCTCTCGATCCAGCGAAGTACCGGCAGGCGATCAAGTTTCTCCCAAACACGTTGGTTGTCGAAGTCTTGCAGGCACACACGGCACGCATGTGTGCAGCCTGCTCGACAGTCCAGGGATCGCCGGGCCGCGGTGAGCAAATCGACCATCGAATGCCGGTCCACCAACATTCGGCAGTAGCCCGCCCCGCCCGCTACCGTGTCATAGAGGATCACTTCTGGATATCCGAAGAGCCGAGTGCGCACGGTGGTTGCGAGTTCGCGAGGCTCGATCTCGAGCAGCGCGACGGCGCCGCGCCGAACTGCCTCGGCGAGCGTTCGAGTGAAGCCCTCTCGAAAGTCTTCCAAATCTTCTATCGGGAGGTCGGGCGGCGTCGGGACGGGGTGATCGATACGCACCTGAAGGACATCCGTTCGAAACTCGTGAGCAAGATCTTCTCGCGGATGCCAGTATGGCGTGAGGCAGGGAAGGTTGAATGGAGTACGGTGGGCCTCCTTCCGCGTCGGTGCCTCAGCCTGTTGGTTTTTAAGAAGCCTCGTGAAGCCACACCCGCACCGAAGGAACCCTGCCCCCTTTCCTTTGTTCACGACAAACATGCGGCCCACCTTTGCGTCCTGCCATGCCCAAGCAGTGCGAGTGACGTTTGCCGGACTCACGAAGAAATCCGCTTCTTCGGCAGCGCTTAATAACCGCGCCTCCTGCGCAGGGGCGGGCCGCAGGCGGGTAAGTCCCGGATCTTGTCCGTTTGGTTTGTCGCTGCAAGTTACGAAGCTCTTGGGCTCAATAAACGCGCGCGGTGCCACCGCAATGTTCTGTGAACACTTGGGACAAGAGACACTGAAGTCGCCGCGGTCCTCGCAGGTTTCTACGTGACGGCACTCTGTGCACTCGCGATAGTACCGAGTCGGCATGAAGTGCTTTGGATACTGGCCGATGCCGTAGCTCTCCCAAATTCGACCAGCGGCGATGACCTGGGCTCCGGGGGCATACTCGCTGATCCCAAGCCGTGCATCTCGCACCAGCACGACGTCTTTCTCCCAGGGACGACGGAATTGAGCCGCTTGATCCCCGGACAGGACCTCCAACTGCACACTATTCACGGGGAAGCTGTAGGTCGGGAGGAATCCAAGTCGTGGAAAGTGCTGGATCAGCAGCTGATCCTGCCACTTGCTGGTTTGGCCGGCCCAAAACCGGTTCTGACCAGCCTGCTTCAGGTCGCCGGCCGTCTCTTGGAAACGCCCGTGGTAATAGCGCCAGCGCTCCCCGTACCACGCCGCGCATTCGCGCAGTTGACGGACGAATGCGGAAACCAAGCCACGATCATCGATACCCAGCTCCCCGGATAGGCCATCACCCATCCGTTGAGCCTCGCGCAACCGAGACCCGCCTTCCGTGCTGTTCAGGAAATTCTCGCACTCGACGACAAAAGCCGCTTCTCGCTCGTCCGAGAACTCCTGGCCAAAGAATGCCAAGAGCGAGGGGGATCCGCCGTCCTGCCCGACATTGCGGTGTTGGAGGAGTCCTCCGAGCAAGACCGAGAACTGATGCCTCCGAAATAGCCGCTCGTTCTTGAGGTGGACAAATGGTGTCCGGGGCTCCTGCCGCAGATACCCTTCGGCATCGCGGAACACGGATTGGTCGAAGTTGCGGTCTCGAACCACCGTGACGGTCACTGGCGCAGCCTGCGCCCGGCGCCCGGCGCGACCGGTCCGTTGCTGATAGTTCTGAATGCCCGGCGGCACATTCCGACACACCACGGCCTCGAGTTCGCCGATGTCGACTCCGAGTTCCATCGTAGTTGTGCAGCTCAGGAGGCTGACCTGTCCCCCTTTGAAATCACGCTCGAGCACCTCCCGCACGCGGTTGCTGATCGCGGCGGTGTGCTCCTTCGCGACAACCCCCGCATAATGCTTCCGAAGGTAGAGGCCTAAATAGTGGCCGCTTCCCAACTCCTTGCCGCGCTCCGTCTCGTCGATGGTCTCCAGACCGCCGCCGCAACGGAAGGTCGTGCATCTGTTGAGCCCATTCGCGAACTGGCGACTCCCACATCTGATGCAGCGCTGCAAAGTTGCCGCCCGCCCATCGCTAAACACGAGCTGGTTCACGTCAATCACAAACGCGCCGGGTTGTTGGACGTCCGGTATCAACAACCCGGCTTGCTTAAGCGCCTGAAATGCTTCGCGAAGGATCTCCTGCCAGTTGTCGAGCTTGAGCTGCTCCTTCAGATAGTAGCTCCGCCGGTTGGCGTACACATGGCCCGCATCACTTGTGGCCGGCATCCAGCTAAAGCGGACACTCGGTGTGGTTCCATCAATCGCGACCCGCAGGTTTCTATTCGCATGGTGCTCGCCCCATATGAACGAGTCATCAAGCGACACATTGCTAGGCTTGCTGATGCAGCGTGCGCGGCGAACCGTCTCGAGTAGGACTCCGAGCACCGCGCTGGCCTGAGCTTGGATGGCCTCTGGGAGGGACGGCGTGAAGGCACCGGCGGCGATGTTGAACTTTTCCTCGTTTAGTGTGACGCGGACAAGGCCCAGCGCCTCGACCGAGGTTCGCCGCCCGGTGGGCAGACAGAATTCAGCGGCGATCTTGCCCCGCAGAAAGTCTCGAAAATCGTCGTTGTTGGAAAAGACTTCGCCGTCGCGGTCCACAAAGCTCCGCGCCGCCGACAGCAGATCGTGGACGTTGGAGGTCAGGCTGTTAAGGCTTTGACCTGTGGCGTTCTCCCCCAGGGCCTGGAGCAGCGCCCAACGCAGGAGGATGTCCTGGTTCGTGCGTTGGAAGTAGGGGGCAAAAAACGCTGCGTCTTGGCGATTGTCCGAGAACACCAAAAGCCTACGACCCCTCCCCGAGGTCTGCCAGGCAGCATTCTTCGCGGGAAGGGCCTGGTAGAGGGCGTCCGTCACGACCGCCGACAGCGCGAAGTCGCCGGGATGGAAGCCTGTCACGATCTCAGCGTCTGTCCCGGCCGTTCCCCCGCAAGCCGGGCACTTGCGAAGGTACCGTCCGCCGTCTTCCTGATCCTTAGCCAGGGAGACAAGCCGGAGGGTTACCGTTGGGGAAGACGGCGGGTCGATCTCGCCCGTCGTCGGATCAACCTGCCAGACGTCACCGGGGTCTGAGGCCTCCTCAGTCACGTCGTCCTCGTCATCGAAACTCGCCTGGGGCTCCCCCAGAAGGAATATCCTCCGCTCGGCATGGGGCGCCTTCTGCTTACTGGGATGTAGTTTGTTAGCCACCTGAAACCCCTCGACGAAGGGCTGACCGCACTTTCGGCAAACGAGGAGTCTGTAGAGCCTGTGCCCGCCGATCTCAAAGTGACCGCCCAAGCGCGCCTCCTCGAAGCCCTCCACACCTGCTGCCAGCTTTACGGTCACGTTATCCACACCGTTGGCAAAGAAGTGGTATCGCGCCGGCAGGAGCGAGAACTCACCGGGGCCTAGGCGCGCGCGGATGCCGACGGTGATCAACCCGGCCAAGCCCGGCTCAGCCTCCGGTTCACCCGGAAAGACCCGGCTCGCAAGTTGGGCATAGGGCATGGCTCCAGTGCCAGCGAGGGCCTCGGTGGCAACCCTGATTTCCTGCGCGTCGGCAATGAGCCTCGCGACCTGAGGCTCCACGGGCTCAGATACCACGAGATGGAGCGCGTTTTTTGTGTCAGCAGGCAATTCCAGCTCATCCACGGCAGCGTTCCAGGCTGCCGCCACCTGCGCATCCTTTCGATCCGACAAGGAGATGGCGTGACCGAGCGCGACCCATGCCCGGGGTGGAAGAGAAAACAGCCGATCGGGCCTCGGAGCCAGCAGGGCGTGCGCCTGACGCTCGCCCCGAATCACTCGGGCAAACGGTGCACCAAAAAGGTCCGAGGCGAATCTCAGAATGTCCTTTTCGGCTACCGGACCCTTCGCAAGGCTCGCGCTTGTGCCCAGGCACCGGACCCGGTCCGGAGAGATGCCCAGGCGCCCGCGTAGCTTCCTCAGCAGCAAGGCCACCTCACTCGCCTGTGCCCCTGCGTATGTGTGAACTTCGTCGAGCACAAGAAAACGGAGTTGCGGCTGGTGGAACAGAGCTGCGTTCTTGGGGAACAGCAGCAGGTGTTCGAGCATCGCGTAGTTGGTGATCAGAATGTGCGGGGGGTGAGCGAGCATTTCCTGTCGCGTCAACTGCCAGGCTGCCGGGATCCTCCCCGAGAACATGGCGTGGAGCGCGGGGTCGGATGTGAGCACGTCCTGTTCCGCTACTGCGCGACTGACGTCATCCTGCGTCAGCCCGGTGAAGCGGCCCACCCTAATACCCTCTGTGGCAAAGCGGCCGACAAACAGAGGAACGATCCGCTTGTAAAGCTGGTCATTGGCCAGTGCATTGAGCGGATAGACCAGCAGAGCCCGGACCCCGGGCCGCATCCGCTCTTCTGGCGTCTCTCTAAGCAAGGAGTCGAGGATCGGATAGAGGAAGCATTCCGTCTTGCCGCTGCCCGTGCCTGTAGCCACGACCACGTTCTGCTTGTCGCCGACGATCGCATGGAGTGCGTCCGCTTGATGCTGGTGCAGCGGACGTGTGAACTCATTCTCGGGAAGGCGATTGAAGTCCCGATGAAGGAGCGGCGAGGGCCCGTCGACCAGAGCCTGGAGGGCACCTGCTTTCTGGAAGTCCGGAACTCCCTCGACAAAAGGGCCCTTCAGAAGCAGACCCGGCTCGCTCAGCAGCCGTTCAATCTCGGTGACTAGCCTTGGATACCCGCGGCTAATCGGCAGGGCGGCCCGCAGGTAGCGGAAAACGCTGGACTCGATAGTCTTGCCAAGAATCACCGGATTGGTTTCGCTCATATGTCCTCGCGCGGTGTGGTGCGGAGCACCATTTCCCAGAAAAGGAGCTGGTGCCCAAAAAGCTCAGGTGCAAGTCCGACCAGAACGGCGATGCCTTCTTCTGCCATCCAGCGTTGCTTCACCTTTGACGCGAGCCAGATCATGGCCTCGTCAAAGTTCAGCCATCCGGCAGCGCCGGCGCGAGCTGCCAAGGCGAACAGGGACGTGAAACGCGGAGTGCACTCAAGGAAGTCTTCCGCCGCCTCATAGTGGGGCCAGGGCTTCATCCAGGCATTGGCGGGCATCACGGCCTTGGATGTGAGCTGCTCGTGAAGCCATATGCGGAAATGTGGGGCACAGTTAAGGAGGGCGTTAGCTGCGGCCAAGTGGTGACTTTGCCCAGGGTTGTCATAGCCTCTTTCAAGTTGTTCCAGCGCGAACTGAAAGTGCTTGCGACCCAGCGCCTCATCGTGGGACCAATCAGGCGCGAGGGAACCCCGGCGCGGGTTCCCCAGCACGGCGTCCCAGTAAGCGCGATAATCGAACCTGTTGAATTCAGGTGGGGGGCTCCCCTCGGACGCCGAGAAAACCTCCTTCGAATTGCTAAAGCAGGAGATCACCTTCAGATCGAGGAACGCCAGATCGCCTTGTACGCATTCGGCGACGGAGTCCGCCCCGGCGAGGCGACCGCATCGGCGGAGTGCATCATTCAACGGGTCGCCCGCGGGCAGTTCTCGATAGTGCCCTGCCGGGAGCGCAAGCAAGCCGGGCAGGTAGATAAAGCCCGCGTGCCTTGAATCCTGGCAGGCGAGGTTGAGCAGCCGGGCCTGGAGGCCTTCGCTATCTGCTTGTTTTGCGACCTTCCCCGCGAGCTGACTGAGCGACCGCATCGCAACGTTCAGCCAGCCCATCTCACGCCGAGCGTCGGCAGCTGTGCGGTCAGACAAGGCAATTAGGTCCGCCAAGAGATCCACAAGCTGGCCGTGCCCGTCATCGTCCATAGCAAAGTTGTCCGGCAACGGCGAGCCCAATTCAGAGGAGGCCCAGAGCAGTCGTTCGCGCGTCGCCGTGGGTGCCTCGTCGGTATAGGGAGCGCACACGACAACCGGGGCCTGGTCGCGCCCGTTCAATAGCACGGGTTCCCAATCGGCATTGTCGTCGCGCCGCACTTCGAGTTCGATGAGCCAGAGGCCCTGCGGCCACCCTCGGTCCGAAACGAGCAGCGTGAGTGGGTGCCCAGCAAGGCCCTGGAGCGATTCGCCCTCTACCAGATCGGAGCACTTAACTCTCACGGTCGCCGATGGAGCGAACATGCACTGTCCCGACTCACCGAATCTTTGCCCTTCTTCCGCATGCTGTCGGCCAGACGCCAGATCCCGCACCACCAGCCGGACCCAAGGCACCGATTCAGCGAAGTTGAACCGAAAGCCTTTGTAGGCGTGGTCGCCCAACGGCTCCACGCTCAGTGGTCGGAGGGGATGCGTAAACCGTGCCACGAGGCGTTCAACACCTCCAATTCGAAGGTGAACATCTCCACCCTCTGGGAATGCCGTAGCCATGGTAGCCAGGCTTAGTTCGATGAAGCCCCTGCGATCGCCGCCAATATCGTGCTGCCATGGGCGCCCACGCACTGTGATCTCCCAGCCTCGCTGGCCAGCCAGCCAGATTCTGAGCCAGAGGTCGGACTTAAGACCCGACGAAAACGCTTCGCCCAGGGCATGTGAACGAACCACCGCCCGATCTCCGGCGCGTCGATGAAGCGACTCTAGGAACACTCCCGGCTGCGACCAGTGAAAAGTCTGGCGCTGGCCGCCCATGTCGAAGCAGAGTGAATGACGGCGGTGATTGTCAGACAGGTGACCGAGAACTTGGCCTCCGAATTCAAAGCCTTGGCAGTCTGACCACACGAGATTCTCCGGCCGTTGCGCCAAGTGGAACGCCTTCGCGTCGTATCGAGTCAGACCCTGCCAGTAGAGGAAGGATTCATGCGCCGCGGGCCGCACCCGACCCTGCCTGCGCAGACTCAACTCAATCCGATGCAGGCCCGCGGGCAGGGACGCAGGGTGGCTGGCTGACAGGACTTGGCACCGCGACATGCGGCCCACGGTCTCCCCCGTGAGGCCGAGGCCGCAGTCGATCTCATCCTGACCAGTGCGGACATGAACCCGCCATTCGCCAAGCACGTCGGCTTCGGTCTCCTCCGATGGAAGCCAAACGAAGGGCATTTCAGACCACCGAAAGCAGATCGGCTCGGAGCCTTCATGACCAACGCGGTCGCCCAAAACGTCGAAGAATGGGATCAGCGCCGCACCGAACGACCATGGGCCGCCCAGACCGCTGTCGAGCTTCACTTCGGCACCCGGCCGCGCCTCGAAAAGGGATAGGGCACGCTTTCCATCGGCCCACTCGTAGCGTTCCATCGCGCCCACAAGAGTGTCGGCGGCTCGGTGCAACATCCAATACCGCCCGGGGGGGAGCGATCCATCTGCCCGCCTTTGCCGCTTTGTCCGCTCCTCAAACAAGAGGAAGGGTCCCTCCGCCAGATCCTCAAGACGAAGAACAAAAGCACGGGGAGGAAGGGCTCCTGGCACCAACCCCAGCAATTCCAAAACCACGCGCGGGTGGTCGGTGACGTTGAGGACGAACTCCTCCGTACGGGGCGTAGGAAAGCGCCTTCCATCCACCACCCACGTCAACCCCCCAGGGGCCACCAGAGTTGCATCTTGTCGAGGGCCAACGAGCTCAACCGATCCAAAATCGTCGCCGAGGCGCAGAAAGGCCTGGTGGGCCGAGCGCCGCAGCGCGCCGCTGGGGACATCCTGGAAGACGCGCTCCAGTTCCTGACCGAGGCGAGGGTTGATGCCGGCGTAGTTCCCCTTCAGGACAACGTTCAGCGCTACTTCACAGATGCGTGGGCCGGCCGGCCCGCGGAGCGCACGCTTGAGGGTGGGAACGGGAATTGACTGAAGGCTGTCAAGCATCGCGTCTCGCAGTTGCTCACCTGCGTCGAGGGCGTCCGCTTCGGGCAGCCCAAGTCTTCTTTCGACCTTCCGAACATGTTGGGCGAAGCCCGCACAGCGGTCAAGCGGCAGGCCGGCTTGGTGGAGAAACTGGGCAACGAAGTTGTGCCCCCCTTTTTCCTGGGGCGGGAACCAGTTCGACATGGCGCGCTTTGACGCGTCGCTAAAGAGACGCGCAAAGTCGTCACGGCCAGCCACCGGAACTTCGATGCCAATCTGTGCGCCGAACTTGACCCAGAAGGCTCCGCTTTCGTAGGCCTCGCCTGCCCGACGCGCAAGCCAAACGACCATGCAGGCTGGATATCTCTCGATCAGTCGACAAAGAGATCTCAGAGGATCGGCCGCTCCTTGGGCGGTCACACCTTGGATCACCAGTTCGCCGATCTTCTCCGACTCTTGCTGCGACAACGGGGCAAGACCCAGGACGGGCGGACAGTCCGATCCAGCGAGGTAGTCCCTCCACGTCTCCTGTAGCTCCTGAAGAGTCATCTGCAGTGTGCCCTCTCTCCGCACAATGGAGGCCGCCCGTTTCCGCCTCCTTTCTGGAGAATAGCCGCAAGGGTGTCCGGTTCGGGTCCGTTACGGAACCCGCCAACATCAAAAGCGGTATCTGTGTCGAGAAGGTCGTGGCACGCCCGGGCTGTCCAGCGAGAACAGCATCGGCAACGCTCGCTGCCCGGGGGGCAGCTGTGGGTCATCGGTCCGGGAGAGGCGACTCTCGCCACTCACGCTGGGCCGGCCAGCGATTCCGTCCCGATCCAGTGCTTTGCAGCTCCGGCGTTCGAAAACTAGAGTGGTCATAGGAGGTGCCGACGGTCGGCGTCAGGCTGTTGCGCAACCCCCTGAGCGAAATCGCGGGACTCCACTGGAATGCAGGAGCGTAGCTTGGACAAGTGTATCTATTGCGGCAGTACTGCTTATGGAAACTGCTCACGTAACGCCGCGACCGGCTGTTGCATCCCGGTCGAAGGCAAGTGCAGCTACTGTGGTTCTGGGATTGCCCCGAAAAAGTGGACGGTGTCTTAGTTATGCCGCGATAGCCGCGGCGGCTTGCTTTTCGAATTGTACGGGACTGAGATACCCAAGCGACGAATGTCGCCGCGAGGGGTTGTA
>Ga0163144_10029633_pt1 | contig 10498 bp, 8 predicted proteins | sample OliLak19BULKMAT1_FD_123175 | JGI IMG/M metagenome (GOLD analysis project Ga0163144, IMG submission 123175) | Freshwater microbial mat bacterial communities from Lake Vanda, McMurdo Dry Valleys, Antarctica - Oligotrophic Lake LV.19.BULKMAT1 | ecosystem: Environmental > Aquatic > Freshwater > Lake...
CTGCTCGTAGAACGCGTAGAGATCGGGCGCTTCGTCCGCGGCGTCCTCCAGTTCGGAGCCGTCGGCCGGAATCTCGCCGATCGTGGCCAGCCACGCCTCGAAATCGCGGCGCAAGTCGGCCTTCCAGCCGGCCAGCTCGAGATCCTCGTCGTCGTCGTCGGCGGTGTCGGTGTCGGTGTCGGCACCGCCGGGCGGCTCTGCGGCGGAGGCGTGCGGTGTATCCGAGTTGTTATCACGAGCCGCTTCGCCGCCGGAAATATCCAGCACGGGCGCGGGGAGAAACGGCGGCCGCGACGTGGGCGCGGGCGTGGGCAACCGGGCCGGGGCCACCGGCGGCGGCAAATCGGTAAACGGGAGATGGGGTTCGTCGGGCGAAAATTTCACGTTTTGGCGGCAGTGCGCAGGAAGTCCTTCAGCGCGGCAAAGTCGAGCGGTGCCGGCGGAGGCGCCAGCCGCGCATGGCGGAAAAAAACATCGAGCGGCGAGTCTCCCGGGGGCTGGAGGTCGAACAGATCGTAACGGTGCCGGCTGGTTTCGTCCTTGATTCGATGGTAGGCCGCCGCGACCTCCTTGAAGCGCACGGGCGCGGTTTCGGGTGGAGCGGCCTTCACCGCATCGAGGTAGGCGCGGCGGATGCGGGCATCGTCGGCGTCGCGGGGAACGCCCAGGACAAGATAAGGATTCATCTCAAAAAAGATTCAACTGGTTCGGTTCGGATGGTGGTGGCGCAGGCGGAGTCGGCTTGGGGCACGGCATGGGCGGGGGCGGGGGCGGCGGCGGCAAGGGTTTCGGCGGCGCGGGTTTCGGAGCCGGGGGTCGCGGCAACGGCGGCAACGGTAGAGGTATCCCGCTTTTCGCCATGCCCAGAATGAGGTCGAAGAGGCCCGGCGGCATGTCCCGCTTCGAAGCCTTGCGCAGTTCGCCGATCACAGCGGGCGTCGCGTTCCGAAGCTGTTCGAAAAGCAGATCGAACTCGGCGCGCGCCCCGGGCGGCAGATCGAAAGCCGGCTCCCAGTCAGGTCCGGAATCGCCCGCCTCCCCCGCGTCCGCATCGTCATCGGTGTCGTCGACGTAGTCGTCCCCCTCGTCCTCTCCCGGCTCGTCCCAGTCGGGCCGCGGCGGTTGATCGATATCGTGGAGCATCTGCCGGGCCTTGCGCATGGCCGCTTCCTCGTGTCGTCGCCCAGCTTCCTCCAGGATCGACTGGAGCTCGGCCCGGCGCCCGGCCGGATCGCGCCAGGCGGGGTTGAACTCGATCGACCAGAGCTGGAAAAAAGGATCCGCGGGATCGTCGCGCAGCACTTTTTCCACCAACAGCCGGAGCGGGCGGGCATAGTCGCGTTCGCCGTGCGTGCGCTCGAGCAGATCGAGCGCCTCCGTGCGTGTGAACGGCTGCTTCAACGCGACCACCATGCTCTCGCCGATCATTTTTTTCTCGTGGAAAGCGCGGAGCGGCCCGGACGCTTTCTCCCAGTCGTCCAGCAGCCGCACCAACAGCCCGATGTCCCCGAGCCGGGGGCCCCGCTTCAGGGTGGCTTTCAGCTCGCCGAGAAACGGCGACTCGCAGCCGTCGGCCTTGGCCAAGCTCCGATGTGTCAGATGCACGAAGAGCGCGTGCGCCGCGGGGCTCGGCGCCAGGGTGCGCGCTTGCGCGAGCAGGGCGGCGGCCAGCGCGCCCTCGCCCCAGAACCGCTCCATCAAGCCCTGCCGGATCAGCGCGGTCCAGCGGCTGCGTTGGAAATCGTCCGCCTTTCCGGTGAGCCAGGCCTCGCCCTGCGCCAGCGTCTGCCGCGCCTTGTCCGGGCGGCGTTGTTGAAACTGTTGCCGGGCCTGGCCGTGCAGCGCCGCGAGGAGCAGCTCCGGGATCAGCGGATCGAGCTGGTCGAGCTGCCGGGCCCGCGCGAGATAGGCGAGGCCCTTGCCGAAGGCCTGGCGCTCGATGCAGCCGCGCGCCGCCTGCACCAGCACCTGCTTGTCGTCGGGAAAGCGCGCTGTCATCGTATCGAGCAGCCGGTTACGCTCACCGGATTTTTTCAACAGTTCGTAAACCGCGCAGAGCTGGAGGTGCGCGGCGCGATTCGCCGGATCCAGCTCGATGCTGCGGTTGAAGGCCGCGATGGCGCCCCGGGCATCGCGCAGGCGGCGCCGGCCCGGGGAAAATCCACCCGCGCGCTCCGGCCGGGCGAGCTGTTCCCCGAGCCAGCCCTGCGCGAGCGAGGCCAGCCGCGGATTCGAGCCATGCAGGGCTTCGTGCGCGCGCAGAAAGAAATCCCATTCGGTGCGCAAATCCTCCACCGGAGCGAACGTGGCCCCCATCAGCGCAATCAGCCGGTGCGCCAGCATGGACTCGACGCCGTTCTTCAAATCGTCGGCGTCGATCAGCTCGCAGAAGTGCCGCAAAAACTTCCGCCACTCGTGGTCGGGCAGGCTGTGCGGCACCTTGAAATAGAACTCGCTGAGCGCACCCCAGACATCGAGGGTCTGCGCCGGAAATTCCGGCACGGCGTCGCGTAGCGCGCGATACGACTCCACGTGCCGCCCGGCCCGCCAGGCCGCCTCCGCCCGCAACACAAAAGTGGATACGCGTCCCGCCCCGGCCAGCCGCAGCGCTCCGGCGCGCGCCGGTTCCGCCGGGAGCCCCGCGGACCCGGCGCCGGACGCCTCGCCGAGCAGCACCAGATAGGAGTGCCCCGCTCTGGCCGGCGCCGAACGCGGCGGGAGGGTGCACAGGAGCTTCGCCGCCTTGCTGCTCTCCCCCCGATAAAATGCCGCGATGCCCTTGATGAAAACCGCCCAGTGGCTGACCGCCGACCGGTGCGGGATCAGGCGCAGCGCCGCCGGCACATCCGGCCAGCGCGCCTCCGCCACCGCTTGCAGCGCGGCATGCACAGCTCCCACTTCCGCCGCGAGCGCCGCTGAGGCGGCGTCGCTCGCCGTCACCGGCTGAAACGCCAGCACCGCCGCATCCGCAAAACGCACCCGCTCTTCCGCGGAAAGGACGACACCCGGATCCGTCAACGCCGCGATAAAGGCCGGCAGCGATTCTTCGGATGCCGCCGATTTGCCGGCGAGCTCCAGCTCAAATGCGCGCAACCGCCCGGCGGGCGCGATGGTGGCGAGATAGTTCGCCACCTGTCGCGCCTCGGCCATCTGGCCGCCGGCCAGCATCTTTCGCCCCAGGCCGAGGTTCGCGTCGATGAGCAACGGCAGGAAACGCGCGCGATCCAGTTTGACGAGCGACTTGAGTTCGTCGCGCGCCTGCCGCCATTTCCCCTGCGCGAGCAACTCGCGCATCCGTAGCTCGGCGGCAACCTCGGATGGCGGTATGACGGGCGTCGGTTCTGGCATCGCAAAATTCCGACAGGTTTTACTGCGCGCAAGCAATAGCATTCTCCCGCCGCCATCGATTCACTAGCCCTACTTTCGCATTCTTCGAGCATTTTAGGGTGCAGCTCTCCTCGGAGGAAGGGCGGATTCACTCCTAGTTGAAGAAAGTGAAGGAAGCCAGCGGGCCAGTTCGAAAATCTGCACGGCTTTCTGCTGCATCGACGACAGCTCGGGCGGCAGCATCACGGTCGGGCGGCGTCCTTTCTGGCCGGTATTCGTGCGCACGAGCGTGGCATTTATGTTCGCCAGCTCCTGCATGAAAGCCGGGGCCGATTGCTTCGTGCCGAGCGTCAGCTTCGCCAGCGCCACCAAGGTCAGGCCCAACACGGTCGCGAAGGTATGCAACTGCAGCGAGGCGTCCGCCCAGTGATAGGACGGGCCCCACGGCACCACGCCGCCCTTTTTCGCTCGGCGGAACAGTTCCTCGACGTTCCACTGGCCGCGGAAAGCGTGCACGATCCGCTCCGTGCTCCACAGCTTGCGTGTGGTGCAAAGCACGCGTCGCCCCAAGCGCGTGCGCTCCAGTTCGCGCCGGCGCGCGGCATCCACCTGCCATGAAAACGTCGGCCGCGCGGGGCTGCCGCCGATGGTGGTGACGACGAACTCGGCGAGGTGTTCGCGCCCGAGCGCCTTTTTCACGCGAGCCTCCAGGGTCGTGCGCTCGAGCTTGCCGGCCTGGACTCGGCGTTCGAGCTTGCACAGCTCGTTCCTCGCCTTGCGTAGCGCCACGGCGATGCCGCGCTTCTGGCCGCGGAGCAGTTCCTCGCTCTCGACCACCAGCAGCGTCCGCTCGAGTTCACCCACGCGCGCCTCCAGCCTGGCGGCGCGCACCGCCGCGAGCGCACCACGCAGCGGCTGCATGTGGCCTCGCTGTGACGCAAAGACCAGCGCCTGCTCGGCCGCGGCGTGCGACAGCGGCAACGAGATGAGCGAGTGATAGCGGGCGCTTTCCAGGTCCAGTTCCAGTTGCTCGCTCCAAAATCCGCCGTCGCGCATGATCGTGCGCCCAGCCTTTGACGCACCGCCCTCCCCGGCGTCCAACTCGTCGTGCAACTGGGCCAGTCCCTGCAAACACGAGGCGAGGACCGCCTGGTCCGAACTATTGCCAGGGTAGGTGCGGTGCAGCAGCGGCACGTGCCCGGTCTCGCTGACCAGCACCCCCAGCCCGACCACGCGCAAGTCGCTGCGCTTGCTCTTGGCGTGTCCGCGCCGCGCCAGATCGCTGCGCGTGGTCGTCGCGATGTGGGTGTCGAAATTGGTGGAGTCGAAGGCGAGCACCTCTGCCGAAAGCCCGAAGCGTGTCACCGCCGCGCGCGCGATCGCCAGTTGCGCGCGCTCCAGTTGCTCCGCGGTGACGCCGGCCGCGCTGCGATGAAAAGACTGCCCCGTGAAGCTCTCCGCCGGCAGGCAGGAAATCCGCGCCACGCTGGAACCAAGAAACGTAGCCAGATCGCGCTTGGAGCCGGGCGCACACGCGCGCTGCAGCGCCACCCCGAGTGCCAGTTCCCCCACCGAAGGCCCCTTCGCCAATGCGGCCGCGCCGCAGGCCTCGTCGATCAGTCGCGCTACATTGAGCTGCTCGGCGACCCAGCCGAGCGCACCGGTATCTCCGACGCGCTTGGTGCCCACCGTGCGCGTCTTGGCGAGGTCGGCCACTGGGGGCAGGTCGGCGGGACCGAGCAGCACCTGGCGGGACACCGGCTGCTGCTTACTCGGATTCCAAACCGACTGCGCCACGACGCGATACAAGCGGCCGTCCACGAGGCGCTCGAAGAAGTGCATTCCTTCAACTAGCATTCCAACGATTGAAGGAACAAGCCTATTCCCTCTGGAAAACACAAAAAATCACTCCCTCAAAACCCCTCGCATTGCGAAGGTCGGGCTAGCGCGTGGGCGTGGACTGGATTTCGATCTCGCAACGTTACGCGCGGCCATCGATCAGCGTGGCTAGGCGCGAAGCCATGCCGCGAGATTCGGCTGGATCGTCACGGTGCGTTTCATGCGCACCTTGGAGACTTCGGGTTCAATCGTGATGACGCAGGTGTCGAGCCGGACGTGTTTTGGCTCAAGCTTGGAAATCTCGCCCACGTAGAGGTCAGGACGGATGCCGACGAACAAGCAAAGCGCGATGAACGGCACGAGCACGCCGTCGTGTTCTTTCTCGGCCCATTCCATGATTTCCGCGCACTGGGTGGCGTTGAGGGTTGGAGCCGAGCCGCGCCGGTGACCAATGCCGCGATAGTGGGCGATCTTTTCAACCGCGTTGGTGGCAATCCAGTCTCTCAGCAGGCAGTATCTTAGGAACGCGCCCACCAAGCCGCGCCGATTGTTGAAGGTCTTTTTGGAAGCGTTGTCGCGTCGGAAATAGTCGGTCAACGCACCCGGTGCCAGTTCAGCCACTTTCTTGCTCGGAAACGCGCTCTGCAAGGTGCGATGTTCGCACCGGAACGAAGTGAACTGACGATGGGAGATGTGACCCAGCTTTTCGTCGGCTTCGCGCACCGCGAGGTAGAGCTTCGCCGCTTCTGCCAGCGACATGTCATTCACCGGGTCTCTGTAGTTCAAAAGGGCGTAGTCGAGGTAGAAGGCGAGCGGCCGCGTGCGGCCTTCCAAACGGTGGAAAGCCGCCTCGGCCTCCCGCAACTGATCGTCCGCAAGGCGGGTGGCCGCGACACGCATGCCGCTTTCGCCTTGGAGTGCGGCCAATTCGAGGGCTTGGCGTTCCGCCTGCGCCTCCGCTCGCGTGCCAAAGTTCTTGCGGACGCGCTTGCCGTCTTGCCAACCGGCGACGCGGAAAACGACCTCCCCGGAGGGATTCGTGAATTCTGAGATGACGTATTTTGTGACCTGGTTCATGACCAATTTGCCACGTCAACTGGCAAATCTTCGGTCGAGGAATTCCAACTGTTGATGATCAACGCTTAGAATGGGGCGGCCAACGGGACTCGAACCCGCGACTCTGCGAACCCGCGACTCTACACTTGTGACAGTGGCGTTCACGCTTCGATTTCATATGGTGGGCTTCCGATGCTCCGGGTGTTTTCACTGCTCCGTTCACACGGATTTCCGCGCTTCGCCCGTCGATAATAAAACCGCACAGCCATTCGTTGGCTGTGCGGTTTATGCTTCGACCTCATTCCATCAACGCCGTGGTGCAATGGAGCCGCGTCGCGCGACGCAGCGGCGGGAGCAACGGCACCTCGGAGGCGTCCACGATTCCGTGGCGAATCGCATGCGCCACGAGTTCCCGGTGGTCGCCGCAACCGAGTTTGATCTGCGCATCGCGGCGGTGCGTCTCGAAGGTCGCAACGGAGATCCCCAATTCCTCCGCCGCCTCCTCGTCGCTGAGGCCGCGCGCGGCCAGCAAGTAGACGTCCACCTGCCGCGCAGTCAGCAACGTCGCAAAAGCCGGCGCATCGCGAAACGAAGGCCCACTGAGGAACGTGGCTTGGTGAATCCGACTGAGCACGTCGTGCCACGCCGTGACGTCATCTGCCTCCGAAATGACCGCGTCGACGCCGTGCCGGCGCGCGAGCTGCAGCACGAGGTCGCAGGGACGGGAGACGAGCATGACAAGACGGGCGTCGGGATAGACGGCCGAGAGTTCCGCGAGTCGGGCAAAGGCGGCCGGGATGTTGACGGCGTCAAAAACGACCACATCGGCATGGGGCCCGGGAGCGATTTCTGCGGGAGAGGTGATTCCAACCGGACCGTAATGGTTGGAATGATACGAGGCGAAGGCGGCCCCGAAGGCGGAGCGCGAGGTGATGATCAGCATGGAAGTTTTTCCTGGCGGGCGATGCCCGCATGCAGCCGCGTCCCTGGACGCGCGGCGGTGTGGCGAACCGCGTCCAGATCGCGGGCGGATTCCGAATGGATCCTGCCCCACAAAAAAAGCGCGGCCCCGCGGCGGAACGCCGCGGGGCCGCGCCACCCAGCGATCCGGCGGCTGCCATGCCCGACCCGACCGCCAAAATAGCGGCGTCAACCTCAGCTTGTTCGACCCTGATATAGCGTTGTGTGACCAGCACACTATGATGGCCTAACGCTACTCGCGTGACAGTAATGTCACGCCCACACGCCCGGTGCACCGCATGGGCGAAGGACTTTCTGAGCGAGTGCGAGCCGTAGAATCGGTTCGCATCGCAGCCGGCCGCTTCGGCCAACCGGTGCACGATCCGGTTGATCTGCCAAGGGGAGAGGCCAAAACCTTTCCGCGACCGGAACAGCGGGGCCTCCAATTCGGCGGTGCCTTCGCCGCGCCGTTCGGCAATATAGCGCTCGAGGGCGGCGCGGGCGTTCGGTGCCAGGGGGACAGTGCGCGCGCGCACTTTGGCGCGGTAGGCGCCGCGGCCATGTTTCAAATGGCGCCGCTCGAGGGCGAGGGAGCTGCGGACAGAGCCGTCCTCGGCGAGCACGTGACCGATCGTCATCGCGCCCAGTTCACGGGCGCGGAAGCCGATGAGGAGACCGAGGGTCAGCAGCGCTTGATCGCGCAGGGAGCAGGTGGCGAGCGTCGCGTAGACGCGGGGAAGATCGTTTTCGGAGAAGGGGTCGCGGGCAGGCATATGATATAAGGTTTTTGGAAAAAGATTCCGCGGGGACGACGCGAAGCGTCGGCTCAGCGGGTGGGGGAGATGCTGGGCGGAAGTTTGCGCGCGGCGCGCACCGCGAGGATTTGAAGAACGAGTAGGCCCCAAAGTCCGATCCCGGCGCGGAGTTCGACCGACGGGAGAAAAGGCAGGGTGGCCTGCTGAGAAAACGTGAACGCCGGCCAGCCCAAATCGAGGAGCGCCACTAGACCGATGCTCGCAGTCGCGATCGCGGGCCGCCGCGCGCGGGGGCCATCCGGCTGACGAAAAAGGAACGCGGCGCCGATCCCGGTCGCGACGACGTAGACGATATACGGGGCCAGGGCCCGGAAGGACGGTGTCACCTGCGCCTGCCCGAAAACTCCGAAGAGGGAAAAGGTCCGCGTGACGTCGCCCATCCGCGTATGCAGGCAGGGCAGGGCGGCGAGGACGGGCGAGAGGAGGTGCAGGAGGCCGAAGCGGCGGAGGGGTGTCATGCGGGGACGGTTCGTCGGTCCCGCGCTTGCGCGCCACGGCCGCAACTACCCGCGCGGCGGTATGCTAATGGGGGGGGCGCCCCGTTGGACTGATTATTGGGCATTCATATAGTGGTATGTTATACCATTATCTAGTTATGTTATTTAGCGCGATTTGGCCTGCATTGGAGAGCCAGATGACATCATATTAACCTCACACCCAATAAAGCTTATGCCTACTCCTCCCGCCTCAGTCACCCGCACCCTGATGAACCAAAAGTCGGTTTTTTGGTCGGAGCGCGGCATCGTCCTCAATCTCCGTTCGGCTTTTGCCGAGAAAGAGCTGTGCGACGGTCACGTTCACCCTCGGCCTGGCGTGCGCTTATGGCTGCTCCTTTTGCTACGTGGAGGCCCAGGTGTTCCGCCATCCGGTCGCCACCGCCACCCGCAAGGCAGGTCTCGTCTTCTCCGACATCGTCATCCGGCGCAAAGAGGCGGTGGCCAGTCTCCGGGAATGGCTTTTGACCTCGCGCGGCTCCCCAAAATACCACGATCCCACGGACCGGCGGGTGATCTATTCCAGCCCGCTCGTGGACGTCGCGGCCAACGTGGAATTGGCCAAGGAGACCGTCGAAGCCTGCTTGACGATTCTGGAACTCACGCATTGGCAGATTCGGCTCCTGAGCAAGTCGACGTTGCTGCCCTATATCGCGGAACGGATCCCGGCAGAGCACCGCCACCGGATGATCTTCGGGGTTTCGACCGGCACGTTGGATGACGGCGTCGCGCGCGCGATTGAAGGCGGGACGCCGCTGGTAAGTCGCCGCCTCGGTTCGTTCCATCAGTTGCAGGACGCGGGCTTCCGGACCTTCGGCATGATCTGCCCGAGTCTGCATCAGGCGGAAGACGAGTATGACGATTTTTCAGCCGCGATGGCGGAGGCGATCCGGGTCGACCGGACGGAGGCGGTGTGGGCGGAAGTCATCAATGTTCGCGGTGAGAGCATGAAGCGCACGGTGTGCGACTTGGAGAGCGCAGGGTTTGCGGACGTGGCAGAGCGCGTCAAACACGTGAGTGCCGAGGATGCCGCTTGGGAGCGGTATGCGAGAAACACCTTCGCCGCCCACGCCCGCCACATGCCACGCGGCAAGCTGAAGTTCTTGCAGTATGTCGATGGCCGATCGCTGGACTGGTGGATGCAGCGGAGGGGGGAGGGGCCAATTCCGCTCGGCGCCGTCGCCGGGCATTTGCCTGCGGCACCGTGATGCGGACTCAGTTGGTGCGCAGGAGATAGGGGCCGTTCTCCAAGTCGCAGGCCCGACCAGCGGCGTCGTGGTGCACCGTGGCTTGGATGATCGCGGCAGCGGGATATTTTCTCAGGGCGTGGCCAATGCGCCGACCCACCGCTTCGTGCTCGGTTTGCGGATACTTTTCCAACCCGTCCACCGATCCAGCAGCGGTCGAGATTATCGCGCAGGCGGATTCCCAGTTGGAGAAATTACATACGGTCGCGAATCTCGCAGTATCGCCCCATCTCTAAAACGGAACCCCTCGTAGCCGTCCCCATCCGCAGGTGCAGGACATCGAAGTGGTGAGACACCATCAGCCTTGGGTGAAGTTCCTGATATGTTTCGCTATCACGGCCATTGCGCGGTCGGGTTCCTGCACGTTGCGCGGGTAGTAATAGTAGGCGGCCATGTCGGGCTTGAGCGCGAGCACGGCGGGGTAGTTGCGGTCCATCGGCTCAATCATGGACGACTGGAGGTTGTGATTCTCCGCGAGGAAAAAACTTTTTCGGCCGGGCTGCGCGCGGGCGGCCTTGATGAAGGACTCGCCTTTGCCGCTGAGGAGGACCTTGCCCTTGCCGCTCTCCTGGCCCTCGCCGAGGCCCTGCATTTTTGCGTCGTCCTCGAGCGTCCACGGGCGCGCGTCGCAGCCATAGTAGTCGAGGTTGGGCGTGGCGGCGCCGGCGGCGAGTTCATCGGCGGGATTGTGCGTCTGCTGGAACATCAGCGTGAGCTTGTCCGGCCACTGTTTTTTCGCGAAGGCGGCCACGCGGCCCCA
>Ga0163144_10029634_pt1 | contig 10497 bp, 7 predicted proteins | sample OliLak19BULKMAT1_FD_123175 | JGI IMG/M metagenome (GOLD analysis project Ga0163144, IMG submission 123175) | Freshwater microbial mat bacterial communities from Lake Vanda, McMurdo Dry Valleys, Antarctica - Oligotrophic Lake LV.19.BULKMAT1 | ecosystem: Environmental > Aquatic > Freshwater > Lake...
AATTAATAATACTTTTTCTGATTCAAATTGGTGGTCTTGGTATAATGTCTATAACTTCTTTATTTGCTGCATTACTTGCTGGTGGTTTATCAATTAAGGCAAGAATGTTAATGAAAGAAGCATTAAGCTCATTAAATATTAATGATATAAAAACTTTAATATTAAAAATCATTTTATATACATTAGTAATAGAATTGATAGGAGCTATTATATTATACTTTTCTTCAGATGGAACTTTAGTTAATTTTGATTTAGAGTTATTTTACTCTGCAATATTTCATTCGGTTTCAGCTTTTTGTAATGCAGGATTTTCATTGTATACAGATGGATTAATGAATCAAAAACTTCAGGGTTTTTCGTATATGTACACAATTAGTTTTTTGATAATATTGGGTGGAATTGGATTTAATGTTTTATTGGATATCACAAATCTTATTAATCCTTATTCTAAAAAAAGACCAATAGGACATTCACTAAATATAAGCACTAAAATAGTACTTATATCTACATTTATACTTATTGTAGGTGGTACAATAAGTTTTTATTTTTTGGATTTTTTTCCATTGGAACCAGAATATAAAATAATGACTGATACAAGTTCTTATAATGAATTTTTGAAATCTAAATATAACGTAGCTCACGCATTTTTTATGTCAGTAACTTGCAGGACTGCTGGATTTAATACTGTACCTATCGAAGGACTAAGTGCTGGCGGGGTTTTGATTGCAATATTTTTGATGTTTATTGGTGCTTCCCCTGGATCTACTGGTGGTGGTATCAAAACTACAACTTTTTTTATATCGTTTATGTCAGTTATAAATCTTATTTTAGGTAAAAATAGAAGTGAAATTTTTAAAAAAGAAATTGGCAGAGACTCAATAATAAAGTCATATAAAGTAATAATAGCTTCTTTGTTTTTTGCATTTTTTGGTACATTTATTTTAGTTATCTTTGAACCAGACAAAAACCCCTTGGATTTGGCTTTTGAAGCTGTTTCTGCTATGTCAACTGTAGGTTTATCAAGAAATTTAACTTATTTTGTTGGAGATGGAAGCAAGGTAGTTCTTATACTTTTGATGTTTATTGGTAGGATTGGCATTATTAACTTTATCACTTCATTTTATACTCCGAAACCAGAATCAAACTATAAATTACCAGTTGAAGAGATAAATGTAGGATAATCAATATAAAAAATAAAATTAAACTCATAAGACTTAATTTTGTATAAATTATAATTAATAAAATGAAAAATAGAAAATTTGGTGTAATTGGTTTAGGATACTTTGGATTAAATTTAGCAATTAACTTGGCAGACAAAGGTGCAGAGGTAATTGCTGTGGACTTAGACCCGATTAGAGTAGAGTTAGTTAATAATAAAGTAACTCTGGCTGTTGCTTTGGATTCTACTGATAAAGCGGCTTTGGAAGGTATAGGTATTAAAGATATGGATGCTGTTATAGTCGCTATCGGTGAAAATTTTGAAGCTTCAATTAATACTACCGCCATTTTGCAAGAATTAGGAGTAAAGAGGATTTTTAATCGTGTAATTTCTCCAATTCACGAAAGGTTGCTTAAGTTAATGAATGTTGAAGAACTTTTGGTACCTGAAGCGGAAGCAGCTCTTCATCTTGCAAATAGACTTAATATTGTTGGACTATTAGAAGCTTATCAAATGGACGATGAACATAGCATCTTTGAAATAAATATACCTGAGCAATTTATTGGTAAAACTGTCGCCGAATCGAAACTAAGACAAAATCATGCTTTAAATTTGGTTACTGTCAAAAGGGTAATTATCAAAAAAGGATTAATGACACTGGGGCAAAAAGCTTCAATTGCTGTAACTGGAGTACCAGAACCTAATTTGGTATTCAAAGAAGGTGATGTGTTAGTTTTATTTGGCAAAGAAAAAGATGTAGAGTTATTATTAGAAGAAATTTAATTGTTGTAAATTGTTAGATAATTTGGTAAAGATACTGAAATTATGAAGTTGATTACAGAATAATAGATATTTGTTAGTGAAAAATAAAAATACAAAAATACAAAAAAACTATAATTTAATCTATAAAGTACACTATAGATTAATTAAACAATTTGATTTTCTGCAAACAATTTTTATTTGTTTAATTACTTTTACCTTATTTATAATTAATTATCAAAGTATATTTGCTCAAAGTGCTTTCTCTCAAAATACTTTCTCTCAAGATGCTCCAATAACAAACTTCAGTTTTGTTACTCCTAAAAACATTGAAGCGTTAAATACAAATTCTGATGATTTTGCTCCAAGTTATAATAAATTTGAAAATTTATTATATTTCAATAGATTAATCAAAGCTAAATCTATTCTTTTTATTTCTAATGTTGTTAAAAATGATACTATATCTTTTTCTAATATTTCAGAGTTGAATTCTGAAATAAATAGAACTAACCTAAGTCCTTCATTCATCACATTTGAAAATGATAAAAAAGCAATTTTCAGTAAATTTACCAAAAGTAATGGTATAAATTACCTTAATTTATATTATTCTGTATTTCAAAAAAATACTTGGACTTATGGAAATGTGATTAATGAATTTAAAGATGATTGTTTTGTCTCACATCCCACGATTTCTCCCAATAAAGACTACATAATATTTGTTAAGGAAGTCAAAACTAATAAAAATGGTGAGAATAAATTTGATTTTGACCAACTAAACAAAAATCTTGATACAGATTTAATGATGAGCTATAAAGACCAAGAAGGCAATTGGACAGAACCCTATTCTATTGATGAATTGAATACTCAAGGCAGTGAAATCACTCCTTTTATCAAAGGTAATAATGGAAACGACACATTGTTTTTTGCAAGTAATGGTTTTGGTGGAGTTGGTGGGTATGATTTATTTTATTCAGTCAAAGTAGATGGAAAATGGAACAGACCCAACCCAATAATTGACTTAAATACAGAATTTGACGAATCGGATATTACTTTTATAAATGAAAATGTGATATTCGCATCTAATAGACCAGGTGGAAAAGGTGGATTGGATTTATATCAATCAAAATTAAATGTTGTTCAAAAAAATCAAATCAAATCTACAAATATTGAATTGTCTTTAGATGTTTTTATTGATTTGGTGAATATCAAAAGAGACTATAAATATCAAAACAACTTTTTGAAAAGATTCTTGATTTTGAATGAAAAAGAATTTAATACAAATAAAAATATTGAGCTAAATTACAATGATTATCAAAAAATCAAATTAATTAGCGAAAGTAGTGGTATTGATAATAGTAATGAAAGCGTTGAAAATATTAAGATTAATGAAAATAATGTGATAATTCAAGATGATTTTCTTTCATCGGCTAATTTGATTAAATTTTTTAGTTCGCAAAACGTAAATACTTTTGATAATATTAATAATATCTTCAAGAATAAAATTGTCGATAATAATTTATTAAACTTTTATTCTATAATCTCTCCAATAAATAAATTATATCAGTCCAGAAGTAATATTAATAATCTAACAGTTTATATAACCGTAATTAGTAATTATGAAAATAAAGAATTAACTTCAAATAATAATCTATTTATTAATGATTTTATAAATAATGTCAAGAAAACTTTATTACTTACCGAGTATTTAAATTCAGAAAATATTCAAATCAACTATATAACAAACAACAACTTAGACAAAGAAAATGCAATTATATACTTTGATTACAGTGATTATCTTTTATTTGAAAGTCCAGAAGAAATATTGGGCAAAGACTCTATTTATATGGAACCAAACATTTTGGGTTTGAGCTTTAATGCCAGACCAATCAATGAAATAAGTTCTTGGAAATGTTATGTTAAAAATTTGGATAATCAAGTTATAATAAATTCTAATCAAATTCCTCTTGATTTTCAGTTTAATTTAGATGAGAATAAAACCAAAATCAAAAACTTAGATTCTCTAAACTTGGTTGTTGAAGTAAAAAACAAAAGCAATAATTCGTTTTATGATTATAATAAAATTACACTTCTACATACAAATTTCAGAACTTTGAATTATTACAATATAACTGAAAACAATCTCAAATCAAATAAAAACAAAAAGTATGAATTGAGAAAATTAAATTTAAGTTTTGTAGATAATTTATTACTCAAAAAAGATATACAATTAAATAATTTATTGATTAATTTATCATCGGAAAATAAAGAGTTGATTTTAATTCATTCCGAAAATGGTAAGTTTAATAAAAGTAATTTAAAAAATATGGAGTATTATTTTACAAGTCAATATCCAAATTTAAAATATAAAATCATTTCAAATACTGAAATGGCAAATAAATTAAAAATAAAAGACTTAAATGGTAACGAAATTAATTCTAAGGATTTTCAAAAAACTGTAAATAATAAAGGCGAATCTTCTGAGTTTATTTCCAATTATTTATTATTTTCCGAAATAGATTAATAAAAGTTTAACTTGAATTAAAGATATAAAATGGCAACAAAAGGTATAATTTTAGCAGGTGGTAGCGGTACAAGGCTTTATCCTATGACAAAAGGAGTGAGCAAACAACTATTGCCAATTTATGACAAACCAATGATATATTATCCTTTGTCTGTATTGATGTTGGCTGATATCAAAGAAGTTTTAATTATTTCCAATCCCGAATTTATAGAAAATTACAAAGTATTATTGGGTGATGGTAGTAAATTAGGAATCACCATATCATATATCATACAAGATAAACCCAAAGGGCTTGCAGATGCTTTTATTGTTGGGGAAGAATTTATTGGAAAAGATAACGTATGTCTGATATTAGGTGATAATATATTTTATGGTAAAGGTTTTAGCGGAATATTAAAATCAGCACAAAATCACCTTCTAAATTCTAATCAAAATAACGAACATTTATTTTCTACATTGAAAGAGAACAATGATGAAATCAAAAAAGTGTCTGCTGTAATATATGCTTATTATGTCAAAAATCCAACTGAATTTGGTGTAGTTGAGTTTGATAATAACGGCTATGCAATCAGTATTGAAGAAAAGCCACAATCGCCAAAGTCTCACTTTGCAATTCCAGGATTATATTTTTATGATAATTCTGTAATCGAAGTAGCCAAAAATGTAACACCTTCTCCTCGTGGAGAAATAGAAATAAGCAGTGTTAATGAATATTATCTAAAAGAGAAAAAATTAGCTGTAGAACTTATGGGGCGTGGCTTTGCTTGGTTAGATACAGGTACAAGTGATGGTATGCTTGAGGCATCTAATTTTGTTAGAAGTATTCAAAAAAGACAAGGATATTACATTGCTTGTCTTGAAGAGATTGCATTTATTAAAGGTTACATTTCGAAAGAAGATTTATTGGAAAGAAGCAAAGAATTGAAAAATACTGATTATGGCCAATATCTATTAGATTTATATAATGAAGCCTAAATATTTTATTTTTTTTAGAATTACACTACTAATTATTTTAATTAATAAAATAATTTACTAAATTGAGTGTTGAATTAGTGCATAATACAATTATTACATAAATTTAAATAAATATAATAATACTTTAGAGATTGATGGATATAAATAAAGAATTAGTCAAAGAAATACTTGAATATATGATGCAAGCGTCTTTAGTATTGACGGCATTACAGGTATATCTTCAAATTAATAAAATCTGGAAACGTAAGCACGAAAGAGAGGTTGCAGCATCACAATCCATTTCTGGTTTAATTTTGCTTGCATTTAGCTGTATTTTGTCGATTTCATATTATGCAGTAGTTACAGATGATTTTATAAGTGCTTATGAAACTTCTATTTATTTATTTCAAGCATTTATTTTTGGTTTAATTTCTACTGGATTTTGGGTAAAATCATCAACAAAATTATCATTTTGGGATTTGATAAAACGAGCAATAAGATTAGAAAGAAAAGAAGCCGATTATTTAATTAAAAAATTCTTCAAGCCAACAAATGCTGAAGTTATATTGAGTATTCTGCATCAATTAGCGATGATTGATGATCATCTTGATCCAAAGGAAAAAGAGTTGATTGAAGCATTTGCCAAAGAGTGGAAAATAGAATATCAAGCAGATAAAATGGATAATATTATTAGTGAATCTACCGATAATAGATTTATTATGCTTAGAAATAGTGTCCAAAACTACCTTGAGTCGGAGCCACAAAAAGAACAAGTTGCACAGCTCCGAGATATGATGAACACATTAATTAACATTGATGATACAGTATCCCCTGAAGAAGAATTAATTAACACTGAATTGATAGGATTAATTGATAATTTCATCAAAGGTGATAGCGAGAGTAAAAGTTTTGATGTACTTGTTGTACCTCAACAAAATGAACATCACGAGTTTATTAAACAACTTTTACCAAATGCAAAACAATACGAAGTCGCTGGAGGTATTGCATATTCGATCGGATCATTTTATTCAATTAAATACGCTGAAATGATTTGTAATCAATATAGAGAAGTTAATTTATTTACAATAGTTCATACTGATATTAATAAATAATGATAATTTGCAATTATATAGATAATCGTTATTTATTTTTATATTTTTGAAACTATTGATTAATAATATTGTTATATCACAATAAACTTCACTGTATTTCAAAGTATTTCAAAATACTATTTATAAAAGATTTTGAAATAAGTTCTAAATAAATCTTAAAATTAGAGAACTTAAAAAATAAAATTTAAAACACTTAACTAAATTTAATGAGAGGAATTAATGTTTTTTGGAACGATAAAAAAGCTGAAAAGTAAATATAAAATAATTACAAGTAATCTAATGTTAGCTTTTATAGGATTGGTTATTCTAAGTTCTTGTAAAGATAACGCAAAGTATGAACCACAAGAAGTAGATAAACCTACAGAATTAGATAAAGCATATAGTTATATATTAGGAATAGAATTTGGTGATGCAAATTCCAGAATAGATTCATTAAAAATAGATTATGATTACTTTATTGCTGGATTTGAAGCTTCTGCAAATAAAAAAGAAAGAATGTTCACCTGGAGTGAAATAGATAGTATTAAAATGGCTTATTTAAATCTTCAGCTACAACGTTCGGTTCAAATGGAAGAACAAAAGAAGAAAGATTTTGATAGTTTGTCTAACTTTTATATTGATAACAATCCAATTTTCTTTGCTGAAAATGCCAAAAAAGATGGTGTTGTCGATATGGAACCAAACGCTATTCAATATAAATTTTTGAGAAAAACTGATTCAAAAGTAACTCCAAGACCAGATCAAGAAATTGTTATGCACTTTGTTGCGAAGTTAACCGATGGGACCGAATTTGATAATAGTTACAAAAAACAATATCCAATGAAACAAATTTTGGACAGAATGAATCCAGCTTGGCAAAGTGTAATACGCAAAATGTCTGTCGGTGATAAATTAAGAGTTTGGTTAGCTCCCAAATATGGTTTTGGAGCTACTGGGTTTTCCACTCTTGTTCCACCAAATGCTATTTTGGAATTAGAATTTGATGTTTTAGAAATCAACGAAGGTGGTATGTTACAAGGTCGTGAAGAAATGCCACCACAAGGTGGACCTGGACCAAAATAAGTTTAATTTGTTTATTAATAAACTTTAAATTCAAAATCTATAAAACTTAAAAAGTAGGAATTAATCATTCCTGCTTTTTTTTTTGTAATTTTTTTCATTATTTTAGTAACCTGTGTTTATTGATTATTAAATGCAAGTAATTAAATTGTTTGTTAACAGGTGTAATTAACATAATTTTAGTTAAGTTTCATTTTAAATTACCGAACAACACTAAATAGTATTATTTTAAAAATAAAGAATATTAACAAATTATCGAAAATACATTCTCAATATACATTCTCAAAATGATTGCAATTCAAATAAATAAAAATATAATATCAAGATATATAATTAATAATTTAATTACCAATAAGATGTTATTGATTATGTTTATTTTACTTAATCTATCTTTTATTAATTCTAATTTGTATTGCGAGACTAAATCTATTACAGAGAGTGTGTTAGTTAATCAAAATGGTAAACCTCACAAGATAAATTTAGAATACATTAATAATGTAAGATATATCGATGTAAGTAAAATACCTGACAATATAATTGAAAACTCACAGTATAATCCTACAAACTATTCAATTACATCGAAAGACATTAAAATACAATTTTTGCCAGGTAGTTTTTATTATACAATTGATAATTTGGAAGAAGTTAAGATTGTTCAAATGTATATGCCAATAATTTCAAAGGTTGTAAACAAAAAAAGTCAGTTAATAATTCCCTTTGTTAGTTTTGTTAAGTCTTTAGATAGTATAGGTCTATTTGATATTAGTTTTGATAATAATACCATAAATATCAAATCAAAAGTAACTAAAAATGAATATACGGTAAATTTCCCACTTAAATTCCCTAAACTAAATATTGACAAAAGTGACTTATCGGCTGTAAACAAATTGAATAATCTGAATAAAGATTATAAAGATTCTGAAATGATGGAAGAAGACTTTTGGGATGATAATAATAAAAATTATGCTAATAAAAATTACAGCAAATCAAATGAATTAAATGACAATTTAGAAAATAATGAAATTGCTGACGTTATCAATAATATTGCAGCTAAAGTATTTGGTTCAATTAAAGCTATTGATGAAAATACAAAGAATTTGTCTTTTGATTTGGAAGGCAATAAATATGATAATAATTCTAATAGCTATAATAACAGTAACAGTTACAAATCAGGTGTTAAAAGCAGCGGTTCTAACAACAGGTTTAAGTCTTATTTCCGTCCAAAATACGCAAGACGAACTGCATACACAGACCCCTTTTTGGAATTAAGACCATCTTCAGAGAATGACAATATTAAATTTAAAGTTGATAGAGACGATAAAGAAACAATTGAGAATGAAGATGACAAAACCAAAATTAAATCTAAAAAGATAAATAAAAACAAATTAGCTGATAATGATGCAAATGAAAATAATGGAAGCGATAGAAATTCTTACAAAAATTCTGAAGTACAAACAGAAGTACAAAATCTAAACTCAAAGAATAAAAAAGACATCAAAGAAAATTACTTTATTCCAAAAAATCTAAAAAGACCTGGTATAGATTTTTAATTAAATTTAATAATACACAATTTACATTACATCATATTTTCAAGATGTTCTAATTTATAATCGCCATTTTCAAACTCAATCAAAATTGCATCAAATCTACAACTTTTGTTTTCGATTTTATTGACATATAAATACCCTTCAGCACTTTTTCTCATTGACTTTTGTTTTGGGTAATTTATAGATAAAATGGGGTCTGGACCTAATTTGTTATATCTTGATTTTACCTCAATGAAGACCAAAGTATCATCTTTTTCGGCTATAATATCTAATTCACCAATTTTACCAAAAGAAAAATTCCTTTTTTTGATTGCATAACCTTTATCGACAAGATATTTAACTGCAATTTCTTCTGATTTGTCGCCCTTTTCCCTTGTATTCATAAGCTATTTATTAATTTAATTATTAATTGGATTAGTAATTAATCTTCTAAAATTTCAAAATTCACTTTTTCAATAGGTATTGGATAATTACCAGTAAAACATGCATCACAATATGAAACACCTTCATCTTTAGGCATCGAATCTAACATTTTTTCTAAAGATAAATATTTTAAAGAGTCAACTCCAATATAATCAGCTAATTCTTCTTCAGTGTCAAATTTATTTGCAATCAATTCTTCTCTACTTGGGAAGTCCATTCCATAATAACAAGGATATTTTACAGGAGGAGAACTAACTCTCATCTGTAATTTCATCGGTTTTGCTTCTCTAATCAATTTAATTAATGCTTTAGATGTAGTGCCTCTCACAATAGAGTCGTCAATCACAACGATATTTCTATTTTCGATTACACCTTTTACTGTGTTAAATTTAGTTTTTACTTTGAATTCTCTATTATTCTGTCCAGGGGAAATAAATGTTCTGCCAACATAGTGGCTTCTAATTAGTCCGATTTCGAACACGGTAGGAGTTACGTTTTTATCATTAATTCTGGCATATCCAAGAGTAGCGGTATTACTACTATCTGGAACTGAAATTACAGTTATTTTTTCATCTTTGACTGGCATAACAGGGCTTTCTTCAGCTAAGTTTTTACCAAGTTTGCGTCTTACTTTATCTACATTATGCCCAAATATTTTGCTATCCGGTCTTGAGAAATAAACATACTCAAATATACAATGTTTTGCAATTGGAGTAACTTCGTCAATTTTAAATGATTTGATTTTTCCAGTTTTTACAGTATCATCATCAATAAGAATCATTTCATTATGTTTCAAACTTCTAACATATTCATAATTAACAATATCAAACGCAGTTGACTCTGAGGCAACCATATAAGAATAACCATTCTCCATTTTTTTTCTGCCAATACTCAACGGTCTTACACCATGTGGGTCACGTGCTGCAATCATACCTTCGTCAGTAACGATACATAATGAATATG
>Ga0163144_10029636_pt1 | contig 10496 bp, 10 predicted proteins | sample OliLak19BULKMAT1_FD_123175 | JGI IMG/M metagenome (GOLD analysis project Ga0163144, IMG submission 123175) | Freshwater microbial mat bacterial communities from Lake Vanda, McMurdo Dry Valleys, Antarctica - Oligotrophic Lake LV.19.BULKMAT1 | ecosystem: Environmental > Aquatic > Freshwater >...
CCGGGCGCCGGGGGCGAGATTCAGCTGACCGACGCAATCGCCAAAGAGATCGCGGCCTCGGACAATGTCTATGGCTTCCGTTTCCGTGGCCAGCGCTTTGATTGCGGCTCCAAAGCCGGGTTCCTGCAGGCCACGGTTGCCTTTGGTCTGGCACGAGAGGATCTGGGGGCGGAGTTCGAGCAGTTCCTGTATGAATTGATGGCGCGCCAGAAGGCGGCCCAGTAACCTGTGGCATCGGCGCAACCTGTGGCATCGGCTTCGGCGTTGATCGTGGGTCGGGTGCGGCAGTTCTTTCGCGCCGAACCCGCGCCTGCCATTGTCGCCATCGGCGAGCTTGCCCCGGTTCATACCACCTTGCGCAGGCTGTGGCAGGCCTATCGCCTGCGGTGGAAACGCCGGCGGTTGCTGGTTCGGGCCATCGCGAAGCGGCGGCAACTGACGGCCCTTTGCAACCGCACCGCACAGATCGCGCCGCAGGCGATCCTTGCCACGGTCACACTGCGCAACGAGCGCCAGCGGTTGCCCCATTTCCTCGATCACCATCGCAATATTGGCGTCGATCATTTCCTGATCGTTGACAATGCCAGCACCGACGGCAGCCGCGACTATCTGCTGGCGCAGCCCGATGTGTCGCTTTGGGGCACCGGTGACAGCTATAAACTGTCCCGCTTCGGGCTGGATTGGCTGACCTGGCTCCAGCTGCGCTACGCCCATGGCCATTGGTGCCTGACGCTGGATGTCGATGAGTTGCTGGTCTATCCCTATTGGGCGACCCGCAATCTGAAAGCGCTGACGGAATGGCTGGATGGCGGCGGCGTGCGGTCCTTTGGCGCGCTGATGCTGGACATGTATCCCAAGGGCCCGATCGGCGCGCAGCCCTATGTACCGGGGCAGAACCCGGTGGATCTGCTGGGCTGGTTCGATGGCGGCAACTATTCCGTGCAGGTCCAGACCCGGATGCGCAACCTGTGGATTCAGGGCGGTGCCCGTGCCCGCCACTTCTTTGCCGCTGAACCGCATCGCGCACCAACACTCAACAAGGTGCCGCTGGTGAAATGGAACCGCCGCTATGTCTATGTGAATTCAACCCACGCCATCTTGCCCGCTGCGCTGAACCGGGTCTTTGATGAACTGGGCGGCGAAAAAGCCTCTGGCATCCTGCTGCACACCAAGTTTCTGCCTGAAATCATTGGGAAATCGCGCGAAGAGCAGGGGCGGCGTCAGCATTTCGCCAACAGCGACCTGTATCAGGCCTATCACACGCAACTGACCGAGGGCCCCGACCTTTGGTCGGAGAGGTCGCACTTTTATACCGGCTGGCGGCAGTTGGAGGCGATGGGTCTGATGTCGCGCGGCGGGTGGCTTTGACGCCCGGCGCGCCTGCAGCCCAGGGCTGGCCCTGTTTACTTCAATCCGGCGGCAATCTAGGGTCTGAAAAAAAGCAGGTGCCGCGTCAGCCGGCATCGCAAAGCATATGTGCGGGGAAAATGCCAAAGCGGAATGGTGCAACGGTTCGTCAAGTGTCGCGGTGTAAAAGACAGTCCGGGCAGTCTGTCGCGGTGACTACGGGAATTTTCCTTGAGCGTGTTTGAATCCTATCGGTTGCGGCTGCGGCGCAAGGCCCGCCACCTGCGGGGCCGGCTGCGCCAAAGGGAGCTTGCGCCCCTTGCCGACCGCACGGCGGCCATTGACCGCCAATCCATCCTGCTGTTTTCCACCATGCGCAACGAGCGGGTGCGGCTGCCCTATTTCCTGCGCTACTACCGCGACCTTGGCGTCAATCATTTCCTGTTCGTGGACAATGACTCGGATGATGGCACCCCGGAGTATCTGCTGGACCAGCCCGATGTTTCGCTTTGGTCCACCAAGGCCAGCTATAAACGCGCCCTGTTCGGGGCAGACTGGCTGAACGGGCTGCAAAAGCGCTATGCGCACAACCATTGGGCGCTGGTCGTCGATTGCGATGAGTTCTTTGTCTATCCGTTCTGCGACACCCGGCCGTTGCGTGCCCTGACCGACTGGCTGGATTCCTCGTCAGTCCGGTCGTTTTCGGCCATGCTGCTCGACATGTATCCCAAGGGCCCGGTCAGCAGTCACCATTATGGTGAAGGCCAGGACCCGTTTGAAATTGCCGGCTGGTTCGACAGCGGCAACTACACGATTTCGCGCAACCCGACCAATGGCAATCTGTGGATCCAGGGTGGCCCCCGCGCGCGGACCTATTTTGGCACCGAGCCGCAAAAGGCCCCGGCGCTGAACAAGATACCATTGGTAAAATGGCACCGCGACTATGCCTATGCCAGTTCCACCCACATGCTGCTGCCGCGCGGGCTCAATCTGGTCTATGACGAATGGGGCGGCGAAAAAGCCTCCGGCTGCCTGCTGCATGCCAAGTTTCTCGATACGCTGGCCGCCAAATCGGCAGAGGAGATGGTGCGGCGGCAGCATTACTCCAACAGCGACGAATATCGCGCTTATGAAGCAGGCTTGCGGTCCAACCCCGATCTTTGGTGCAAATGGTCGGAAAAGTACATAAACTGGCGGCAGTTGGAGATTTTGGGGCTGATGTCGAAAGGGAACTGGGCATGAGGGTCGCAGGGTGAGCGTCGGCTTTGTCATGCTGTGCCACACGGCGCTGAACCGCGCGGCTCAGGTGGCGCGGCATTGGGCCGAACGCGGCTGCCCGGTGGTGATCCATGTCGACAAGCGGGTGACACGCACGGCGCATGACCGGCTGGCCGCCGACCTGCAGGATCTGCCCAATATCCGCTTTTCCGCCCGGCATCGCTGCGAATGGGGCACCTGGTCGATCACCGCCGCAACCCAGACGGCGGCGTCATTGATGCTCGCCAGCTTTCCCCAGGTGCGGCATGTCTATCTGGCGTCCGGCTCCTGCCTGCCGCTGCGCTCGGTCGGCGAACTGACCGAATATCTGGCGGGGCGACCCCGGACCGATTTCATCGAAAGCGTCACCACCGAAGAGGTGGGCTGGACGGTTGGCGGCATCGACTATGAGCGGTTTACCCTGCGGTTCCCTTTCAGCTGGAAGCGCCGTCGCTGGCTGTTTGACCGCTATGTAGCGCTGCAGCGCCGTTTCAGGCTACGCCGCAAGATGCCGGGCGGCATCGTGCCACATCTGGGCAGCCAATGGTGGTGCCTGACGCGGCAGACCCTGTCGGCCATACTGGACGATCCTGACCGGGAAAAGATCGACCGCTATTTTTCCAAAGTCTGGATCCCGGACGAATCCTATTTTCAGACCCTGGTGCGCAAATATTCGGTGAATGTCGAAAGCCGGTCGCTGACGCTTTCCAAATTCGACTTTCAGGGCAAGCCACATATTTTCTACGACGATCATCTGCAACTGCTGCGGCGATCCGATTGCTTTGTGGCGCGCAAGATCTGGCCCAACGCCGAACGGCTTTACAGCACCTTTCTGTCCGACGATCCGGCGATCCGCACTTTGGCAGAGCCCAACCCGGCCAAGATCGACCGGCTGTTTGCCAAAGCGGTAGAGCGGCGCACGCGGGGGCGGCCCGGGTTGTATATGCAAAGCCGTTTTCCCAATGAACATTGGGAAAACGGCAAGACCTGCGCCCCCTATTCGGTGTTCGAAGGCTTCAGCGACCTGTTCGAAAACTTCGAGACCTGGCTTGGCAAGGGTGCGGGCAGCCGGGCCCATGGCCATCTGTTTGCCCCGGACCGGGTCGAGTTCGCGGGCGGTGAAACCGTGTACAACGGCTGCCTGTCCGACAGCGCCGCGCTGCGCGACTATAATCCAAAGGGGTTTCTGACCAATCTGATCTGGAATACCCGCGGCGAACGGCAATGCTTTCAGCTTGGCCCGGGCGACAGGCAGGATATCAGCTGGTTCATTGCCACCGACCCCAACGCCCAGATTTCGGTGGTATCGGGGGCATGGGCGGTGCCACTGTTCCATTCCAACCGCAATTTTTCCGACATCCGCAAGGATGCCGCGCGCCTGCAGAAGATCGAGGCAGAGCATCTGTCGATTCTGCGTTCGGTCTATGCCAAGGCGAGGGTGCGGATCTGGACCATGGCCGAATTTGTCGAAAGCCCGATGGAGCCGCTGCAGACCATCCTTGATGAGATCAACCCCCGCGCCCAACGGCGGCTGACCGAAGCGCCCAAGATGGTGGATCTGACCGGTTTTGGCCAGTTTCTGCAAAATCTGAAAAATCAGGGGATGCAACCGGTTCTGATGGGGGATTTCCCCGCAGGCGACGACCCGCAATCGGCAGCTGCGCTGCGCGGCAAGCCCTATCTGGTAAAGTGAACCCGTCCCGATGACCGACAGTACCAAGCGGTTCGACAGCTTTGTAATCTTTGCCGAAATGCGCACCGGGTCGAATTTCCTCGAAGCCAGCTTGAACGACATTCCCGGCGTCGTCAGTCATGGAGAGCTGTTCAACCCGCATTTCATCGGCCGCAAGAACCAGATGGATCTGTTCGGCCAGACCATGGCCGAGCGTGAGGCTGACCCGGCCGGGTTTCTGCGCCAGATGCGCGACAGGACCCAGGGTCTGCCGGGTTTCCGCTTCTTTCACGACCATGATCTGCGGGTGCTGGCGCATGTCCTGCCCGATCCGCGCTGCGCCAAGGTGATCCTGACCCGCAACCCGCTGGACAGTTATGTGTCGCTGAAGATCGCGGCGGAAACCGGGCAGTGGCTGCTCAAGGACGCCAAGCATCAGAAAAGCGCCCGGATCCGCTTTGATGCGGGCGAATTCGAACGGCATCTGGCAGAGGCGCAGGCGTTTCAGGTGCGACTGCTGAGCGGGTTGCAGGTCTCGGGGCAAACCGCGTTCTACATCGCATACGAGGATATCGGCGATGTGGCCGTGCTGAACGGGCTTGCCGCCTATCTTGGCCGGCCCGCCGCCCTCGACACGCCATCACGCGAATTGAAGAAGCAGAACCCCGGGGAGGTCGCCGACAAGGTGACCAACCCCGATGAAATGGCGATTGCGCTGGCGCGGCTTGACCGGTTCAACCTGACGCGCACCCCGAATTTCGAGCCGCGACGCGGCGCGATGATGCCGCACTTTGCCGCAGCCGCCACAGCGTCGCTGCTTTATCAGCCGATCCGCGCCACCGGCGAGGCGCGGCTGTTGGCCTGGCTGGCGGCGCTGGACGGCGTGGCCCAGGACCGGCTGCACACCGGCTTCAACCAGAAGTCGCTGCGGCAATGGAAGCGCGCGCACCCCGGCCACCTGACCTTTACCATGATCCGCCACCCGCTGGCCCGCGCCCACAGCGCCTTTCTCGACTATATCCTGAGCAACGCCCTGCCCGAGGCGCGGGCAACGCTGAAGCGCACCTACAGACTGCCGCTTCCCGAACCGGAGCGGATGAAGAATTACAGCCTTGCCGATCACCGCGCGGCGTTTCTGGCCTTCCTTACCCTGTTGAAGGCCAATCTGGCCGGCCAGACCTCGATGCGGATCGACGCGGCATGGGCAACGCAAACCGCTGTGATCCAGGGCTTTTCCGCCGCCGCCCAGCCCGACCTGATCCTGCGCGAAGATCGGTTGGCGCAGGGCCTTGCCCACATCGCCGCCGAACTGGGCCTGCCCTGCCCGCCGCTGCCGCCTGAAACCGGCAAGCCCCTTTTCGGCCTGTCAGAAATCTATGACAATGAGATCGAAACAGCGGCACAGGAAGCCCTGCAACGCGATTATGTCGGGTTCGGTTTCCGCCGCTGGCAGGGCTGAGCGCCCTTTTTCATTTTCTATTCACAACTATCCCACGGGGATGCGCGGCGTGAAAGCCCCACCTCTGCCGGATGCCGGTCCGCCAGCGGGCGTCAGGCAGGCCGCATCACGCCGCCTGGCTGGCTTTGGGTTCGGTCAGCAACGCGTAGAGCGTTGCCGGGTCGGAATTGGCGCGCAGTTTGGCGCAGATCGAGGGGTCGCGCATGGTGCGCGACACGAGGGCAAGCGCCTTGAGGTGATCAACCCCGCTGTCCTTGGGGGCAAAAAGGGCAAACACCAGATCAACCGGCTGGCGATCGACCGAATCGAAATCCAGCGGCCGCTCCAGCCGGATGAACACGCCAACCACATCGGTCAGCCCGTCGATGCGGGCATGCGGCAGGGCGATACCGTGGCCGACACCGGTCGGCCCCAGCGTCTCGCGTTCCTGCAGGCCGTCGACCGCCGTGGCGGCATCGATGCCGTGAACCCCGGCGGCGAGGTCGCCGAGATCCTGGAAAAGGCGTTTCTTGCTGGTCAGGTGCGCCACCACCCTGACCGCGCCGGGCTTCAGAATTGCCGAGATCTGCATATGCCGTTACTGCCCAACGCCGAAAGTGCGGCGCGTCACTTGCTGCCTTGCGGGTCGATCCAGCCGATGTTGCCATCGTCGCGCCGATAGGCCACGTTCACGCCGCCTTGCTTGTCATTGCGGAACACAAGCAGCTTTGCCCCGGCCAGTTCCATCTGCATCACCGCTTCGCCCACCGACAAAGACGGCACCCGCGTCTCCATCTCGGCGATGATCATCGGTGTCAGCGTTTCCGGCTCGTGCTCGTCTGCCGCCTCCGATCCGGCGAGGATATAGGCTGACCCACCGGCGAATTCAACAGGCTCCGCACGCTCACGCTGATGATCCTTCAGCCGGCGCTTGTAGCGGCGCAACTGCTTTTCCATCTTTTCGCAACAACTGTCGAAAGCGGCATAGATTTCAGTGGCGTGGCCCTTTGCCTGCGCATTCATCCCGGTGGACAGGTGCACCGTCGCCTCGCAGTGAAATTCATAAGCCTGGCGGGAAAAGATCACCACGGCGTCGGTCGGGCGACCGGCATATTTGGCCACGGCCGTGCCAAGTTCGGTTGTCACGTGGCTTTGCAGGGCTTCGCCGATGTCGATCTGTTTTCCACTGATCTGGTAGCGCATGTTGCCTCCTTCTGACCCGCGTCGGAACGGCAGGTTCATCCTGCGCCCTGGCGGGTTGTCGCACTGTTAAACGTCGAGAGGGGGTCCGCTGCCCGGTGGCACCGGGCGCAATCCTGGCGCGGCCTTGCGGCGGCGTCTGGCAAACGAGGATTGTATTCGCATGCATCCCCGGTATTTGGCGACGGTTCGGCGGGCGATGTCAATTCCCGTTGCAGCAAGGGCGGCACAAATCGCAGCGTCAGACAGCGGCGCGCCTGCCGGCTCGGCCGCGATCAGCCGGGCGATCCGGCGCTGCACCACAAACGCAGACAGGCCCGGCCCGTCAGCCGCAACCGGAACGGCCCCGGAAAAGAATATGGCAAGCGGAAAGATTCTGCCCCCCACCTCCAGCGCCTTGGATGCCACGGCCCGGCTGATGGTAGAGGGGTGCAACCCAAGTTCAGCCGCCAGAAGGGCGCGGGTCATCGGGGCAAGGTGGTCAGGCCCGAGGGCAAGGAAGCGATGCTGCCGCACCGCGATCAACCGGCCGATTCGCAGCAGGGTTTCACCGCGAAAGCCCAGTGCTGCCAGCAGCGCTTCGGCCCGGTCGCGCTGGCCGCGCCCGAAGCCATCGCCCTGGCTGGTGCTGGCCGCAGCCAGCGGGCGGTTCAGCCGCACGGCATTTGCGAGGCCTGCACCAAGCCGAACCCGGAACCCGCCGGCGTCATCTTTTTCCAGCATCAGATCAGGGAACAGCATCAGGCCGGGTTGCGGCGCTTCGGCAACCGGATGCGGCGCCAAGGTCCGGATCAACTGTGCCAACCGCTGCAATTCGGGCAGCGCCAAGCCCATGGCGCGGCCAAGCCCCCGCCAGTCTTCGACGGCAAACAGGGCCAGATGGCGCACCATATCGGCCGCAAGATCGGCCGGAACCGCCCTGTCCAGCAACTGCAATTGCAGGCATTCCGCCAGATCCCGTGCCCCGACCCCGGCAGGATCACAGGCCTGCAGCGCCTTGAGCCCCGCTTCCATCAGCGCCACCGGCAGGCCCAGCGCGGAGGCAATCTCGTCCAGCGGGGTTTCCAGGTAGCCGTCATCGCGCAGGTCGCCAGCCAGATATTCTGCCACCGCCCGCACACCGGGGGGCAGGGTCATGGCCCCGATCTGCAGATGCAGGTCGCCAACCAGTGACTGCTGCCCGGCATGGGTTTCCAGTGCCACCCGAAAGGCGTCGCCGCCCGCATGCGCCACCAGCCCCCGCAGGTCGTCATGCAGCAGAAACGGATTTTCGGCAGCCTCTTTCTCGATGGCGTCGATCAGATCCAGCGTCGGCATCCGCAGAATCGCCAGCCCGGCATGCAGCCCCGGCGACAGCAGCATCCGCTGGCGCTGATGCAACGACAGGCGGGGTCTGATGCTCATGCAAACTGACCCCTAATAGATGCGGAAACTTTGCCCCAGGTAGACGCGGCGGACATTCTCATCGCGCACCACTTCTTCGGTTGTGCCGCTCATCAGCACCTTGCCGTCATGCAGGATATAGGCACGGTCGACGATTTCCAGTGTTTCACGCACATTATGGTCGGTAATCAGCACGCCGATACCGCGCGATTTCAGATCCTGCACCAGATGGCGGATTTCCCCTACGGCAATCGGGTCTACCCCGGCAAAAGGTTCGTCGAGCAGCAGATATTTCGGGTTGGCGGCAAGGCAGCGCGCGATTTCCACCCGCCGACGTTCGCCGCCCGACAGCGACATGGCCGGGGCGCGGCGCAGGTGGGTGATCGAAAAATCGCTGAGCAGTTCTTCCAGCCGCTCACGTTGTTTGGAGTGACCCGGCAACACCAGTTCAAGGATCGCCAATATGTTGTCTTCGACCGACAGGCCGCGAAAGATCGACATTTCCTGCGGCAGATAGCCGATCCCCAACTTGGCGCGGCGATACATCGGCAAGGCGGTGACATCGCGGCCATCAATGATGACCTGCCCGCTTTCCGGCGTGACCAGACCGGCGATGATATAAAAACAGGTGGTCTTGCCCGAACCGTTCGGCCCCAGCAGCGCCACCACTTCGCCGCGCCCGAGCGTCATCGACACATCACGGATCACCGGTCGGCGGCGGTAGCTTTTGCGCAGGTTGATCACAGCCAGCCCGCCGTTGCCCTCTGCCACGGTCAGGGCTGCCGGTTTGGCCGCATCGCTCACGGCGCGCCACCGGTTTGCAGCGTCGTGGTCACCCGGCCTTCAACGACAGCGGTGCCGTCGTTCAGGTTTACCGTCAGCTTTTGCCCCGAAAGGGCGTTGCCGCCCTGGGTCAGCACCACATCGCCGGTCATCACGATCTGGGCGGTTGCAACGGAATAAACAGCTTCGTCCGCCTCGGCGGCCTCGGACGCGGTGACCAGCAGCACATTGCCGCTGGCCAGCAGCCGGTCGATCTTGCCTTTGGTGCCGCTTTCGCCCGCCAGATAGACCACCACCACCTTGTCGGCGGACAGCTTCAGCGCGCCCTGGGCGATCACCACCTTGCCGGAAAAGGTTGCGGTGCCGGTGGCCTGTTCCACGCTCAGCTGGTCGGCGGCAATCTCAACCGGCAGCCCGGCATCCTGCTTCAGCCCGCTGAGCGCCACGCCGCTGCCCTGCGCCCAAAGCGGCATCGGCACGACCAGTACAACCAGCGCAGCAAGCGCCATACGAAGAAATGGGGGCATCGGCAATCCTCAATCTTCGGGAACGTATAGCAGCTTCACGCCGCCGTTGAAAACCAGAACGTAGGTGCCGGTGCTCTGGTCAAGACGCAACAGCATCTGCCCGGCGGTGATCGTGCCAAACGGCCCCACCGCGCGGAGCGTGCCATGGGTTTCCAGCCCGGTCTGATCCAGTGCCATCGACAGACCGTCGGTGTTCACAAGGTATCCCAGACCGCTGGTCAACTGCACCGCCCCCTGCAGCGAAACCTGCCCGGCAGTGCCGTCGATCATGCCCTGATCGGCGGTAATGTTGGTGGCAACGCCATCCGGCGTTTCGATTGTCGCGCGCAGTTTGGCGGCGGACACCCGCGCAGGTTCCGCCGGGTCGGGCCGCGCGGTTTCAGCGCTGAGGGTGATGGCAGTGCCGTCTTCGGTAACACCGGCGTAGTTCGGCGCGGTGATCCGGGGTTCACGCAGCAGTTCATCGACATCGCTCTGCGAAAAGGGCACCGCCTGCATCGGATCGATTGACCGCGACAGCAGGAACAGGGTCGACAGGATCGCCAGCGCCGCAACCGGCAACAGAATCTTCAGCCAGGCAACCAGACGGGAATAGGCATTGTCGGCCCGCGCCACGTCATGCCACCCCGGCGCGCAGGCAATCATGGATATGCAATATGCCCTGCGGTACCCCGCCCAGACCGGGATCGGTCACGAACAGGCAGGTGATCTTGCGCCGGTTCATCACCGCCAGCGCCATCGCCGCCAGCGCATCGGTTGAAATGGTCAGCGGCGACGCTGTCATCACCTCTGCCGCCGTTCGCGCCAAAAGCCCGTCCATATGCCGCCGCAGGTCGCCATCGGTGACAATGCCCGCCAGCGCCCCGGCCTGATCCACCACGCCGCAGAC
>Ga0163144_10029639_pt1 | contig 10495 bp, 5 predicted proteins | sample OliLak19BULKMAT1_FD_123175 | JGI IMG/M metagenome (GOLD analysis project Ga0163144, IMG submission 123175) | Freshwater microbial mat bacterial communities from Lake Vanda, McMurdo Dry Valleys, Antarctica - Oligotrophic Lake LV.19.BULKMAT1 | ecosystem: Environmental > Aquatic > Freshwater > Lake...
GAATCCGCACCAGACGACCATCCGGCTGACTCGGAGGCCCGCACAACACACACACAGAAATCCGTATCACACCGTCTGCCGCTGTTGCCGCGGCGTCCGCAGCCACCGCCCCACCTCCGGTGACGCCCGCAACAACTTCATCGCCGCCTCGTCCTGCCCCGCGTGCCGCGCGATCGCCGCCGCAACCAACCCCATGAACATCGGCTGCGGACGCAGCGGCCGGCTCGTCAACTCCGGGTGGAACTGCCCCCCGATGAAGTACGGGTGCCACGTCCGCGGCCTCTCCCCCGCCTCGACCCCCTCCACCGCCGGCGGAGCCTCCTGCGGCAGTTCCATGATCTGCATGATCGGCTGCGTCGGATGCCGCCCGCTGAACACCATGCCCGCGGCCGTCAGGCGATCAACATACTTCGGATCAACCTCGTAACGATGGCGGAACCGCTCGCGGATGGTCCTGTCGCGGGCCGGCGGCTTGGCCTTGTCGCCACGCTCCAAACGCTCTCGCGACGCCAGCGCCCCCTGCGTGTACACAAACTCCGCCAGGCTCCCCGGCGCGATCAGCACGTCCTGCGCCCCCAGCCGCATCGTCCCGCCCAGCCCCTCGATATGCTTCTGCTCCGGCAGCTCGCTGATCACCGGCTCAGCCACCATCGGGTCAAACTCCGTGCTCGACGCCTCCCGAAGCCCCAGCACGTTCCGCGCAAACTCGATCACCGCCACCTGGAATCCAAGGCAGATCCCAAGATACGCCACCGCGTGCTCCCGGCAATACCGCACGCACGCGATCTTGCCCTCCACCCCCCGGCTCCCAAACCCGCCCGGCACGATCACCGCGTGCAGCCCCGACAGGTTCTCACGCACCGAGTTGTCATCGACATCCGTCGTGTCGATCCACCGCGTCTCGATCTGGGCCGACAGGTGCGCCCCGCAGTGCTCGAGCGCCTTGTCGATGGACGCGTACGCGTCCCGCAGATTCGCGTACTTGCCCGCGATGCCGATGCTCACCTGGTGCGTCCGGGTCGCGCTCAGCTTCCGCACGAACACGTTCCACCGCTCGCGTGCCTTGTCCTCGGCCGCCTGATCCACCTTGTCGTGCAGGTCCAGCACCGACAGGATCTCGCGCTCCAGCCCCTCCTGGCGCATCTCGTCGGGGATCGAATAGATGCTCTCCCGGTCGTGCAACGAAAAAACCCGCCGCAGCGGGACGTTCGAGAACATCGCGATCTTCTCACACACCTTCGCCTCGACGGGATTCGTCGCGCGGCACGCGATCAGGTGCGGCTGGATCCCCGCCTCATTGAGCTTCTTGATGCCCAGCTGCGCCGCCTTGCTCTTCTGCTCGCCAAGCGCCGGCGGCTCGATCACATACGTCAGCGCCACGAAGCAGCACGACGACGGACCCTCCTCGAACGCCAGCTCGCGCAACGCCTCGATGTAAAACCCGTTCTCGTAGTCCCCCACCGTCCCGCCGACCTCCACGAACACCACGTCGGCCGGGTTCTTCCCATCGCCCCGCAGCGCGAGTTCACGCAGCTTGCGCTTCACCTCCCCAGTGACGTGCGGGATCATCTGCACGTCCCGCCCCAGGTACATGCCCTGACGCTCGCGCTCAAGAATCTCCGAGAAGATCCGCCCGCTGGTCGTGAAGTTGTGCCTCGACAGGTCCTGGTCGAGCAGCCGCTCATACGTCCCCAGGTCCATGTCGCACTCGGTCCCGTCATCCAGCACGAACACCTCGCCGTGGCGATACGGGTTCAGCGTGCCCGCGTCGATGTTCAGATACCCCTCGAGCTTGATCGGCGCGACCACCAGACCCTTGTCCTTGAGCATCTTGGCGACGCTGGATGCGAAGATCCCCTTGCCCAACCCCGACATCACCGTCCCGAACACCACCACATACCGGTGCCGACCCTTGCGGTACCCCTCCGGAATCGGCGAATAGAACTCGGTATACGTCGACGAATGCGCCGTCGAAGCCAGCAGACCCTCGGTTCCCTCAAAGTCATCCACGGGCGTCGGCGGATGGAACGCGGCCTTCTTCGGGACCGCAGCGCCACCCACCCCGCGAACCACGGGGTCCGTTCGGCGCAACGGCGACGATGCGTTCCTGGGCGAACGCGGGTCCGATCCTCCATCAGCGGGCATACCCGATCGTATCATCGCCTTTGCAAAACACAAGCGCGGCGTCCGGAACACCCGCGAAACCACCCCGATTGTGGGTATCCTGTCCCCAACTCGCCTCTCCTACGCCAATCCATGCCGGCCACCCCGAGCCCCCTCCCATGCCACATCGCTCCGTTGCCCGCCAGTCGCCCGGCCAGCCGTACGCCCAGACGTACGCCCAGACGTACGCCCAGACGCCCTGGGCCGCCACCGCCTGGCTGAGCCTCGCCGCCTCCGCCGGCCTCGCCTGGGCCACAACGGGGCAGCCAGAAGGCTTTGAGGATGCCCCCCACCAGCCCGTCCGAGAAACCCGGATCGATCGAGCCACCGGCCGGCACCAGGCTTGGTGGGCCCGCGGCCCGCAGTGCGACTTCCTCCACATGCGCCTCGACCTCACCATCCCCGACATGGACGTGCCCCACCTCGACGCCGTCCAGACCCTCACCGTTCGGGGATTGGCAGGCGAGCGGGCCAGCCTGACCCTCGACATCCGCGCTCTGAACATCGAATCCGTCCGCGTCGACGACCGCCCGGCCGAGTTCCACGCCGAGGATCGCTCCCTCACCATCGCCCTTCCGGGCCAGCCCCTCCGCCTGGGCGACCAACGAACGATCCAGATCACCTACTCCGGCGACTTCCTCCTCGCCGACGGCCTGGGCCTCAACTGGACGATCGGCGACCCGGGTGGCGACTCCGAAACCGACCGATTCTCACAGATCCACACCCAGGGCCAGTCAGAGAACAACGCCGAGTGGTTCCCCTGCCACGACAGCCCCAACGAGCGCCTCTCCACCGAGATCCTGGTCCGCCTCCCGGACGGGTATACCGCCCTCTCCAACGGCCGCCTCGTGGCCAAATCCGTCGGCGACAGCGACCTGGTCACCTGGCACTACCTCCAGGAACGCCCCCACCCGACCTATCTCGTTTCCCTCGTCATCGGCGTGTTCGACGCCGTCGAACTCGCCGGCCCGGGCGTCGGGGCCGCCACCGACATCCCGATGGTCGCTTATGGCCCCAAAGGCACCGCCGACAACATGCAGAGCGTCTTCGCCGGCACCCCCGACATGCTCGCCTTCTTCGAGCAATGGCTCGACGAGCCCTACCCCTGGGCCCGCTACGACCAGGTCTGCGTACGCGACTTCCACTCCGGCGGCATGGAGAACACCTCCATGACCAGTATCTACGAGCAGGCCGCCCGCTCCACCCGCCAGCGCGAAGAAGACCTCATCAGCCACGAACTGATCCACATGTGGTTCGGCGACCTCATCACCTGTCGCACCTGGGACCACCTCTGGCTCAACGAGGGCTGGGCCACCTACGGCGAAGTCCTCTGGCGCGAGGATCGCGCCAGGCAGGAGGCGATCGCGGACGGCCTGCCGGACGATGAGGTCCAAGGCGAGGCACGCCGCGCCATGCTCGAGTACATGCTCCAACTCATGCGCGTCCAGCGCCGCTTCAACCGCAGCCGTGCCCCCATGGACCCCGCCCTGGCCAGCAACCTCTACACCGACCCCGAACTCGTCTTCGAACGCGCCGACGACGCCTACAACAAGGGCGCGGCCGTCCTGCACATGCTCCGCATCATGCTCGGCGACGACCTCTTCCAGAAGGCCACACGCCTCTACGTCGATCGCCACAAGGACGGTCTGGTGGAAACCGACGACCTCCGCCGCTGCTTCGAGGAGGTCTCGGGACGCTCCCTCGAACGCTTCTTCACCCAATGGGTCTACCGCCCCGGCCTTCCACGTCTGGACGTCACGATCGAGTGGGACGACCACGCCGACGAACTGATCGTCCACGCCGACCAGCGCCAACGCATCGACGCCGACAACCCGGCCTACGCATTCAACCTGCCCATCGAGATCCGCTCCGGCGACAAGGCCCGCACCATCCTGATGCCGATGGACGAGCGATCGGCCTCCATGCGCATCGCCCTCGATGAACGCCCCGAGCAGGTCGCCGTCGATCCCGAACTCTCCATCTTCGCCGCCACCCGCGTCGAGAAGGACCTGACCTGGTGGCGCCACGAGGCCGAACAAGGCTCAACAATCATCGCCCAGATCGACGCGATCGAGGCGATCGCCGCACACCCCGACTCCACCGCCGGCGACCTCCTCCTCCTCGCCCGCCTCTCTCGCAACCTCGACAACCCCGCCCTCATCCGCGAATCCGCCAGCCACGCCGCCCTCGCCCTCGTCGCCCGCGTCCTGACCACCCCGCTGCTCCCAGTCGCGCGGACCTCACCGACCGTGACCCAGGAGAATCCGTCGTGAGCCATGCGCCCTTCTCGAACACCCGTGCCCCCATCCCCGTTGCCATGCGTCCAGGGTTTGCCACCGTCGGCCCAGCCGACGCCCTCGTCGCCCGAAGGGCGCACGAAAGTAGCCAGCGGTTTCAACCCCTGGAAACGCCCAGAGAAACTCACCGCCCCGCAGGGGCGGACGAATCTTTGATCACGCGAGAGTACATGCCACATCTGACGATCACGCCTCGTCAACCCCGCCGGGGTCGTACTTCCATCCAGACGCCTCCCCGGGGGCGAAAGCCCCCGGCTACTCTCGCGCACCCTACGGGCGAGGAACCCGCGACGATGCGCCACTCCGCCCCACGCTCGCGACTTTCACTCGCCGCACTCCTCGCCTTCGCATCGCTCCCACACCTTGCACTCGCCTCCGGCGAACTTACCCTCGCCCAGCGCTACGCCGGCGCGTGCGGCCACGAGGCTTGCCTCGAATCACGCCTCCTCATCCCGGGCCGCGATCCCTCCGGCCCCTTCAATACCCACACCGGACGCGACCTGCTCAACTACCCCCCAGATCGCGTGGTCGACTACGACCACATGACCCTCCGCCTGCTCATCCCCGACATGAACAGCCCCAAGGCCACCGCCGTTCAGAACCTCCGCTTCACGCCCATCGGCACGCCCCTCTCCACGCTCACCCTCGACGCCGCCGCCCTCGACATCTCGCGCGTCGAGCACGTCTTCACCCGCCGCGAGCGGGCGAGCCGGCAACCCCTCAACTTCACGACCGACGGCCAGAAACTCACCATCACATTCAACCCCCCTCTACCACCGGGCATCCCCGCCGAGATCCAGACGACCTACACCATCACCAACCCCCGCGGCGGCCTCATCTGGACCCCCGAAACCCCCGACTGGCCGGGCCGTCCCGCCCAGATCCACACCCAGGGCGAGCCCCAGACCAACAGCCTCTGGTTCCCCTGCCACGACTTCCCCAACGAGAAACTCACGACGCAACTTGTCGTCACCGTCCCCGAAGGCTTCCTCGTCTCCAGCAACGGGCGGCTCGTCTCTCGCACCCCCACCACCGTCGCAGGCAAGCCCTTCGAGACCTTCGACTGGCTCCAAGACACGCCACACGTCAACTACCTTGTCACCCTCGTCGTCGGTAAGTTCGACGTGGTCGACGTCGGCACACCCTCGCTCCCCATGCCTGTCTACGTCCCCCCAGGCCGCGGCCCCGACGTGCAAGCCACCTACGGCAAAACTGCCGAGATGGTCGCCTTCTTCGGCGACCTCCTCGACGAGCCCTACCCCTGGGACCAGTACGCCCAGCTCGTCGTCTGGAACTTCGGCTGGGGCGGCATGGAGAACACGTCGGCCACCACCATGTACGACACCGCCATCCTCGCCCCCGACGCGCTCATCGACCACGACCTCGAGGGCCTCATCAGCCACGAGCTCGGCCACCAGTGGTTCGGCGACCTGGTCACCTGCAACTCCTGGGAGCACATCTGGCTCAACGAGGGCTTCGCCACCTACATGACCGCCCTCTGGTTCGAGCACTCCCGAGGCATCGACGACTACCAGGCCTCCATCCGCGGCAACTTCGACTCCGTCATCGGGGCCGCCACCGGGCACGCACCCCAAACCCCGGCCATGGTCTCCAAAGTATGGACCGCCCCCTGGGAGGTCTTCCGCCGCCAGAACAACCCCTACCCGCACGGCTCCTCCATCCTCCACATGCTCCGCCGCAAACTCGGCGATGAAGCCTTCTTCGCCGGCGTCGCCGAATACCTCAACCGCATGCACCACCGCTCGGCCGAGACAAACGACCTCCGCCGCGCCATGGAAGAAGTCTCCGGCGAAAGCCTCGAACGCTTCTTCTGGCAGTGGTGCGAGCGACCGGGCGTTCCACGCCTCAATATCCACGCGGAGTGGGACAGCGCGGCTGGCGAGCTCACCATCTCCATCGACCAGACCCAGCACATCGACGGGTACAACCCGGCGTACGACCTTGACCTGCCCATCTGGCTCGGATTCGATGAGGCAGGGACTCTCCGCTGGGCCAAGCACACGATCCACACCGAGGAGCGATCGGCCCGGATCACGATGCACCTTGAGGCCCAGCCGATCACCATCGACATTGATCCGCACATGGCCGTGCTGGCCGAGATCACGTTCGAGCAGCCCGCCGAGGCGTGGATACACGCGCTCGCGCACGGGCCGACGCTGTCGAGCCGGATCATGGCGGCAAGGGCGATCGGGGCCCTGGAGGCCGCGGCCGTGCGAAAGGACGAACCCGATCGCTCAGCCGAACTCTCCGCTTTGCTTGCCGTGGCGGAAGATCCCGAGGCGCACAACGCCCTGCGCGCCGAGGCCGTGAAGGCCTTCGCCACGCGGTGCGACGAACACCAGCCGCTCTTTGATCTGGCCTATCCCTCGAATCCACCCGCTGTCCGCGTCGCCGCCCTGAACGCGCTCGCCGATGCACTCCCGGACACCCAACGCTTCGACGACGTGCTACGCGAGTTCGGGCACGGCTTGATTGCCGCGATGCTCGAGGGTGAGAACGCAACCAGCGTCCGCGCTGCCTCGCTCCGCGCTCTCGGTCGACTAAAGCAAGACGGCACGCTCCTCGTCCTCACCGACGCCCTCACCCTCGACTCCCAGGACGACTCCCTCCGATTGGCCGCCCTCGACGCCCTGGCCTCCCTCGACGACCCCGCCGGCCTCACCCTCGCACTCGACTACACCCACCCCCGCATCAACTCACGCACCCGCGCCAGCGCCATCGCCGCCGCCGTCAAACTCGCCCACCACCAACACGAACTCGCCTACACCACCCTCGCCCCCCTCCTCCGCGACCCCCAGCGACGCACCTTCCTCGCCGCCGGCCAGGCCCTGGTCGATCTCCGCGACCCCCGCGGCCTCGAAGCCCTCCAATCCCTCTTGAGCGAAGTCCCCGACTTCGACTCCCAGTGGTCCCTCCGCTCCTGGATGGCCGCGCTTCAAGAAAAACTCGACGAACGCGACGAGAAGTAAGCACCCAGTCCAACAGAGCCGAATGTGCCAGCAGTCGGGCAACCGCCCGACAATCCCACGCCTCCGAACTCGCCACACGCCTCCAACCACCTCCCCCAATCCCCCTTGAAAACTTCCCATCCCGCCCACGCACGGGCGCCCGATCGCTCGCGCGAACGCCTCCGTCGTCCTCGCTCTCGCGTGAACCATCCACCCTCCCGCGTGTCCACCTCTACCCTCCCCCATGCCCGCACCCACCCTCATCTGCTTCGACTGGGGAGGCGTCATCCTCCGCATCTGCCGCACATGGGCGGAAGCCTGCGCCGCGGCCAACCTGCCCGTCCGCACCGGCTCAGAATCCGGCGAGCACGCCCCGGCACGCCAAGACATTGTCCGTGCCCACCAGGAAGGCCGGCTCGAGTTCGACGACTACACCGCCCGCCTCGCCGCCGCCTTCGACCACCTCTACACACCCGCAGAGATTGCCCGCATCCACGACGCCTGGCTCCTCCACGAATACCCCGGCGTCGCCGACCTCATCACCGAACTCCACAGCATCCCCCACCTCCAAACCGCCCTGCTCAGCAACACCAACCAGCGACACGTCCTCCGCGGCCTCTCCGCCGCTCATGGCGGGCACGCCCACTTCCCCACCGCACACCGACTGCACCACCTCTTCTACTCAAGCCGCCTCGGACACACCAAGCCCCGCCCCGAGTTCTACAACGCCCTCACCACCACAACCCGCATCCCCCCCGCCTCCATCCTCTTCTTCGACGACCTCGAAGACAACATCGCCTCCGCCCGCTCCCTCGGCTGGAACGCCACACTCATTGACCACGCCGCCGACACCGCCGCCCAGATGCGGGCCAGCCTCCGCGCCCAAGGCGTCCTCTGATCCCCACATCACCCACCGCCCCCGCCACTCAACCACCACGCGGGCGGCCCAAGCCACCGCACCATGCGCCGGCGCTCGAAACAGCGCGCAGCGTCATGCGCGTTGCGTGCCGCCTCGGCCACGGGTTCCGATCCAACCATTCCCACGAAATCGTCCCGACCCCAAGTGCCGACCGCCCGCGTGCCCTCCGCGCCGACTGAAAAACCGAGGCGGCCGGGATCGCCCCGGCCGCCTCATCGTCATCTCAGCATCGGCTGGCCCGCACCCACGGGCTCGCTTCACTGCTTCTCAAAGACCTCCAGGTCCGCCAGCGTCTCGCCCAGCATGATCGCCTCGGGCGAGGTCATCACGAAGTGCATCGCCATCGACTCCATCTCCCCGTCCGTCACGCCCAGGAACACAACCCCGGACGCCGCCACGGTCCAGATCCCGCCGAAGTGCTTCCCGTCCTCGCCCTCCATCTCCACCGTGAACGTGTGGTCGTCGTTGAACGTCACGGTGATGTCATCCCCGTGCGGCTCGCCGACCCACTCGCCCACCAGCGGGTGCGCTTCCTGCCGCTCCCACTCGATCGCCTCCTCGCTCAGGTCCTCCATCAGCAGCGTCAGCGTGTCGTCCGACACGCCCTCGATGGTGCCCGAGTGGTCCTCGACTTCCTCCGCGCCCTCGGGCGTCCACGCCGCGTCCGACGCCGAGAACGTGATCTCCTCCCCGTCCGACTCCCATGTGCCCCAGAAGGCCTCGGTGTGCTCCCCGCCGTCGCCGAGGCTGCCGGCGAACCCGCCGCAGTCGCACATCGCGAAGATGGCCGTGCCCTCCTCGACCTCGGCCTGCCACACCCCCACCAGCTCAGCCTCGGGGCGCTTGAAGTCCAGCTCGTTCCACATCGGGTCGTCCTCGCTCGACACGTCCAGCGTGTCGCCGTCCACGTCCTCGATCGTCAGCGTCGTGACCTCCTCGCCGTCCGCCTCCGACGACGCGGTGGCCGTGAACGTCAGCTCGTCGCCGTCCACTTCCCACTCGCCCGTCTCCCAGAACGGCACCGCGTCCTCCATGCCCCCGACCATCGCCAGGGCCAGGTACGTCCCGTCCTCCGCGAACACCACGCGCACCGTCGCCTCGCCCTCCGGGCCCGCGATCGTCGCGTCCCACGCGCCCAGCAGCTCGTCCGCGTCCACGTCCGGACGCCCCAGCGCCGTACCCGCCAGCATCGCCAGACCAGACACCGCCGCCAGACACTTGCCCATCTTCATCGACTTCCCTTTCACTCAGCCGAAGTTGCCCCCGGCCTGCTGCCGTCGCATCGGCGATCGTTCTGATCGCGTGCTCCATACTTCATGGGACAGGCTCGCCGCCCGTTCCCGCTTCTGGTGGCACCGGCTTGCAGCCTATGCCCCCATCACGGCCACAATGCCGTCTGCGTTGTTATCGGCCAACCCGCCAAATCACCGCGAACGTATCCGCTCGCGCTGCCCAAGGCAACCCGCCGCGCCAAGTCGAGGCGTTCCCCACAACCCAAGCCCGCATCGCCCCGGCAGCGCGGTCCCACTCCGTCTCTTCCCCTCCGCCGCCTCCTCGATCCGTCGGTCTCCCTCCACTCCCTAACACTTATCCACAATCAAACACCGTACCTTGACTCCAGATTACGGCTCGAATAAGGTATCCCTCAGCCGGGCTCGCGTCCAGCGTCGCCCCCGGCTCGCCCATCTTCCACCTGTCGATCCAATGTGGATCGGCTCAGGTACGGGGGGCTTTCACGCTGGCACCCGTGCGGCCCACAAGGCAGCGCGGCTTCGGGACCGCCGGCTCCGTCCATCTCCGCCCAGCAGCGCGATGCCCGCCTCCCTCCTTGGCTTGTCCAGGCGATCGAGGCACACGCGACTCCGGGCCGGGAGGGGCAGCCGGACACATCGGCCCACGCCGCTTACGCCCCAGGCCCCGCCCGGCAGTCGGAAAGGTTGGTGCATCATGGCATTCAAGAGCGCGCCCGGTCTGTCCTCGTCCTCCTTCAAGTCCAAGGGGTTCGACCGCAAGGGCGGGTCCAAGCACACCGCCAAGAGCGACTCCAGGCACGACTCCAAGGGCGACGCGAGTCGTTCGAGCGTCAAGCCGTCCGGGACGAGCACCCCCGACGGTACGTCCGTCCACGCCGCATCCGTGAACGCCGC
>Ga0163144_10029640_pt1 | contig 10494 bp, 9 predicted proteins | sample OliLak19BULKMAT1_FD_123175 | JGI IMG/M metagenome (GOLD analysis project Ga0163144, IMG submission 123175) | Freshwater microbial mat bacterial communities from Lake Vanda, McMurdo Dry Valleys, Antarctica - Oligotrophic Lake LV.19.BULKMAT1 | ecosystem: Environmental > Aquatic > Freshwater > Lake...
CCGTATCGATTGGTGAACCGCCACCCACGGCAATTATCAGATCCGCGCCAGCCTCGCGGGCCAGTGCGGCTCCATGTTCAACAGCGGCAACCGATGAATTGGCGGGAACATCGCTATACACACCGCACAACTCAACGCTGCTCCCCAGGCCAGCCCGTACCGTATCCAGCAATCCCGCTCGCTCAACACCAGCATCAGCAACAATGAAGGCTCGCTGCACATTCAGGCCACTTATTTCGTTGGACATCTCGCGCACCAGGCCTGGTTTGTAGAGTATCCGTGGGCGCAGCGCAAATTCAAAAAAGCTATTCATAACGTCATCCTTCGTATACTAACTCGCCTCTAACCCACGCCGGACTTCGCGCAGCATAGCGCGGCATTCAACGGCATAGACGGCGAGGTGTTCATCATCACGAGCACGCGCATCGGCTGCGAGTGTGATCAGTGTTTGCTGCGCGGCAGCGGTGAGCAGCGCTGGGTATTCGCCAAGCAGGCGGGCCAGATCTTCCTCGCTCTCGGCGGCCAACAACGCTTTCACCGCCTCAAGCAGCGCTGCCGCATTGGTTAGCTCCTGCTGCAATGCGGCCAATGCCTCGCGTCGCTGATCGATCAGGGCAGCCAGCCGCTCATTGCCGTTATCAAGCGCCTCCTCGGCCCGTTGTGCAATTGCCGCATCTGTTTCCGGTTCCAACAGTGCCGGATGACCACGGGCAGCATCGCGGAGATCCTCTGGTGATGTTGCCGCCAGAAATTCCTGATAGGCGGCATTCGATAATACCATGGCGATTGGATGCGATTCGGATGCGGCAACCTCATCCAGCAATGCCGCTGTGTCATCCATTATTGGCTGCTGTATGTCATCCTTGGCAAGCACTACACTGGTTGTGTCAAAACCACCAGCCCGCAACTGCTGTAGCGTCGTGCGAACCTTCTGGATCGCCCGCACTGCATCAGGTTCGCCTGCGCGTTTGGCTTCGGCTGCTAATGCCTCAAGCAATCGATCAGCCGCATCGCTCAGCAGTTCGGGATATGAGCGAACAACTTCCTGAAATTCGGCAGGGCTATCGGCGGCCAGCAGCACCTGAACCCAATCCAACAGTGGCGAGGATGCCAAGGGGTTGGCAGCAGCTACAGGTGTGGCTTGTACTGGCGTACTTTCGGCATTGGTACGCCCACGGGCTGCTGGATCTTGCCGATTGCGGCGTCCACGGCGCAGCAGCGAATGGCGCAGGCCATCGAGCCCCTGTGAGATCTGCACATCGCCAAGATACGGTAGGCGGGCTTCATCCGGCAGCGCAGCAACCAGCGCATAGAGCAGGGTTTGGGCGTGTTCACGCCAGATATGCTCATCGGCATTGCCGGGAACCGCAAAGTATACCCGCCGGAGCGCTGGATCATGCAGGAGCAATGGGCTATTGGCCTGGTTGGCCTGGCCACAGTGAGGGCATGTGGTCAGATTCAGCGAACCATTCAGCAGCGCAGCATATAATTCTGGCTGCTCACCAACATCAACCAACGTCCAGATCGCCGTTTCAAACGGTTTACCACACGCATGGCAGATCAGTCGCGTTGGTTCTGTGTATGAAATCGGCAACGTCTATTACCCGATGTCATCCGCGTCCCGCAGGCTGAAGCCTGCGGCTAAGGTTGAGCGTCCCCTTGCCGCAGGCTTCAGCCTGCGGATGGATGAGCAATGCTATATCCCCCGATTATTTCCTCAAAATCCATCAGCCTGCGGATGGAGGGATGGCCTTTTGTTTCTGCTTCTCTTCCTCAACCAGAACGCGCCGCAGCACTTTGCCAACCATAGTCTTGGGCAGTTCATCGCGGAAATCCCATTCACGCGGGATCTTGAATGGTGCCAGGCGCTCCTTGCAGAAATCGCGTAGTTCCTCGATTGTTGGTTGCTGGCCTGGTTGCGGCACAATATACGCCTTCACGGTATCATCGCCGCGGGCGGGATTTGGTATGCCCACCACCACTGCCTCAAGGATCTTGGGATGCTGGAATAATACTTCTTCAACATCGCGTGGCAGGACTTTAAAGCCCGAAGCGATGATCATGTCCTTCTTGCGATCAACAATAAAGAAAAAGCCATCAGCATCGACTTTGCAGATATCGCCGGTGCGCAGCCAACCATTGGCATCGATTGTCTGGGCTGTCTCATCATCACGGCCCCAATAGCCCTTCATCACCTGTGGGCCACGCACAAGCAGTTCGCCCTCTTTATCGGTTCCAAAGGGCAGATCTGCGCCATTATCGAGATCAACAATCTTGGCATCGGTTTCCGGCAATGGGATACCAACCGAGCCTTTCTTGCGCGTACCATAGACCGGATTAGAATGTGAGACTGGTGAAAGCTCAGTCATGCCAAATCCCTCAACCAACCGACCACCAGTGATTTCACCAAAACGCTCCTGGATTTCCATTGGCAATGGTGCCGAGCCACTGATACACGCCCGCACCGAGGTTAGATCATACTGCCCAACCTTGGGATGATTGACAATCCCAATATACATGGCTGGAACGCCAGGAAAGATCGTGCAGCGCTCCTTCTGGATAATATTCATCACATTCTCGATCGGGCGCGGATTTGGCACAATCACCAGTTCAGATCCAAGTGAGACGGCAAAAATCATGGCAACCGTCATCCCATATACATGAAAAAATGGGATGGCCGCCATCACTTTTTCCTGCCCTGGTTTCTTATCGGTCAGCCAGGAAGCAATCTGTAGCGTATTCGTCACCAGATTGCGATGGGTTAACATAGCCGCTTTTGGCAGGCCAGTCGTTCCACCAGTATATTGGAACAGGGCCACATCATCTGGCGAAACCTGTTGGGGCGGTGGCGTCGGCGCATGCTTGTGCAATAGCTCTTTGAAGAACAACACCTGATCGCCAGGCCCAACATCTGCCCAGGCTGGATCCTTTTTCTGTTTCGATTTCACAAGCAGGTTGAATGGAAAACCAAGCGTATCATAGATATAGCTAATAATGACACGTTTGATCGGCGTTTCACTCAAAACTTCTTTGAGGCGCGGCCAGAACAAATTTAACAGAATAATCGTTTCTGCGCCTGCGTCTGTAAGCTGATGCTTGAGTTCACGGGCCGTATATGTCGGGTTATTATTGACAAGAATTGCACCGATCTTCGCAGCAGCAAAGAACGCAATCACATACTGCGGCGAATTGGGCAGCATTAAGGCGACACGATCACCCTTACGCACGCCAATGCTGTAGAGTGCTGTCGCAAATCGATCAACAAGTTCCTGAAGCTTCAGGTAGGTTAACTGGCCGCCAACAGTTATTCGTTCGCCAGCAACATAGCTCAGCACAAAATTCGTCGCTGTATTGTAGGGGTATTTGCGGGCACTCTCGGCCAGAAACGTGTTAAGCGTCGTTTCGGGGAGTTGAAGTGTGTGCGGCACACGTGGCTCGTAGCTACTGAACCATGGTCGATCCATGAAGGCACTCCTCTGTGTCTTGCGAATCGCGATTACCAGAACACCGGTGGTTGGGTGCATATAGCAATCCTATTTGAGTCGTAAACCTGTCAGGTGCGACACTAAGCGCATCAGGACGTAGTAAAACCTTTACCAACGCACCTGACAGGTTTCATAATCCGGATAGGATCCTATATGCACCCAAGATCGATAGAACGCTCCAGATCTTAGACGTCGTCGCGTAGCCAGCCACGCTCACGTGCAATAAACTTGATCGTTGCGTCATCGGGTGGGTACAACCCGGCAGCCTGGTAGGCATACGCAATCAGGGCTGCACCGCCGATCAATCCCAAGGCTAATCCAAACAAGAATGTCAGGGCACCACTGATCTTGCCCATGGTGTCATCTCCTTATACGCTAGTCGCGACAGCCCGTGGGCATGTCAACGTCGAACACCTGTATGATACCGCACAGGATACATGGCAGTCAACCGAGTACTATAACTTGACCTGCCAGACAATCACCGAACTTGGTGTTATAGCACCTCCATGTGGCTCAACCGTCACCATAAAATCCGTATAGGCATCAACTGGCGCTGGGGCCAGCGCGATCAGTTCTGTTGTTCCATCGCTCCGTGCAGTAAATATGCCCAACGATACCTGCCCAGCACCATTGGCAACCCATAGTTGGTAGGTGTGGCCAACCGGTGCCGGTGGCAGATCGCGGATCAGAATACCAACCCGTGGATCACCAATGTGAACATACAACGCAGCACGAGCCTCCGATGCTGGCGAATTGGGCACCAGATCATGCGCAACAGTTTGCGGGGCCTCCAGCAGCGCGATCAAGCGATTGTCACCAGGGACGCGGCCCTGCACAAGTGCAATCTCACGCTCACCAAGAATCTGATCATTCGAAAGCGCCGTCGCGGGAGTCGCTGGCTCTCCCCGAAACCAGATCAGGGCCAGCATCATAACGACTATCACGGCTGAACTAACCAGAACGCCAATCTGTCGGCGGCGTGGCGGTTTTTGCAGCGGTTTCTGCAATGGTTTCCGCAATGGAGGCAGCCGACGATGGAGAGGACGATGATCATCGGCAGCGATCCGCTCCAGGAGGCGGTGTTTCACATGGCTGCGTAGCGAAACGTGAGGTTCGCTCTGATCAACAGCAATACTCTTCTGAAAAGAGTCGGCCTCAGCAGAGCACCTTGCACATATGGCGATATGCTGTGCAACAACACGCGATTCCTCGGGATCGAGAACGCCGAGCACAAAGGCTGGGATCGACTCGAGGGGATGATTGTTGATCATGCTGATGGCGCAGAAGCCTCTGGATAGCCCTTGCGGGCTGTTCGATGACCCTATCGTATGAGGAAGGGCCGACAATAGTGTTGATGACTCGTACGTACGTTTGCGGGCGATGGATGGCACTATCACTGATCATACCCTTGTACGAATGCTGCTAGGATTGCGACCGTTTCCGCAAGCCGCTCTGTCACTACCCGATCAGGGTTATCGCTTGGCCGGTGCAGCCCACTGCCCCCCTGGATCGTATCGTATGAGCCAAACACGCTGGTTGGCAACCCTGCCTGAATGAATGCGTAGCCATCGCTATTGATCCCGCCAACGAACTGAGCTGGCTGCCCGGTTTGTTCCTGTACGATACTGGCAACCTGTGCGCTGAGTGCAGAATCGGTAGGCACACTCGTTAGCACATTGCCCTCATACCGCCACAGCACATACGGCCCGTTCTGGCCAAGCAACTCCAGATTGATCACGGCTGTTGGCAATGCCCAGGTTCGTGAGCGAATATAGGCCCGTGAGCCCTGCATACTCACTTCCTCGCCGCCAAAGAAGGCCAGCGTGACATGCGTGTTCTGTAATAGATCTGCGATGGCAAGCTGCTCGGCAAGCCCAAGCAGGATCGCACAGGCGGCACCATTATCGATGGCACCCTGGCTCTGGCGAATCCAGCGCCCTGGCAGCAGGTTCAGGCCAACAGCACCAACTACGATCTGTACCGGCAAAACCAAGATTAGGCTAACAATCTGGATAGCCAGCGACCATGGGGAGCCAGTGGTGAATAACGCACGATCCAATCCACCAAGTAGCAACACAACCAGCGCTAGCCCGATACACAGCGATAACCGACCAAACAGTTGGCCGGTTATCGTATGATCAAACAGTTCCGTCTTACTATCGTAATGGGTCGCAATCACAAGCTCGCGCTGCGCCTGTGCGGCAGTGAAATGCACCAACACATTCTCGCCAGTACCAGCAATCGGCCAGATGACAAGCGGCCAGGATAGCACAACATTTGCGATAACGCAGGCCATTGCTAGGCCAACCAGCACCAGCATGGGCCACGGCCAGCGCAGCACAACCGTCAGCGTGAGCAGCACAGAACTGAGCAACAGCCACAGGCCGATCAGTTCATTGGAATAGGGGTATATGCGAAAGCGCGAAACCTGATAGTCGATACCTCGCTGTGCAAGCCAGCCCTGCAATGCCACCAGGGTCTGCTGCTCGCCAGGGCTGCCGCTTGGGCGTGGCACCGAAAAGATCTGCATCAATGCAGTATAATCAATCAATTGGCACCTATGCAAACAGCGCTGGTGAGCCACCAGTATGCAGGAAGATCAGTGGTGTGTTGCGGCCAAGTTCGCCACGTTCGGCCAGATCGAGCATCGCTGCCATTGCTTTGCCGGTGTAGATCGGATCGAGCACAATACCCTCTAGCTGCGCCAATCGGCCAATCGCAGCGTTTGCCTCGGCGGTTGGTTGTGCATAGCCAGTACCAACATAGCGCCCCTGGATCAGCGGTACATCGGCAGCAGTATAGCGGCGCTGGCTGCCAAGCCGTTCGCAGATCGTACTCGCAACCTGCGCGATTGAATGCGGGAATGCCTTCCACAGTTTACCAACATCGATCCCAAGCAGGCGTATGGGTATGTTCGCCAGGGCAACCCCGGCCATCAGGCCAGCCAGGGTGCCGCCAGTTCCGGCTGCACAGATCAACTGTGCCTCGTGCAGGCCGCGTTCGCGAACCTGGGCTGCGAGTTCAATCGCGCAGCGAACATAGCCAAGGCAGCCAAGCCAATGATGCCCACCAACCGGAATAAAATAATGTCGGCCAACCAGTGCCGTAGCAAGCATATGAACCAGCCGATTGGATCGCTCAATCGTCATCCCACCGCTGCCGCCAATCGGAATAAAATAGAGCTTGGCTCCAAGCAATTGGGCCACATGCAGGTTGCCAGTGAGCCGGGCTGGCCGCCGCTCGAAATAGAACAGATGCGGCTCGATTGCACACATCCGCGCCGCTGCTGCCGTCATACGCGCATGGTTCGATTGCAACCCACCAAATGTCACCACCCGGCGCGCATGCTGGCGTTTTGCATCGGCCAGCAGATATTCGAGCTTACGCGCCTTATTGCCACCCAACGCCGGGCCGATCTGGTCATCGCGCTTGATATACACCGGCCTACGCAGTGCATGGCTCAGGCGTGGCAGATGCTCAAGCGCTGTGGGAGCATGCACGAACTCCATACGCGCAAATGAATCCAGAGTCGCCATGCATCCATCCCCTTTTGTGACCGTGTGATCGTGTGATTAGGTAACAGTGTGACCAGGTGACAGGCTGACAGAGGCTTGATCAAAGCAGTACACCATTAGCGAGCACATTCACCTGGTCACCTGGTCAGGATGGTTGGTTCTCAGTTCCGTAGTTCAGTAGTTCTGGGCTCTCACGTAGAAATTCTGACTCCTGACTCCTGACTCCTACAGATACTGCACAGCCAAGCGCTTCATATGCGCCAGAATCGCCGAAATCCCATTCAAGCGCTGTGGTGAAAGTGCTTGCTGCAAGCCCATCTGGTAGAAGAAATCGGCCGGCAGTTGCAGAATATCCTGCGCTGGCAACCCATCGAGCCCATCGGCCAGCAATGCAGCATAGCCACGGATGGTTGGCGATTCCGGTGGGACATCGAACACAAAATGCAGTTTGCCCTCACGTTCCTCAACAAAAACAAACACCGGCGTCATACATTCTGGAATATTATGCATCGTATCATGCTGATCGCGTAACCAGGCTGGCAATTCTGGCATTCGATCCGCATATTCAAGCAGGAGTTGCAGCTTCTCCTGCCGATCACTCTCACGGAAATCATCAATAATTGCCTGAAGGCGCGGCGGAATATGTTCTGTGGTATTCATAGTCATGCTTTCACTATTGCAAACTTGTAGAGCTGGTTCTAAATTTAGTGTACCATACGCAACCCGATATACCCACACAGCGGCCCAGCTATCAGCACAGCCAGCCCCCATTCCCACGCATACACACTGCCAAGCACCAACCCCAGCAGCGCCCAACCCGCCAGCAGCCCAATAATCAACGCCACCAACCGCGCCGTGCCAACCGTCGCCCGATGCCTGCGAGCAAGCCCTTGGAGTATCACCCAGGCGATTGCGCGGCCAGGCAGCGCCAGTATATGACCAACCAAGGCCGGTAGCGCCCCCAGCGCCAGCAGCAGCACCCCGACCGCCTGCCGTGCCGACCCCACCCCGCGCCCTGGTGCGCGGGCAGCACCCAGCCCCAATGCTTGTGCCTGCTCAAGCTGCTCACCCGCTTCCTGCGCCGCCATAACAGCAGCCCCAAGCTCACCCTGGAGTTGTGCTGTCAGCGCCCGTACCGCGCCCTCTGGGTGGCGCTGGGAGGCCTCGCGCAACTCTGCAACAACAATCGGCTGCCCAATCAGAACCACCGCCGCCGTGCCAGGGCGGGTCTGATCCTCGAACCACAACCCAACCGGAACAACCCGCAGATCAAGCTTCCATGCATATTCTGCCTCGGCACCCAACCCAATCCGAGCAACACCCGTTTTCAGCGGCGATAATGCCGGGCCGGGATTCGGCGTTCCTTCAGGAAAAACCGCTAGAACCCCACCCTGGCGCAGCAACACATGGGCCGCAGCGAAGGTCACTGTGTTTGCAGAACCACTATTGGCCGATGGGCCACCCGGCTTACCAACATCGCCTGGCCGGTAGATCGGCACAGCCCCAAAGGCATGCAGCACCAGCCGCATGATCGGGTTGGCGAAGAAGGTGCTTTTTGCCAGGAATGCAAGTGGCCGCTTGATCGCCAGAATCAGCGCCAACCCATCCAGCAGCCCATTCGGATGGTTGGCAGCCAACACAACTGGGCCATCCGGCAATTGCCCGATCCGCACAATCCGTGGGTAGAACAACCGCCCAACGAGGACAATAACTGCACGGATCAATCGTTCAAATAGTGACTGTGTCATGTGCAATGTCCCTTTGCATGGGGGCTTGGGGCATAGCCCAAAAGACTTTGATGTAGCCCTACATATCATCTACATCATATTGCTTCACGATAGCTCGTTTGATAGAATATCATCATAAGCCATGTAGAAAATATTGTAGAAAGAGTTGCCACGTGAGGATTCACGCGTATCCGTTACCAGGATCACTGCGATCCCTGATCCTGCTATGGATCATTGGAATCATCGGTTGCTCGTTATTCACCAGTGCAGCACCACTCCAGGCCCAAAGCATAACTGAACTTACTCCTGGTTCACTGCTGGAACTACGGGCTGGCCCAACAGGTAGGCTCTCACATATCGGTCGGCAGGATCCACAGCGGCAAAGCCCAAGCATCGCAACAGCGACATTTATTGTCACCTATAATGGTTTCTCGCCACAGGCCCAGGCCGCATTTCAGGCCGCCGTCGATATCTGGTCGACCAAGATCAGTTCAGCGGTTCCAATCCGGATCAATGCAAACTGGATAGGATTAGGCTCGGGAGTGCTTGGCTCAGCTGGTGCGAAGACGCTGATCCGCAATTTTGTGGGTGCCCCCCAAACCAGCACCTACTATCCTGTTGCACTGGCCAATAAGCTGGCTGGCATCGATCTCATTCCGGCCGATTACGATATTACCGCAAATTTCAGCAGCGCCTTTCCAAACTGGTACTATGGCACCGATGGCAATACCCCAGCAAACAGCTATGATCTGCTGACGGTCGTGCTACACGAGATCGGCCATGGCCTCGGGTTTGCGGGTACGGCAACAGTCAATGGGAGTACTGGCAATTGGGGGCTGAATGGCTCACCATTGATCTATGATCGCTTCATTGTCAATGGTTCAGGGCAGGCGATCATCAATACCGCCCTGTTTGCCAACCCATCGGTTGCACTTGGCAACCAGTTAAAGAGCAATGATCTGTTGTTCAATGGCCCGAATGCAGTGGCAGCGGCAGGCGAACGCCCGAAACTCTATGCTCCTGCTAGCTGGCAGCAGGGATCAAGCTATTCGCATCTCGATGACGATTATTACCCAGAGGGCGATCCAAATTCGTTAATGACGCCATCGCTGAGCCAGGGCGAATCGATACTCAATCCAGGCACAATCATGCTTGGCATCTTTAGCGATCTTGGTTGGGCCAGCACACCCCTCGTTCTGAATAATCACGTCTACCTGCCATTGATCACAAACACATAAAGAACTACCATACTGCAATAGCTGAAGAAAGATCCCAATGGCAACACCAGATTCGCGCTTCTCACAACGGCATCTGATCGGATTATTGCTCGTTCTGGTCGTATCGGTTGGCTTAATACCACTCTTCTATCGTTCCTGGAAGGCTCCAGCTTCTACGAAGACGCCTACGGTATTGCTCGCTGTAGCATCTGCACCATCGCCTGTTGTGGCTGCTACTCCGATTGCGAAGCCATCCAGCCTGTGTGATCGTCCAGATCTGACCGAAGCACAGGTGGCCACATACCGTAACATCTCGCCCGCGGCATTGGAAGAGTTCAAAAACGAGCATAATCTCAGCAACGCTGCCATCTGCAAGATGTCCGAGGAGATCCTGCGCGAGGAGATCTCGTGGGCTGGTACACCCGAAGCCGACGGCCCTGCTGAAGCCCAGGCACTGCGTCTATTGCAGCAGCAGGACGAAAACGGGTTCATCCCTACCAATGGATTACAGAAGGCAGCCGATCAGATGGCGCTGATGCGGGCAGCACAG
>Ga0163144_10029642_pt1 | contig 10494 bp, 9 predicted proteins | sample OliLak19BULKMAT1_FD_123175 | JGI IMG/M metagenome (GOLD analysis project Ga0163144, IMG submission 123175) | Freshwater microbial mat bacterial communities from Lake Vanda, McMurdo Dry Valleys, Antarctica - Oligotrophic Lake LV.19.BULKMAT1 | ecosystem: Environmental > Aquatic > Freshwater > Lake...
ACCAATTGATGATTGGCGAGGAGGAAGCTCTTGTCTGGCTGCTGGCCGAGCATCGCCGTTGAGACCAAGGGAGCGGTGGTCGCCGCGAGGGCGACCGCGGCGGAGAGGATTAGGCCAGTTCGAAGAGTCATCGCCGCCAGACTAGCAGAGAAATGCTACAGCACCATTTCTATCAACACGATCGAATTACCTGTTACCCTATCGAGATGCACCTGATCGAAGCCATCGGCAATACGCCGCTCTTCCGGCTCGACCGCCTCACCGCTCATCTTCCCGGCATTGAACTCTACGGTAAGGCCGAATTTTCGAACCCCGGCGGGAGCGTCAAAGATCGTCCGGCGCTGAGCATGATTCTGGACGGCGAGCGTCGCGGGCTGCTCACGCCAGACAAAATCATTCTCGACTCGACGTCCGGGAACACCGGCATCGCCTATGCGATGGTCGCCGCGGCTCGTGGATACAAGGTGAAGCTCTGCCTGCCGATGAACGCGTCGCCGGAGCGCAAATCGATTTTAAAAGCTTACGGCGCCGAACTCGTTCTGACCGATCCCGATACCGGCTCCGACGGGGCCATCCGGGAATGCAGGAAGATCTACGCCGCCGACCTCGACCGCTACTTCTACCCCGATCAGTACAACAACCCTGCCAATTGGAAGGCCCATTACCTAACGACCGCGCCGGAGATTCTGGCGCAGACGGGCAACCGCATCACTCACTTCGTCGCGGCGATGGGGACGAGCGGAACGTTCGTGGGCACCACCCGGCGGCTGAAAGAGGTCAACCCTGACATCACCTGTATTTCCTGTCAGCCCTCGAGCGGCTTTCATGGCCTGGAAGGGCTGAAGCATATGCCAACCGCGATCGTCCCGGGCATTTACGACCAGGCCCTGGCCGATGAGAACCTCTGGCTCGAAACCGAAGACGCTTATCGCATGGTCCGGCGCTTGGCCCGCGAAGAGGGTATTCTGATCGGGATCTCCGCCGGGGCGAACGTGCATGCCGCCCTGCAAATCGCCGAACGAATCAAGACCGGCGTCATCGTCACCATCCTCTGCGACGGTGCCGAAAAATATCTCTCCGAACCTTTCTGGAACGACCCCCAATACTCATGATCCGCGTACAACCTGAACCCTGGGCCACCATGGTCGCCCACGCCCAATCGACTTATCCGAACGAATGCTGCGGCGTCATGCTCGGCTCGATCGACGACGACAACAAGGTGGTCGAAGTGGCGATGAACCTGGAGAACGCTTACGCCGGTCCGCAGAACGAGCACTACGAAGTCCGGCCCGAGGACCTGTTGATGGCCGATCGGGAGGCTCGCAAGCTCGGCATGGACGTGATCGGGATTTTCCATTCTCATCCGGACTGCGACGCTTATTTTTCAAAAACTGACCTGGAAAACTCCTGCCCCTGGTACAGTTTCATTGTTCTGAGCATCCAAAAGGGGACCTTTCATCATGCGAACAGTTGGCTCCCGAATGAGGAGCGGACGCTTGCCGCTCAAGAGCCTTTAGAATATTAAGAAGTAAGCAATGGCCAAGATTCTTATCCCTACCCCTTTGCGGCAATACGCCGAAAAAAACAACTCTGTCGATATCGCGGCCTCCACGGTCGGCGAAGCGCTGGCGAGTTTGACGACGCAGTTCCCGGACCTCCGGAAGAACCTTTACAACGACGAAGGCAAGCTGCGCAGCTTTGTTAACGTTTATGTGAACGACGAGGACATCCGCTATCTGCAGAAAGATGCGACGGCGATCGCCGACGGCGACACGATCTCGATCGTCCCTTCGATTGCGGGCGGCCGATGCTAACCCAGGAAGAAGTCTCTCGCTACAGCCGGCACCTGATCATGCCGGAGGTCGGCGTTGAGGGCCAAGAAAAGCTGAAGGCGGCTAAGGTGTTGTTGATCGGCACGGGCGGCCTGGGGGCTCCGGTGGCGATGTATCTGGCAGCGGCCGGGGTCGGCACGATTGGCCTGGTCGACTTCGACGTGGTTGACGTTTCGAACCTGCAGCGGCAGGTGATCCACGGGACCAAAGACATCGGCAAGAAGAAGATCGATTCGGCGGAAGAGACGATGCGGGACATCAACCCGCTCGTCAAGATCGTCAAGCATGATGTGGCGCTGACGAGCGAGAACGCGCTGGCGATTATGGGTGACTACGACATCATCGCCGATGGTACCGACAACTTCCCGACTCGATTTCTGATCAACGACGCTTGCGTGATTTTGAACAAACCGAACGTCTACGCTTCGATTTTTCGTTTCGAAGGACAGGCGACGATTTTTGCGGCGGAGGGCGGGCCTTGCTACCGCTGCCTGTATCCCGAGCCGCCTCCTCCCGGTTTGGTTCCGAGTTGCGCCGAGGGCGGGGTGCTCGGGATTCTGCCCGGCGTGGTGGGTTTGATTCAAGCTACTGAGGTGGTGAAGCTGATTCTGGGAGCGGGCGAACCGTTGATCGGCCGGTTGATGCTGTATGATGCTTTGGCGATGCGCTTCCGCGAGTTGAAGCTGCGGAAGAACCCGGAGTGCGTTTGCGCTACTGGCGGCATGAAACTGATTGATTATGACCATTTCTGCGGTATTGTGAAACAGCCGGAGCCGCCTCCGCTGGTTAACGAGATCGGGCCCAAAGAAGTGAAGGCGATGATTGATGAGCGGAAGGACTTCATCCTGATCGATGTCCGGGAACCGCACGAGTTTCAGATTGGCCGGATTCCGACTTCGAATCTGATCCCGCTGGGCGAGTTGCCGAAACGGATTTCGGATCTGGACCCGAACGCGCATTACGTGCTGCATTGCAAGATGGGCGGCCGCAGCGCCAAGGGCTGCGACGTTCTTCGAGCGGCTGGCTTTAAGCGGGTGTTGAATATGACAGGCGGGATCACAGCATGGTCGGAGCAGGTGGACCCCACCGTTCCCAAGTATTAGGCGTCTTCCTGCTCGCCCTGGTCTGGTTAGGCTGGGGCGTGCAGGGGGCGACGCTGGCGAGCGGTTATACCGATCCGGTCCGGCAGATTCGGACCCAGGATGAAGCACTGTACAGCTCGATTGCGATCGGCATGGCGGATCGCAATGAATGGCTGACACCCCGATTTCTGGGGCGTTTGGCGTTTGTGAAGCCGATTCTGGCGTTTCTGCCATCGGCCGTTTCGGTGAAGCTGTTTGGCGTTTCGAACTGGAGCTTGCGTTTGCCCTCGCTGTTGCTGGGCGCTTTGGCTTTGACGCTGGCGTGGCGGATGGCGGGGTGGGGCGCGTTTTTTCTGCTCGCGGCGAACTACACATTTTTCTCTTTGGCGCGGGCGAATATGACGGACGTTCCGTTGTTGGCTTGTACGATGGCGGCGATCTACTGGCAGGCGGGCGGCTGGCCGTGGGCGGCGGCGGCCATCCTTTGGAAGTCGGTGGCCGGGTTGCCGGCTTTACTTTGGCAGCGGAGGCATTGGCGGTGGATTGCGCTGGCGGTGGCCCCTTGGCACTTGTACCAGTTGGCGACCAATACGGAGTGGTACTGGAAGGAGCATATCCTGGACGAGCACCTGCACTGGGGTTTGGCCGCGGCGGCGCAGGAGCCGGCTTGGAGTTTTTATCCGGTACGGGCTTGGGAGATTGACCCGTGGCTGGCGTTGGCCGCTCTGCCCGTGCTGGTTTGGCGACGCGACCCTTGGTTGGGCTTGAGTATCGGTTTGCTTTTTTTGTTTGGATATCGGAACCCGACGTATCTGCTGCCGGTGTTCGCGGCGACGGCCGTCGCCGTGGGCCGCGAGTTGCAAGGGCGCTGGGCTTGGCTGCCTCTTTTGATTCTGCTTTTTCGGGCTCCGGCGCTGCATGAGGCCGCGGTGCCGGTGCCGAGCTACGCGGCGGGGATGGCGTACGCGGCGCTGCACCGGACGCAGGGGCTGATGGTTTATGGGCTGGCGGATGAGTTCGTGTTGACGACGTTGCGGCTGGCGCGGGTGCAGTATGTGCTGCCGGGGAAGGAGCCGCCGGCGCATACGCTCGACTTTCGAGCGCGTGGGATCGTGCTGTTCGGGGACGAATATCGAGAGACGACCGCGCCGGAGGGCACCGTTTTTCTAGTTCGGGATGGGGCGGAGCGGGATCGACTTTTCGCGGCGGCGGCGGGCCACGATTTATTGCTGCCGGAGGGGATGAAGTCGCCGAGCCACCGGCCGCAGGCGGCGGTCGGCGGATTTCGAATTTGGCTTTGTCATTAACTTTTAACTCATACTGCGCTATAACTTAGGGATGTCTATGAGTAAATTCTTGCTAATTGTGATGGGGCTTGCGGCCATGCCGCTGCTTGCTCAGTTTGACTCAGCCACGGTGCTGGGAGTGGTTCGTGACGCGTCCGGCCTAGGCATTCCGAAAGCGAAGCTGAAGCTGAGCAACACACGGACCGGAGTCGAGGCCAGTGCGGAATCGGACAGCGGCGGGAGCTTTCAGTTCCAGACCGTGAAGCCTGGTTTTTATCAAGTTTCGGCCGAATCGGCTGGTTTTAAGACCGCCGTGGCCAAAGAGTTTCAAGTGACCGTGAACGCTCGTCAGCGAGTCGATTTGCAGTTGGAAGTCGGCTCGACGACGGAAAGCGTGACGGTGAGCGACGCGGCGAAGATTTTGGAGACCGATTCGAGTTCGCGCGGAACCGTGATCGGCGCGCAGCAGGTGGTGAACCTGCCGTTGAACGGCCGGGCTTACGCCGACTTGGCACTGCTGGCACCGGGCGTTCGGCGAAGCACGATTTCGAATACGCGGGACGCTTCGTTCAATGTGAACGGGATGCGGAGTTCGCAGAACAACTTCGTGGTGGACGGCGTGGACAACAACTCCTACGGGACCTCGAACCAGGGCTTTTCGAACCAGGTGGTGCAGGTGACTCCGGACGCAATGCAGGAGTTTCGATTGGAAACGAACAACTTTTCGGCCGAGTTTGGCCGGGCGGGCGGGGCGGTGATCAACGCTTCGATTCGGAGCGGAACGAACGAACTGCATGCCTCGGCGTGGGAGTATTTGCGGAACACGTCGCTGAATGCGACGGGCTTTTTCAAGCCGGTTAATAACCAGAAGCCGACGTTGATTCAGAACCAGTTTGGGGTGGCGGCGGGCGGCGCGCTCGTGAAGAACAAGATGTTCATTTTTGGCGACTACGAGGGATTCCGGCGGACGAGCCGCGTGATCACCTTCGCCACGCTGCCGAACCTGGCGATGCGGCAGGGCAACATGGGAATCCCCATTCGCAACCCGTACACGGGCGTTGTTTACACGGACGGGGTGATTCCCGCTTCGGCGATCAGCCGTTCGGCGCGAGAGATTTTGGCGGATTTGCCGGCACCGAATCGGCCCGGAGCCGGTCCGATTGGAGTAGGCAACAATTTTGAATCGCAGCCAAACCGGACGGACCAGAACGACAAGGGCGACATTCGCTACGACCAATACTTCAATTCGAAGTGGACGGCTTTTGCGCGGTACAGCCATCGGCTGCTGGGCAACCTGGAACCGGCGGCGATTCCGGGACCGTCGGGTGGAAACGCCAACGGTACGGTTCGGGTGCGGAACGAGCAGATGGCGCTGGGCACGACGTACACGTTGAGCCCGACCTCGCTGATAGAGTTCCGGATGGGCATTTCGCGGACCGAGGGCGGCAAGCTTCCGCTGTTTGCGGGGACGCCGACGATTGGCGAGCGATTTGGAATTCCGAACATCCCGAACGATAAACGGTTCACTGGCGGGGTGATGAGCACGGGTATCAATGGCTTTACTTCGATTGGGGTGCAGGGATCGAATCCGCAGTTCCAGAATCCCTTCGTGATCAACCCGAAGGTAAACTACGCGAAGATTTTAAACAAGCACAGTTTGAAGGCGGGATACGAGTATCAGAGCATCGATACGGATATCGACGACTTCAACCCGAAATACGGATCGAACAGCTTTAACGGCCGTTTTTCGCAGGCTCCGGGCACGGCGACCGATGATCGGCAGTTTGTGGCCGATTATTTGATGGGCGCCCGGTCTAACTATGAGTTGAATACGTCGACGATTGTGAACTATCGGCAGCGGATGCATTTTCTGTACCTGCAGGATGACTTTAAGGTTTCGCAGCGACTGACCTTAAACCTCGGGCTGCGGTATGAGTTTGCGACTCCGCAGTGGGAAGCGCAGAACCGGCTTTCGAATTTTGACCCGTCGAACAACACGATGATTTTGGCCAAAGATGGATCGTTGCGGGATCGGGCTCAGGTGAACCCGGACCGGAACAACATTGGGCCACGAATCGGCGCGGCCTATACGTTGAATGACAAGACGGTGGTTCGGGCGGCATTTGGAGTTAGCTACATTCACTTCAACCGCATGGGCGGCGAGAATTTGTTGGCTTACAACCTGCCGTTCATTTTGAACCCGAGGATTAACCAAGTGGCTCCCGGGGTGCCGAACGGGGGGCAGGCGTTGTGCCCGACCACCGGAAACTATCTCCCGGCGACGTGCTTTTTGCCCTTCGAACGTGGCTTTCCGGACAACTTTCTGAACATCGCGAACGTGCGGACGAATACGGTGCGGACGAATCAGATTCCGTTCAATCTGCCTTCGGCTTCGGTGAAGAGCTACCATGTGACGATTCAGCGGCAGATCGCCGCGGGGTTGGTGCTGGACGTTGGCTACGTGGGAACGATTGGCCGGAACATGATGATTTTGGGCGACTTGAATACGGCGCGTCCGAACAATCCGGGGGAGAATCTTTCGGTGGATGCCCGGCGGCCGATTCCCGGATTTAGCTATATCCAGTCTGCTTTCGCGGGAGGGTTCCTGGATTATCACGCTTTCCAGGCCAAGCTGGAACGGAAGTTTGCGAACGGTTTTTACCTGTTGAACTCGTTTACCTGGTCGAAGGCGATTGACAACGCTTCGGGCCATTTGGAGACGGCGAACGGGGATAACAGCCGTGTGAACTACCTAAACCTGGCGGGGGAGAAGGGCTTGGGCGGCTATGATCAGCCGTTCAACAATGTAACGACGTTCCTGTACGACCTGCCGTTTGGTAAGGGCCGGAAGTTCGGTTCGAGCTGGAAGAAGGCGACCGATTTGGTGGCTGGAGGTTGGCGGCTTTCGGCGATTAACTTCTCAGGAAGTGGAACGCCGGTGAATTTGACCTGGGGGCCGTCGGCTCAGTTTCAGGTGAGCGGAGCGCCGAATTACCGGCCGAACATCACGGGTAACCCGGTGATGCCGGAAGGGCAACGGACCATTCAGCGCTGGCTGAATCCGGAGACCGTGGTGAACCCGACGGATCCGCGGTTCCCGTTTGGCAATGCGGGGCGGAACATCGTTCGCGGTCCGGCGATTCACCAGATGAACTTTGGGCTCCACAAAGACTTCCACATTACGGAGAAGTTTAAGACGGAGTTCCGGATGGAGGCGTTCAATTTCTTGAACAAGACCAACCTGGGGAATCCGAATGCGAACCGTTCGAGCGGTGGCTTTGGGACGATTACGGGGTTGAACACGCCGGCTCGCGAAATCCAGTTTGCGCTGCGGCTGGCGTTTTAGGTTAGTTAGGTCCACTGGCGGTAACGGGAGGCGATATCGCAGGTGCCGGGGTGGAGGATGACGCGGTAGCGGAGTTGGAGGGTGGCTTTGTCGGGGAGGAGGTATTCTCCTCGCCGGCCGCCCTTTTCTTCGGCGAAGCTGCTGGCGGCGAAGGGATTAGCGCTGTTCAAGCCGTAGTTCCCCGCATGCCAACCGGCGGGATGACGGAGGTTGGAAGGATGGCTCAGGATCGCCGCTCCATAGGGCCTGCCATCAATCACCGCTTCATAATGCGTCCAGGCCGAGGGCTGGCCCCAGATCTGTCTGGCTCCGGTTTTGCCTTCGGCGTTCGTCAGCTTCGCCCCGCGATTTTCGCGGAACTCCTCGCGTAGACGGAAGCCGAAGCCGCCATCGTCGGTGTCACCGAAACGGAGTTCGCGGGCGGCGCGGAGAGACATGGCGAAATCGATGGTCCGTTCGCCATTGTTTTCGCCGAGGGTCCAGGTGGTGGATAGAGAGGCAACCCTTTCCTTAGTTCGCGTCTGGAGAGTGTGTTTGGCGTCGAGACGAAAGTCGGCCCCGGCGCGACGGCCGGAGACCCGGGAGGTCCGAATGAACCCGCTCTTGTCTTTGATCTCGCGCCAATAGTCCTCATCGTTGATAGCGCCATGGCCCCACCAGAGGCCGCGATGCCAGGCGTGGTCCTCCGAGTCTCCGGGTCGCTTCGCGACGGGCCAGCCGCGTGAGAGATCGGTGCCGTCGGCGGCGCGGAGGGGATAGAGAAAGGGCTTGTCCCACGCGGGACTGATGATGAGCGCGGCGAAGAGTTGGCCGCCACGGTGGACTTGGGCTTGGCCCTGTTCCTGGCGGAGTTGCCAAGTGGGGTCGGCGGAAGGCGAGTCGGCAGAGCTTCGGCAACCAGGGTTTGGTCGAGGGCGTCGAGTTGGAGGGCCTGGGAGGAGGTCGCGGTGCCGTGCAGATGGCCTAGGGCTTCGTGGAGAGGGGTGAACGCCTTTTTCGCTTCTTGCATCATTTCGGGACGAAGGGGGTGAGGCCTCTCCCAGGCTTCTGAGGTCCTGCGTAGTGTGGCCCGACCGGGGGCGGGCGACTTCGCAGATGGTGGGGGTCTCGATGCCGACTGCACCGATGACGGCGATGGCCCGGTCGGCACAAGCTTCCCGAGGGTCCCGCGTCGGAAGGGGCGGGGATATCGCGGGCGACGCGGATGGGGAGAGGCCGAGGGGGCCGAGTTGGAGGACGAGTTCGCGACCAATGCCGGAGGAGGCTCCCGTGATGACGGCCCCAGGGCCGTACCTCTATCGAGTGGTCAAGGCCGGCGTTAACTGGAGGTCACCGTTTCGGCTTTTTGGCGCTGGCGAGGCGAGCTTCGTAGTATTCGATGTAGAGTTTGGCGGGGACGCGCTTGATGGCTTGTGCGAGGACGTTGAGATCAAGGTCGGTGAGTTTTTTGAAGCGGATGCAGGATTTGCCCTTGTCGAGTTTCTTGCCGGATTTGGCCCATTCGGATTCGAACCAGGCGGTGTCTGCGCCGTCGGCTCGGATATAGAGGGACATGAGGTAGACGGCCATGTTGTTTTTCTGGGAGGCGAGGCCGGCGAAGGGGAGTGGGTCTTTGGGATTACAGTGGTAACCGGCGGGATAGACGGAGTGCGGGATGCTGTAGCCGATCATGCCGTAGGCCATTTTTTCCTGGTAGGCGGGGTCGAGGTTGGCGAGAATGACGGCGCGGACGGCGGCGATGACTTCGCGGCGGTCGGGGGGGAGTTCGGCGAGATATTCTTCAACGGTGGCGGCGGAACTGGTCATGGTTATGGAGTCTACCATAACTAACATTTTGCTTGACACGCGGCGAACATTAGGCGAAGATGGCGATCTAGGAGTTACTCAACTATGTCTCTTTCTCAACAGGCCATTGCCGAATTGGCGATGGCGCAGGAATTTTTCAATCGGTCGACCGGGAACTTACCGGAGTCGCTTTCGGGATTCGCTCCGGTGCCAGGGGTAATGACGGCGGCGCAGGTTGTGGCGCATGTCGCACAGACCGTGGATTGGTTTGTCGAGGGGGCCTTCCGGGAGGAGGGGTTCGACATGGATTTCGAAACCATGATGGTGGAGACGAATGGATACGATTCGTTGGAGGCGGCGCGGGGGTGGTTTGAAAAGGCTATCGCGGCGGCATCGGCGACGTTGGGGGCGAAGTCGGACGCGGAGTTGATGGAGTTGATGCCTCCGGGGCCGATTATGGGCGGGGCCCCGCGGATGGCGATTATAGGGGCGATTACGGACCATACGGCGCACCATCGGGGAGCGTTGACGGTGTATGCGCGGTTGAACGGGATTGTACCGCCGATGCCTTATATGTAGGTGAGAGCGAGGGTGCGGATGCGGGCCATGATTAAGTCGGCGGCGTTCGGGGCTTCGATCAATTCGGCGGGGGAGATGGGGGGGCCGAAGCTGACGACGAGGCGGTCGGTTTCGTGCATTCCGCAGGGGACAACGGGCAGGCCGAGTTTGGCTAAAGTCACGAAGAGGCGCTCGACTCCGGGGAGGGGCGGAGCCATCTTCTCGGCCGTGCCGGCTACGCCCTCAGGGAAGATGCCGAGGGGGCGGTCGAGGGACTTGGCGTCCTTCAGCAGGGTTCGGTAGCTGCGGGCGGTGAGAGCGGGGTTGGTTCCGGCGAAGGAGACGGGGTAGCAGGAGAGGGCGTGGGCCACCCTCGGGAGGAGCCAGTCGCCGGGGGAGGGGAGCTTCCAGGGACCTAGCTTCACCGGGGGCCAGTTGGCGGTGACTACCCAGCGGATGGGCGGGTCGGGGAGATTGTAGTGGCGCTGGAGGGCGACCGTGATCACGCTGCAGGGGTGGAGGATCCAGAGGCCGGGGCGTTGATAATGATTGGGGGCGAGAACGAACGCGGGGCTGGCGGGGAGGTTTTCGAGGCCTTCGATTTG
>Ga0163144_10029643_pt1 | contig 10494 bp, 11 predicted proteins | sample OliLak19BULKMAT1_FD_123175 | JGI IMG/M metagenome (GOLD analysis project Ga0163144, IMG submission 123175) | Freshwater microbial mat bacterial communities from Lake Vanda, McMurdo Dry Valleys, Antarctica - Oligotrophic Lake LV.19.BULKMAT1 | ecosystem: Environmental > Aquatic > Freshwater >...
CCCTTGACCAGCCCGGCGATGTCCACGAACTCGATCGCGGCGGGAATCACCACGTTGGTCCCTGCGATCTTCTGCAGCACCTCCAGCCGGGCATCGGGAACAGTTACCATCCCCACGTTGGGATCGATGGTGCAAAAGGGGTAGTTCGCAGCTTCCGCTTTTCGGTTGCGGGTGACCGCGTTGAAGAGGGTGGACTTGCCGACGTTGGGCAGACCGACGATTCCGGCTCTAAGCATCCCCTCAGGATATCGCGCCGCGGGTAAGAACGCAGCTTTTGATCGCGAGCTATCGCGAACTTAAGACCACTGGCTGGCCAGATCGCCAATCACCGGCAGCTTGAACTGCTCGTTGTTGTTGGCCTTGATCATCATAAAGATTTGGGCGCCCAGGAATCCGAGCGCGATGAGGAGCGAGAGCGCGCCGACCGCGAGGCCAAGTATCCACAGGATCATGCCCGCGATCATGCCCGCGAGCCACAGCACGATCCAGACTGCAAACGCCGCTCCGTGCAGAAGCAGGCTCTGGAACGCGTGAAACTTGATGAACTTGTTCTCCTTCTCGACCACAATGGCAATGACCGAGAAGATGAGTCCGATGCAGCAGGGGGTGTTACAAAGGAGCCCTGCGAGGTTTGGGGCTATTCCGAGCTTGTTTTCGTTGTCGCTCATGGCCGGCATCCTAGCAGCCCGTGGCGAAACTCAGCCGGCATTCGCCGAACGCTGCATCCCGCCTGGACTTCTTCGCTCAGCAGCCCGAATATTCCCGATATTCGGGCTCTTCGGATCATCGCCAGCCGGACGCATCGCTCGTCTCGGTGCTGCGGCCGGGCTTTCACCGTTTGGGTGACGCGGGACCAGAGTGCGGCGGTCGCCGCGTAAACTCCGTGCTTCATTCCGGGCGGGTGGTATCTGCGCGACACGTTGCAGTCTGAACAATTAGACGAGGGGCCACGGCCAGGAGGGCCGCGACTGGCCGAGATCTGGATTCGGCCGGTTGCGCTGGGCTTGGTTCTTGCCACCCTCGGCCGCGCCCTGGCGGAGTCCGCTGCGATAGTGAGGTGGCATCGAACCGCGGGGTTTCCTCTGGTGGCGGCCTTCCAGCAGGGCCTTTCGGGGGGCTTTGGGTTCAGCGCGGGGGAGCCGTTGGCCGCACTTCTCATCGGCCTCTTAGCGTTTGTCGGCCTCCGGAAGCCGCGTCTGGGGCTGCGATGGCTGGCCGTGGGCGCCGGGGCCCTGGTTCTCAGCTTCTACCTGTCGTGGGGACTCGCCTATCAATACCCGCCGCTCTCAGAGCGCCTCGCCTCGATTCCCGCAGGCCGTGCCCCCGCTTCCACCGCGCGGCTGATCCACCTTGCCGAGCAGGCGGCTCGACTCGTCGGGCGGGCTGCCGAGGCGTCGCCCGACTTTTCCGGCGACGACGCCGCCTTCCTGTCGCGAATCGACCGCGGGGTGAAGGCGGGCATTTCAGGCGTCTCGCCACACCTCGAAGCAGCACCCGTGAGCCACGTCGCTTTCGGCCCGACCCGGCTTTCGAGAGTTTCGTTCGCGATGAGCCGGCTGCGAATCTCCGGCTACTACTTCCCTTGGACGGGCGAGGCCCTGATCAACGCCGAGATGCCGAGAACCCAGTGGTCCCGAACCGTGGCCCACGAGAAGGCGCACCAGCGCGGCCACGCGCGTGAGAACGAAGCGACGGTCATCGGCGTCCTCAACTGCCTCGCCTCGCCCGACCCGACGGTGTTCTACGGCGGTGCCATGGGATTGTTCGCTGCACTCGACCGCGAAGTCGCTCGGTTTGACCGCGAGGCGCGTCGAAGGATCTGGACGCTGCTGCCGGCGCGCGCGGCTCGGGACTTCGAGATCGAGTCCGCCTTCTGGCGAGCCCGTGAAGGCGTCGCGGCCGAGGTCAGCGAGCGGGTCAACGACACGTACCTCAAGGTCCAAGGGGTCCAAAGCGGCGTCGCGTCGTATGGCGAGACCACTCGTCTCATTCTGCAGGCCATCGAAACGCCGTCTCTCGAACTCGGCCGATTGCTAAGGTAGCGGGGAATGCCTCACGACACTTCGCTTCTCGCGACGCTTGCCGCCGCCCTTCTGGTGGCGTGGGTGCTCGGCATGCTCGCTCGCCGGTTTCGGTTTTCGCCCATCGTGGGCTACCTCCTGGCCGGGGTCGTCATCGGGCCCCATTCGCCTGGGTTTGTAGGGGACCTAAGTCTCGCCTCTCAGCTCGCCGAAGTGGGCGTCATCCTCCTGATGTTTGGGGTGGGCCTCCACTTCCACCTCGAACACCTGATGGACGTCAAGCGAATCGCGATTCCGGGCGCGCTGATTCAGTGCACGGTGGCGACGCTGCTGGGCGTGGCGATAGGGATGCTGTTCGACTGGCCCACCATTCATGGCTTCGTGCTGGGCATGGCGCTTTCGGTCGCGAGCACCGTGGTTCTCCTGCGCGGTCTCGAGGCTCACAACCTGCTGGGCACTCCCGCGGGTCATGTCGCGATTGGGTGGTTGATCGTGGAGGACATTCTTACGGTCATCGTCCTCGTCATTCTGCCGGCTCTGGCGCCCGCAGGGGCGGGGAGCATCAGCGCAGCGAGTCTCGCCGCCGCCATGGCCGTAGCAGTAGGGAAGCTTGCCGTTCTGGTGGCCATTGTGTTTCTGGTCGGAACCCGTGTGGTCCCGAGAATCCTCGTGGAAGTGGCGCGACTCCAGTCACGTGAACTGTTCACCCTCACGATCCTCGCCATCACGGTTGCGATCGCGAGCGGCGCCGCCGTATTCTTTGGCGCCTCCGTCGCCCTCGGCGCATTCCTCGCCGGCATGGTGGTCGGCCAGACAAAAGCGAGCCAGCAGGCGGCCGCCGATGCGCTTCCGCTCCGCGATGCCTTCGCGGTGCTGTTTTTTGTCTCCGTGGGGATGTTGTTCGAGCCCGCTTTTCTGACCCGCGAGCCGTGGCTCTTCCTCGCCGCCCTCTCCGTGGTGCTGGTGGGGAAGCCCCTCGCGGCCCTCGCGGTGGTGGCTTTGCTCGGCTACTCCACGCGAACCGCTCTGGTGGTGGCGGTGGGCCTGGCTCAGGTGGGGGAGTTCTCCTTCATTCTCGGAACGCTGGCGCGCCATCACGACCTGCTCTCCGAGACCGGCTACAACGTGCTCGTGGCCTGCGCGCTCGTTTCCATCGCGGTCAACCCCTTCCTCTTCCGACTCCTGGATCCAGTGGAGGCAGCGCTCCGCCTTCGCCCGTGGATCTGGCAGGTGTTGAACGCGGCGGCGAACCGGCGGGCCGAGAGGGTCAACGAGGCTACCGCGCAGGCGATCTCGTCACCGCGGACGCCCCTCGCGATCATTGTCGGCTTTGGTCCGGTCGGGCAGGCGGTCGATCGCGGACTGCGCCACGCGGGTCTCGAGACGGTGATCGTCGATCTCAACATCGACACGGTTTCGGAGGTCACGGGGCGCGGGCGGCTGGCCATCTACGGTGACGCCACTCACGATTTGATTCTGAAGGCCGCGGGAATCACCCGCGCCACCCACTTGATCGTGACCCTTCCGCATTCGGTGAATCGCGCGCCTCTGGTGACCGCGGCGCGGTCGCTCAATCCGAAGTGCCGGATTTTCGTGAGAGCCCGCTACTTGAAGGAGCGCGAGGAACTGATCCAGGTGGGCGCTTACGCCGCTTGCTTTGAGGAAGCCGAAGCCGCGGTGGCCTTGACCGCGGGCGTTCTGGCCGATCTTCTGATCGATGCCGCGACCATCGCGAAGGAGATCGACCGCGTCCGCGCGGAAACCACCGGCGCTTCGCTCGCCACGCTGACTCCGAGCGAAGGCACCTGATATCGGCTCTGCGAGTGCCCACGTGAAGGAGGGAATCAAACACGTTATTCCTCAGGGCCCGGCGCTAGAGACGGAACGGCTACGGGGAGCCCGTGCAGGCGCGGTCGAGGTGGGTGTAGCCGCCGTCGACGTACACGATCTGGCCGGTGGTGTGCGATGAGCGCGTCGAGGCCAGAAAGACGGTGGTGTCCGCAATCTCTGAAGCAAGGGTCACGCGCCGGCGGTCGAGGTAGATGGATCCTGCCCGGGTGAACGAGCGAATCGGCCTCGCTCAGGTAAACTCCCCGGCTTCCATGCTGCAAGTCGCTATCTCAAAGATCCCCAGCGAGGGGCTGGACGTCGATGAAGTCGTCAATGGCGAGCTTCTCGCCATTGATCCTGAAGAGCTGTCGACCGAAAAAGAGGGCCGGTTCAAGGCCCACGTCGAACGTTCCGACGGCTCCAGCCTGCACGTTCGCGGCCATTTGAACCTGAAGACTTCCGGGCCGTGCGCCCGCTGCCTGGCCGACACCCTTTTGGTGGTCGACCAGGAACTGGATCTCTTCTTTCTTCCCGAATCCCAGGCATTGTCCGAGTTCGACGACGACGAAGGTGCGCAGCTTCAGGATCGCGATCTGGTCGTCACTTTCTACAAGGGAGACATCCTCGACCTTGGGGGAGTCGTCCGCGAACAAGTTCTGCTTGCCCAGCCCATGAAACGGCTCTGCCGGGAAGACTGCAAGGGCGTTTGCCCGACCTGCGGCGCCGACCGAAACCTCACTAACTGCGGTTGCCCGAAAGAGGCGATCAGCCAAACCCCGTTTTCCTCGCTCTCCCTTCCTGGGAGCGCTGAACCTGCGCGTTCGAAGAACGCAGAGTAGAATCCCCCCCTTAAGACAATGCCTAATCCAAAACGCCGCCACTCCAAGAGCCGCCGCAACATGCGCCGTGCCCACGACTTCCTCGAGACCCCGAGCCTCTCCAAGTGCACCCAGTGCGGCGCTGCTACCATGCCTCACCGGGTTTGCGCGGGCTGCGGGTACTACAAGGGCAAGCAGGTCATCGCCGGGAAGAACGCCGCTTAGGGCGCTCGAAACAATCCCAGATTTGTGGCCAGGTTTTCTTGGCTCTAATCTCCTCCAAATGACCGGTTCTCTGAAGGGCGTCCGCATTGCCGTGGACGCCATGGGCGGCGATTTCGGGGTCAGCGTGGCGGTCGCAGGTTCGGTCGCCGCCGCCCGTCGCTATGGCTTGGCCCTGCGCCTCGTGGGCCGTGAGGCGGCAGTGAAGGCCGAACTCGCGAAAGCGTTAGTCTCGGGCTTGGATATCGAGGTCTTCGATGCGCCTGAAGAGGTGGGTATGGCCGAGAAGGTCGGTCGCCCCACACTGAAGAAGCGCTCGTCGATCCTGCTCGCCATCGAAATGGTCGGGAAAGGCGAGGCCGATGCCTTCTTCTCGGCGGGCAATACTGCGGCCTGCTGGACGATTGCGAAGATGACCCTGGGGACCTTGCCCGAGATCGATCGACCCGCCCTCACTGCCGTAGTGCCCAACATCAAGGGCAAGACGGTGCTGCTGGATGTAGGAGCGAACGCCACTTGCAAGCCGCGCCATCTTGAGGAATTCGCGGTGATGGGGAGCCTCTATGCTGAAGAGGTCCTTAGGGTTTCTTCTCCGCGAGTGGGCCTGATGTCGATGGGCGAGGAAGAGTCGAAGGGCACCGACCTGACTCGCGAGGTGCACGCCGCGCTCAAGGCCTCGCATCTGAACTTTGTGGGCAACGTCGAGGGTCACGAGATTTTCAATGGGGAAGCCGACGTCGTGGTGATGGACGGCTTCACCGGGAACGTCATCCTCAAGTCCAGCGAAACCCTGGCGAGTTCGATTGTCTTCATGCTCAAGGAAGAGATTCGCAAGAGACCCCTGGCCATGGCGGGCGCGGTACTCGCGGGTGGAGCCTTCAAAGCTCTGAAAAAGCGAATCGATCCTCGTGAAGTCGGCGGAGCACCGCTGCTCGGCGTTTCGGGCTGCTGCGTTATCGGCCACGGCAAGTCGGACGCCCTCGCGATCTCCGAAGGCATTCGCACCGCGGGCGAGTTTTCGAAGAGCGGAATCAACCCCAAGATCACCGCCGAGGTGGCCCGTCTGGCCCGGCCCGAACGGGCGGCGGAAAGGGCTATGTCTTGAAGATGGCCTTCCTTTTCCCCAAGACCGGGTTCGCAGGCGGCGAGGAAGGTCTCTAGCCGAGCCGCGTAGCACCAAGAACGGGAGAAGAATGCCTTTGAACCTGAGATCCGACGGAAAGATCGCCATCGTCACTGGTGCCTCGCGCGGCATCGGGCGGGGGATTGCTCTGGCCCTCGCCGAGGCGGGCACCACCGTGATCTGCGCGGCTCGGGACGCCGCCAGGCTGGAAGTGGTCGTAGCCGAGATCGTGGCCGCAGGCGGCAAGGCCCACGCTCAAACCGTGGACGTCGCCTCGCGTGTATCCATTGAGGCCCTGATCTCGTCGACCCTGGCCGCCCACGGCCGCGTCGACATTCTGGTCAACAATGCGGGCATCACCCGCGACAACCTCCTTCTTCGGATGAAGGCGGCGGAATGGGATGACGTGATCGGCACGAACCTCACCAGCGTTTTCAATGCAACTCAGGTGGTGATGAAGCCCATGCTGAAGCAGCGGGCGGGTTCGATCATCAACATCGGTTCCGTGGTCGGTCTCACCGGAAATGCGGGCCAGGCGAACTACGCGGCGGCGAAGGCGGGCCTCATCGGTTTCAGCAAGTCGATTGCCCGGGAAGTCGCTTCGCGCGGTATTCGCGTTAATGTCATCACGCCCGGTTTCATCGACACTGACATGACCCAGGCCATGCCGGAGGCGGCGAAGCAGGCCCTGCTCGCCACGGTCCCCCTCGGCCGCACCGGAACCCCGCAGGACATCGCCGCCCTTGTCGTCTATCTCGCCTCGGATGCTTCCGCCTACGTCACTGGCCAGACCATCTCGGTGGATGGCGGCTTCCATATGTAGAATCATCGCTCCACAGAAACCAAGGTTCTGTGCGATCGTTCACGACACCGAAGTGGTTGGGGTCAAGCACTCCCGAGCTTCTGGATATAGTAGAAAACCAAGAGGAAAAAAATGGAATCGCTCGAAGCCCGCGTCAAAAAGATCATTGTGGAACAGCTCTCGGTCGAGGAGGATGCGGTGAAGTCCGAGGCCAAGTTCGTCGACGACCTTGGCGCCGACAGCCTCGACATCGTCGAACTGGTGATGGCGCTCGAAGAGGAGTTCAAGATCGAGATACCGGACGAAGACGCCGAGAAGATCGGCAACGTCCAAAGCGCCATCGACTACATCACCAAGCACGCCAAGAAGTAATCAGGCCCGAGCCCCGGCCTTTCTTGACCGCGGCCCGCGCAACGCGCAAAAAACGCAAAGCATAAAACTCAACGCTATGAGAAGAGTCGTCATCACGGGTCTGGGTGTGGTGTCTCCCCTGGGAATCGGGGCGGAGCCCACCTGGGAAGCGCTTCTGGCCGGAACCTCCGGCGCGGGGCCCATCACGCTTTTCGATTGCTCGAGGCACACCACGCAGTTCGCGTGCGAGGTGAAGAACTTTGACCCCCTCACCTTCTCGGACAGGAAGGAAGCACGCAAGATGGACCGCTTCATCCAGTTGGGTGTGGCGGCCAGCGAATACGCACGGCAGGATGCGGCCCTCACTTTCTCGCGCGAAGAGTCCGAGCGGGTGGGGGTGTTCATCGGCAGCGGCATCGGCGGGTTCGCCACCATCGAGCGCGAACACACGGAGATGATGACCGGCGGCCCGCGGCGCATCTCTCCCTTCTTCATTCCCTCCGCGATCATCAACCTCGCGGCGGGTTGGGTGTCGATCCGCACCGGTGCGCGCGGGCCGTCATCGGCCACCGCCACCGCCTGCACCTCAAGCGCCCACGCGTTGGGGGACTCGTACCGCCTGATTCAGCGGGGCGAGGCCGACGTGATGATCGCGGGGGGCAGCGAAGCCGCCATCACTGGTCTCGGGGTGGGAGGCTTCAACGCGATGCGGGCGCTGTCTACGCGCAACGACGATCCCCACAAGGCCTCGCGCCCGTTCGACAAGGATCGCGACGGCTTCGTGATCGGCGAAGGCGCCGGCGTTTTGATCCTGGAAGAGTTGAGCCGCGCCCAGGGGCGCGGTGCCAAGATCTACTGCGAGATCGTCGGCTACGGCATGACCTCGGACGCCCACCACATCACGGCTCCCTGCGAAGACGGCGATGGAGCGGCGCGGGTGATGGCCAAGGCGATTCAGGACGCGGGGATCAAGCCCGATCAGATCGCCTACGTGAATGCGCACGGAACGTCCACTCCAGTGGGCGACAGGATCGAAGTGGCGGCGCTCAAGACGGTTTTTGGCGAACACGTGAAGAAACTCGTGGTGGGCTCCACCAAGTCGATGACCGGGCATCTCCTCGGTGCGGCCGGTGGGCTCGAGGCCTCAATCACCGCACTCGCCATCCGCGATCAGAAAATCCCGCCCACGATCAACATTGATTCCCAGGACCCCGAGTGCGACATCGATGCCGCGCGCGAAGGGGCCCGGCCTCTCGCCATCGAATACGCGTTGTCGAACTCGTTCGGTTTTGGCGGAACCAACGGGGCCCTGGTCTTCAAGCGTTACGTCGCCTGAGACCAAGAACATCTCAAGAAGCCCTCTCGTCCCTTGGGCCGCGGCAGGCGGCACCTTAAGCCCCTGACGCGCTCACGGCCGAATCTTTTGTTAGGAACCCTCATGAAGATCATCGTTTGCGTGAAGGTGGTGCCCGATACCGCTTCGCGCCTCAAAGTTGCCGACGACGGTCGTCAGATCGTCCAGACCGACCTCACCTGGATCCTCTCACCGTACGACGAGTTCGCGATTGAAGAAGGTCTCAAGCTGCGCGAGAAGCACACCGGAGAAGTGATCCTGGTCTCCCTTGGCCCCGAGCGTGTCGTCGCCGGGCTTCGCAACGGCCTGGCGATGGGGGCCGACTCCGCCCATCAGATCTGGGATCCGTCGTTCGAGAACCTCGATGCCGCCGGCCGCGCCACGGTCCTTGCCGCCGCAGTCAAACACCTTGGCGGAGCCGACGTCATCCTGTGCGGTCACCAGGGCGTGGGTGAAGACGATTCGCAGACCGCCGGTCTTCTGGCCGGCGCGCTCGACCTGCCGCTCGTTTCCATGGCTATCAAGCTGGACATCGAAGGCACCGCGGCGGTGGTCGAACGCGAAGTCGAAGGGGGCATCGAGGTCTGGGACGCCACTCTTCCTGCGGTCATCACCACGCAGAAGGGCCTCAATACCCCGCGGTATGCGGGTCTTAAGGGAATCATGGCGGCCAAGAAGAAGCCCATGGGTGTGCTCGATGCCGCTACTCTCGGCGTGGCCGCGGACGCGGTGGCGAAGAAGACGGAGCGCCGCACCATGGCACCTCCCGCCGATCGTCCTCCCGTAACCCTGATCGCGGGTGATCCGGCGACCCAGGCCAAAGAACTCATCCGGCTCCTCCACGAAGAAGCGAAGGTCATCTAGCCATGTCCACCACCATCCTGACGTTCGCGGAAACCAGGGGCGGCGCGCTCCGTCGTCCCTCGATCGAGGCGGTTTCGGAAGCCCGACGCCTGGCCGATGGCGCCTCCGGCCGAGTGGTCGCGGTCCTCGTGGGCGAGGCAAACGGCGAGGCGGCGAAAACCCTCGGCGCCCACGGCGCGGACAAGGTCATCTCCTTCTCCGGGCCGGGCTTCGCCGCGTACTCATCCGAGTCCTGGGGTCGGGCCATGGCGAAGGCCGTGGAGATGGAGTCTCCCGACGCCGTGTTCATCGCCTACACCGCCATGGGGAAGGACCTCGCTCCCCGCGTGGCCTTCCTCACCGGCAGTGGCCTCGTGTCCGACTGCTCGGGCTTCGAGACTGAAGGCGATCGCCTCGTGGCCCGGCGCGCGCAGTACGCGGGCAAGATGATCTCCACCTTCTCGTGGACCACGAAGGTTCAGATCGCCACCCTGCGGCCCAACGTGTTCGCCCTGACCGTCCCCGCCGAGCGAGCCTGCGAAGTGGTGGCGGCCGAGGCCGATGGCACCGCGCGTGCGCGGGTGCGCGAATTCAAGGCCAAGGATTCCGGAAAGAAGGAACTGGCCGAGGCGAAGATCATCGTCTCCGGCGGGCGCGGAGTGAAGGCGGCCGAGCACTACAAGCTCATCGAAGAACTTGGCGACGCCATGGGCGCGGCGCTTGGCGCTTCAAGAGCGATCGTCGACGATGGCTGGGTCTCCCATTCGTTTCAGGTGGGGCAGACCGGCAAGACGGTGTCGCCTACCCTTTACATCGCCTGCGGCATCTCCGGGGCCATTCAGCATCTGGCCGGTATGTCGTCGTCGCGGGTGATCGTGGCCATCAACAAGGATCCAGAGGCACCGATCTTCAAGGTCGCGAACTACGGCATCGTGGGCGATCTGTTCGAAGTGCTTCCCGCTCTCACCGCCGAAGCGAAGGCGCACTTTCAGTCCCGAACGTAGATTCACGGAGACGCGCCCCGGCGACTCACGTGCAACGAGCTAGAGCTTCGGCCGGATTCACTCCGGCCGAAGCGACCGGGGGTCTGGGGGGCGGGGCCGTTCACCGCCCCCCAGCTTGACTAGAGC
>Ga0163144_10029644_pt1 | contig 10494 bp, 10 predicted proteins | sample OliLak19BULKMAT1_FD_123175 | JGI IMG/M metagenome (GOLD analysis project Ga0163144, IMG submission 123175) | Freshwater microbial mat bacterial communities from Lake Vanda, McMurdo Dry Valleys, Antarctica - Oligotrophic Lake LV.19.BULKMAT1 | ecosystem: Environmental > Aquatic > Freshwater >...
AAAAACCCACGCGACATCGAGCCACACGAGGTACAGATGCCATCGCTATCGAGTGGTGCAGCACAGGATGGGCATGTGTTCATCCGCATCGATTCCTTATTCCTGAAGCCTGAGTGCCAGTTTCCCAACAACCAGGGTATCGCCATTGGTCAGTGTACGCGGCTGGCGGGCAGGCAACCGTTGCCCATTGATCTGCGTGCCATTGGTGCTATCGAGATCCTCAACCATCACCTGGCCGCTGAGCACAAACAGGCGTGCGTGTTTACGCCCAACCCCATTATCCAACGCGCCGTGCGGGTTCAGATCGATTTCGGGAAAGAATTGGCTGACTGGATCAGCCCGACCGATGGTTGCCTGAGTGGCTGCTGGCAACGCCAATACCGCTCCCGTCGCAACAACCACCAATCGAGCCGGGGCCAGTGCAGACCGTGCCATAACAGGCGGCGTATAACTCGGTGGCGGAGGTGTGTAACTCGGCGCTGGTGGCGTGTAGCTTGGCGGCGGTGGAGCCACTGGCTGGGGCGGCGGGTAGGTTGGCTGGCGTGGCACACCCGCACTCGATGGCGAAGTTGGCACTGGCGCAATCGGGCGTGCCGGAGCGCTTAATGGAGCGCCACAGTTATCGCAGAATGCCTCGCCAAGCGTAGCCGGGGTTCCGCATTGCGCGCAAACCGGCGCACTACTGACCAAGGCCGGAGCGGGTTGAACAGGCGTTACCGCAGATCCAGCAACAGGAATGAGCATGGCACCACACTGATCACAGTAGCGGGCAGCCGGTGGGTTATCAACACCACATTGAGGGCAAAAGGACACGTGGTTCTCCTTGGAAACTATTGATAGCGTGCTGATCGTGATACGAGGTGATATTGAAGCTTGTTGCAAGAGCACGGCATGGTATAATTCTAACTTAATATCGGCAGGTTCATTCGAACAACCTCGCCGCTGATCAATCGATTATAGAACCATTGTGAGTATCATGCGACCATACATCGGCATCACCTGTGGCACCTTTTACGACCGTGATTGGTGTCCTCCATCACTCGGACACCGCAAAACCTATATTGACGCTGTTGTCGCCGCTGGCGGGGCACCATTCCTCATCCCGCCAATCGATGATCTGGAAACATTGCGTGCGCTGTATGAGCGTATCGATGGCCTACTCCTCTCCGGCGGTGGCGATATTCAGCCCCATTATTATGGCGAACAACCCCATCCAATGCTTGGTAATGTTGATCCAACCCGTGATTACGCTGAGATTCCATTAGCACAATGGGCGATGGAAGATGGCAAACCAGTCCTTGGGATCTGCCGCGGTGCCCAGATCATCAATGTTGCGCTGGGTGGCTCGCTCTATCAGGACATTACCGCTCAGCTCGAAAGCGACCTCCAGCACGATCTTTCCTATGCTCGCCAGGATTGGACATACATGGCCCACGATTTGGAGTTAGCCCCCGATTCGCACCTCGCGGAAATGTTTGGAACCACCCGCTTCGCCACTAATTCGCTGCACCACCAATCGCTCAAAACGATTGCGCCAGGATTGCATCCGGTTGGCTGGGCACCCGATGGTGTTGTCGAAGCAATCGAGGGCAATAATGGCCATTTCCTGATTGGCGTGCAGTGCCACCCCGAAGCGCTGCAGGGTACCGCCGATCCACGCTGGCAGGCCCTATTCAAACGGTTTGTGGATAGTTGCCGACCCTGATTCCGTGTTATCCAGGGTAGGGGCGGTTCGCGAACCGCCCGCTCTGTCCATCATTGATCATGGTGGGCGGTTTGCGAACCGCCCCTACTGTGTCGCACGGTTCACCGCCGGGGGCTGAATGCGCGCATCGTGTATAGCGCCGCGTTCGCGAACCGCCCCTACTGTGTCGCACGGTTCACCTTGCCATCGCCCGTACGCGCACCAATGCCTGCACATCGGCCAACAGATCCTCACGGCGGTAGCGCCCTTTTTGAATGGAACGCTCAACATAACCATTCAGGCGCAGGCGATCTTCTGGCGTCAGATCTTTGGCTGTTACAACAATCACCGGGATGTCGCGCCATGCATCATTGCGGTGCAGTTCTGCAGCAAAGCTGAATCCATCCATTTCCGGCATCATCAGGTCTAGCAGGATCAGAGCTGGTTGGGCTTCCGCCACCTGTTGCAGGCCAATGGCACCATTTTCGGCCTCGCGAACCGGCCAACCTTCCTTCTCCAACATACGGCGCATCATCTGGCGCGTGGTTGGGTCATCCTCAACCAGCAGAATATCGCTCTTCTGCTCTGGGCCGAGCTGGCGTAGAATGCCCAGTAGTTGCTCACGCTCGATTGGTTTACTCAAATAGGCCGATGCACCAAGCGCGTAGCCAATCCCCTGATCATCGAGCATGGTCAACATTACCACAGGGATAGTCGCCAGCACTGGGTCATCTTTCAGGGCAGAAAGCACCGCCCATCCATCCATATCGGGCATCATCACATCAAGGGTGATCACATGCGGACGTAGCTCACGAGCCAGCCGTAGGCCCTCCGCTCCACCGCTCGCCATCGCAACTCGCAGGCCATCGCGGGTGAGCGTGCGCTCAACCTGATCACGAACAATCGGATCGTCATCGATCACCAAGACCAGTGGCGGCACGCCATCCAATTGCGTTGCTAGTGCAACACCTGCACGGAATTCTGGGAGCAGTTGTTGGCCAATTGGTAGGCGCACGGTGAATGTTGTTCCAACGCCCAATTGACTCACCAGATCAATATCACCACCCATCATCTGGCACAACCGCCGCGTGATTGCTAGGCCCAGGCCCGTTCCACCATAGCGGCGGGTTGTCGATGAATCGGCCTGAACAAATGGCTGAAACAAACGCCCCTGTTGCTCTGGCGTCATGCCAATGCCTGTATCGGTTACATCAAAGATGATCATGGACGGGCCAACAACCATAGTATCGCCAGGCTCAGATCGATTCACAGGCTCGGGGCTGCCATACACGCGGCGCATATGCAGGCGGACAGTTCCATGTTCGGTGAACTTTGCCGCATTCGAAATCAGGTTTAGCAGCACCTGGCGAAGGCGCGTTGGGTCGGCCCAGATCGTGCCTGGATGCTCGGGCAACACAATCTCAAAGGTATTGGCCTTCGCCTCGACCAATGGGCGGGTGAGTTCAACCACCTCACTGATCAGATCGGCCAGAACAACCGACTCCAGGCTCAGTTCCATCTTGCCCGCCTCAATCTTCGAGAGATCGAGGATGTCGTTAATCAGCCCAAGCAGATGTCGGCCAGCCGCGTGAATACGTTGCAGATCGGATGCCGCGCCCGCATTCCCATCCGCTTCGGCATCTTCGCGGAGCATTTCGCTATAGCCAATAATCGCGTTGAGTGGCGTGCGCAATTCGTGGCTCATGTTGGAAAGAAACGCGCTTTTGGCCTGGTTGGCCTGTTGCGCCTCATCACGGGCAAATTCGAGTTCGTGGCGGCTCTGTTCCAGGGTTGCGAGCATACGGTTGAATTCGCTGCCCAACCGCGATAACTCATCGTGCCCTTGTTCTGGTGCCCGTGCGCTCAGATCGCCGTGTGATCGCACCCGTTCGACAACCATTCCAAGCCGTGCAATGCGGGCCAGCACCATACGCTCCAGCAGCAGTAGCGTCAGTCCAACCGATGAAAGGCCAGCCAATAACAACCCAAGCAGTTGCGTCCGCACACTGCGCTGCCCTTGCTGGTATATCTCCCTGTCGAGCGTCACCTGAAGAACCAGCACAGGATCACCAAGTAACCCAGCCACGCGTGCATAGCCACCAATCAGCTGATCATTGATCGGGCGCGTCAATGGCTGGTAATCTGCGGTGAGCTGTGCTTGGGCAGCCCGCACATCGGCAGGGCGAGCTGGATCATCCCAATTGTAGAACGCCAGATTTAGTTGGGCGGTTTTTGAAAGCCGAGCAACCTGAGCAGCATCAAGATAACGAGCCATAACAAGGGTTCCGCGTGGTGATGAACCACCGCTATTGGGCAGAATGGGCTCGGCTGCCAATAATAACGGGCCATCGGGAGTCGACACAACCCCTGTAAACCCACTCCCATAGATTGAGATCGACCGATTCAATATTCCGTTAGCGGCAAGCTGGCGAAGAATCACATCTGGAATCGCACGATCCGCTATAGAATGGCGGCTATACAGAACCGATCCCTGCTGATCACCTATCACAACCAGGCTTATATTCAGCGATTGGAGAGCATCATCACTCAAATTTTGTTCGATGAATGCCTGATCATGGCTCTCAGCATAATCGTACATGAGATCCCAGAAGGCATAATCGCGTGTTGCCGTATCGAGGCCAGCGAGATCGACATTGAGCGCATTAACGGCTCGATCCACATTGCGGCGGGCGCTATTCGCCTCGAGCGCAGCGAAATCATTCAGCAGCACCGATGCCGATGCGGCTTCCAGAACGCCAATCAGCCCAAGCAATGCCAGGCTCACAATCAGTACTGTTTTTCTGCGAAGTGTCATGTAGCTTTCAGCTCTCAGCTCTCAGCATTTAGCTCTCAGCTCTCAGCTCTCAGCTCTCAGCTCTCAGCTCTCAACGATAGGTGTTTGTACAAACAACGGCCATTGGAGGAATAGCAAGAACTTTCACCTGCACCAAAAAGCTGACGGCTGATGGCTGAGAGCTGACGGCTCATACAAGTATACGTTGATCCACCAGAAGATCCTAGATAAGCGCGTGGTATCATGATTGCAGAACAGAGACAAATTGTTGTAGGAGTCGCCCATGCCGCCCATCACCCGCCGCCCGATCATCGGGGTGCCAAGCGCGCGCTATGCCGATTCGTGGTACACACCAGCCAATGGCAACGCAATCAGCTACCTGCGAGCTATCGAAGCTGCTGGCGGAATTCCAGCGCTCATTCATCAAACCGCCGATCAAGATGTTGTGGATACGCACTATCAACACTGTGATGGCATCATCTTTGCTGGTGGAACCGATATTGATCCAATTCGTTATGCAGCAGCCCGCCACCCCAAGCTGGAAGCGCCCGATCCACAGCAGGATGAACTCGAACTCATGCTGGCCCGCCGTGCTATCGCCGATGGTAAACCAGTGTTTGGAATCTGCCGTGGCAACCAACTGCTGAACGTTGCGCTTGGCGGCTCGCTGTACCAGGATATCCCATCCGAAATCGCAGGCAGCCTGAACCATTCCAAATCAACCGACCAGCGCGATATGGCCTACCTTGCCCATGATCTCGAATTGACACCAGATTCGTGGCTGGCCGAGCGCCTTGGCGCAACCAATCTGCGGATCAACACCCTGCACCATCAGGCGTTGCGTACGGTTGCGCCCGGCCTGCGTGTGGTTGGCTACGCACCAGATGGCGTTGTCGAGGTGGTCGAGGGCACTGGCACGAGTTTTGTACTCGGTGTGCAATGCCATCCCGAAGAATTATGGGAGCAGGCCGATAGACGCTGGGCGCGGGTGTTTGCCGGGTTCGTTGAACGCGCTGCGGGCTGATGATCTTTTACTCTTTAATCGGGTATTGTCATCCGCACCATGCCCCGCTGAAGCCACGCGGCTAGGGGTGCATCGTCCCCTTGCCGCAGGCTGAAGCCTGCGGATGGAGGGTGATCTATCCATCACTCACTGGATCGGTTTACCGGCCAACAGGTTCTCAATTGCCGGGCTGAGTTCTTCGCTGGTAATGCCACCCTCATAGCGGGCCACAACGATGCCCTTGGCGTCAATCAGAAACAGCCACGGTTCGGAGGGCAAGTTCCAGGTGGCCATGGCATCCGAGAGGCCGGCCCGCAATTCAGCGGGCATCGGGGCGCGATTTTCACTCTGCGCCTTGGCCATACTCTCGGCCTGTAGTTTGGCAGAATCGCCAAATGGGAAGCGGTAGACCTCCGTATGAATAAACTGCATACGGTCGCCATATTTCTTCTGGAGTTGGCTGAGAACGGTGACACTCGGCCCACATGTGGCAGTTCGGCAGAAGTTGGGCGTCGCAAACAGTACTGCCGTTGGCTTGCCACCCTTCAGCGCATCATCAAGGCTGATCTGATACAGTGCTGGATCTGGATCAGCCCCCGATGTCAGTTGCTTCAGTTCTGGCACATCACGCACGGTGAGAGTCTTGGCGCTGATTGCAGGTTGGCCCACCCGAGGCGCAGCCGATGTGCTGACAACTTCGAGATTATAGCGGCGCACACTTGGCTGGGGTTGGCCTGGTAATTGTGCCTGAACCTCAACACCAACATTGCCCGGCTGATCAAAGCTCATATACACAACCCAGATGCCAGCCGGTAAGCCGCGACCATAGTAGATAGCCTTTGCATCGGCCAGGGGTTTCGGGTTATTGGTGCTCAGATCGAAGATCTTGACCTTCACATTTGCTTCTGGATTATTTATTGGGCTGCCATTCTGCAACAGACCAATTGCCAATCGATTTGGGCCAACCACCGCTTCGCTGAAGGCAAACACAGGCGTGACATCGCTATTTCCAGCGTTTGGCTGTGGGGTTTGTGTACAGGCTGCCAGGGCCGCCAGAACTAGCAACCCTACATATAAACGCAATATGGATTTCATGATCGCTCCCTAAACGAACAAGTGAACAAGTGAATTTTATTTTAACCTGTTGCTCTTGTTCTCATTCAATTGACATGCCCGACGTGCTAGTGGTACAGTGACGGCTCCCAAGCCTAAAGACTTGGGCTTCAAGGGGATGCCGCCCCATCCCACAGAATCAGGTTTGAAACGTCTGGAGTCCCCGTTGCAGAATATTGATCGCCGCATTCTCATCCCGATCCAACACCAGCCCGCAGTGTGGGCAGGTATGGATGCGGGTACGCAAGGTCTTCTGCACCAATTCACCGCATTGGGAACACAGCTTAGAGGTATTGCGGGGATTCACCAACACAATGGTTCGGCCAGCGTCTGCCGCTTTGCCGATGGTCATGCGGATGAACTGCGTCCACGCTACATCCAAAATGCTTTTGCGCATCCCGCGACTCTTCCCCATCCGTTGCGGTTCCAGGTCTTCAAATACCATGATCTGATACGTATTCACCAGTTCGCGGCTGCGCTTATGGGCGAAGTCACTGCGTCGGTTCGCGATCCGTTCATGGATCTTGGCAAGGATACGCTGCTGTTTTGTGTTCTCCGGCCAATTTTGCGCGTTCTTGGCCGCATCCTTGCGCTTCTGAACCCGTTTCAGATCAGATTCATCCTTCCGGTAGAAGCGCGGGTTGTCGATCTGTTCGCCATTCGAGAGCGTGGCAAACGACTCCAGCCCAACATCAACGCCCGTGACATATTCGGTTGGTTCAAGTGGCTGTGCCTCCGTTTCACAGGAGATAGCTGCAAACCACTTCCCCGTCCGAGTACGAGTGAGTGTGACCGTTTTGGGCGTGCCTTCAACTGGCCGATGCAGTACCAGACGTACCGCGCCAACTTTCGAGAGGATGAGCCGATCCCCATCGAGTCGTACTCCATTGCCGTATTGCGGGTAGGTGATGCTATCGTAGCGCCCAAACCCTTTGAAGCGCGGATAACCAACATCATCCGGTGCAACGCCTTCACGTACCCGCCGAAAGAACGCCTGGAACGCCAGATCGACTCGCACCTGGACATTCTGCAACACTTGGGAATGCACCAACTTCATGGATTGCCGATCTGCTTTCCAGATTGGCAGAAAGGCTTGGGTATCATACAAACCACACTTCGCGCCGTTGGCGTGCGAATCCCGACGAAGCGCAAGCGTCTGATTATAGACAAAGCGACATTCCTCAAGCTGCTGCTCAAGGATACGCCGCTGACCGTTCGTCAGATAGATTCGATATTTGAAGGCTTTTCGCATCGTTTATGTATACCACATCTCAGCGTAAAATCAAACGCTTGTGCTAACGTTGCGTATTGTCTAAGCGGCTAAAGCGAGTGAAGGGCTTCTATCCGGGTGCCCTTTGGGCGTCTAAAGCTGGTGGGCTTTACGCCCTAGTTAGTAATTTACACGATAGATGAAAAGTACTATCGGCTATCGGCTATCGGCTATGTTGGGGGCCGCTATGCGATCTACGCCTCGCTCTATTGCCCGCCGTCTCCTGATCGGCACGAGCCTGATCATCTGCCTGGCAACCATCGTGTTGGCCTGGATGATCTGGCCTACCTCAGTATGGGCTCGTGCCCGTGAGTTGGACGAGGCCGAGCAACGCTGGGCGCTACGACCATTTGGCAACTACCAACTGAAGGTCACCGATAAAAACTGCCCGCAGCAGATCGAAATTCGTAACGAGCGTGTGCTGAAAGTTGCCCCCAACCGCTGCGATGCCCCACCACGAACGATTAGCGATCTCTTTACGATGATCCGCCGCGATGGCAGTGTTTCATATCCATGCATCTATAAAGGCTGCATCTGCGATGATGTCATTTATATTCAGGCCAATTACGATCAAGTGCTTGGCTTCCCATCGCGTATTCTTGTACGCATTCGCGCCGAGCCAAACTGGCGCCACCCGGAATTCTGGCAGGCAGCCTGGGATACCAAACAGATCCCAAGCTGTGATGGAATGGCGGTTGGCAGCAAAATCATTCAGGTCGTGACGCTTACGCCATCTGAGTGATTTAGGCGCTCCAGCAACTCCTGCGGCCTCAGATCAGCGAGTGTCGTGAGGCGCATGGTATGTGGTGGCAGATCCAGCCCGCTCAGTAATGGGAGTGGAACGGCCACACAGCGCATGCCCGCACTTGCCGCAGCCCGCATGCCATTCGGCGAATCCTCAAGCACCACACAGGCCTGTGGCACAACCCCCAGGCATTCTGCCGCGCTCAGAAACAGATCCGGGGCAGGCTTGACATTGGCAACATCATTGCGGGTTCGCACACAGCCAAAATACTCATGGATGGCATGGCTCACCAGCCAACCCTCGACCCAATCGCGGGTTGAGCTAGAGGCAACCGCCATTCGTAGGCCATGCTCGCGCCCATATTCCAACAATATAGCGATACCAGGGCGCAATGGTTGGGCGGCAATCGCTTTGAGGTAGCGTTGGCGATGCTCGATGTGTAACGCATCCCGATCAACTGGGTGGCCGATCAATGCCTCCAGTTCGGCATAGGCATTGTAGCCCCCAACCGTCCCCAATCCAAGCACCCAGCGCTCGGGCAGCAATATAGCACCCTGTTCACGATACTGTTGCGAGAGTACCTCATATTCAGGCGTCTCCGTATCGACAACCAGGCCATCAAAATCAAAGATCAGCGCTTCTATCAACATCTATTGCTCCTGTGGCAGATTCGCCACCAGATCATCTGTGATAATTCTAACATAGCCATTATCGGTGGGTTCATGCGAACGTGCAAGCGTTTGCTTGACGACATGGTCAGAATGACGCACCATGCCAGCTGACTGCTGAAGGCTTATACTCAAGGAGATGGCAATGCCCTGGCAATCTGGCTATGTATCCGTCAATGGGCTTCAACTGCACTACCAGCGTACCGGTGGCAACAAACCAGCCATTGTGTTGGTTCACGGAATGACCGACTATAGTATGTATTGGTCGCGGGTTGTGCGCGCTCTGGAAGAAACCTATGACATCATCCTGTACGATATGCGCGGCCATGGCTATTCTGATGCACCCGAAACAGGGTATACCCCAGATGATTATGCCAGTGATCTGCTTGGATTGATTGCAGCCCTTGGCCTGGATCGGCCTGCGGTGGTGGGCCATTCGCTTGGTGCTGCCACAACCTTTGCGGCAGCCATCCACAATTCGGCAGCCCTACGCTGCATTGTGCTCGAAGATCCACCCTGGTACCCGCTCGCAATACAGCAATCCGCAACCACCGAGCAACGCATGGCCCATGCCGAAGGCTGGAAGGCTGGCAATGCAGCACTGCAACAATTGGATCATGCCGGAAGAATCGCACAATGCCAGGCTGAACATCCATCCTGGAATGATGAGGATTGCGAGCGCTGGGCCGAATCGAAGCGCCTGGTTCGGCCACAGATCTTTGGTGGGTTTGATGCGATGATGGCCTATCCCTGGCAGGCAACTGCGGCGAAGATCGAGTGCCCGGCGTTGCTGATCACCGGCGATCCCGAGTTGGGCGGGATTGTCACTCCAGCACTCGCCGAGGAATTTGCACAGATCACGCCGAATGGTCGCGCCATCAACATTCCTGGTGCAGGGCACGCCATTCATCGTGAACAGTTCGACGCGTTTGTGGAGGCTGTGCGCGCATTCTTGGCCTAAAAGGGGAGAATTACTCCATCTGCTCCAGCGCCGCCAGCAATTCCGTCTGATCGGTAATAATCGCATCTGGCTGCACAGTACCAAGCTCGAATTCCTGGCTGCGCACCCAGATGGCACGCATACCAACGGCCTGGGCACCAAGGATATCCTCGCGTGGGTTATCGCCAACGAACACAGCTGCCTGTGGTGCAACATTCAATGCAGTTAACACGCGCTGAAAAATCGCTGGCGATGGCTTCCACATGCCAGCATCGCC
>Ga0163144_10029646_pt1 | contig 10494 bp, 10 predicted proteins | sample OliLak19BULKMAT1_FD_123175 | JGI IMG/M metagenome (GOLD analysis project Ga0163144, IMG submission 123175) | Freshwater microbial mat bacterial communities from Lake Vanda, McMurdo Dry Valleys, Antarctica - Oligotrophic Lake LV.19.BULKMAT1 | ecosystem: Environmental > Aquatic > Freshwater >...
AGTGTGAGTGTTTGATCCGCATTGCGTGAGACCATTTCGACCATGGCGCCAGGTTTGATTCCAAGGCCATCGAGATATTCAAGGAGTCCACGGTCGCGTTCAAATACGCTGACAACCGTCGCCTGACGAGAGGCCGGGAGTTCGTGGAGGGCGATGAAGCCACGGCGATGCCGGTCCTCCTTGGTTTCGAGTCCAAGCGCGAAGCCATGCGGGCAGTTTTTCTCATCACCGAGTTTCCCGGCAAGTTTTGCCTCGAAGTCAGCCGAGACCGCATGTTCCATTTGTTCGGCTTCGTCGTGGACTTTGTACCATTCCATGTCAAAGATCTCGGTGAGCATTCGCTCTATGAGATAGTGACGGCGGATGAGGCGCTCGGCGATCTCGCGCCCGGAAACTGTAAGAGTTACCCGGCCTTCGCGAGCGACTTCGATAAGGCCGTCACGCCGGAGGCGCTTCGTAGCCATGGTAACGGCGGGGGGGGACACGTCAAGCCAGCGGGCCAAGGTGGCGGCGATTACAATTTCTCCTTCGGCTTCCGCTTCGGCAATAGCCTTGAGGTAGTTTTCCTTGGAGATTGTAATTTGCACGCAACACCATTTTAGCCCGGCTAGCGCCTGACTTGTTTCGTTACGAAGGAGGCGTCACAATCGCCGGCTACATTTGGCGTGAGATTGTTTGAAGCGTACCGGCGAGCATAGCCAATTCCGTTGCGGCCTCTTGCGCGTTCGAGGCGCCTTTGGATGTCTCTCGCGCGGCCGTCGCGACTCCGGAGATATTCTCGACAATGGAGTTCGCCCCGATCGCAGCCTCGGAGACATTGCGGCTCATTTCCGCGGTTGTGGCGGTCTGCTCTTCGACGGCGGAAGCGATGGTATTGGAGATATCGTTGATCTGATTGATGATCGTGGTGATATGGCCGATGGCCGACACGGCGCCGCGGGTGTCACCCTGGATCGCCTCAATCTTCTGGCTGATTTCCTCGGTGGCTTTGGCTGTTGCCTTGGCCAGTTCCTTGACCTCGTTGGCGACGACGGCGAAGCCTTTGCCGGCCTCGCCGGCGCGCGCGGCCTCGATGGTGGCATTGAGAGCGAGCAGGTTGGTTTGTTGCGCGATTGACGTGATGACCTTGATGACCTTACCGATCTCGATGCTGCTTTCGCCGAGCTTGGTTATGGTGATGTTGGTCGTGTCGGCGACCTTGACCGCGGTACTCACAACGCGAGCAGCTTCGCTTGCGTTTTTGGAGATCTCGCGAATACTCGCCGTCATCTCTTCGGTACCGGTCGCGACAGTTTGAATATTTTTGCTTACCTGTTCCGACGCGGCCGAGACCAAGGTGGCTTGAGACGACGTCTCTTCAGCGCTGGAACCCATTTGGTGACTCAGGGAGTTGAGGGTTTTCGACGAAGCGTTCAGCGATTCGACAATCCGTACCATTTCCAGGCGAGCCTTAGCCTGAGCAGTGACATCAGTGGCGTATTTGACGACCTTAAATGGTTTGCCGTTCAAGTCCAGGATCGGATTGTAGGAGGCCTGGATCCAGATCTCCTTTCCGCCCTTTGCAACGCGTTTGTACTCCGCGGCCTGGTACTCGCCGCGATTCAGCGCGTCCCAGAATTCGCGGTAGGCGGGTTTGCGCGCCTCGAAGGCTTCGACGAACATACTGTGATGTTTCCCTTGAATTTCAGCGAGAGAGTATCCGATGGCACGTTGGAAGTTCTCATTCGCGCTCAAAACAGTGCCGTCCATTTTGAATTCGATCACTGCCTGCGATTTGTGAATCGCCTGGAGTTGCCCGTCGGTATTAGCGTTCGCGAGCTTTTGCGCTGTTACGTCGATGGCGAACTTGACCACCTTGAAGGGCTTGCCGTTCATATCGAGAATCGGGTTGTAGGAGGCTTGAATCCAGATTTCCTTCCCTCCCTTGCCGATGCGTTTGTACTCCGCGGCCTGGTACTCACCGCGATTCAGCGCGGCCCAGAACTCGCGGTAGGAAACGCTGTTTCGTTCCGATTCCTGAACAAACATCCGGTGATGCTGCCCCTTGATTTCGCCCAGTGTGTAGCCTAGGGCCCGCAAGAAAGTTTCGTTGGCGTTGGTGATCGTCCCATCCAACAGAAACTCAATGATGGCCTGAGCCTTCCCAATGGCCGCTAATTGCCCGGCTGTTTCGGCGTTGGCCAGCTTTTGAGCGGTAATATCGGTGGCGAACTTCACGACTTTGAAAGGTTTGCCGCTTGCATCGAGAATGGGGTTGTAGGATGCCTGAATCCAGACTTCCTTGCCGCCTTTCCCGATGCGCTTATACTCGGCGCTGTGGTGTTCGCCGCGATTGAGCGCGGTCCAGAATTGGCTATAAGCATCGCTGTTTCGTTCCGATTCTAGAACAAACATGCGGTGGTGCCGGCCCCTGATTTCGTCCAAAGAGTAGCCCACACAGTTCAGAAAGTTCTCATTCGCGCTCGTGATTGTGCCGTCAAGCTGGAATTCGATGACGGCTTGTGACCTCCCAACCGCGGCGATCTGTCCGGCCGCATCGGCGCCGATCCGCTTTTGGGCCGTAATGTCCGTCGCCAACTTGATTACTTTGTATGGCTTGCCGGAGCGGTCGAGAATTGGATTGTAGGAGGCTTGTATCCAAACCTCTTTGCCACCTTTGCCGAGACGTTTATACTCGGCGGACTGGTACTCTCCGCGCTGCAACGCGGCCCAGAGGCGGCGATAGTCCTCCCCGTTACGTTCTGCGTCTGGAACGAATATTCGGTGGTGTTGGCCTTGGATCTCGTCGAGCCGATACCCGACCGTCTTCAAGAAATTCTCATTGGCCGTGATTATCGTCCCGTCCAGTTGAAATTCGATTACTGCCTGGGCGCGGGATATCGCGCCGACGATGGCCTGGGCGTTCTGGCCCGACGTACTTTCGCTTCCGTTTCCCGCCGCCTTGGCAGTCCGGGTAGTGGTGGTTGACATATCACGAGGCTCCTAATTAATTAGCGCTGATTGGGAGAGATCCATAGCTACTCTCTGCAATGTTTATCGGCCCATCGCGCGATCACCAAGAGGGAAATGTGACTCAGATCGTGCCGATAGGGCAAATCCGATTCCTGCTATCGTGAATCAAATCCCCATGCGAACCACGCTTCTACTCCTCACAATGGGCCTGCCCGCCTACCCGCAGGACAAGGCCAACCTCTACGTCGTCCACCAGATAAAGCAGGAGGCTTTGGAGAACTCCAAGGTCATGGATCATCTATTTTGGCTAACCGACGTAAACGGGCATCGTTTGACCAACTCGCCGGGCTTTGATAAGGCCGCCAATTGGGTAAAAAAGAGCCTGACCGATTATGGCGTCCCGGATGTGAAGTTTGAGAAGTGGGGTCCATTTGGCCGCGGCTGGACATACTCGAACTTTTCGGCCCATTTGGTGGAGCCGGCTTATTCGCCGTTGATCGGATATCCGAACGCGTGGACTGGGGGAACCCAAGGAGCGGTCCAGGCTGAAGTGATGATGGCCGCTATCCGCGTGGAGGCGGATCTGGAGAAATGGAAGGGAAAGCTCAAGGGAAAGATCATTGTGATGGAACCGCAGCGTTCGATCGGGTTGCATACTTTGGCCCGGGGGAGAAGGTATGCGGATTCCGACCTGGCGGCGGAAGCAATGGCGCCGGATCCGGGTCCGACTGGAGTATTCGGCTTAACCCCGGGCGCGGCGCGGCCCGGACAGACCGGACCGGACGGACGTCCGATTTCGAGGTCCGCGGCAATGGCTTTCCGGGCGAAACTGCACCAGTTCTATCTTGATGAAGGCGTGGTGGCGGTATTGATGCCCGGTTATCGCGGCGAGGCCGGGACGGTCTTCGCGGGTAGCGGTAGCTCACAGGACGCCAAAGCGCCAATTCCTCCGCCGATGATTTCCTTAACGATCGAGCACTACAACCGCATCGCGCGGCTGTTGGACAAAAAGGTGCCGGTGAAGGTGCAGCTTGAAGTAAAGACGGAATTCTTCGATAAAGGCGCGGATGCGTACAATGTCATCGCCGAGATCAAGGGTACGAAGCGGCCGGAGGAAGTAGTGATGATTGGCGCGCATTTGGACTCGTGGCACGGTGCGACCGGGGCGACCGATAACGCCGCCGGCTGCGCGGTCGCGATCGAAGCGCTGCGAATCATCAAGGCACTGAATTTGAAGACCGATCGCACCATTCGGATTGCGCTCTGGAGCGGGGAAGAGCAGGGGCTCTTTGGCAGTAAGGCTTATGTGAAAGAACACTTCGGCGACTTGACCACCATGAAGTTGAATCCGGAACATGCGAAATTGCAGGCGTATTTCAATCTGGACAATGGCGGAGGGAAGATTCGCGGCGTATATTTGCAGGGCAACGATATGCTGCGACCGATCTTTGAGGCTTGGCTTGCTCCTTTCAAGGACTACGGGGCTACCACCTTGACGATCCGCAATACGGGGTCGACCGACCACGTTTCCTTCAACTCGCTGGGACTGCCGGGGTTTCAGTTTATTCAGGATCCGCTGGAGTATTTTTCGACCACACACCACTCCAACATGGATGTATTCGATTACGTTCCCAAGAGCGATATGATGCAGGCGTCGGCGATCCTGGCGTCGTTCGTCTATCATGCGGCGACCCGCGATGAACTGTTGCCGCGCAAACCGCTGCCGAAACCGCAGCCGGAACGACGAGAAGGAGGGGCGAGTGCGACTACCGGGCCTGCTACTAATTAGCGTTCTGCCGTTGGCGGCGGAACTGAAGACCGACATTGAGTTTGCGAAGCCGGGCGGGGTTTCGTTGACGCTGGACGCCTATGTTCCGGAAGGGAAGGGGCCGTTTGCCGCGGTCATCATTGTCCACGGCGGCGGATGGGTGAATGGGACGAAGACAACCTACGTGCCGCCGCTGTTTGAGCCGCTTTCGAAGGGCGGGTTCGCGTGGTTCTCGATCAATTACCGGTTGGCGCCGGCTTACCGTTTTCCGGCGATGGCGGAGGATGTGGACGCGGCGATCCGGTGGGTGAAGAAGCACGCGAAGGACTACAAGGTGGATGTGAAGCGGATCGCGCTGATGGGCGAATCGGCCGGCGGGCATCTGGTGGCCTACGCGGGAGCGCGGGGGAAGGGCGATACGAAGGTCGCGGCCGTGGTTCCGTTCTATGGCGTGCATGACCTGAATGCACGGACGAAGACGATGGGGGCAATTGGGGAGAATGTGGAGAAGTTGCTGGATATCAGCGCTCCGGGGCCGGCCGCGGAGGAGAAGATGCGGGCGGCGTCGCCGATCACCTACGTTCACAAGGGCATGCCACCGTTCCTGATGATCCACGGTACCGCGGACAAGGCGGTGCCTTATGACCAATCGCCGCTGATGTGCGCGAAGATGAAAGAGGCGGGGGTGCGCTGTGAAGTCTTTACGGTGGAAGGCGCGCCTCATGGGATTGGACCGTGGGAGAAGAATCCCGCGTTTCAAAAGTACAAGGAGAAGATGGTCGAGTGGCTACGGCAGACGTTGAAATAGAGCAGTTATCCTCCACGCAGCAGGTGATGGAGCTCGAGAAGCAGTATGTGTTGCAGAATTATGCGCGTTACCCGCTGGCGCTGCGTCGCGGGAAGGGGACGTGGCTCTACGATTTCAACGGAAAGCGGTATTTGGATCTAATCAGCGGAATTGGCGTGAATGCATTGGGGCATGCGCATCCGCGCCTCACGCGGGTAATTCGTGAGCAGGCGGGGTTGTTGATCCACTGTTCCAACCTTTACTATCACGAATATCAGGGGAAGCTGGCGGAGAAGCTGGCGAAGATGAGCGGCCTGCAACGGAGCTTTTTTTGCAATTCAGGGACTGAGGCGATGGAGGGCGCGATCAAGATGGTCCGCTCTCATGGCAATGGCGTTTCGAGCGGCAAGATTGAGATTGTGGCGCTGGAGAACTCATTCCACGGGAGGAGTTTGGGCGCGTTGTCGATCACGGGTCAACCGAAGTACCGCAAGGATTTTGAGCCGTTGCTGGCCGGTCCGCGATGGATCAATGCCAACGATATGGCGGCGCTGGAAGCGGCGGTGAATGAGAACACGGCGGCGATTGTTTTAGAAGGCATTCAGGGCGAGGGCGGGATCTACCCGATGTACGCCGAGTTCCTGCGAAAGGCACGGTCGTTGGCGGATGCGCACAATGCGCTCCTGGTTTTCGACGCGACGCAGTGCGGGGTGGGGCGTACCGGTATGTGGTTCTCGCACCAGTTGGTTGCGCCGGATGTGCTGCCGGATGTGATGGTGACGGCGAAGCCGCTTTCGTGCGGGCTGCCGTTGGGCGTGGTGATGTGCAATGAGCGGGCGGCGGCCTCGATCCGGCCGGGGATGCATGGGAGCACGTTCGGCGGGGGCGCGTTGGCATGCCGGGCGGCGCTCGAGTTCATCGACATCATGGAGAACGGCCTGCTGGAACAGGTGGGCCGCGTGGGTGAGTATTTCCGTGCGGGGCTAAGGGAGTTGCAGACGAAGCACTCGTTCATTAAAGACGTGCGGGGCGCTGGATTGATGATCGGCGTCGAACTGGACCGGCCGGGTAAGAATTATGTGCTGCGCGGGATGGAAGAGGGGCTGTTATTTAACGCGACGCATGAGACCGTGCTGCGCTTCCTGCCACCGTACATTTTGACCGAAAAGGAAGTGGACCGCGCCCTGCGGATACTGGGCAAACTGTTTCGCGTCGTGAAAATGTAATTTGACGGATGAGAATGATTCTCATTTAATAGAAGTATGCATCCTGCTCGTTCGCGCCGCATCGAACCATTTGTGGACGTAGAGCAGAAGATGCAGTGGTTTCGTACTCGTTGTGTCGAGGCCGGGCTTCCGTGCACGCATCAGCGCCAGGTGATGTACCGGGCGTTGCTGGAAGCGGTGGATCATCCGAGCCCGGAGATGCTCTACGAGCGGGTTAAGCGCGACATCCCCAGCGTTTCGCTGGGCACGGTCTATCGCAATATTAAGACTTTTCTCGATAACGGCCTGATAGGGGAAGGGAGCCTCCATCACGGCTCCCTGCGCCTGGAAGCCAATAATACGCCCCATCACCACTTGGTTTGCCGTTCGTGCCGCGCAATGTTCGACCTTTCGGCGGAACAGGTGGAGGGCATACGCCTGCGGGATCGGCTGCCCGCGGGTTTTCAGTTGGAACGTTTTGTGGTGGAAGCCCACGGGCTTTGTGCCACGTGCGCCGCGCCTTCGGCGGCGCAACCTCGTTTGAAGAATAAATAGGAGACAGCAAACATCATGCTTGGAGTTGGAGATAAGTTCCCCGCCTTTTCCGTAATGGCCACGGTAGGCCGTGAAAAGGGCAAAGAGTTTGAGACGATTAGCGACGCGAGCTACCCGGGTAAATGGAAGGTGTACTTCTTCTGGCCCATGGACTTCACTTTTGTGTGTCCGACGGAGATTGCGGCTTTCGGCAAATTGGCCAAAGAGTTCGCGGATCGGGATACGCAAGTAATCGGCGGTTCCACCGATTCCGAGTTCGTTCATTTGGCGTGGCGCACGCATCATGAGGATCTGCACGATCTGCCAATCCCGATGCTGGCCGACAAGAAGCAGGAGCTTTCCAAGGCGCTCGATATTTTGCATAAGGGCATTGGCATGTGCCTGCGCGCGACTTTCGTCGTCGATCCGGAAGGGACCATCCGTTTTGTGAGCGTCAACGATCTCTCGGTCGGACGCAATCCGCAGGAAGTTCTCCGCGTTGTGGATGCCTTGCAAACCGACGAACTTTGCCCTTGCAACTGGGAAAAAGGGCAGGCGACGCTGTAATTCGTTTTCTTGAATCTGGGGCGGGCTTACCGGTCCGCCCCATTCGGTAACAACAATGAACCTCGAACAACTCCTCGACACAGTCCCGGCGTACGCCAAGGACCTCAAGCTGAACCTCAGCAATTTGTTGCAGCAGCCGGATCTCTCCAAACAACAGATTTGGGGTACGGCGGTGACATCGGCCATCACTTCGCGGAATCCGCAGTTATTGGCGGCGATTACGAAGGCGTCGGCCGATCATTTGAAACCGGAAGCCCTGGAGGCGGCTCGCGCGGCGGCGGCCATCATGGCCATGAACAACATCTATTACCGCTTCCAGCATTTAGCGGAGAACAAGAAGTACGGGACGATTCCGGCACGGCTGCGGATGAATGTGATTCGTTCGCACGGCATTGAGCCGGTGGATTTTGAACTGTTCTGCATTGCGGCGAGCGCGATCAACGGGTGCGGCGTTTGTATCGACTCGCATGAAAAAGTCGTGCGGGAAAAAGGCGCCGGGGAAGAAGTGATTCTCGGCTGTGTGCGAATCGCTTCGGTAATTCATGGCCTGGCCACGGTCTTCGACGCTGAATTTAGCGTTTAACGCCGAAGCCGAGTTCGAGCAGACCACCGCTGATGAATTGAACGGCGAGCGCTGTTAGGAGCATTCCCATCAGGCGGGTCATGATGTGAATGCCGGTTTCGCCCATGTAGCGGCGGACCCCGCCAGCGGCCTTCAACACCCAGTAGCAGGACGCCGCGGTAACGGCCAGTGCCGTGAAGATCAGCAGTAGTTGCCACCATTCCGGGCTGGGGCCGATGAGTACCATGACCGTTGAAATGGCGCCGGGCCCGGCGAGCATCGGCATGCCGAGGGGGATGATACCGACATCCTCCTTATGCGAGCCTTCTTCGGCTTCGCCGGGGGCTTCATTGGTGCTGGGGCGTTTGGCCTGCACCATGTCGATGCCGATTAACAGCAGGATCAGCCCGCCCGCCACACGGAAGGCCGGCATGGTTATGCCCAAGAGCTTGAACACTTGCGCGCCGATAAGACCGAATCCGCCGAGGACGAAGAAGCAGGTCCAGGCGGCGCGCTTGGCCATGCGCTTGCGGTGCTCCTCGGTGTGCCCTTCGGTCATGACGAGGAACGCGGGGATGGTCGCGAACGGATCGACCAGGAAAAGAATGGACGATAGCGCGACCGCGAAGAATTGCCATCCGTTGGCTACGTCTATCGGCATTCTTAACAGTATGGGTATAATCGACCATTGTTTGCTAGAGGCCAAATAACACCAGTACAATGGCGCACGCTGATCGCGGCGATGCTTGGCTGGATGTTGGATGCCCTGGACGTCATGTTGTATTCGTTCGCGCTGTTGTCGATGCAGCAGGAATTTGGGTTGACGGGAGCGCAGGCGGGCACGTTGACGACGGTGACGCTGGCGGCCGCGGCAGTTGGCGGCACTCTCGCGGGAGTGCTGGCCGACCGGTTTGGACGCACGCGCGTGCTGATGGGTTCGATACTGACCTATTCCATTTTCACGGCGATGATCGCGACTTCGCACTCATATACGGAACTGCTGATTTGGCGTTCGCTGGTTGGGCTGGGATTGGGCGCCGAATGGTCGGCGGGTACCGTACTGGTAGCGGAGACGTGGCCGGCGGAACATCGCGGAAAAGCGATTGGATTGACGCAGTCTGGCTGGGCGCTGGGGTATTTGGCCGCGGCGGGGTTGGCGGCGTGGATCCTGCCGGCGTATGGCTGGAGGCCCCTGTTTTTGATTGGTGCGTTGCCCGCCTTGTTGGTGCTTTGGATCAGGAAAAGTGTGCCTGAGCCGTCGGTGTGGGTCCAGGCGGAGCGCTTGCCCGTCGCCGAGCGATTCCGGCAAATATTTTCACCGGCCCTGCGGCGCTACACGCTGGTCGCGATTACGATGTCGAGCCTGGTGCTTTTCGCGTATTGGGGCCTGTTTACCTGGGTGCCGGCCTATTTGGCGACGCCGGTGGAGAAGGGCGGCGCGGGACTGAGCATAGTAAAGAGCTCGGCGTGGATTGCGCCGATGCAAATTGGAGCGTTGCTGGGGTACTTGTTGTTCGGTTTGTTGTCGGACAAGATCGGGCGGCGGCCGTCCTTCGCTATGTTCTTAACGGGGGCGGCCATCGTCACGATCTTGTATGGAGGCGCCGCGCGGAGTCCGCAAACGTTGCTGCTGTTGGGGCCGTTGGTGGGCTTCTTCGGGCATGGTTACTACAGCGCTTTCGGCGCTATTCTAAGCGAGCTATATCCGTCTACCGTGCGCGCCACGGCGCAGGGGTTTTGTTACAACGGGGGCCGCGTGCTGAGCGCCTTCGCGCCGGCGGTGATCGGCGCACTGGCGGACCAGCACGGATTGGGAACCGCATTAACATTGACCGCCGCGTTCTTTCTGGCGGGAGGCTGGCTGGTATTCGCCCTGCCCGAAACGCGCGGCCGCGAGCTCTACACTTCTTTACCGTCCCGCTAGTGCCATTTGCCGGTATCGCTTCGTCGTGTCGTTCGTGAGCAGATTGAGCAGATTAGCACTATTGACATTGGCGGCGACGATCGGGCTTTGGGGGCAAGGGCGAGTCCTGGGTACGATTACCGCAGCGGACTTGCCAAACCGGCAAATCAGCCTGCAAACCGATAAGGGCGAATTGTACGCGGTGAAGGTTCTTCC
>Ga0163144_10029649_pt1 | contig 10493 bp, 9 predicted proteins | sample OliLak19BULKMAT1_FD_123175 | JGI IMG/M metagenome (GOLD analysis project Ga0163144, IMG submission 123175) | Freshwater microbial mat bacterial communities from Lake Vanda, McMurdo Dry Valleys, Antarctica - Oligotrophic Lake LV.19.BULKMAT1 | ecosystem: Environmental > Aquatic > Freshwater > Lake...
AGCCTTCCAAAGTTCGTCGTTGATGTCGCGGATGAGGTGAACGAGGCATTTCTGTTGTCGGCACGGCATCGAGTCATAGCCGGGGTAGAAATCGCTGACCAGCACGCCCTTGTATCCGGCCAGAACCTCGCGGACGATGTCGGCCTCCCGAGTCTCGGTCATGCGGAAGACGACGTGCTTGCCATCGGTGAACACCCAAACGTAGTGGTCCACACCCTGGATGTTGATCTTGGTCTCATCGACGTGTACGAAATCGCTCTTGAGGATCGCTTGCAGGATGGATGCCTCGGTCGGGGCGTAGTAGTCGGCCAAGTAGCGAAGGAAGTTGATCGCGGTCGTCGCACTCATCCCGACTCCGAACAGGTGTCCCGTTACCTGAACGATGATACGGTAGGGCAGGCGGAGGATGATTCTTTGGTAGACAGTCCATGCCTGGAAGGCATGTCCGAAGGGGTGCGAATGTGGCCCGTGAAACCCGACGGGACTATAATGCTTGCCACATTTTGGGCAGCGACTGCTAGTCGAGACATACTTCCTGACTGTCTTCCTACACCCGCTTCTGGTGAAGACGAGATCGATGACTGTCCTCTTGACCGATTTCTTCGGTTCCGGCTTGAGAATTACATTGTCTTTTGGGCATCGCTGCCTCGGTTCCACCTGCTCCGTACGGCTGGCCTTTGGAGCTATTCGGTGGAAGTGCTGATGACCCTTCCGAACTCCCCTCTTCTTTGGCTCGTCTTCGGGGGTAGGTTCCTCGGCATGGACGCGGACGGGGTTTCGTTGGCCGCCTTCCTTGGCGTTCTTCAGGATTCGTTCGAACTGCCCATGTACCGTATTCCCTGTTTCGGTGGAGTACCGCTTCGGTCGGCTCGCAAACTCAATCGTCGTGTCCGAAGCCGCATCCCGCTTGATCTGGTCCAGGCGATTAACAAGCAGTCGAACGGCTGCGCAGTCCTCGCGGTTGTATTGAAGCAAAGACTGCCTGAACCGTTCGTCTCGCGTCATCTCCCACCTGTGCCGCCAGACCAAACTTTGCAGTCCAGACGCCTTTGGGTCGGTCCAAGTTGCCCCCAGAAATCCGCCGAGCGACTTTAGTCCATTCGAGCGGACGGGGAAGTAGACCTTTCCGTAAACGGATGACGCGACGTTGACGAGGCAGTCGCTGAGCCCGCTGCCACTGCCATGCCGCTTCGCGAGTGTGGCGAACGCCTTCTTCTCGTAGCTGCCGTAGTGGTAGACGGGGGAATCGGGAAACGCCGCCAGCCGCTCGATCAGGGCCGACCACATTTTGGCTTCGGCTGTGGCGTCGTCCGCCCAGAAGGGCTCGTACTCGGCCTCATTGCCCCTGCACACGAGGAGCCCGGCCAGGTATTGGAAGTCGCTGTCGGGAACACCTTCAAAGTCCAGGAACAATTCCACCGGACTTCGCGGCAACTCAGGCAGGTGCTCGACGTGGACCTTTCCCGTCCTGATGGCCAGGGCTTGCAACTCCAGGCTGTGCCGCACCTGTCGCTTGGCCTTCTTCCTGCTCCGCCTGGGTTTGTAGATGTGCGATAGTTGCCTGACCGTGAAGATGCCCTTATCGTGATACCTCCGCATCAATTTCGGCGTCATCCGATCGAGAAGGCTGAGGTTGTCCTCCTTTTCCGCTTGCTGGAGGCAGGCGTCCCGAAACGGGCAGATCGGGCAGTGTTTGTTCAGGACAACCGATGGGGCGTCGCTGGCCGGCTGGCTTGTCCATCCCCGGAGTACCTCGACGATCCGCCGCACCTCCTTGTACTTGCCCGCCAGCTTCACCTTGCCGGGGTGGTCGCCGACCAGGACCAGCGTGCCAGTCGTCGGCAGCCGTCCCTGCACCTCACCAAGGACGAAGCCCTGGTAGGCCAGCCCAAAGGTGTCGGCCTTCGAGGCCCGGCAGGTGCCGATTACCTTCACCGGCTCGTAGCTGAACCTCCCCAGTCGCGAGGACTCGTTCACCTTCGTCAGGAAGTCGCAGCGTGCGTGGAGCCCATCTGCCGTAAGATCCGCGTCGGCGACGATCTCCCGGCCAGCGGCCATTTCAGCCGGCCCACCGAAGGGAACGACCTCACCCCCTTTCGCCAAGCGGGCGCGGTGAGCTTGGCGGTTGGCCTCCGCCTGTTCCCGGATGACCATTTCAAAGTCATGTGGTCCAGGACTTGGAGTTGCCCCCGTCATCAGCAGGAACGCCTTTCGGGGGCATAAGGAGTACGCTTCCACGATGTGCAAGGCTATCGGTGTCAACGGACGGACCCTCCCAATTTGATAACAATTCGATCCGCGTCATTTCGTCGCCCGTAGACTATTTGACGATCACTACCAAGACTTTTGAACCGTCGAAAGTGCGGATTTTGAACTGCAAGAAAACTATGAAGGCAAAGCGATTACGTCTACGACGGAAAAACTCTCTGCCAGGGCACCACGGTTTTTGAAATGTCAGGAACCAGCGGGAAAGGCAAGATTCCAACGAAAAAGCCCACCGCCTGGAATGACGATGGGCTTTTGCCAAAAAAAGTCGGGGCAGCCGGATTTGAACCGACGACTTCCTGGTCCCAAACCAGGCGCTCTACCGGACTGAGCTATGCCCCGCTGAACTGCACATCATACACGACTAGCGTCCAAAGGGAAAGGTTCACTCTTGGATGCAAGCGAAGGTTTTCAACAAATTCCCCTTCGCTTGCTTTTCAAGCAGAAAATCATCGCCTGAGCGTTTCCACCAATCGCTCGAAATCCTCGTTCGTGTCGAACGCGATCACGATTTGGCCGCGGTCCTTATCTTTCACTTTGATCTCGACTCGCGTGGCAAACCGCTGACGAAGCTCGGTTTCAATCGTTTGCACGTGGGCTGTCTTGTAGGAAGGGGCCACATCCCGCAACACCTTCTCAGCCTCGTGCGCTTCCGCTTCGGCCTTCTGTTGCTTCACGATCAACTCAAGGGCTTTGACCGATAGCCCCTTCATCACCACTTCCTTGCACAATTCGATTTGGCGTTTCTCGTTCGGCAGGCCCTTGAGAATCTTGGCGTGGCCGAGCGAAATCTGGTTCTGCCGGACGGCGGTCTGCACTTCTTCGGGCAGGTTCAAAAGATTCACCAGGTTGCTGACGCTGGTCCGGTCCATGCCCAGGCGATTGGCGAGGGCCTCCTGCGTGACGTGGTAGCGATCGAGATATTCCTTGAAGCCGGACGCTTTCTCAATCGGGTTCAGGTCGGCACGCTGAATGTTCTCGACCAGCGACGCTTCGAAGACTTGCTGATCGTCGAAGTTGACAATGGTAACCGGCACTTCGCGCAGGCCGGCAACCTGTGCGGCCCGGAGCCGCCGTTCACCGGCAATCAGTTGGTAGTGTTCGCCGACGGCTCGCACTACGAGCGGTTGTAGCACGCCGTGATTCTTGATGCTCTCGGAGAGATGGTTGATCTCGTCCTCGTCGAAGAGTTTTCGAGGCTGATACGGATTTTTTTCAATCTGATCGAAAGTCAATGAGGCGCGAGATGCACTGGTGGGTTCCAAGTTTTCCCCCAAGAGTGACGTCAAACCCCGTCCTAACCGCGGTTTCGTGTCCATGGCCAAATCCCCCTGATTCCCTGTATTTCATGCGACCGTTCCACGTGGAACCGGTTTCGTTCGTAGTGAGGAGTCCGGAGTGAGGCGTGAGGAGAAAAACCCTCCTCGGCAACTTCGTTCCTTCCGCTCACTGAGTGGCGCGGCTTAGAACAATACATGCCAAGTCCGTCAAGGTGAGGTCGAATGTAGGGCAAGAAATGCCTCCCGATCTTGCCTGTCTTAACTCTTCACTCCTCACTCTTCACTCTTAACTGAATTGGCCTTCACAGCTGCGCGAGAAGTGTAGTACCATCCCCCTCGCTGACGCCGGAACCGTCAGCAAACTTGGGGTCAGGATGACCCCGCGAGAAGAGAGGCCGATGAACGGATTCATCCGTTGACCTCCCTCCAGATTCGGAATCTGGAGGCATGTCTCCGAACGACTCACACCCAGACCTGCCCGCGAGACTTTTCGGCCCGATCTATCGTTTACAACTCCCTCTCGTACGAGGCGCTCCCTGCGAGACTCTTACGCGTTGGAGGTTGATTTCTTTCACCGTTCCTACGGACCCCCCCGTAATGGATCGTTCTCCTATTCTGCTGCGTTGTGATGCCAACCGCAATGTCGGTTGGGAACCTTTTTACCAGTGCCTGACTTATGCCGCCGCGTTACAACGCCGGCGACGGCCCGCTTATTTTCTCGGACAGATTGAACCATTCCCGTTGCTCTCGCAAATCGTTCGCGGCGGCAACTCGTACCTGAAGGCTAGCCACACCATTGGAACCACGGAGGATTGTGACGAAACGATCCGCGAGATTCGCCGGCTGAATGCTGCCGCCGTGATCGTAAACGCCCCCGGCGTGCAAGAGGAGTATCTCCGCGAATTGTCCTCGACCGGCACGACAGTGGTCGTGATCGACTCCGAAGCTCAAGTTCGTTTTCCGAATCGGATGGTGATCAACCCGCTGATCGGTAAGCCGCTCTCAAGCTACAAGTGGGAGTCAGGAACCCAATTGCTTCTCGGAAGAAAGTACGCGATGGTCCGCTCGGTTTTCCGCCGCCAGCGAGCCTTGCGAAGCGGCGATCCACTAGGAAGCCATCGCGGCATCATCGCGTTGGGCGAGGACGATTTCGCTGGACAGTCGCTGGTGAAGGCCCAGGAAATCCTGGCCGCTTCGCGAGTGGACAAGCTGACTGTGTTGGTCCGCAGTCACCACGAGCAGATAGATGAACTTCGCACGCTGGCCGAGAAAAATAAGGGCCGGCTCGAGGTGCTGACGGAGCCATCCGAAATTGGAACCCGACTTCCTCGGGCTCATTTCGCCCTGACGTGTGGCGATGGACTTTCTTTGGAAATGGCGTGTGTTGGTGTGCCTCAACTCATCATCACCCAGAATCCTCGCCATGTTCCGAACGCCAAGAAAATGGACGAAGATGGTGCAGCCACCTATCTCGGCACCCACGACCAGGTGACGACGAGTGCGCTCCGCGACGCGGTCAATTACCTGCTCGACGACAAGCTCGAACGAATTGGCATGTCCCGATGTGCCAGAATGATGGTTGACGGCAAAGGCCCCGACCGCCTGGTGAATGGGTTGGAGATTCTCATCCACGAGCCAGCCGAAACGGATGGACTTCGTTTGGTAGCTTGATTTGGCGGCTGGGTTGTTGGGTGGTTCGGTAGTTTCTCACACGAACCCGACGCGCAAGCGAGGTCCTCCCTCGCTTGCGCGTCGGGTTAGTTTTTGAAAGGTGATTACAATGCCTTTAAGTACCAAACCACCAAACCACCCAGCATCATGACCCGCGAAGATGTTGCCTCCGCCCTGGAAGAAATCGGCGTTCTGCTCGAACTCCAGGGCGAGAGTTCCTTTCGAACCAACTCCTATCGCAATGCCGCTCGGGCCCTCTCGCAGATGCAGGAGGAACTCAAAGCCATCGTCGAGGCCGGCAAACTCGGCGACGTCCCCGGCATCGGCGATTCCATGCGCTCGAAGATCGAGACCATGGTAAAAACCGGATCGTTACCGCAGCTTGAAGAGTTGCGTTCGAAGGTTCCCCCTGGTCTATTGCAGATGCTGAAGCTGCCCGGCATCGGCCCGAAAAAAGTGAAGGCACTTCACGAAGAACTGAAAATCTCGGATCTCGATGGCTTGAAACTGGAATGTGAAGCCGGCACCGTCGCCAAGCTCAAGGGATTTGGTGCCAAGACACAGGACAAAATACTAGAAGGCTTGCGATTCCTCGGCGAAGTCGGCCAACGAGTGCGGATCGATCAGGCGGGCCCGATCGGCGATCTCATTCTTGATCGCGTTTCCAAAATGCCAGGCGTGGTACGGGCGACGTTATGCGGCAGCCTGCGACGCCGACGTGAAACCGCGAAGGATATTGACCTCGTGGCAAGTGCTGCCGATGCCAAGCCGGTCATGGAAGCGTTCTGCAAACAGCCCGAGGTGATGCAGGTCATCGGCCACGGCGACACAAAATCCAGCATCGTCTTCGGCATGAATGTGGAAGGCCACAAAGTCGTGATGAATGCCGACCTCCGCGTGGTGACAGACGATGTGTTCGCCTTCGCCGTGATGTATTTGACCGGCAGCAAGGACCACAATATCAAGATGCGCCAACGGGCGATTGACCGGGGCCTTTCGCTAAACGAGTACGGTCTGACCGGTGGCAAGAAGCCGTTGAAGTGTGCGGATGAGGCTGCGATCTACAAGGTTCTCGATCTGCCATACATTCCACCGGAATTGCGGGAAGATACGGGCGAACTCGACGCGGCCGAGAAAGACGAATTGCCAACGCTAATCGAAGTCGGCGACATTCGCGGCGTCTTCCACAATCACACAACCTACAGCGACGGAGTGGCCAGTCTGGAGCAAATGGCCCTCGCCTGCAAGAAACTGGGCCTGGAATACTTCGGCGTGGGCGATCACTCGCAGTCGCTGAAGATCGCCAACGGCATGTCGATCGCGACCGTTAAGAAGCAGCACCAGGAAATCGACGAAGTGAATTCGAGATTGAAGGGCGTGCAAATCCTGAAGGGAATCGAGTGCGATATTCTTGAGGACGGCTCACTCGATTATCCCGACGAGGTCCTGGCAAGCTTCGACTACGTGGTCGTAAGCGTGCATACGCTCTTCGGTCTTTCACCCGACGCTCAGACTGCCCGAGTGTGCAAGGCCCTGGCTCACCCCGCAACCACGATGCTCGGCCACGCCACGGGCCGGCTGCTGCTTCGCCGAGAGGGGTACAAAATCGACCTCGATCAGGTGCTGAAAGCCGCGGCGAAACATGGCAAAATGATTGAGATCAACGCGAACCCCTATCGCCTCGATCTCGATTGGACGCACGTGAAGCGAGCGAAAGCGTTGGGCATCCCCCTCGTGATCAACCCGGACGCCCACGCGGAGGCCGAGTTGGCGTACTTCACGTATGGCGTCGATGTAGCAAGACGCGGCTGGCTTGAGAAGAAGGATGTGTTCAACACGCGGTCGCTGAAGGAGGTGGTGAAGGAGTTAGAGCGGCGGAAGACGACCTGATCGCGTAATATACTGGGAACTGGGAGTGGTTTCCTTCCATAGAGTCGAGAGTCGCCCGTGAGCATGGACATTGTCGGGAAACGGGGTGAAGCCCTCTTCCGTGCTATCATCACGAAATGGTGCGATGGCAAGCAATGGTTCGATGACACGTTCAAAGGGGAAAAAGCCGAAGGCTTGGATTTCGAGGTACAATTGATTGGATCTTCGGTATTTCATGCCAATTTTTACGTTCAGGTGAAAGCGACGGCGAAACACACGAAATACGCGGGAATGGGAAATGATCGGCGCTTACTCGTGAGGTTGACGCGTGCGGACGCCAAAAAGATCGGCAACATGAAGGTGCCAGCTTATGTTGTGGGAATTGATGTTCATTCGGGTAGAGCTTTCATCAAACATGTGCCGGCTGGTTCTACGAGTGGTTTCAGTGGGATCCTGGTCCGTCAGCCGCTGAATTGCATAGCGATCAAGCGGGTTTGGACTGAAGTTGAGGCTTTTTGGATATCGAGGCCGCAAGGTATGACGACGTCGGACTATTGAGGAGAATGCGATGAGCGAAAATGATCTAATCGAACGCAGAGCGAAGCTTCTCGCGAACGTTGTCTTGACTCGTCGATTGAATATCGACGTCTTCTCCATTGGTACAAAGGACTTAAGCGGCCTGGATCTCCTTTGCGCGCTTCACGACGATCGAGTCCCTGGATTTCTTCCCTTTGGCGTGATTCTGAAAGCTACTTCTCGACCATTGGACTCGAGCGGAGACGCAGCGAGCCTCGTAGGTAAGCGAACCTTGTTCCCGAATCACACGATCCTAATGCCTGTCATCGCATTGTTCTTCTCGATGGAGAAGGATGAGGCATACTTTGCATGGATCGTAGAACCGAGCGAGAGTTCGATCCGATTGCGACATGTCAGCAAGCCAGAGTTTACGGAATTCGACAACCGGCAATTGGATCGAATGATCAAGCGAATCGCAGATTGGTATCGATTGACCTCCGACTCAATACTAATCGAGGGTGCGGAGACGGTTCGGAAAAATGGGACGGCTAAGCGGGTTCCCGTGGGATAGCTTCCTGGCATCGGCTGACGAAGCTTCCAGCAGCGAGCAAAAGTTGACATCGCGGCAGTTCGATTACTCGATGTTCGATTGTTCCATTTCGAAGTGTGGATGGAACCCTCATAAATTGTCTGCTACGATGCAGGAAAGAAGACTCGTCACCGCGCTGCGATTACGGGTTGGTAGGCTTACCCGGAGAGTAGAATGAGTATTGCCATCCCAACGGTCGACCAGATGAGCGAATCAGAACGCGACGAGATGCTCGGACGTCTGGTACTTGATGCATTCGTCCGGCGGGGATTTGGAACGATTCCTGTCCGCTACACTGGCGGCTCAGTAGCGATGGTCGTTCCTCGAATCGAGCCTGCGGCGATCACCACGATTCCCGATTTTCCTCCCTAGTATCTGGAAGAAATCCGACGCAGGGCAGCTACGCCCGAGGAGGGTCTTGAGTGGAAGGAGTTCCGCGAGCTTCTTAGAGAAAATTTACTTGCGACAGGCAACCAAGATGAGTGCCAAATACCACCCAACTCATGATTCGAGTTGGTCCGGATCGATCCCCATCTCGCGAAGCTTTTCCCGATAAGTCTCCGCTCGCCGATCCGCCTCGATCGCTCGCAAGCGTTCATCCTCGAACGCCCGGTTGGTTCTTCGCAGTTCCTCTTCGATATCGCGAACTCGCTCTGTTCGATCCTGAAACTCGCGGCCGGCTGGTGTGAACAATTGCACTTCGTTGGGAAGTAGTTCGAAGCGGATTCCGAGTCGCGGACTGACGAATCCGTTCAGTCGGGTGATCGGGACCAGTCGCCCCTCTTCCCGGATGTGGCCGCTGGCCGTCGGCTGGTCGGGATCGATGACATAGTATTCTTCTACTCCGTACTTCTCATAGAAGACAAACTTTCCCTGCATCTCCTTTTCAGTGTTGCTCGGAGATAGCACTTCAAATACGACTTGCGGGGAAACGTTAGCTTCTTCCCATTGCCGATACGAGCTGCGATAGCCTGGCGGCCGACCAACTGCGATCAAGGCATCCGGGGCGGCGACGATGCGACTGTTCTCGCGGACTGGGTACCAAAACAAATCGCCGGCCACAAAGACCTGCTGGCCGGCGAACTGCTCTCTTAGTTCAGAAACGATGCGGACTACCCAGTCCCACTGAAGCGTGTTGTCGGCCAGGGGCTTGCCATCGCTCTCCGGGTAAGTCAAGTCCGTCGCTTCTGCCACAGCGTTCATTTCGACTTCCTCCACTCGGTGATAGAATACCGGAAATCGTCATGTCAGAACAAGTGAACTCGTAGTGGAACTCAACGCAGTCGTCTGCTAGGATGTTGAAAGGTGACAACCATGACCGCAACAGCCACACTCGAAATCCCGTCAATCGAGGGCCTAAGCGTCGAGCAGAGGCAGAATCTCCTCGTGCTACTTGTGAAGGATGAATTCGAACGAGTGCCGATTCCTCGTATGATGCCGATCCGATTCGAGGGCAAGGAAATCGCCCAAATCCACTACAGGTGGATCCCTCCGAGTGTACCAACCCACTATCCCTTCACTCCCGAGGAACTCGAGGAGATCGCCCGTCGGATTGAGAACCCCGGCCCTACTCTGACTCTAGAAGAGCTTCGAGTTCTTGAGAAATCGGGGGACGACGCATTCCTGTTACGATGATCGCATCGGTCGGTTTCGAGTTTATTATCCTCTGCCAAAGCGATCTCTTCAACAATCGTCGCTGAAAGACAAGCCAGAATCCGTTTCCGACGTACTCCCAAATTGTTGCCTGACCGGCACGGGTTGCAAGTGTATTGCTGGTTGGGGGATGGCCGTCGAATTCAATCAACACGCGTTCGATCTCCACCAGAGTGGCCTCACGAAACGCGCGCAACTCTATTTCGTCTCGCGTGAATGCCGCGATCCAGAGAGTGACCTCTCGAAGTGCCCGTCGCGTCCAGATGATTTTTTGAATCATTATTCGCGCCCTCAAGCTTGCCGGTATCTCGCATGACCTTCAAGATACACCCTCACCCGCTCCGTCCGCGTGATCGCATCGGCAAAGAACTTCACCGCTTCGACGAGCCGCTCGTCGGGCTCGGCACAACTGAATCTCAAGAATCCATTCCCTGAAGCACCGAAGCACTCTCCGCCGAGGCAGGCGACACCTTTCTTGTCGTCCGCTCCTTCCATCAGGTACATGGCCAGGCCGTGCGAAGTGATGCCTAATCTTTGGCAAATGGAACTGACATTCGGGAACACATAGAACGTGCCGGCGGGCATCAGCACGGTTACGCCGTCCACTTTCTTCAATTCATTCACGAGCAACTCGACCTTCTTTTTGAACT
>Ga0163144_10029650_pt1 | contig 10493 bp, 10 predicted proteins | sample OliLak19BULKMAT1_FD_123175 | JGI IMG/M metagenome (GOLD analysis project Ga0163144, IMG submission 123175) | Freshwater microbial mat bacterial communities from Lake Vanda, McMurdo Dry Valleys, Antarctica - Oligotrophic Lake LV.19.BULKMAT1 | ecosystem: Environmental > Aquatic > Freshwater >...
ACACTACTTTTTTACAAATATCCCAGGCTTTTTAACTCATCCAGTGCTTCAGGAGTTTCTGGGCCATTCGATGAAGGTGCTTTTCTTTTTCTTGGATCAAAAATTGTATCTAAAGAATTTTTAATTTTTATCTCAACTTCCCCGCCGCTTCCTTCAATATTTTTTGTCTCAAAAGGATCCTCATTAAGGTTATAAAACTGATTTACACCATGAGAATGAGAAATGTATTTTCCTTGATTATTATGCAGGGAATATACCTCGCCATCTTCCCAACTACGTCTAAATGAAATTTCATCTTTTGGGCGACGTTCAGCAAAAGAATATGGAATTGATAATCCCGCATCACCCTTAATAAAGGGAACTAGTGAGGCTCCCGCTAGGCGATGAAGCTCGGGATCTATAGGAGAACCTAAAATTTCAGCAATCGTTGGAAAAAGATCAACTGTACGCACAAGTTCACTTAGGGAGCGACCAGACTCAATCGTATCTTTCATAAAAAATATTAGGGGAATATGCAGTTGTTCTTGATAAAGAAATTCTCCATGACCTTTATAGCCATGATTTCCTAATCCTTCACCGTGATCAGATGTGATTATCCACAAGGTTTCTTCTAAAAGACCTTTACTGGATAAGTAATCATAAATTCGTTTAATCTGATCATCAACATAAAGAAGCCGCGCATCATAACCATTTATTGCATTAAGAGACTTTTCTTCACTACCGAAAAATTCTACAGAAAACCCACGATCCTTTTTAAGAAAATCAAGATGCTCCTTTTGAGGCAGGGAGTTTACTTTTTCTCTGTATTCTTTAGGAAAATTTTTAGTTCTTTCCCATTGATGAACATCGTAGAAATGTGCCCAGATCAGAAAATTCTCTGAACTATGAAGCGAATCAAGCCAGGCTAGTGAGTTATCTACAACATTCTGGGCATTTCTATACCAAAACTTTTTAAAATTTTTATCTTTTCCATTTGTTATGCCCTCAACAAATGGAAAGCCAATTCGACCTTCCATAAACTTAACTGCGGGAAAGCCCTGGACATTAAAACCAAGCTCGTGTGCAAACTTGTGTAAACTATAAGTAGCAGGATCTAAGGAGTCATAATTTTTTAATAAGTTATGTTCAAAAGGATAAAGACCGGTGAACATTGTCGCATGAGAGGGAGCTGTATGTGGAGCGGCAGTAAATGCCTTTTTAAAAGAAACTCCACGCCTAGCTAAAGAATTAATAAAGGGAGAGACCTCTCGTTCATATCCGTATGAAGCCAAGTGATCTGCTCGTAAAGTATCTATTGTTATGAAAACCACTCTTTTTACTTTCCCAAAAGAACCAGAATGAGTTCTTGAAATTGGACAAAAAGAGAAAAAAACTATTAAAGGAATAATTACAATTAAAACAATCAATAATAGTGAGCGTTGCTGAAGTTTCATACCTGAATTAAGCTATGTGAAAATTCAGCTAATGCCAATAGGAATGAATATTATAGTAAAATACTTTTGTTGCTTCATAGTCATTTCATTGACTTTAGTTTCTTGTACTAATTCTAACAAATCAGAGTTCCCTTTTAAAAACGTAGTATTTATAATTGTAGATACTCTGAGTACTGAAGATCTAGGAGCATATGGAAACACTAACTCGCCTTCTCCCATTATAGATAAGCTGGCTCGCGAAGGAGTACTTTTTAAAAAAGCCTATTCAACATCTTCTTGGACAAAGCCTTCGATTGCATCTTTGTTCACTGGCTTAATGCCGTCAGTACATGGGGTAACTTCGATTGATGATATTTTAAAAGAAGAAGAGTTTACTTTGGCAGATGCTTTTAAATCAAAGGGATTTAAAACTGCTGCTTTTGTAAGTCATACTTTAATTAGTCCGCAGATGGGTTATGCACAGGGTTTCGACGTTTACGATACCATTCCATTTAAAGGAAATGTTCATGATGTAATTTCATCAGCAAAAGTTACTGATATGGCCAATGATTGGTTGAAAAAAAATCATAAAGATCCATTTTTTCTCTTTCTACATTACTTTGATCCACACAATAATTACCACCATCATAAAAAGTTTGATCGAACTTCAAACTATAAAGGATCTCTTAAATCGAGTGCTGATATCCGAGAGCTTAGAAAATTAATTCCCACAATGACAAAAGAAGATCAGGCCTTTTTAAAAGGTCTGTATCAAGAAGAGATTGCTTTTACAGATTCACAGATTGGTGGTTTTTTAGAAAACATTGAGAATTTTGGTCTAAGCAAGGATACTTTAATTGTCCTAACCGCAGATCATGGAGAAGAGTTTTTAGAACATGGTGAAATTGGTCATAGCAGAACCTTATATAATGAATTAATTCATATTCCCTTTATTTTAAAACTTCCTTCTAAATTTAAACCATCTATTGTCAACGATCCAATCTCTAGCATGGACATCTTTCCCACTCTTCTTAGTTTTTTAAAAATACCAATTGACTCAGCAGTTAAAGCAGCTTCCTTAGCCCTCACTCTGACTCATGGAATGCCGATAAAAAAACAAGATATTGTTTCAGAAGTTGATTTTAAATCTAGCCATATAAAAGCCTATAAAATATCTGTTATCAGAGATAATTTAAAAGCAATTCTCGATAAGCCTTCCAATACTTTTGAGCTTTATGATTTAGAAAAGGATCCCCAAGAGTTAGATAATATTGCCCTAAAAAACCCAGAACTCCTTTTGACTATTTCTCCCTTAATTTTGGATTACAAAGATAAAGTTCAAACCTCTTTGCCAACTACAAAAAAAACTAGAAAAGAGAGAACTCCCGATGAGGTAGAGCAGTTAAAAAGCTTGGGTTATCTATAGGGGCCTGTTGCAAAACTCTATCCTACTGCGAAAAGCGATCTTTGGTCTGCGACATCCTCAGTCTTTGAGAGAAAAGCCTCAACATATCCAGAGGGCTTTCTCTCTCGACTTCCTTGTCTCGGCTCAAATCTCACTTTTCTCGTTACGGAGATAGTTTTGCAACAGGCTCCTTAGTTGAAGAGATATTTTTATTTAACCAATGAGTGTAGGGTAGCCGCAAATTTAGTTATAGATTTCCTAAGTGCTTTATGAGATTGATGACCATTTGGAACAATAATAACATCAATCCCTAATTCTTCGGCAACTTCTGCATCATGAGCGGTGTCTCCAATTAAGACTGCTTTATTTGGATCTATTCCCGATTCTTTTATCAAAGCCTTTCCGGTGAAAATTTTGCTAATTCCACTCTCTTGATTATCTGGAGTTCCAATTTTCCATTTGAACAGATCGTGAAGATTGAATTTTGTTAATACATTTTGTAGGAGACTGTCTGGATAGGCCGAGAGTATCGATTGAGTTTTTCCTTGTAAATTTAAAAGTTTAAGTATTTCCCTGGCACCATCGTGAAGCTCGCAAAGATGTTCCTTGCTGCTATATTCTTTATGATAGTATTTGTATAAATCATCCCAAGAGTGTTTGTTAAAATCATATCCTAATGATTCATAAAAATATTTCACAGGCATTCTGAAAGTATCTCTGTATTCTTCAAAAGAGAGCTCTTTTCCAAGGTGTTGACGGGTATGTTCGTTTACGATTCTAACCGAAAGTGGAGTGTCGTTAATAATCGTGCCGTTCCAATCCCAAATTATATGAGAATATTTTGAAACTAGACCCGCCATAATAGCCGATAAGTTAATTATTTAATTCTGCCTTCAACAAATGGAATTTCGAAGACTTTCTCATGAATAATAGGACCGTGGCCAAAGTAGCCGTCTTCTCCAAAACATTCTCCATGATCTGACGTTACAATGATGTGTGTGTTACGAGGTACAACTTCATAAAGTTTCTCAAATAAAGTATCCAAGTATTCAATATTGCTTCTTTGCTTTTCTTTTAGAATCAACATCTTGTCCATGTGGAAAAATTCATCTTCAACTTTGACTTCTTTTGATCCGTCTTTGCCATCAAATATAAAATCATCCATATGTTTGAAAATACCATGAACACCGCTAATTCTTGGCAAATCGTCTCCACTTTCACCTGGAAGAATATATGGATAATGAGTTTCTCCAACATTCAAAAGATAGAAAGATGGTTTTTCAGGATCGAAAATTAATTGATCCACAATGGCGCTAAAATCATTATGAGATTTCATTAACTGATATCTATCAAAATGAACATTGAGCGCAGTTGTTTGATTAAGTACGGGCATCGAAACTAGTGCGTTTGTTATGTAACCTTGGTCTTTTAAAAAAGCAGGCAACGATAAGCGTGGCACGAAGCCTTTAAATGAAATATCAGGGATATTTAGTCTATGAGACCAATTTACAAAATCTTTTTTGTAAACTTCAGATGCGAATACACCCTTGGGACTACTGTGCGGAGAAGCACCCAGCATGTATACGTGATGTGAAGGTACCGTCCAGGTAGCGTATGAAAAGCACCTTTTTGTTTCGCCTAAGCGGGAAATATTTGGTGTTTTGGCTGCTGCAAATGTATCAAAGCGACAGCTATCGAATACGATGAAAATTAGATTATTTTTCATTAAATTTCTACTTTGAAAATCTTACTTCCTACAATTCCACTAAGAAGAGAAATTATAATAAATACAACTAACCAGTGCATTTTTATGCCGAAGATGTTGTAGCTTCTTTCAGGGTATGAAATTGAAATCTCTTTTACCATTCCCTGCATAGACCTTGCGATACTATCACCGGGATAAAGAAAGCTCCACCACCAGTCAGAAAAAGTTTTAGAAGGAATTTTTGTTGAATTTTGCTCTAAAATTAGGGGCTTAGATACGGTTTCTGATCCGATGTTTATTTGAATTTCTTTAGATTCTCTTGGTGGATTTGTAATATTTAGTCTCCAACTAATTGAATTATTATCAAGATCTCGAAGGGGAGGCGTGACAGAGATTCCCTCAGGAGCGATAAGTGATGTTTCAAAAAGCTTTTGATCTGAGTCAAGAGTTAGAGAAACAATAGAGCTATCACCATTTTTTAATGGTTGTGAACTATAGCGTAAATTAAGTTGAGCCAAAATTAATAGACATGGAATCATCATTATTAAAATAGGAGGTACGGCCAATACAAAATATTTAAAACCAGCTAAAAACATATTTCCTTGAGCTTTCAGTGAAAGATTCAGATCATGTCTAAAAAGAACTGATTCTAAAACATAAGAATAGATTCTTCGTTTAGTACTTTTAATTCCAGCCTGGTTAGAAACTTTTCCATAAACTAAGAGCAGGATAATTCCTGATAAAATAGAAATTAGTAAAAGGCCCCATAGGGATGCAATTACAGAGGTTGGATACAGCAAGACATCAAAAATTGTCGTAACTGTAGAATTTAATAATTCAATGATTTTACTCAAGGTATCCCAAGCCTTTTAGCTGATTCGTAATCTCTTCTACTTCTTTATCAGTTGCTGCCGTACGTTTTCCTGTACTGGCAATTACTCGATCTGCCTCTGCCGCAAGTGTTCTCTCAACGAACTCATCAACGGAGGAGCAGCCTATAATTTCCGAGGCGACTTTAAGTTTACCTAACAGATGTTTAGAAACTTTTATTTTAGGATCGAACATAACTATCTCCTTAAACTTATCGGCCCATTATTGACCCATTTTAGGACACGATAGCAAATTGTATAGGTTTCTGAAAAGAGAGAGGCTTATAGACATTAAGTGCCAATAATTTCATGTAGGCTATATCCCGCAGAAGCTCTGAGCTTGTCGAAGGGAGCTTGTCGAAGGGCAAAGGCGGATTCTATTCGGCAAGGACTTTTGAAACTCACTTTATCATCCCTGCCGGGGATTGTAACTCCAAAAAAAGATTTTTTTAGGAAAGTCTTCTTGGACTCTCGATAACTTATGATTTCTTATTCTTGAACTTCGACGATTCCCTTAGGAGTTGGGGCTTTAGCTAAAAGTTTTGCTAGAATTTTTCCGGCTTTTTCGTGATCTCCCTTGCCATAACTTTCAGAGCTGCTCCATAGAGTATATTTTTCAGTATACTGAGTGGCCTCATGATCTGTCTTACCAACCACAATATATTTTCCTTTATCTCTTCTAACATGGCCACCACCATTTGGCTCAAAGTTCAAGCATTCAGCAATTTCTCGATGTAGCGGTTTTATTGAACAAGGCATCATTCCAAAACTGGTATCGTTTTCAATATATTTATGATCTTGTCTTAAAGTTGCAGGGCTAGTTCCGTCGATAATAGCCACGGCATTTTCGGTGTGAGATATTAAAATAGAAAATCTTTCATATTCTCCATAGCCTGTGTTAATTGCATTTTCGCAAGCTTTGTAAAACAGATTTAAATCAAAATTGGGAAAATTAAAGGAAAATAATACATACTTTTCCTTTAGGTGCTCCATCAAGTTACGTGCTGTAGGACAGATCTCTAAAGGGATATTGATACATTCCCCTAGTAGCTCAGTCCCCTCTTCTACCTCAATTCGTGACAACTCACCACGGGAGTCAGTAGAAGCAGGTGTCGCTTTATTTGGATCTATGGAAGGAGGCGTATTGGAGGTAATTGGTGAATTCATACAACAAAGGCACTAATTAGCAGACCTTCAGATTCAAAGCAAAACTTTACCTTCCATATATACAGGGATTTTAATATCAAAAACATCCAATATTGTTGGAGCAATATCGACAATATGCGGGTTTTTTGTTTTTAGTTTTCTATTTGTGAAAAGAATGCCAGGAACTAATTCCGGATCGATATGATGATCTCCACTCCAGGCCTTTAGATTATCTGAGAAAACATCCTTTTCGATACCACCAGTGATTGAATCCCAAGAAACTCGGTAGCCTGGGTTGTAGCCTATAATTAAATCAGGGGCTTCGCTTGTGTAGAGTCCGCGATACTCTTTGGCAGTATCATAAACATTGCGGATAGCAACAGAGCCATCTTGGGGATCTTTAATTCCTGTTAGTTTTGAAATAATTTCTGCTTTAAGTTTTTGGGCTTCGGCCTCTTCAACAATACCGTAACTCTCGCGACCTTTTTTGTTGATATAAAGTCCAGAAAGTCCAACCGCAAAGGCTTTTGTGCGGCTCCAATCCACATCCTTAAAGTAATCTGCTCCAGTTGGTCCGCCTTCTTTAACAACAAGATAACCCTCTTTTAAGAGCCAAGTATTAAGATTAATGCAGCGTCTAAAAGAAGAAAAACCATGATCGCTTAATATAACCAATAGATCATCTTTATTTAATTTGGCCTGAACTTTGCCAATTAATTGATCCATCTTTTCATACATCTTTGGAATAGTATTTATGAAGGAGGCATCTTCTAGTGGAGAGAGGTGTTTATCATCAAGATAACGCCAGAACATATGTTGAATTCTATCGCTGGCATCAAAAACGCAGATGCAAACGCCTTCATTGGTTCTATCTAGAGCATCGTTAAGCATCTTCTCGCGCTCATCATGGATCGAATATGTTTGATCCAAGAAGCGTTGATCGTCGATCGCCATTTCGTTTCGACCCCAGGTATCTTCCATTAGACCCAAAGTGCCGTAGAGCCCGTTTCTTTTTGCAAGCCATGTTGAGAAATAAATTGGATGAGCGATTGGTAGAACTGGTTTTTCAGGATGAATATTCATCGGGGAAAAATAAATGGAAACTTCCGATCCAATCTCTCTTAAACAAACACGACAGATTCCAGAAACAATTTTTTTGCCGAATAAGAATTCAACTTCAAGCCAGCGGGAGAGCTCGTTGAGTTTGAGTGTTTCGGTTTCTTTTGAAATTTTGATTGTTGCTTCTTTCTTATTTAGATCTAAAGTCAATTCAAATGGTGCTTTAATAAAACCTTTACCATCTGATCTAGGAGGACCATCAACTCCTCCTTTTAAAATATTTCCTTCACGAACAAGTTGGCCAACTTCACCACCTGTTGTTTTATCAGTGGTATTTTTCTTAGTTGAGAAAAATGAAAAACTTCCTTGTGTGCCCTTAAGATCAGGTGTGCACATTGCGGAAAGGACATTTCCATTAAATTTTTCGGGAGGATAAGAAATGGGAACTCGAATTACATTTGAAAAAACACCATTGTTTCCAAGGATTTTCCAAAAGGGCTGAGATTTTCTAGTAATCTTAACTTCGGCCTTTTCTTTTTTAATCTTAAAACCTAAAAGATTAATAACCTTCTTTGTTATATTAGTTTCAGTTGAAGCTAATTGCGGTAGGCAAAATCTTTTATCGCGAGTTAGAAAATCAAAAATATTGTGAGCACCTGGGTTAACTCCGGTTTGAAAACTTGACCAAGCTACTGGCGAGAGTGCTGGCAAAGTAGTTCCTAATCGATCAAAAGATCCGGCTATAGAAAGCTGCTCTAAGTTTGGCAATTTTCCTTCGGCAATGTATTTGTCAACTAATTTAGGCTCAAGACCATCAAGGCCGATGATAACAACCCTTTTAGCGCGAGCATTTTTAGAGATCCCTTTTTTGCTTATTTTCTTAATTGTCCATCGAAGAGGCCAAAGCGAGATGGTTAAAAGAGCCATGCCAATCGTAAGTACAAATACGAAAGTGGAACCAAGAAAAGCAAAACCGGCACCAGGTCCGATGTAAGCAAGGGCAGACTCTGGAAACAAGAATCCAAAAGAGGAGAAAAGAATTAGTACGGTAATTTTTCTCATGAAAGGCATTACTTATAAAATTATTGCAGATAACCCAAAGATTTTAATTGATCTAGAGTTTCATCATTAACTTGAATTTTATCTTCCGGTAATGAAACTACAGCATTTGTCTGGGCTGAGGCAAAGGTCTGATCAAATGAGGATTTAAGAGCGTTTTCTAAGCCCTGATTGGAAGTTTTTGCTTTACAGGCGTAGTCCACTCTTGAATCAAAAATTCCAATAATATTAGGCGTTTTCCAGCGTTCCAAGCTTGCGTTAGGATCGGGATTTTTCTTGTTATATGGGACATCCATAATTAATCGCTGATCCTCAAGGTTCGTCATAGATTTCATATCATATACGCGACGAATTTCTGACATTACTCCTCGGCGAGATTTTATTTTTTGGTCATCTAAAAGAGAGATGCCGGAAAGTTCTTTTGGAAGACTTTCTCCAATTCGATCTAAAATGGTTGGAGCAATATCGATATGGCTAACAACCTCAGAAACAACGCGTCCGACGTCCCCTTTTCTGCCCGTACGAATAATTAGGGGAATATGAATCTCTTCGTTAAATAGTTTAAAACCATGACGTAGATCTCCATGCTCCATAAACTGCTCTCCATGATCAGCCACAACTACTATAAATAGGTCATCGTAGAGATCTTTTGCTTTAAGAAAAGCAAATAATTTTCCAAGTTGAGCATCCAGATAGCTTATCTCGCCGTCATATTTTGCAATTAATTCAAGCATTCTTTCGTCGTATGTAAATGCAGACTTAGATAATGGTCCTTTAAATTTTGTAGCATATTCGCCTGGAGGCTCATATGGATCGTGCGGATCGAAGTAGTGAACATAAAGGAAAAAGGGATCTTTCGATTTTTCTGTAAGAAATTTTTCGATCACCTTTATTGCATATTTATTAATTTCTTCAGCAATGCCCCTGTGTTTATAATGAAAATCATTAAAACCTTGAGTATATCCAAACTCCTTTGTTATCCATGGATTAGGACTAATAGCGGCAGTTCTGTATCCAAAATCCTTAAGTCGTTCAGCAATTGTGATAACACTAGAAGGAAGTTTAGAGGTGGCTGCTTTAGCAATATCTCGATCATTAGGAGGCATCATGCCGTGTTCGCTCGGATATAATCCAGTTAGGATTGTAGCAACTGAAGGTGGAGTCCAAGGTGCTGTTGTTAAGGCAGTTGAGAATTTTAAATTTTCGGCGGCAAATTTATCTAGTTCAGGAGTAGTGTTTCTTTCATATCCCCAACCGCTCATATGATCAGCACGGAGAGTATCGAGCATTAATATCAAAACATTTGGTTTTTTAACTTTATAGGAGTACCAAAAACAGGCGGAAAGGCTTACTAATGAGATACTGACGATAAAAGTAAAGTTAAGAGTTCGTAATATCTTCATAAATAATTTGTAAGTTATTTGAATAGATCAAGAATAGTTAAGTCTACTACTTAGGTCAACATTGGATAGGTTTATGAATAGAATAGCTTAGTGAACAACTCCCCAGCGTCTTTGAAGATACTTTTCCGTTGGAGCAAATAATATTCTATCAATAAGGTAGCCTGCTAGAACGATAACAAACATTACCCCTAAAACCTGATCCATTGCATGTAACTCTCTTCCATAATGAAGAAGATGACCCAGACCAAATCCTGTTATTACGGTGACATAAATTTCAGCAGCCATTAAGGAACGCCAAGCAAACGCCCAACCTTTAGTTATGAAGATGATTCTAATTTAAGAGCACAAAGTATAGATGGCGTTAATAGTACGAATTACAAAACAGACGGGTTGGGAAGAAGGGTGCTGCAGTGGCTCTCTCCAAATACCCAGCAT